>Ga0315281_10001929_pt1 | contig 30876 bp, 21 predicted proteins | sample YL17G07_0_MG_FD_204540 | JGI IMG/M metagenome (GOLD analysis project Ga0315281, IMG submission 204540) | Sediment microbial communities from Yellowstone Lake, YNP, Wyoming, USA - YL17G07_0 | ecosystem: Environmental > Aquatic > Freshwater > Lake > Sediment | place: USA: Wyoming | collected...
GAAAAGCGGATTTTGCGGCGTCTATCCGCTTTTCCGCTTTGCAAAGCCATCCGCTGAAAGCCGTCCCGGAACCGCAATTTGTGACCGCGCGCAGTATAGAGACTGCTTATCCGCCTCGTGCTAACACAACTGCTACACAACTTCCACCTGACTCAAACATTTGATTCTAAAAATACGCATACCATAACATAATTGAAACTTGTTAATATCCACCTTTTTCAATAAAGTCACCCTATGACCCATTCGTCCGCCTCAGCGCCTCTCACCGATCCGGCTCTCTTCGCGAGTATTTTAACCGTCACGACCGACGCGATTATCGCCATTGACTCCGAACAGTGTATCCGCCTCTTCAACCCCGGCGCGGAAGCCATTTTTGGCTATCGCGCCGAGGACATCCTCGGCCAGCCGCTTGAGCGGCTCATCCCGGAGCGTTTTCACGCGGCTCACACAACGCATATTAAAGGCTTTGCTTCAGCGCCCAACCACACCCAACGGATGGGCGAATATCGCAAGGTGTTCGGGAGGCGCAAAGACGGCACGGAGTTTCCAGTGGAAGCCTCCATCGGCAAAGCGCGCGTGGCAGGCCGGTTATTCTTCACCGTCATTCTCCGGGACATCACCGGACGCAAACGCGCCGAAGAGACTTTACGCGAAGCCGAGCGGCGCTTCCGCGCGATGCTCGAAAATGTGCAACTGGCCGCGGTGATACTGGACGCCGAAGGCCGCGCGACTTTTTGCAACGAGTGGGTGCTGGCGGTCACCGGTTGGGCGCGGACGGACGTCATCGGGCAGAATTGGTTCGAGCAATTCATCCCGCTGGAGATCCGGGCCGAGATGCGCGCCATCTTCTTAAACACGGAGGCCATCCCTTTGTATTACGAGAACGACATCCTCACGCGCTCCGGCGCGCGCCGACTTTTTGCCTGGAATAACACGGTTTTACGTGACGCCGAGGGACGGCTGATGGGCCTCGCCAGCATTGGCACGGACATCACCGCGCGCCAGCAGACCGAAAACGCCCTGCGCGAAAGCGAATTCCGCTATCGCGCCACCGTCGAAGACCAGACGGATCTCATCGCCCGCTGGCGCCCCGACGGCGGGCTGATTTTCGTCAACCCGGCCGTGACGCATTATCTCGGCCTGCCGGCGGAAGATTTGCTCGAGCAGACCTTCGCCGACCGGATTGTGGAAGAAGACCGGCCCGCCGTGCAAGCGCTTTTGGGCGGCTTGACCCGTGAGCGCCCGGTCGGCAAAATTGAAAACCGGGTGCGTCTTCCGAGCGGCGAGATCCGCTGGCAGCAGTGGACGAACCGGGCCATCTTCAACGCCGAGGGACAATTGGTTGAATACCAGTCCGTCGGGCGGGATATTACCGAGGAGAAGCGCGCCGCCGACCTCGTGCGCCGCCAACGCAATGAACTCGCCGTCCGCTCACTCATTCTCAGCGCCATCCTCAGCACCGCCGACCTCGACGAACTGCTCGACTTGATTCTGCACGAAGCCCTGCGGCATTTGCGGGTGGAATACGGCGCGATTCACCTCGTGCGCGGGAGTGAAATCGTGCTGGCGCGTTGGCGCGGTCTCTCCGACTCGCTTCGCGCCGAGCTGTTGACCTTCGCCGCCGAGCGCGCGCCGGAGTACTTGCGGGAGGCGCAAATCGTCCACGAGGCGCTCGACGCCGACGGCTTGATTCCCCCCGCGGCCAAGCGCGACGGCATTCGCGCGTGGGCGAGCATTCCCTTTCGTCTCCCGGCCCGCCACCCGACCGGCGCCGAAGAATGGCTGGGCACGTTGATTGTGGCCAGCCGCCACCTGGAAGCCTTGCGCGGCAGTGACGTGCATTCGCTGGAAACCATCGCTTCCCAACTGGCGCTGGCGATTGACCACGCCCGCGCTTACCGGCAAGCGCAGGAACGCCTGACGCGTCTGCATACTTTGCGCACGATTGACCAGGCCATCATGCACGGCCTGAATTTGCGCGAGGTCTTGCACGTCGTGCTGGAGCGCGTGCCGCCGGCGCTGGGCGCAGACGCCCTGGCCATCAGTCTATTGGACGACCAGCAACTAGCCACCAAAGTTTTTGCCATGCGTTGGCCGAATGGCGCGATTGTAGACGAAGAAGCCTTTACGCTGGCGGATTCCCTGCTTCACTGGTTCCGGGAGCGGCAAGAGCCAGTCATTATCAGCGACCTGACTCAGGATCCACGCGTGCAAATGCACCGCCACCGCATCCGCAACGGACGGCTCATCACTTACCTGGGCGTGCCGCTGGTGGTGCAGGCGCGCACGACGGGCATCCTGCACATTCTCGCTCAACAACCGCGCGTGTTTAGCGACGAAGATTTGGAGTTTTTCCGCACGCTGGCCGGGCAGGCGGCCATCGCGCTCGACAACGCCCGGGCCAGCGCCGAACTCCGCCAGAGCGCGGCGCGCTTGAACGAAGCCCAGCGCATCGCGCAGATTGGCAGTTGGGAACTCGACCTCACAACCAACGCCCTCGTCTGGTCGGCTGAAATTTACCGGATGTTCGAGATTGACCCGGGCGCCTTCGGCGCATCTTACGACGCCTTCCTCAATGCCATTCATCCCGCCGACCGTGACCTGGTCAACCGGACTTACACCGACTCGGTGCGGAATAAAACACCCTACGACATCATCCATCGCTTGCAGATGAGCGACGGGCGCATCAAATTTGTCCAGGAGCGGTGTGAAACTTTTTACGATGAGAACGGAAAACCACTGCGCTCGGTGGGCACCGTGCAAGATGTCACCGAACGCAAACAAACCGAGCAAGCATTGTATAAAGCCGAGCAAAGGTATCGCAAACTTTTTGAACAGTCGCCCGATAGCATTGTCATTATTGATCCTGGCACAACCGCCTTCCTGGAATTCAACGAAACAGCCTACCGACAACTTGGCTACACCCACGAGGAATTTAGCCGACTGAGCATTAGCGACATCGAAGCGCTCGAAACACCGGCCGAAACACGCGCACGCACTCAACAATTGTTTCGAGAAGGTCACATCGTATTTGAAACCGAGCATCGCACCCGGCAGGGCGAAAAACGCAGCGTCAGCGTTAATGCCAATGTGATTGAACTGGAAGGCGAAAAATATATCCAGTCCATCTTCCATGACATCACCGAGCGCAAACAGGCCGAGGCGACGCTCCACCAAACTCAGCAACATTTACAGACCATCGTGGATAACGTCCCGGTCATTCTGTTCGCGCTGGACCAGAACGGCTCCTTCACCTTGTCGGAAGGTAAAGGGCTGGTAGCGCTCGGCTTGCAGGCTGGGCAAGTCGTCGGCCTGTCGGTCTATGACCTGTACCGGGACGTGCCCAACGCGGTGGACTACATTCACCGCGCGTTGACCGGCGAGCGGGTGGCGTTTGTGGCCCGTCTGGGGGCGCTTGCCTTTGAGACGCATTACCTCCCGAGTTACAATGCTACGGGTCAGGTGACGGGCCTCATCGGCGCCGCCTTTGATATTTCGGCGCAGATGCAAGCTACCGAGCGCATCGGCGCGCAACTACAGGAGAAAGAAATCCTGCTCAAAGAAATTCACCACCGGGTGAAGAACAATTTGCAAGTCATCTCCAGCTTGCTCTACTTCCAGTCGCAAAAAATTGCCGACCCGGCTTTGCTGGAGCTATTCCGCGAGACCCAGAACCGCATCACCGCCATGGCGCTCGTCCACGAAAAACTCTATCAGTCCGCCGACCTCGCCCAGATTGACTTCGCCGACTATGCCCGCGAGTTGGCGGCGTCGCTCTTTCAGGCGTATGGCGCCGACCCGGCGCAGATTGCTTTGTCCATCGCCGACCAGCGTCTGCGGCTCGACGTCAACCATGCCATCCCCTGCGGGCTAATCGTCAGTGAGGCGGTCTCCAACTCACTCAAGTACGCCTTTCCGTCAGGGCGCGGCGGGACAATCCGGATTGACTTGACCCTGGCTGAAGCCGACGCCTATCATCTCCGTCTGGGGGATGACGGGATCGGATTGCCCGCAGACATTGACCAACGCCAAGCGGCGTCACTGGGTTTGCGCTTGATTGACCGGCTCACGCGGCAACTGCGAGGCACACTGGAACGCGAGACTACTGCGCCGGGGACAACCTATCACATCACCTTTCCGCGGAATCAGTAACCGTTTGGAGACGTTATGACCCCTGCGCGCATCCTCGTCGTCGAAGATGAAGCCATTATTGCCATGGAACTGGAAGACCGGTTAACGCGGTTGGGCTATGCGGTGATCGGGACGGTTACCACCGGCGAGGCCGCCCTGTACCAGATTGCGGCTCAAACGCCCGATTTGGCGCTCATGGATATCCGCCTGGCCGGAGCGCGGGACGGCGTGGAGACGGCCGGCGAAATCAAAGCTCGCTTCGACCTGCCGGTGATTTATCTCACCGCTTACGCCGACGAGGCCACTCTGCGGCGAGCCACGCTCACTGAACCCTACGGCTATTTACTCAAGCCCTTTCAGGAGCGCGAGTTGCGGGCCGCCATCGAGATGGCCTTGCACAAACACCGGCTGGAAAAGCAACTGCGCCAAACAACTCAACGTCTCAGCCTGGCCTTACAGGCCGCGCAGGCCGGAGTTTGGGAATGGGACATCGCTTCGAACCAAGCCTTTTGGTCCGACGAGAATTATCGCGTCATGGGTTTGGAGCCGGGCGCCATCGAGGCGACGTATGAAAACTGGCTGGACCTTATCCATCCGGCTGATCGGGCCCAAGCGGATGCCCAGGTGGATCAAGCCGTCGCGGAGCTAAAAAAACTTGACATCCAATACCGCGTGGTCTGGCCGGATGGCAACTGGCGCTGGATGCGAAATGTCGGTGAAATCGAATACGGGGCCGAGGATCGCCCGCGCCGGATGCGGGGTCTGCAGATTGACATCACCGCGCGCAAGCAGACTGAATTGGATTTGCAAGCCAGCGAGGCGCGCTATCGAGCGCTCATCGAGCAAGCGTCCGACGGAATTTTCGTCTCCGATGCGCAGGGGAATCACCTTGACGTCAACTCGAGCGCGTGCGAGATGTTGGGCTATACCCGGGAAGAACTATTGCGCCTCGGCGTGTACGACCTGGTTCCGGCGGAAGACCGGGCGGTGGTTGCCAGCGGCATGGACGAAATGCGCGCCGGGGGAACCGTGCGGAGCGAGCGCCACCTGCGCTGTAAAGATGGCACGCTGGTCGTGGTGGAAATCAGCGCCAAGTTGCTGGCCGACGGGCGGATGCAGGCTATCGCGCGGGATATTACCGCGCGCAAGTTGGCCGAGGCGAGGCTCAAAAAACTCTCCAGCGCCATCGAGCAAACTGCCGAGCCCGTCATCATCACCGACCTCGCTGGGACGATTGAGTACGTCAACGCCGCATTCACCGCCGTCACCGGCTACTCCGCTGAAGAAGCGCTCGGCCAGACTCCCCGCCTGCTCAAATCCGGCATTCATCCACGGGCCTTCTACGAAAAACTATGGGCTACGATTCTCTCCGGGAATATTTGGAAGGGGACGTTTGCTAACAACAAAAAGAGCGGCGAGGCTTATTTTGCCGAAACGACCATCACGCCCATTCACTCGCCCGAGGACCGCCTCACCCATTTCGTGTCGGTGGAAAAAGACATCACCGAGCGCATCCAGCGCGAGCGCGAGATGGAGGCCGTCGTCCACGTCTCGGCGGCTCTACGCACTGCCGTGAGTCTGGCCGAGATGCTCCCCATCATCCTCGACCAGACCATCGCGCAATTGGATATGGCCGGGGCCGCGCTGGCCTTGCGCGATCCGGCTACTGGCGAGACTGCGCTGGAACTGGCCTATGGCGACTGGCAAGACCTAACCGGCTTGCGCCTGCCGCCGGGGGAGGGCCTCACCGGCCTGGTCATCGCCACCGGCCAAGCCTACGTGAGCGCGGACGTGTACGCCGACCCACGCCACGTTCTCCTCGACCAGCACGGCCATCTCCAGGCCGCGGCGTGTATGCCGCTCATCGCGCACGAAGAGACCATCGGCGCGCTCTGGGTGGGACGGGCCACGGCCATCACTCCCGCCGAAGTGCGCCTGCTCACCGCCATCAGCGACATCGCCGCCAACGCCATCTATCGCACCACCTTATATGAACAGGAGCGGCGGCGCTTGCGCGAGAGCGAAGCCATGGCCGCCATCAGCCGCGCGTTGAACGAGGCTCTCGATCTGGACCGGGTGTTGCAGATGATTGCCGAGGCCGCGCACCAATTGATTCACAAGGTCGTGCGGAGCGTCATCCACCGCTACGACGAACAGAACCAATTTCTGCGCCCGGTGGCCGTGGCCGGGCTGACCGAACTGGGGCAGGCCGAATTGCGGCTCCGCCCCGGCGAGGGCATTGCGGGGCTGGTGTTGGTCGAAGGCCGGATGATTAACGTCGCCGACACGCACACCGACCCGCGCTACCTGCCGCTCGGCGTCGCCGCGCATTTGCGGTCGCTGTTGGTGACACCCGTGCAAAGCGGCGCGCGCCTCTTTGGCACGCTCAGCGTGCAAAGCGCCGCGCCGCACGCCTTCACCGCCGACGACGAGCGCCTGCTGACCGCCCTCAGTATCGAAGCCGCCATCACCATTGAAAACGCGCAGTTGTATGCCGAGCAAAGGCGGCTTCTGCGCGAGCGCGAGCAGGCGCAAGCCCAACTCATCCACACCGAAAAGATGGCGGCCCTGGGGCGGCTGGTGGCCTCCCTGGCGCACGAGATCAACAACCCGCTCCAGGCGGTGCAAGGGTGTCTCACGCTCTCCCGCGAGGAACTGGCCGACGCGCGCCAACCGGAGAAAATCGAGCGCTACTTAAGCGTCGCCGCGACCGAGATTGACCGCATTGCGGGCATCGTCCAACGGATGCGCGATTTCTACCGCCCGGCGCGCACCGAGATGCAGGCCGTCAATCTCACCGCCGTGCTCGACACCGTGCTGACCCTCACCCACAAGCAACTGCAACACGCCAACGTCGTCGTCGCCCGCCACTGGGCCGCCGACCTGCCCGAAATTCAAGCCAACCCCGATCATCTCAAGCAAGTGTTCTTGAACCTCCTGCTGAACGCGATAGACGCCATGCCGGAAGGCGGCGAGTTGCGGCTCGGCGCCGAGCGCGCTACTTTGCCAACCCCCGCCGCCGGGCCGCCGCAACCGGCGGTGCGGCTCGAGTTCCACGACACGGGCCGGGGAATGCCCCCCGAAATTTTGTCCCACATCTTCGAGCCGTTCTTCACCGCCAAAGACAGCGGCACCGGCCTGGGGCTGTCGGTCAGTTATGGCATCATTCAAATGCACAACGGCCAGATCACGGCTACCAGTCAGGTAAATCAGGGCACCCGGTTCAGCATCGTGTTGCCGGTTAATCAGCCCGAGGAGCGAAAACTCGCATGACTCCTGCCGCCAAGATTCTCATCGTGGACGACGAACCGGGCATCCGCTTTTATCTCGCGGAAACACTGACGCGCGACGGGCATCAAGTGGTCGCCGCCGAGAGCGGGCAAGCCGCGCTGAACTGCCTGGCCGCGCGCGACTTTGACTTGGTCCTCCTGGACTTGAAGCTCAAAGACATGAATGGCCTGGACGTGCTCGCGGCGCTTCGCCGCCAATCGCCGGAAACGATCGTCATCATGCTCACCGCCCATGCCTCGCTCGAAACCGCGGTGGAGGCTCTCCGCCAGGGCGCCCACGATTACTTGTTCAAACCCTGCAAAACGGTGGAACTGCGGGAGAGCGTGCGCACCGGCCTCCTCAAACGCCAGCGCGAGCTCGAGCAACGCGCCCTGCTCGCGGAATTAGAGAAGCGCTTAACGAGCGGCTCCCCGGATGTCCCGCGCCCGGCCCTCGACTCGCAACCCGCCGCGCCGCTCCCGGAACAAGAGCCGGGCCGCTTTTTGCGCCGCGGCGAGCTCATCGTGGATTTCATGCGGCACGTCATCCTCCTCGACGGTCATTTGCTGGAGCTTAGCCCGACGGAGTTCGATTTGCTGGCTTATCTGGCGAGCGTCGCCCCGCGGGTGGCGCCGCCCCAGGAGCTGGTGCGCGAGGTGCAAGGCTATGACTGCGACCCGCGCGAAGCCTCCGATCTTTTGCGTTATCACATCTACCGCCTGCGCCGGAAGATTCAAGACGCCACCGGGCACGCCGACCTCATCCGCACGCGACGCGGCGTGGGCTACGCGCTGAGCGAATAGCTGGCTCAGACCGGCCGGGTCTTCCAAACCCGGCCGGTCTTTTTTGGCCCCAACACATTCGCTACACAACTGCCATGCGACTCTAACGGCACGCCGCGCATTTGTCGCTAGGATAGGCTTTAGACCTGACCGGCCTCACCCCCGTCCCTGTTTTTACCCCTCCCCCCAAGGAGGCCGGTCAGGTCAGGCAGGAGTAGCCCGCATGCCATCTTTCTCTTCCATTCCTTCAGCCGACCGCACCGTTGATCCGCTCACCGCGGACTTCGACGACCTGCAAGCGTTGTTCATCCAAAACGTGGCTCACGAGTTGCGCACGCCGCTCAACATGGTGCAGGGATACGCATATCTCCTGCGCGATGGGAGTCTGGGGGAACTGTCGGACGAACAACGCCACGCCGTGTTTGCCATCGCCGACTACAGCGACAAACTGCGGCGGCAAGTGGAGTTGATTGGCACGCTCCTGGCCGTCGAGGCCCGCGCCATCCTTTGCCAACCGCTCGATCTGGTGGATTTAGCGGATGGGGTAGTGAGGCATTGGCAAGCCGCCGCGGAGCGCGCGCAGTTGACGATTGAGTGGCGCGGGCGGCTGGGCGAGGCGCTCGTCCTGGGCGATGGTGAGGCCTTGCGCCAGGCGGTGGATTGCCTCCTCGACAACGCGCTCAAGTTCACCCCCGCCGGGGGAAGCGTGAAAGTGGAAGTTTTTGCCGAACCCGATTGGCTGTGCTTCGCCGTGGCCGACACCGGCATCGGTCTTCTGCCCGACCACCTCGCGCGGATTTTCGTCACCCGCTTTTACCAGAGTGATGGCTCGCCGACGCGCCGCTATGGGGGCTATGGCCTCGGCCTCACGGTCGTGGGCGCCGTCGTGCAAGCCCTCGCCGGGCGCGTCGAGGTGGTCAGCCAGTGGAGCCAGGGCAGTCGTTTCATCATCAAGTTGCCCGCGTTGGCCGCCCTGCGGCCCTACGATGCGCCGCGCCTGCCCGTTCAGCGGGTATTAATTGTGGATGATGAGCCGAACGTCACCGCCATCATTCAAGCCGGGCTGGAGCGTTTGCCCGGTTGTGAAGTCTGCATCGCGGCCAGCGGCGCGGAAGCCCTGCGGTTATTTGAGCGCGAACCGTTTGACTTGCTCATCACCGATTATAAGATGCCCGACATGGATGGCCTGACGTTAGTGGCCCGCATCCGCCAGCAATATCCGCGCACCGGGCTGATCGTCCTCACCGCCTACAGCACCACGGCTTTGCGCGAGCAGGCGACTGAGCTGGCCGTGCAACACGTGCTCGACAAGCCGGTGGGCCTCGAAAAAATTCGCCACGTCGCCCTCGAAATGCTCAGCCACGCCGAGCCGGAGAGCGGGCGCTAACACAAGCGCCACGCAACCGCCACGCAACCCTAGCGGCACACCCCTCACCCGCGTGTTATCCTCGCCGATGGAGATACGGTGATGCGCGCTTCACAGCCCAAACGAATTCTAGTAGTGGATGACGAGCCCCACGTGGCGATGGTGCTGGCCGAGGCGTTGAGCAAACTGCCCGAGGCGTGTGAGTTGCTCATCGCCGAGAACGCCACGCAAGCCTTGGCCAAAGCCAAAACCCAGCCGATAGATTTTCTCATCACCGATTTTCAGATGCCGGATGCCGATGGCCTGACCCTCATCACGGCTCTGCGGAAACTCTCGCCGAACATGGCGACGATCTTGATGACAGCGCACGGCACGGAGCAAGTCGAACGGCGCGCGGAAAAACTGGGCGTGGACCAGTTCATGCCCAAGCCCTTCAACCTGGCCGATTTCCGCCGGGTAGCGTGGCAGGCGCTGGAGAAAACGAGGCAGGCCGCGCCGCCCGCGCCCCAACCTGTCCCGCACGCCTTAGCCAGTCAATTGCAACAACTCCTTAAAGACACTGGCGCGCACTGCGCCTGCCTCATCCACAACGGCGGCGGCTTAATCGAGAGCGTCGGCTCCCTCTCGGACCGGGACACCCAAATGCTCGCCACCCTCATGGCGGCCAACTTCGCCGCGATGACGGAACTGGCGCGCTTGCTCGGCAACCCGCGCAGTTTCGAGGCGGTGAATCACGAAAGCAAAGACGACAACATCTACACCTGTGTGGCGGGCGCCGAACATTTGCTGGTGGTCGTGTTTGGCTGGGCGGCGCGGCGCGGCCCGGTCTGGTACCACACGAAAAAGATGGTCGCTGGCTTGCAAGGGCTGCTCGAAAAAAACAAGCCGACCGCGGCCGCGGCCCCGCCGCCGCAACTGGCCGGGTTGGTCGAAGCGCTGGCCGAAACCCTTTTTGGCGAGGCCACGACTCCCCCGCGCGAGATCGTGCTTCCGCCGGCCTCCCCGCAACCAGGCGGCTAGAGGGCTTAGTCATCCGGCCAGCGATCTGACAGGAGAAAATATCATGCCTACAATTTTGATCGTTGACGATGCGGAGTTTTTGCGAATGCGCATCTCCAAGATGCTCAGCAACAATGGCTACACCGTCCTCCAAGCCGATAACGGACTTAACGCGGTGAGCACTTACAAAGCGGCCCGACCCGACATCGTCCTCATGGATATCACCATGCCAGAGATGGATGGGTTGACTGCGCTTAAAGAAATCAAAGCGCTCGACCCGCGCGCGCGGGTCGTTATGCTCACGGCGCTCGGCCAAGAGTCGGTCGTGGTCGAAGCGGTTAAATCCGGCGCGCAAGATTTCGTAGTGAAACCCTTCGAACCGGAACGCGTGCTCGATACCATTAACCGGGCGTTGGTCAACTGATTCCTCCTGAGCGCATACCGGTTTGGGCTTATGACTTTGCCAACGGCTCGTCCCACTTCGGTCGTCGCCGAACCTCCGATTCGGGTCATGATCGTGGACGACTCCGCCTATGTCCGCCACATCGTCAGCAAACATCTGAGCGAAGCGCCCGGCCTGACGGTCGTCGGCGTCGCGCGCGATGGAGAAGAGGCGCTTCACCTCCTGCCACAACTCCAGCCCGATGTGCTCACGCTCGACGTCGAAATGCCACGTCGCGACGGTCTCACCACCTTGCGCGAAATCATGACCCATTCGCCGCTACCCGTCGTCATGCTCAGCAGTCTGACCGCCTCCGGCGCGGAAGCCACCCTGCAGGCGCTCGCGCTGGGCGCGGTGGATTTTGTGACCAAACCCGAGGCCCGCGCCAACGTGGGCGCGGTGATGGAGGAAGTCATCGCCAAAATTCGCGTGGCGGCGCGCGCGCATATCTACCCGCTCTCGCCGGGGACGAGCCAACTCGTGGCCGGCACACACTCAGCTTCCAAACGGCCTCTCGCTCCGCGGCCAGCGCTCGCGCGGACGGCGGGCAAAGTCGTCGTCATTGGGGCTTCCACCGGCGGCCCCCGCGCCTTGAGCACGGTCATTTCGCAACTCCCCGAAGACCTGCCCGCCGCGCTCCTCATTGTGCAACATATGCCCGCCGGTTTTACCCTGTCGCTCGCCGACCGGCTCAACGAAATTTCGGCGCTCTCCATCAAACACGCCGCCGCGGGGGATCGCCTCCTCACCGGCCACGGCTTGCTGGCCCCGGGCGGTTTTCACATGGTTTTGGATGACGATCATCATATCGCGCTCAATCGCGCCCCGACCCAGCACGGGGTGCGCCCGGCCGTGGATGTGACCATGCAAGCCATTGCGGAGCGTTATCGCGGAGATACGATCGGGGTCGTGCTCACCGGCATGGGGAGCGATGGCACGCGGGGGGCCAGGCGCATCAACCAGGTGGGGGGCCACGTGATCGCCGAGGACGAATCGTCCTGTGTCGTCTGGGGTATGCCGCGCAGTGTCGCCGAAGCCGGAGTGGCTGACGAAATTCTTCCCCTCCCGCAAATTGCTCCCGCCATCGTGCGCGCCGTGCAAGGGGCATAAACCGTCATGGAACCTGAAGTTTATTTGCAAGTCAAGCGCTCAGTGAAAAATCTGTTGGATATCAACCTTGACCATTATAAGGACCAGCAAATGAAGCGCCGCCTCGATGCGTGGCTGACGCGCGCCGGGGGCGGCTCGTGGCCCGCATACTTCCACCGCTTGCGCGCCGAGCCGGATGAAATGGCCCGTTTCCGCAACTATTTGACGATTAACGTCTCGGCCTTTTTCCGCGACCCCGAGCGTTGGCGCGACTTGCGCGAGCGCGTGTTCCCGAACCTGCTCGCCACCCGACGGCAATTGCGCGTATGGAGCGCGGGCTGTTCGCTCGGGCAGGAAGCCTACACCCTCGCTATCCTGCTCGACGAAGTCGCCCCTCACCGGGCGCACACGTTACTGGCCACCGATCTCGACCGGGGCGCGCTCAAGCACGCTCAGGCGCACGGCCCCTATGCGGCCCAAGACCTGCAACATCTCACCCCCGGCCAGTTGACGAAGTATTTCGAGCCGGGCGCGCCGCCGCTCCACATCGCCCGCGCGCTAGCCCGGCGCCTCACCTTCCGGGAGCACAATCTGCTCGCCGACCAGTTTGAAGGCGATTTCGATTTGATTGTCTGTCGGAATGTGGTCATCTACTTCACCGATGCCGGCAAAATGCAGTTGTATCAAAAATTTTTCGACGCCCTCCGCCCCGGCGGGGTGTTGTTTATCGGCGGCACTGAATTCATCTCGCAGGCCGCTCAGTTGGGCTTTCACAATCTCGGCCTGTCTTTTTACCAAAAACCGGGACTGGCGTATGAGAATGCCCGGCGGCTTGAAAGCCAACGGTAATTTTTTAGGCGCAACCACCTCAGGATCAAATTCATCACAATGAATAAGGAGACTAGCATGAAACTCAACCTGCAAAATAAACTATTGGCCGCATTCTGTGTGGTGCTGGCGCTCACGGCCGGGGTCGGCTTTGTGGGCATTAGCCAGGCCGGGGTGATCAATACCCGGTCGGAGGGGATGTATTCCGACGACCTGGTCGGCACGGGGCAGGCCGCTCTGTTGATTCAGGATGCGCTGGCCGTCAGCATTGACGTGCTGGCACATGTTCTCTCACCTGATGCGGCCAGGAAGACGGCGCTGGAGACCGAGATCGCCGACCTCGACAAACAGGTTGACGGGGAATTGGAAGCGGTTCGCCAAAGCGATAGCGATGGCGCACAGAAAAACCAAATCAGTCAGTTTGCGCAAGCCTGGGCGGCATATAAACAGGGCCGCGACACGCTCGTCCTGCCCGCCAGCCGCGCCGGAAATACCGAGGAAGCCACCGGCTACGTCACTGGCGAAGTGGGTCAGCGTTATAAGGCGGTGATCGATGTCCTCGACGCGCTGATTAAGTCGAAAGCCGACTCGGCGCAGGCGACGAATGCCGCCAATGCCGCCGTCTTTGCCAACGCCCGTTGGCTGATCATTGGCGTGGCCCTGATGACCGTGCTGATTGGATTGGGACTGGCCTTCTTCCTGGCCCGCTCCATCGCCAACGCGGCCAAGCAGATGGTTCGGGTCGCCGAGCAAATTTCCCAGACCGACCTGCCGAATTTCGCCGCGGCGACGACGGCGATAGCCGGCGGTGACCTGACCCAATCCGTCGCCATCCAGGCGCAGATGGTGGCCTACCGGTCGAGTGATGAGATGGGGGATCTGGCGCGCGCCTTCAACCAGATGATTACCCTGTTGCAGGAGATGGGCGGCGCCTTCAGTGAGATGACGGCGAATCTCCGGGATACCATCGGCCAAGTGACCGAGAACGCCAACAACGTGGGCGCGGCCTCCGGCCAACTGGCCTCAGCGGCCAACCAGGCCGGGCAGGCCACCAGCCAAATCGCCACAACGATTCAACAGGTGGCCAAAGGCACGGCGCAACAGTCGGAGTCGGTGACGAAGACCGCCGCCTCGGTCGAGCAGATGTCGCGCGCGATTGACGGGGTGGCCAAAGGCTCACAGGAACAGGCCAAGGCCGTCAACCAGTCCGCCAACCTCACCGCCCAGATCACCGCCGCCATCCAGCAAGTGGCGGCCAACGCCCAGGCCGGGGCCAACGGCGCGGCGGAGGCGGCCCAGACGGCGCGCCTCGGCGCGGCCACGGTCGAAGCCAGCGTGCAGGGGATGGAAGGCATCAGGGCCAAAGTCGGCCTCTCGGCGCAGAAGGTCAGGGAAATGGGACAACGCTCCGACCAGATCGGGGCCATCGTCGAGACGATTGACGACATCGCTTCGCAGACGAACCTGCTGGCGCTGAACGCGGCGATTGAAGCCGCCCGCGCCGGAGAGCACGGCAAAGGCTTCGCGGTGGTGGCGGATGAAGTGCGGAAGCTGGCGGAGAAGTCGGCCATGGCGACCAAAGAGATTGCCGGTCTCATCAAGGGCATTCAAAAGACCGTCGCCGAAGCAGTGACGGCGATGGACGAAGGCGCGGGTGAGGTGGAGACCGGCCTGACACGCGTGGGCGAGTCGGGGAAGGCGCTGGCGGGCATCCTGACCGCCACGGAAACGGTCAACCGGCAAGTGGAAGCCATCGCGGCGGCGGCCCGGCAGATGAGCGGCTTGTCCAACGAAATGGTGAGCGCCATGGATACGGTCTCGGCGGTGGTGGAAGAGAACACGGCGGCCACGGAAGAGATGGCGGCCGGTTCCAGCGAAGTGACGCAGGCGATTGAGAACATCGCCAGCGTGAGCGAAGAGAACAGCGCCTCGGTGGAAGAAGTGAGCGCGTCGACGGAAGAGATGAGCGCGCAGGTGGAGGAAGTCACGGCCTCGGCGCAATCGCTGGCCGAGATGGCGCAGACCCTGCAACAGCTGGTGGCGCAGTTCAAGCTCAACAGTGACGGAGACGGGCGGCGGGTTACCGCGCCGGCGCCGCGCGCGCCGATGATGAGGCCCGCCGCCACGCCGGTCGCAGTGGTCGCGGGCAACGGGAAGAACGGGACCCCAGTGGCGGCCAATAACCACCGGTGAGGTCTAACAGCCAAACCCTTAGGGTCTTTAAGACCCTAAGGTTTGCGTAAGGAGATTGAACGTGGAAAGCCAACTCGTAGTTTTCGATATTGCGGATGAGCATTACGGCGTGGAGATTGCCGCGGTGGAGGGCATCATCAAGATGCAGGCCATCACAGTGGTGCCGCGCGCGCCGCAGTTCGTGGAAGGCGTGACCAATCTGCGCGGCAAAGTCCTGCCGGTGATTGACTTGCGCCGCCGCTTCGGCCTGAAGCACGAAGTGCCCACGAAAGCTTCGCGCATCGTCGTCGTGGAAATGGGGGGCGCCACGGTGGGCATGATTGTGGATGGGGTGAGCGAAGTCTTGCGGGTCAATGACGACGCCATTGAGCCGCCGTCCCCGATTGTAACCACCACCGATTCAACTTTCATCAAAGGCATTGCCAAAGTAGGCGACCGGCTCGTCATCCTGCTCGACCTGGGCAAGGTCTTATCGGTGCAGGAAACCCAGAGTCTGCACACCCTGAAGGCGGCGCCGCTCGCGGTTTAGTCGCATTCGATGAGGCGGATTTTTAAAAGCCATTCGGTTGAGCCGTAGCCATGTCCGACCTACTCCAGATTCTCACCAGTTATGTCCCGGCTTCCATTGCCCGGCGATTGGCGGTTGAGCCGGCGATGCTGGTTGAGCCGCTGGCCGAACAATTCCCGGCGGCGGTGTTGTTTGCCGATCTGTCGGGCTTCACGCCGCTGGCCGAGAAACTCGCGCAACACGGCCCGGTCGGCGCGGAGACGCTCACCCACCTGCTCAACGACTACTTCGGGCAGTTGATTGACATCATCACCGCGCACGGCGGCGACGTGGTGGAGTTTGAGGGGGATGCCTTGCTGGCGCTGTGGCCCGCCGCGCGTGAAGCCGCCGGCGGCCAGCCTCCATTGGCGCTGACCATGCTCCGCGCCGCGCATTGCGCCCTCACCATCCAGACGCAACTCCACAACTATTCGCCCGCTAACGACATTCAACTCTCGCTCCGCATTAGCCTCGGGGCGGGCGAGGTGTCGGCCCTGCACCTGGGCGGGGTGTTCGGGCGGTGGAAATTATTGATTAACGGCGACCCGCTCGCGCAAGTCAGCGCCCTGACCCATCAGGCCGAGCCGGGGCACGTGGTGCTCTCGCCCGAAGCCTGGTCGCTGATTGCCGCTGAGTGTGAAGGCCAACCGTTGCCGCCCCTCGACGTGGAAAGTGAAGGCGGTGTCCGCCTCGTCGCGCTACGCACTCCCCCGCCTCTCGCACCGCTCCCCCTCGTCAAACTCGGCGCTGAAGCCGAAGCCGCCCTGCGCGCCTACTTGCCCGGCGCCATCATCGCACGGCTCGTGCCCGGCCAGGAAACCAGTGATTTTCCGACGCGCCCCGAATGGTTGGCCGAATTGCGCCGCGCGACGATGCTCTTTATCAACCTCCCCGACCTAAACACTGACACGCCCACGCCGCGCCTCCAGCAAATCACGCGCATCTTACAAACCACGCTCTACCACTACGAAGGCAGTTTTAACGAGATGAGCGTCAGCGACAAAGGGGTCACCGTGGTGGCGGCCTGCGGCTTGCCGCCGCTCGCTCACGAAGATGATCCCGTGCGCGGGGTCCAGACCGCGCTCGCGGTGCAGAATGAACTACAGCGCGTGGGCCTGACCTGCGCCATTGGGGTGACCGCCGGGCGGGTGTACACCGGCTCGGTCGGCAACGCCACGCGCCGGGAATATACGATGATCGGGGATGTGGTGAATATCGCCGCGCGCCTTATGCAAACCGCCGCGGCCGAGATGCCGACGGGCACGTCTCTGATTCTCACCGACGCGGCCACCTTCCAAGTGGCGCAAAAGCGGATTGACTTCGAGGAACTTCCAGCTATCCGCGTCAAAGGCAAGGCCGAGCCGCTTATGGTCTACCGGCCGGTGGCCGAACGGGCCTCGCCCACCACGCAGACCCAAATCCTGAAACTGAAGAATCAAATCATCGGGCGGCAGGCCGAGCGGATGTTGCTGGCCGATCAACTCCAAGCCCTCCTGCGCGGCGGCCAGGGCGGGGTGCTCGTCGTCGAGGGCGAGGCGGGCATTGGCAAATCGCGGCTCATTGAAGAACTGCGGCGGCAGACCAACACGATGCGCCTCACCGCGTTTATTTTACGCGGCAATTCGATTGAAAAATCCACGCCCTACCAGGTGTGGCGCCCGGTCTTCAGCCAGATGCTCGATCTCGACGTGCTCAGCGAGGCCGACGCCCGGCAAGCGCACATATTGATGATGCTCGAGGTGCTGGGGCCGGAGTTTGTGCGGTTGGCGCCGCTACTCAACGTCGTGCTCCCGCTCGACTTGCCCGACAACGAACACACCGCCGCGATGACGGGCGCCGCCCGCGCCGACTCCACGCGCTCGTTGTTGTCGCAAATTTTGCAGACGTCCGTCATGGCCTCGCCCAAAGTGGTGATTGTCGAAGACGCGCACTGGCTCGACTCGGCCTCCTGGTCGCTCGTTCACGTCATAACCGAGCAAGTGCGCCCGCTCCTCCTGGTCGTCACCCTGCGGCCTTTCACCGACATGGCCCCCGCCGATTATCTCCAACTCCGCCAACAGCCCGCCGTCCAAGCCCTGGAGCTGGCCCCGCTGACTTTGGAGGAAACCCAAACGCTCGTGCGGCAACGGCTCGGCGTGAGCAAAGTGCCCGCCGCCGTGATGGATTTGATTTGGGAGAAGGCCGAGGGCAACCCATTCTTTAGCGAAGAACTGGCCTATACCCTGCGGGACTCGGGCACGGTCCTCATCGCTGAGGGCGAGTGTCGCCTGCCCCCGGGCACCCGCAACTTGCGCCTGCTCGGCTTTCCCGACACGGTGCAGGGCGTCATCACCAGCCGCGTTGATCGCCTGCACCCCCAATTGCAACTTGCGCTCAAGGTCGCCAGCGTCATCGGGCGGGAGTTCTCCTTTCGAGTGCTGCAAAAGATTTATCCCATGGAAGCGGAGATGCCCAAGCTCGGCGAGTATCTGGCCGCCCTGGAGCAACTTGACCTCGTGCGCCTCGAACCCGAAGCCGCAGAGTTGCGATATCACTTCAAACACGTTTTCACGCAAGAGGTGGCTTACAACTTAATGCTCTTCGCTCAGCGGCGCGAACTGCACCGGAAGGTCGGCCTGGCCATCGAAACCCTCTTCCCGGAGCAAATCAATGAAATGCACGGTCTGCTCGCCGCGCATTTTTTTCACGGCGAGGTCTGGGAAAAAGCGATTGAGCACTTGATGAAAGCGGGCGACATCGCGGTGCGCCTCAACGCTTTCACTGAGGCCTATCAATATTACAGTGACGCGCAAGAATGCCTGGCGCATCTGCCATACACCTACGGGTATCGGCGCTTGCACGTGGACACGCTCCTCAAACAAGTGGGCATCGCCTGGGGCTCCAAACCCCCCGACACCAATCTTGGGCATCTGGCCGAAGCCGAGTCGCTGGCGTTGTCCTTGCCCGGGCCCGACGGTTCGGCGGGCGGCGGCGACAGCTTGCGGTTGGCGCGGATTCACTTCTGGATGGGGCGGGAACATTTTTATCGCAATGCCCCCGCCCGCGCCATTGAATACTTTCGCCAAGTTTTGACCGCGACCGGCCAGACCGACAACCCGGCCATGCTCGCCCCGGTCTCAAGCGCGCTAGCCCAGACGTTGCTGGCGCAAGGCCAGTTTGGCCGGGCGCGCCAGGGCCTGGCCCAGTCGGCTGACTTGCTCGAAAAAGTGGGCAACTGGAGCGAATGGATTCGCGCGACGGGCGCCGGGGGCGTGGCCCTGGCGGCGACCGGGCGTTACCCGGAAGGCCTGGCCCTCACCCAAAAAGCTTTGGCGCGCGCCCAAGCGACCAACGATTTGGCGGGGCTGACGGCGAGTTACCTCGCGCTGAGCATGATTCACTTGCAAGGCGGCCAGCCGGGCGAGGCTTTGAGCGCCAGTCGCACGGCGGGGCAAACTGCCGAACAGTTCGGCAATCAACTGTACGTATATTGGGCGCAGGGCTTTCAAGCGTGGGCCGCAGGGCGGCTCAAACAATTTTCGACCGCGCAAGAAATCTGGCACACTCAGCAGACTTTGGCGCACCTGCTCGGCGGCGCCGCGCCCGGCAAGCATTTGGCCTACGACGACTGGTTTCTGGCGGCGCAAGCGGAGACCGCCTTGCAAGCCGGACGCACCGACGAAGCGATTGAGCTAGCCGAAGCGGCTCTCGACACCGCTCAATTGACTGAGAACCTCTACGTGCGCGGTCTGGCGCACCGCGTGTGGGGCCAGGCGCTGGCGGTCACGGCCCCGCACAACGGCCACAGATCCGCCGACGACCATTTCGCCGAGAGTGTGGTGTGTCTGGAGGGGGGCGACGCCCGCCTCGAAATCGCGCGCACCCACTTCACCTGGGGCTTGATCTGCCGGGCGCGCGGCGACCGCGCTCGGGCGCTCAAGTATTTTGAGCAGGCCACCGCCCAGTTCAAGGCCAGTCAGTTAACCGGTGAATATAACCGCGCCAGCCACTTGCTCGAAGAAGCCCGGCAGACTGGGATGCTCGCCCCCACCCCGCTGGCGGTGTAAATTGGTCCGCGTAAAAATACTGGCGGCTTCTCAGCGCGCGCTTCGGCCTGCTGTTTGTGAATCAACCGGAGAACGTCGCCGCCTTCAGCTAAATGGTGGCGCGACTTTCTAACCAACCCTATGCGTTCTTACCCGACTATGCCAATCTCACCCTCGATTCCCTTTGAAGATATTCTCGCTCAACTCACCGACGGGCTCCTCATGTTTAATACTGAAGGTCAGGCCACTTACATGAATGCCAGCGCCCAAAGCCTGTTGGGCTTGCCCGCCACCGACTCGGCCCGGCTGACGACCAGCACGTTGTGGGAGCATCCCCGTCTCCGGCTCGAAAATCGTGAGACGGCTAATCAAAAATTTTTCGCCTTGCTCAACAACGTGGACAGCCGGCCGCGTATGATCGTCAACCTGGTGGCGGACGACTTCCCCGCTGGGGAGGCGCCCGACAACCATTCCCACCCGACCCGCGAGTTGGAAGTGGAGCTCTTTCCGGTGCAAGCGGCTGGTCAGGCAGCGCCCGGTCTGGGCTTGATTTTGCGGGATGTCACTCGCGAACGGGAGCGGACGCACCGGAAAGACGAACTGGTGAATCTGGTCTCGCATGAACTGCGCACACCCCTCACCAATATTCTGTGTTTCGCCGATCTGCTCCTCACGCGCGAATTTAATGAGCCCCAGGCGCGCGAGATGCTCGGCACTATTTACCGCGAGGCCAAACGACTCTCGGCTTTGCTGGCCGACTTCCTGAATTTGCGGCGGCTCGAGTCGGGGCCTCAATCGTTGCATATCAGCGAACTCGACCTGGCCGAGCTGGTGACGGAGATTTTATCGGGCTATGAATTGAGCCAGGGCAAATATCAAGTGGCGCTGGAGCTTAACCCGCATTTGCCGCGCTTGCAGGCCGACCGCGAGCGGCTGGGTCAGGCGCTCCGCAACCTGCTCGACAATGCGTTCAAGTATTCGCCGCACGGCGGGCGCGTGACCATTGCCGCGCACCTCGTGGGGACGCCAGACGCCCTCTATGTGACGGTGACCGATGCCGGTTTAGGTTTACCACCCGACGATATCCCGCGCTTATTCCGCCGCTTTTACCGGATCAATGCGCCCGACCGGGAAGCCATCGAAGGCACCGGGCTGGGCCTGGCGATTGTCAAACAAATTATCACGCGGCACGGCGGGCGGGTGTGGGCCGAAAGCGCCGGACTGGGGCAGGGGAGCACCTTTGGGTTCACACTCCCGCTGAAACCAAACTATAGATACTGAGGGATCAGACCGATTGCGTTGCCGAAATTAGTCGCACCCTGCCAAATCATGAACCGTCTATTCAATATTGAGCAAGACGAACTGGAAATTTTACTCGCCGAAGGCGAGGAGCACTTACAGACCCTCGACGAGGGCTTGGTGCGGTTAGAGCGCGAAGGCAACGACGCGCAATTGTTACAAGCCATTTTCCGCGCCGCGCACACGCTGAAAGGCAACGCCAGCATCATCAACCATTGGCGCATGGCCGACCTCACGCACGCGCTCGAGACCCTGCTCGACGGCCTGCGCAAAGGCGCGCTCACCGTCTCACCCGAAATGGTGGATGCCTGCCTCGAAGCGCTCGACGTGCTTAAAAGCCTGCATGGCGAAATAATTTCTCAAACCCCGGCGCCGATTGACATCGCGCCCCTCACGACGCGTCTCTTGGGGTTCACCCTATTGATGTCCACCCCGTCCCAGTCTCACCCCGCTCCTGAAGCTCCGCGCGCCGCCGGGGACGGCCTCCTCCAGTCTGAGACGTTGCTCTCCACCGTCGCCTCTGCTCCCGCAGACACCCGGCCCAGCCCAGTCTCTCCTGGCCTGTTAATTAGCGCCGATATCGCTCCCGATAGCTTTGCCCCGGCGGCGCGCGCCTTACAAGTGGTGCTGGCATTGCAAACCCTGGGCGAGATCCGCGACCTGCAACCGGCGCAGGCGATTATCGAAAGCGGCGCCCCGGTGCGGCGAGTCACCGCCGAATTAATCACGACCCGCCCGCTCGCCGCGATTCGCAAAGCCCTCACGCGTATCCCCGAAGTCATCCGCCTCGCGCTCGGCGACGAGTTGATTGAGCCAGGCCCGCCCACGCCTCAGACCGCCGCGCTGGACAGCCCACCCGCGATTGATCCTGAGTCTTTGCGCTTGGGCGAAATCCTGGTGAAAGGCGGCTACATCACGCAAGCGCAACTCGACGCTGCCTTGCAGGCCCAAATCACCGGGCAAGCCGATATGCTGGGACACGCGCTCGTTCAGCAGGGCGTGCTCACGCAAGAGGCGCTCGACCACGCCATCGCGCAACAGACGCACCAGCTCCGCTCGGCGCTCCAGGCCGCGCAACAAAGCCCGGCACCCCAGCATACCCCGGAAAAAACCGTCCGCACCAGCGTGGAGCGCCTCGACCAACTCATGAACCTCGTCGGCGAGCTCATCACCGACCGCAACCGCTTGAACCAGATTCACAGCGATTTTGAAAACCGCGCCAACGGCAACGGCCACGCGTTGGTGGAGAACCTGGCCCAAACGGTCGTCCACCTCGGGCGCATCACCGACCAATTGCAAGAAGAAGTCATGCGTATCCGTATGTTGCCCGTCGCCACGGCCTTCAATAAATTCCCGCGCCTGGTGCGCGACCTCGCCCGCCAAGCCGGCAAACAAGTGGAGCTGGTCATGCGTGGCGAAGACACCGAACTCGACCGTTCCGTCATTGAAGAGATTGGCGACCCGCTCATACACCTACTCCGCAATGCGGTGGCGCACGGCCTCGAACTGCCCGCCCAGCGGCTCGCCGCCGGGAAGCCAGAGCGCGGCACGATCAGGCTCACTGCCCGCCATGAAGAAAGCCGGATCATCATCACCATCGAGGACGACGGGGCCGGGATTAACCTCGAGCGGGTGCGCGTGAGCGCCCTGCAGAAAAACCTGCTCACCGAAGCCGAAGCGGCGGCCCTGACCTATGAAGAGACACTGGACTTGATTTTCCGCCCCGGCCTGTCCACCGCCTCCGCCGTGGATGGTGTCTCCGGGCGCGGGGTGGGCATGGATATTGTCCGGACCAACATCGAGCGGCTCAACGGCGATATTTTGATTGAGACGTGGCCCGGGCGCGGCACCCGCTTCCAGATCACGTTGCCGCTCACGCTAGCGACCATCTCCACCCTGTTGGTGCGCGCGACCCCGCACACCTTCGCGATTCCGTTGGTCACGGTCCAAGAGACTCTGCGCCTCCCCACCTCCGCGCTCCACACCATCCAGGGCAAGCTAGTGACGCAAGTCCGCGGCCGCGTGCTACCTTTGCTACGCCTGACCGAGGCGCTGGGCTTACCCGCCGGGGAAACCCAGGCCGCCCAAAATTACATCGTCGCCGTCCGGTGGGCGAGTCTCGAAATGGGCTTATTGGTGGACGCGCTCATCGGCGAACAGGAGTTAGTCGTCAAATCGCTGGGGCCGCTCATTGGCGACGCGCCGGGCGTGGCCGGCGCGGCGATTTTGGGCGACGGACGGGTGACCTTGATTGTTGATGTGCCGGGCTTGTTCAAGTTGGCGGGAGTTTAGGACATTCAGAAAGATCGGCCAGAAACCCGATTTAGTTTTCAACCCTCGAGCACCAGGAGCGTACTCTATGCTAACGGATACCACGGTTCTATTTGATGAACGTTTGCGCGCGTTACTGAAAGTGATGATTGATGAGGGCGTCACCTATGCCGCGCGCGGCTTTTCCGACATGGTCGGCCAGACCCTGACCGTCTTGCAACCGCAAGTGCGCCTCGTGCCTTTAGCCGATGTGCCCAACCTGCTCGGCGGGCCAGAGAGCGAAGCGGTGGGCATCTATCTGCGCGCGCACGGCGATATTTCGGGGCAAATTATGCTGGTGCTGGCCTACCCCAAAGCGCTCGAACTGGTGGATCTCATTTTGCGCCAGCCGCATGGCACCACCACCGCGCTCGGCTCACTGGAGCGCTCGGCGCTGGCCGAACTGGGCAATCTTACCGGCAGTTTCTTCCTCAATGCGGTCGCCGCCTTTACGGGCATCGGCGCCCGCCCCAGCCCGCCCGCCGTGATGGTCGACATGGTCGGCGCGATTTTAGATATTGTGGTGGCCACCCACGGCGGTTTGGGCAAGCACGTGCTCATGCTCCAAGTCGGCTTTGTGAGCGAGGGGCGTGAAGTGCAAGCCGATTTCTGGGTGATCCCCGATCCCGCGACTTTAGAAGCGGCGACCCGCTAAAAATAAATGCCCGCCTCCAATGTGGAAGGTAAGGTTATGAATACCGAACTCAACCTGATAACGGTCGGGCTGGGTGAGCTAAAGATAAGCACTGACCCCCACGACGTTCTCATCGCTTACGGGTTAGGGTCGTGTGTGGGGGTAGGCATATACGATGCCGTCGCTCACGTGGGCGGCTTGTTACATGCCATGCTCCCCGAGCGGAATGGCGCCGGCAACGGCGACGCCGCCAAGTACGTGGATAGCGGCATCGCCGAAATGCTCCGGCAACTGAGCACGTTGGGCGCCTTGAAGCATCGGCTCATGATCCGCGCGGCGGGCGGGGCCAATATGCTCACCGTTTCTGATCTCAAACGAACGCTTAATATCGGCGAGCGCAATGTGGCCGCCATGCAGGCCACGCTGACCGCGCTCCGCCTGCCCGTGCAAGCGCAACTCCTGGGTGGTTCAGTGGGGCGCACCGTGCGGCTGTATGTGGCCTCGGGGCGCATGACGGTGCGGATGCTGGGTGGTCAGGAGCAAGATTTATCTTGAACAGACGGGAGCAGATTGTATGATCACCATTTTGATTGTTGACGACGCCGAATTTTTACGAATGCGCATCACTAAAATACTCGCCGGGCACGGCTATGAGATGCTGACCGCCGATAACGGGCTGAAGGCGGTGCGGATTTACAAAGAAAGCCGCCCGGATGTGGTGTTGCTCGATGTGACCATGCCGGAGATGGACGGCTTAAAAGCGCTCAAGGAAATCCGCGCCTTCGACCCGAACGCGCGCGTGATCATGCTCACCGCCCTCGGCCAAAACACCGTGGCGATGGAAGCCCTCCAGTCGGGCGCGCAGGATTTTCTGGTCAAGCCGTTTGAGCCCGAACGGGTCTTGGCCGCCATCGAGAAGGTGACCGCGGCTTAAGGTAGCGGCGCGCCCGCCGGCGTCTAAGGAAAAAATCGTGCACATCAAACCGGCCCATGCCTTTGCCGAAGCGGCTCACGAAGTTTTGTTGGCGGAGGTCGGCTTGGCCTTCACCCGCGGGGAAACCGAATTGCTTGACAGCGCCCGCGAAACCAAGGAAGTGACGGTACTCATCAGTCTAGTGGGCAGTGTCGCGGGCACGGTCGTCTACAGTTTCTCGGGGGCAGTCTAAAACGTGAAGGAGTACCGCAGGTGAACTACAACGGTTATCAAGTAGAACCCGGGGCGAATCTGAGTTGGGCCAATTTGGCTACGGCGTACTTGCCGGTGGTGGACTTGACGATGGCTGACCTGACGGGTGCGAACCTGATGGCGGCCGATTTACTCGGCGCCAATCTCTCGCTCACCAAACTCGTCGGAGCCAATCTCGCCCGCGCCTTGATGGGTGGCGCTTTTCTGCCCTTATCGGATTTGACCGGCGCCGACTTGCACGATGCCTTCCTCAGCGAGGTTAATCTAACCCGCGCCAATCTGACCAAAGCCAATCTGACTGAGGTCAACCTCGTCCTCGCGGATTTGAGAGAGGCTAATCTGAGCGAAGCGCGCCTCCGGGGCGCTTTCATGGCGGGGGCCATTCTCCGGGACGCCAATTTGCAGTTAGCCGATCTGAGCGGGGCGGATCTCGTTGGCGCCGACCTCACGCGCGCCAATCTGGCGAACGCCACCCTCCTCTGGGCACACCTGCTTAAATGCAATCTGAGTGAAGCCAAATTGAATCGGGCGAAGCTTGACGAAGCCACGTTGAGCGGCGCGAATCTGACCCAGGCCGATTTATCGGAAGCGCATATGCATCAGGCTGATTTGACCGGGGCCTGTCTGAGTAACGCCATACTGGAATACGCCGTGCTCACCGAAGCCAACTTGGCCAAAGTGAACGCCACGCGCGCCAACTGCAATTTCATCTCGGCCGCTGCCGCCTGCCTGACCAATGCCAACTTCACCGGCGCCAGTCTCGAACAAGCGCAATTGCCTGACGCCAATTTGAGCGGCGCCTTGCTCGGCCATACCAATCTGCGGCAGAGCAACCTCGCCCATGCCAACTTGCTCGGTTGTGATTTCACCAACGCCGACTTAACCGGCGCCGACTTGCAAGGCGCCGAGGTTAGCTGGGCTTATCTGGCTTGCGCCAACTTGACTGAGGCTAATTTGAGCGGCGCCAAGTTGGTCGAAGCCGATTTTACTGGGGCTCAATTATTCGGGGCCGATCTGACGACGGCTAACTTACAAGGCGCAAAAATCAATGCCGACCAACTGGCCCAAGCCCGCTCGCTGACCAATGCGCTCTTACCTGACCACCTCGCCTGAGAAGCTGGTAGCGCCGGGAAACGATAACGTGATTGAATCTCAACCTCTGCCGCTGACTGGCCTGGCGGCCGCTCTCTGGAACGAGGCGGCGCAACGCCAGTCTCTACGCATCCTCATTGTCGAAGACTCAGCCGATGATGCTCGTCTCGTTAAAAATGAATTGCGCCGGGGCGGCTTTGCGGTAGACAGTCAAATCATTGAGACCCTGCCCGCGTTGCAGGAAGCGCTCAGGCGTCACGCTTGGGATCTCATCCTCTCCGATCCCGCCCTGCCTAGCCCCAATCCGCTCGACATTCTCAATCTCCTGCATGAACTGAGCCTTGATCCGCCTCTTATTATTGTCTCAGACAGCCTCAACGAAGCCGCGGCGGTTGAACTGATGCAGGCCGGCGTACACGACTACATCCTCCACCAAGACCTCACCCGCTTGGTCCCGGCTGTCATCCGCGAACTGCGCGAGGCGGCGATGCGCCGCGAACAGCGCGAAACGAAAACCCGGTTGCAACAAGCGGAAGAAAAATATCGGGCTATTGTTGAAAACGCCATCAAGGGCATTTATCAGACTTCACCCGAAGGTCGCTTCCTCAGCGCCAACCAGGCCCTCGCCCATATGTTGGGCTACGCCTCGCCCGAAGAACTGGTCACCGCCCTCACTGATATTTCTCACCAACTCTACGTGAACCCCCGCCGACGCGCTGAATTGCAAAGCGCTCTGGAACAGCATGGTCAGGCCACCCGTTTTGAAGTGGAAGTCTACCGCAAGGATGGCACGCCCATCTGGGTTGCGCTGTTCGTCCGGGTTGTCTCCGACGCCACCGGACAGCCCGTGTGCTACGAGGGCATCGCCGAGGACATTACCACCCGCAAGCGCGCCGAAGACGCCCTGCGCGAAAAAGAAAAACAATATCGCGACCTCATGGACTCGCTCGATGGCATCGTTTGGCAAGCCGACGCCCGCACTTTCCAATTCACCTTTGTGAGTCAGCAGGCCGAGCGTTTGCTGGGCTACCCGGTAAGCCGCTGGCTGGAAGAGCCCGACTTTTGGCAAGATCACCTCCACCCCGATGACCGCGAGTGGGTGGTGGCCCATTGTGTAGCCGCCACGGCCGCCGGTCGGGCGCATGAATTTGAATACCGGATGCTCACCGCCGATGGCCGCGTGGTGTGGTTGCACGACTTCGTCAGTGTCATCCTGTCCAACGACCAACCGGCGGAACTTCGCGGCGTGATGGTGAACGTCACCGCCCGCAAACAAGCCGAAGCCCAAATCCGGCAATTGTCGAGCGCGGTTGAACAAAGTCCGGTTTCCATTATCATTACCGACACGGCCGGGCACATCGAATACGTCAACCAAAAATTCACCGACATCACCGGCTATGCGGCGGCGGAGGCCATCGGCCAACACACCCGGTTGCTCAAATCGGGCCGGACTTCGCCCGAGACTTACCGGAGTTTATGGCTGACCATCACCGCGGGCAACACTTGGCGCGGCGAACTCCGCAATCGCAAGAAAAACAGTGAGCTCTTCTGGGAACAAGCCTCCATCTCGCCCATCACCGATGCCCAAGGCCGGATTACGCACTTTATCGCCATCAAGGAAGACATCACCGAACGCAAAGAGCGCGAGCGTGAATTGGAGACGGTCGCGCGGGTGAGCGCCGCTCTGCGCGGCGCGCAAACGCGGGATGAGATGTTCCCCATCATCCTCGATCAACTGCTCGATCTACTTAAAGCCGATGGGGCGTCGCTCTCGCTCGCCGACTCGACCACCGGCGACATCACCATCGTGTTGGGCCGAGGGGATGGCTTGCCCTTCGCCGGCAAGCATATCCCACGGGGGCAGGGCGTCGTCGGTCACGTGATTGAGAGCGGCCAGCCGTATCTCACGAATGACGCCCAAAACGACCGGCACTTCATCTGGCCGCATCTGGTGAGAGATCACGCTGTCGCGTGCGCCCCGCTGATTGCCCAAGAGCAAGTCATCGGCGCCTTGTGGGTGGGCCGCCGGGCCGAGATTAGCCGCGAAGAACTGCGCCTGCTCGTGCTGGTCAGCAATATTGCCGCCAATGCCATCCATCGCACGAGCCTCTATGAACAAACCCAGCGACAAGTGGAACGCTTGGCGGCTTTGCGCGCGATTGATATTGCCATTACCTCAAACCTCGACCTGCAAGCCACGCTGAGAGTTTTGTTGGAAGAAGTCACGACCAAACTGGCGGTGGATGCGGCGGCGGTGCTCCTGCTCGGCCCGCAAACGCGCCAATTGGAATTCACGGCCGGACGCGGCTTCCGCTCGCGCGTCATAGAGCGCACCCGCCTGCATCTCGGAGAAGGCTACGCCGGGCGCGCCGCCCTGGAACGCCAAAGGCTGGGCATTGAGAACCTGATGCAAAACAACGATTCCGCGCGCATGACCCTGTTCACGATTGAAAGCTTCGAGGCCTATTACTGCCTGCCGCTGATTGCCAAAAACGAAGTGAAGGGTGTGCTCGAAGTCTTCCAGCGCGCGCCGCTCAAACCCAGCTGGGAATGGTTTGATTTCTTTGAGACCCTCGCGGGTCAAGCTGTTATCGCCATTGATAACGCTCTCCTCTTCCAAAATCTCCAACATAAGAATGTTGAGTTGACGCTCGCTTACGATGCCACGATTGAGGGTTGGTCACGCGCGCTCGACTTGCGCGATCACGAAACGCAGGGTCACACCCAGCGCGTCACCGAGGTCACCATCCGCCTGGCGCAGGCGATGGGCATGGACGGCGAGCCCCTGGTGCATATGTATCGCGGCGCGCTCCTGCACGACATCGGCAAAATGGGCGTGCCCGACAGCATCCTGCACAAGCCGGGCCTGCTCACCAGCGAGGAGCAGGCCCTCATGCGTCGGCACGCGACCTATGCGTATGAGATGCTCGCGCCCATTGCTTACCTGAGCCCGGCCATTAATATTCCTTATTGCCATCATGAAAAATGGGACGGCACAGGCTATCCGCGCGGGCTAAAAGGCGCCGAGATACCGCTCGCGGCGCGCATCTTTGCCATCGCGGATGTGTGGGATGCCTTGCGCTCTAATCGCCCCTACCGCAAAAGTTGGCCCGCCGACCAGGTGCGTAAGCATATTGCCGCACTCTCCGGTTCGCACTTCGACCCCGACGTTGTGCGCGTCTTCATGGAAATCATCCTCGACGACGAAGTAAGGTAGACCCTTAAGATACTGACCCTGTTTGCGAGTGCAGGCTGACATATAAATGGAGATCGCTCTAGCTTAAGCAGCCCAACGGTGCGCTTTAGCGGCGCGGTGGGTGCAGGCCGAGTCGCTTTGCAACCATACACCTGGCGAGAAAACGCGGCCAGTTACCGCGCGGCGTAGCCGCGTCGGCTGCAAGCGTGTGTTATTCCGGAGCGAATTGGGTTTAGCTCTTCAATAATCGCGCACTTACTTCCACCAGAACGAAAGCCGACACCAAAGTGATTGCCAGCAACAGAACGATTCCTTTGCCCACAGCCGGCGTATTGCCGAGCGCAGGAATGTTGTGCCCGGGGCCGAGCGCGTAGACGAGGCCAGCGACCGCAGTCGCGATCGTTGCTTGGCGTGAGTGGCCGAGAAGCCAGCCGATGGCGGTGCCCATGACGATAGCCGTGACAATCAGTTCGGTGACATAGTGGACTGCCGCGCGCGCGGCGCCTTGCGGTGGGAGTGAGAACGTGGTCGGGTCAATGAGCGGTGGGCGCATTTGAGCCAGCAGGATGGACGGCGCGAGAATGATGGCGATGATGGCCGTGACGGCGAGGAATGTCCAGGGGCGCGGGGGAAGTGCAGTGTGGATTTCGGCGTACGACCAGCCGACGGCCAGCCCACCGAGGCCAGCGATGACCAATCCGACCGGCGCGATGAACCAGATGGGCCGAATCCAGAAATGGTGAATGACCAGAAAGGTCAACAAGCCTGCGACACCGCCGCACACTCCGCCAATGAGGAAGGGCGACATTCTTTCCTTGTCAACAACTTGAGACATGAGAACTGCTCCGGCCCAACGGGGGCTAACCCGAACTTATGCGACATCATGACGCTGGTACAACAAGGCGATAGCTGAATCGGGCGTATGCAGGTCCTCAACTCTAGGCTGGGCAACCGATGGGATGACAGAAGGGCGATGGGTCATCACAACTTCTATTTTACCATCCTCGGTTGCCTGTTGTCCAGTATAGGCTAATAGGGTTGGGCGGCGGGCTGGGGTTTTACACGCTTGCGGATTGCATCGTGCGTGCGAAAGATGTTTGCAAGGCGCGTTGGATTGGCCGAGGAAACTCTACTAAAACAAAATACTCCGCCGAGTACAAATAGTCTTCGCCACTCTCGTCAATCACACGCAAATCCCCATCGTGCTCGGCTTCGTCATCTGGCACCAGGCGATACAGCTTGTGGAGTTCCAGCGAGACGGGATAGTCGGCGTTGCTGACGCAGATAGCAAACTTACGGGAGGAGGTTTTCGTTTGTTTCATAGTCTCAATCCAGATAGCGTTTACGCTTGAATTCCTTTTTGCCAATCCTGACATGCCTCGGAAATTATGACCAGGTAAAATGAGAGTCCAGCGCCCCGATCGTCAAGGAGCGATACGGACATGACACCCCCCACCCCGGAATATATTGTCAAACTCTTGCGACAA
>Ga0315281_10001930_pt1 | contig 30873 bp, 33 predicted proteins | sample YL17G07_0_MG_FD_204540 | JGI IMG/M metagenome (GOLD analysis project Ga0315281, IMG submission 204540) | Sediment microbial communities from Yellowstone Lake, YNP, Wyoming, USA - YL17G07_0 | ecosystem: Environmental > Aquatic > Freshwater > Lake > Sediment | place: USA: Wyoming | collected...
CATTCCCGGACGATTGGCTAAAAACATTCAAATCTAACAATATTAAGGTTTTAGTGCTAGAAAATGACATGCTAACAGAGCTTTGATGCTTTAAAGCAGCTTATTTTTGAATTAAATAGGCGATTCAAGCGCACTAAAGCGCTATTTTTAACAAAATTAGACGTGCTTTTACCTAAACAGTTCAGATATACTCCCATAACAGAAATTCCACTAGACACAAATCTTGTATTTTCAGTAATCAGACAGTTTAAAGCCACTTATTGTTGCAGAAAGGGCAGAAAGCAATCTTTTCGTAGACTCCTACCTTTACAAGATTGTTGCATTTTTTACAAGGAACATTTACCTTTGACATATAATGTCCATTAAATTTCCCCAAAGAGTCACCGTAAATAATATATTTGTTTTTCTAGCATATAAAACCAATGGGTTAGAAAGATGATATCTGGCGCATTTCTATGGAGCAATTTCTATGAAAAATCATAAAAATTAATTTCACTTGTTGCTTATCTTTTCCATCACAGATAGGAACCTAAAAACACTATTCACATCCGTGTCTGGCTTCAATCTTATCATCTGAACATTGAAAGGCTCCAACCTCTGCACCTCCACGAACATGGTCAAATGTTTGTTGATCAGTCTGGAAACAGTCTTGTGATGGAGCTCGACCCTCCTTGATATTTCCCTGGCCCAAAGCCAACCCTCCTCAGCCTGTTTTAGGCATTTTACTATTTTTATCAAGTTTTCCATCGTGTCTTTTCTCAATCCAACCAACCTTCAATAATAAATTGTTCGTGTCTGGCGCATTTCTTATACCAGTAAATACGGTTGGCAAACACTTATATTTTTCCTCTTGCTTTCTCCAGATCAAGCTTAAAATAGGTTTCCTCTTTTGAAAAAGCTCTATTTCCCATCATCTCATCTGTATAAGCTTTATCCTGCCTCTTTTACCACATTTCACCGGAACTCTGACCCCAAAACTATACTATATTCACCCTTTCCATATTTTGTTTGATGGCATTCAAAAGAGAAAAATGGTCTCGCCTAGTTGTTAACTCTGGTTTTGACAGATATGCAGTCCCAATATTCAGCGCATGCGCTGGTTCAAGAAAGGTCCCTTTACTTAAAACCCTCATTTCAAGCCACTGCCAAAACAACTGCAAGTTCTGTGCTATAAGATGTGAAGAGAAGGTGACAAGGGAAAAATGGGAGCCAGAAGAGCTGGCAAATGTGACTTTAAAATTATGGAAATTTGGGAAAATCAAGGGCCTGTTCCTCAGCTCTTCAGTTGAAAGGGACCCTGACCATGTGGTTGAGAAAGAAATCGAGACTGTTGAAATTCTCAGAAGGAAAGGTTTCACTGCTTACACTCATCTAAGATTGATGCCTGGCACAGATATAGAATTGATCAAGCAATCAGTAGAAATAGCTGACAGGGTTGGCATCAACATCGAGTTTCCAAGCAAAGATCATTACAATGACATGAAAATTTTCCTTGATTTCAACCAAGACATAATCAAGCGGCTAAAGTTCATCTCACGCCAGGTTAAAAAAGTCCAGAAAGAAGGGAAGTGCAAAGCTGGAATAGACACGCAAATGGTTGTAGGGGCAAGCGACGAGACAGACAAACAAATTTTAGACATTAGCGAGTGGATGTACAAAAAGCTCAATGCGAGAAGGGTTTACTATTCTGCCTTTCAGCCAATGAAAAACACACCTCTGGAGAAAAAACCAGCAGAAAGCAAATGGAGGGAATACAGGCTCTACCAGTGCTCCTTTCTAATCCAAAAATATAACTTTTGTTCAAAAGATTTTGTGCTGGACAGTTCTGACAAACTGCCAATCAACCAAGACCCGAAGCTCATGATTGCGAAGAAGCTCGATTTAAAAGTAGACATCAACAATTGCAAATATGAGGAGTTGATTAAAATCCCAGGGATCGGCATTAAAACAGCCAAATCAATCCTTCAGAACAGGCCGATCAAAACCTCCCAGCAGTTAAAAAAGTTGGGAGTTCTGAGCCGTGCACACCAATTCATCGACTTTAAGAGAGAAGTTCAAACCAGCCTGAATTTCTGGAAATGATTTATTCCACTCAATAAAGCCAACCATTTGAACATTAAAATAGCGTTCAATATTGCATACAATAAATTGTCCTCCATGTAAAAATTTCATGAAGATTTAAAGAAATATGTTTTTATTCTCAGGAATGAAATAGTTAATAAGTTTTTATGAGTCTGGCAAACATCAAATGTCCAAGATGCAAGAAACAGGTATTGAAAAGAATTCTGAAAATGACAAACGGGAAGTGCAACAGCTGCGGCTTCATTCTGGCAAGCTCCCTGACGACTTTCACTTCTGCCAGGTCTAGAATAAAAAGTAAATATAATACTAAATAAATCGTTCAATCTTCGATTTTTTGATCGAATTCATTTCTTGTATTTCATCAAAAGAGCTTTGAAGAATACAATTGCTCCGACTAGCATCAGCATGTCTGGCCAGAACTCCTGTAAAGTCACTCCAAAAAGGCCAGTATCGTTCGCGTACCAAAGAAATCCAAGCAGAAACAGGAAGCAGCCCATCAGTTGCTTCTTGCGTGTGTAGTCGCAGCATTCCTCTTTTCTATTAACTATCCTTTTAGCAGGCACTTTTTTATTCCTCCTATATCTAATATTTATTTTCCAAGCTTAAACATTATGTTTCATTTTTTCTTGACCAGAGGAAGACCTGTCCTCGGATTTTCCACAACATTGAATGCTTCAGGCAAATCTATAGATTCGCTAGAATCCTTTGAAAAGAAAAACAGCGTTGCTCCGCCTTTTCCCACTCTTTTATGCAGCCAGTACGCCTGTCCCCTCGAGTTTGTGTGTTGATATGCCATTTCATTAACCTCCTGTATCCCAAGTAACATTTTTAAATTAATTGAATCCCTAATTTAATAAATATGGGATTGTCCACCTTAAATGTTAAGATTTTAGAGTGCATTCGTTCCAAGGTCCGCGACCCTTTGGAGATATCAGAACTTTTGAATGTCGACCTGGGAGTGATAAAGGAGAATTTGAACTGGTTGGTCTACAAAAAATTCATCACCCCTGAGGGAAAGCTGACGAAGAAAGGATTCTGCAAAGCGCCCTACGGGATATATGAAGAAAGCCCGCTTAAGAGAAAAAAATAATAGGCTATTCTATTATGACTGTTTCTTCGGTCTGGGCAACAACCCCACCAGTCTCTTCTTTTAGAATCGGATAGCCAGTTATTGCATCTATATCAGTCAACTGCTTCAGCGCCAAATCTATTCTCAAGGGAGAAAATTCTTTAAGCCATCTCTTCGCAAACGGAAGCCCCTCAAACTCTATCTTCGCCTTCTCCAAAATTTTTCTCGCCTCCCAGAGCCTTACAGGCTTGTCCTGGCTGAATCTGTAAATTAGGACTGGTGAAGATTCTTTTACCAAGCCAGCGCCATCTGTAGTGAAGACCTCCATGGCAATCACCTGGTTCCCTTTTATTTCCTCCTGGATCGTGTTTTTCCCGTTCGGGATCGAAGGCGGGGCGTGCTGGTTGAACTGCTCGAGTCCATGCCCGCACAGGTTGTGGATCGGGTTGAACCCGAGCCCTTTAACAGTATTCTCCACGGCTTCTGAAATTTCAAAAATCTTCGTTCCTGGCTTTATAAGTTTCAATGCTTCCTGCAATCCCTTCTCTGAAGCCTCGATCAGAGGATGAGTTTTCTTTCCCACACAAACGCTGAAAGCCTTATCCCAGATGTAGCCATTGCAGTGAACGCCAACGTCAACCTTAACCAAATCATTTTCCTTCAGCAACAGCGGATCATTGACATCCGGGGTGTAGTGTGCAGCATTTTCATTTATTGAAATGTTCACCGGGAAAGCATTCTTCCCTCCCAACTCTTTTATTTTTTTCTCTATCTCCTCTGCAACATCCAGGACCTTTGCATTCTCCTTTACCAAAGTCCTCGCAAACTGCATCACATCTTCTGAAATAGCCTGAGCCTTTTTATAATCGTCCAAGATTTCTTTTTCCATTAGATATATTTTGTCAATAAAAACTTTAAATCTAAGTAAACCATATACTGCAAAATCTATTTGCGACAAGAGAAAATAACTTAATAATCAAACCATTCAGCATTATCGATAGGCTATGCATTTTCCCTTGAGTCGCCATAACCGTATCTTGAAAAAGTCTTGCATAGTCTATTTTATAAAAAATATCATTACAACAGATTAGTTTGGGATGATTCCTTTTTCTGATGGAGGACCACAGAAACACTTCAAACCTCTTGTAAATTTTCTATTGAGAAAGGGCTAACAGCTAACCACATGGGGGATTCCATCTACACCAGCTTTTTATCGTCCCTCAAAAATTTTGATATTACATCTATTTACAGACAGCCAATATTAATTTAATGGGATTATGGTAGAAGTGAAAAAACTTGGGAGAAAGGTAAGAGGCCTTGTCCGCAGATGCGAAAGATGTGGGAAGAGAGGGCAAGAGTTATTCAAGATTCACACTTATCCTGGGCCTGAGAACGAGAAGGTAAAATTTTATTGCAGGAGATGTTACACGAAAACACTTAGAAGCCCGAAAGAGAAAATTTAACTTTTTCAATCATAAGATAGTTTTATGAAGGCATTTCTGACACTGGCACTCATATCAGTCTGCGTGATAGTTTTTTTACTGGAATCTTTCATTTCCACAGAATATTTTTCATTTGTCCCGGCGTATGCCTTTAGCAGGCCATGGACGTTCATCACCTCAATTTTTCTTCATGCTAATTTTGAGCACCTGTTTTTCAACATGTTCGCCCTTTTAATGTTTGGGATTTATCTTGAGGGAAGGATAAGGCCGAGCTACTTCATTCTCATTTTCTTTTTGGCTGGGATAGTTGGCAATCTAGGCTACATGATCACTGCACCGACCGAAGCCACACCTGCAGTGGGTGCATCAGGGGCAATATATGGGATCATGGGAACTTTGGCTGCCATAGCCCCATCAGCAATCATCTACATCGGCTTCATGCCAGTGCCGGTTGCCGTCGCAGCAGTCATCTGGTGGTTGACAGAATTTCTTGGGCTGTTCGCGCCTGGAACAATCGCACATGGGGCTCACCTGGCCGGCCTGTTCGTAGGAATCTTATTTGGTCTCTACCTGAGATCAAGATCAAGAAAAAGAATCATTTCTTTTTAATTCCTTTCCTCTTTTCCATATAGTTTCCTAAATATCCAATCACTACCAGCACAGCACCAGCCACTATTGCAATCAAATATACATTTGATATCGAGTTCAGCAGCTTGTCAATCAGTGGCTGAGCTGCAGAAGTCTCGGTCGGCAAATTTATTTTTTCTTTCAAGAATTTTGTGAAGATTATCGGCATGCCAACAACGATCAAACTTTTCCCAAAGTCTTTTGGAATCTCCCACCCCTTGGACGAGATTAAGAGAATTAATCCGAAAACCCCAGTTCCGATCCAGAGATATATCAAAACTTTTTTGAAGAACTGGTTTGCAAGCGAGGTTGAAAAGAGGGAGATTTTTCCTTGGGAGTCTGACTGCTGATAGCACTGAATAAACTCGCAATCATACTCATTGTAATAGATTTTGTCAAAAACCGCTCCTCCAATCAGAGTCCCCAAATCCTCTGGTTTACCGGCCTTTACAGAAGAGCAGTTCAATGTCACGTTCAAATTTTCCCCCGCAGGCATTTCCACAGTTTCCTTGCCAGAGCACTGGCTTAGTAGCTGTGTGTGCATGAAAGAAAGCTGTTCAGCATTAATTTGCTTCGTGAATTGTTTGGCAATCGTGTCAGTAATCAATGGCTTGAGATTGTTGTATTCAGTAATTTCTATAATTGCCATCATCAGAATGGCCATGGACAAAAGCAGTACAAAGAAAAATCCACCGGCACTTCTCCCAACGCTTCTAATAACTCCCATTTATTATATTTTAAAGTTTCGAGTTAAATGTTTTCAAGAAATCTTCGCATCTTTTCTTAGCGCTTCTGCCTTGTCTGTTCTCTCCCATGTGAAGTCCGGGTCATCTCTTCCGAAATGCCCGTAGGCAGCAGACTTCCTATATATCGGTCTGAGAAGCTTGAGCTGGTCGATGATCGCCTTTGGCCTCATGTCAAAATTTTTTTGAATCAGTTCAACAATTTTTTCATCAGGAATTTTTCCAGTACCGAATGTGTTAACCATCAGGGAAACTGGTTCTGCCACACCAATGGCATATGCTAGTTGCACTTCGCACTGAGTTGCAATTCCAGCAGCAACAATATTTTTGGCCACATACCTTCCCATATAAGAGCCAAACCTATCTGTCATTGTCGGCCCCTTACCGCTCAGGCAACCCCCACCATGCGATCCCATGCCACCATAAGTGTCAACAATTATCTTCCTTCCTGTCAGTCCAGTGTCGGCCAATGTCCCGCCGATGACAAATCTCCCTGTTCCGTTGACGAAATATTTGGTGTTCTTGTCAAGCAGATTCCCAGGAATGACATTCTTTATCACCTTTTCTATAATTTCTTTTCTCAATTTTTCCACTTCCACATCAGCCGAATGCTGCGCAGCTATGACAACTGCTTCAACTCTCTTGGGCTTGCCATCTTCATATTCTACTGTGACTTGCGACTTTCCGTCAGGCCTCAGATAGGGCAGAATTTTCTTTTTCCTACACTCGGCCAGCCTCTTGACCAATCCGTGAGCAAGCATAATCGGTAAAGGCATCAGTTCCGGAGTTTCATTGCACGCGTACCCAAACATCAATCCCTGGTCTCCAGCTCCCTGCTCGTGCGATTGCGTCTCCGTTATTCCCATTGCTATGTCTGGTGATTGCTCGCTTATTGACACCAAAACTCCACAGGTCTCCCAGTCAAGCCCGTCTTTTGCATTGTCAAGTCCTATCTCCTTCAAAGTCTTCCTGACTATTTCCTGGATATTCACATAGCAAGAAGTTGTTATTTGTCCAGTTACGACTACCATCCCTTCCATGACTAGAGTCTCGCAGTCAATTCTCGCCTTCGTATCCTTTGCTAAAATTGCATCTATCACAGCATCTGAAATCTGGTCGGCTACTTTGTCAAGGATGCCCTTCAGCTACTGATTCTGAAGTAAAAAAATGTTTTCCTCTATTTGCCAGGGACTACCACCTCCATTTTCTTCATATCTGAGTATTGGTTAAACTTTCTATCTAAATATAGTTCTGTACAATTATAAATCCAATTAGCTAATATTTTTCCTAGCACAAGTGTATCTTAGCATAAATGTATTTTTATGTACTTTTTTTATTTTTGATAGCAACCATACTGATTTCGAGTCTAGCTCCTAACGGAAGTTCTTTTACACATACCAACTCACGAGCGGGGAATGGCTCAGAAAAATAGCTGCCATACATCTCGTTAATTTTTCCATATAACGACATATCAGTAACATATATCGTGGTCTTGACGACATCGTTGAAAGTAACTCCTGCGGCCTCAAGTATAGCTTTCAAATTATTCATTACTAGATGGGTTTGTTCTTCAATTGAGCCTTCCAGGAGTTTTCCTTCTTTGGTAAGATATACTTGTCCTGAAGTAAAAATTATATTTTCATTTACTACTCCCTGCGAAAATGGACCAGTAGATTTAGGTGCACTTGCAGTTTCTATTTTCGTTTTCATTATATTACCTTTAGTTAATTCTATAATTTTTTAATAATTAATTTATTTCTTTATCCAGGCTTCGAGCTTCTTCTGAACCCTTCCTGTCAGGACCTCTTGCTCTGTATATCCCAAAGCCTTCAACACCCTCATGCTTGCTGGAAGGATTTGATGCCCTATATAATACTCTGGGTCATATTGGTTTGGCTTAACATCCTCGACTGGTTCTGCTCTGTCAGAGATGCTGCCAACACCTTTTGTTATGACAAACCCGATTACAGTCCCTTCACCAACTGGTCTGCCGCGTGCTTTGGCTTTCTGCGCTGCTTTAACATGCGGGCCAATCTGCTCATAGGAAGTCAAAGGCCTGGTTATCTGCTCGAAAATTGTCAGCTCTTCAATCGGAACCTTGCCTTCCTTTATTTTTTTTACAGTTTCCCTAACCAGTTGTATTGCTTTCACTGGATTCTTCTCCCGAAGAATTATTGTCAACACTTGCCTTTGAATCCTCTTGCTAAGTTCGCACCAATCTCTCCTGACGGTTTCAAATCCGCGGATTTCAAGTTTTCCTTTATAATCTATCAGGGCATATCTTTTCTTTGCACCCACTTCTTCTGCATGCCTTGAAACAAATATCCCGCCTTCATACAAATCCCTGAACTCCAGCTCAATTATTCCAGGCAGCTTGTCATTGATCATCTTTTCAAATTTCCCTCCGACTTCTTTTATCTTCGCCTGACTCAAATCTTTAGAATACTTCACCATGAGAGAGTCAGTGTCTCCATAAATTATTTCAAAACCAAACTTCTTCGCCTCTTCTATCACATAATTGATGTAGTGCCTCCCCCAGGCAGCAGCTGCAGCACCGCATTCTCTCCTATACCATTTGCTGCCGAAGTATCCCAGATATCCGTAAGTCGCATTTGCAATTATTTTCAAAGCATACTGCTCATTGTCTAACATCCTCTGCTCGTCAGAACCCGGCTTGGCTTCCTTCATTTTTTCCTTGATTTGCTGACGAGTTTTAATCAGGTATTCCAAATATTTTGGAATGAAGCCCACAGGTTTTTTGCAAAAGTGCCACTTCTCGCCCGGCACTCTGTTTTTCTCACAATCCTTGTGTTTGCAATTGAAAGTCGCGGGATCGATGTTGTGCGTGACTATAATTGTAGGATACAGTGAGCGGAAGTCGAATACCAAAACATCTGAATGTATTCCTTTCTTCGGCTCAATGACAATCGCTCCCTTGTAAACTGGTGCCATCCTCCTTTCTTCAATTTCATCTGTCTTAGGCCTGTTCGGTATCAGGATACCTTCAGTAAAAGATCTTTTCATGTAGAATGATTCCACAAGCTGGCTGTACGTGTATCTGGAAGCATCAAAAGGCATCTGTCCGGTCAACTTGCTCAAAACGAATATCTGAGGAAGGATGTGCTCGGCCAGTTTTAATGTAAGTTCGGAGTCCCAGAGATTGTATTCAGCCAATCTCTCCAGCTGCTCCTTCTTGCTCCACATCTCTACCATTTCCTTGTATTTCATATCCTTCTTTCCGACGCCAAGAAGCTCTTGCGCAACTTCATCCAATGTCAGCACTTCACTTCTCATTGAAGGCGAGAGTATGTGATCGATGAAATTGAAAAGATCAATATTGATTCTACCTTTTATTTTTGCAGAAGAAATTCTTCCCCGTCTAACAATATGAACAGGTACATCATCCCTCCCAATCTTTAGGGATATCTTCAGCTCGCTGCATCTTTCCTTTAATTTTGGAAAGTCGAAGTTGTCGCCATTGTAAGAGCAGAGAAAATCTGGATCGTACTGCTTGACGTCTTTAATAAATTTTTCAATCAGTTCCTTCTCATCTTTCACAATATCAACATAATTCGGTTTCTTCTCCCAATTGTAATAAGTAAAAACTTTCTTGAATCCGTCGCTTCCTGCAAGAGAGAGCATGATCAATTTTGATTTCCCATCTTCCTCAACGAACTCGGTGTCAAAAGCCAGAACCTTGAACTCGATTCCTTTTTTGATTTCAACCGGCTTGACCGAACTGGCTTTTACCGTCCTATCAACCTGATAGTTCTCTTTATTTTCTATTTCCTCACCAGAAACTTCCAACCAATTCATCGGCTCGATTTGCTTGTCTATGATAAATCTTTTGGTGAATGGTATGTCGTACTCATAAGTCTCTTCCACATCCTTCCAGCTCTTCACAACATCGCGCACATCAGGAATTTTTCTCGGGCTGCCAATAGTTACTTTGATCAGCTTGGTTTTTTCCATCATCCAAACCCTTTCAACAGTCTCGACTTTCAGGATTTTTGTCTCAAGATCCTTCGTGTCCAGCTCTTCAATTTTCTTTTTCAGTTCAGCTATTTTCCCTTTCTTCGGCATGACAAGAAAATAAGGCTCGAACGAAGATTCTAACACGAGAACAGTTTTCCCTTTATCATCCTTACAGTATAGGCGAATTACTGGCTTGTTCTCAATCAGGGTGTAGTCTGCATCTATCAGCAGCAAGTTTTCTTTCAAAATCTCACTAAATAGAATATCTTGTTTTACAATAAATCATTTAAAGATCATTCCAGTCTCTTCAGACCAGAATAGCAGATCCAACTCATCCATCGGTATTTTAACCAGTTTAGAAAAATCTCTCATCTTGTTTTCAATTTCTAAATAGACTTTTTTTGTCAACACTTCGGGAATCTCCTCAATCACTCCGTATTCCTTCAAGTTTTTTAGAATGTGCACGTCAAGTATTGCCATGTCATTCCCTAATCCGATGTTTCTTAAAAAATGACTGGACTCTTTCATTCCCAAACCTTTGACATTATCCACCACCCACTCTCTCAGCTTGAACTGATCATCAAAAGACTTTATTTTTTCTTTTATCTGAAACTTGTTGTTTTTTAAAAAAAAGTTTCTTGCTTCAACAATATACTTGGACTTGTTGTCGCAAAATCTCACAGTGTTTAGGAAAGGTCTTATCACATTTTCACTCCCGCTGAACAGGTAATCATTCTTCACCAAAGCAGCTATCGAGTTCCAAGCGGCAGTTGCTTTTGATTGGGGAGTGCAGATGCAGAAAGCAAGTTCAGCAAAAACCCTTTCGTCTGACTGGTTCAAGACTTCTTTGAATTCCTCCAATCTTCCTTTAATTTCATTCCTTTTCAGTCTGTAAGACTTGATCAGCTCATTGATTTCTTTAGCCATGAGTGAATTCTCTCCCTATAAAATATCAATTTTGAGTTAAATACTATAGATATAATCAACAAAATACCTCCTAATATTTCATTTAAAATTGTATAAGTTGTGATGACAATTAGCGGGCCCGGGGTAAATGTATAATTGACAAATGGGTAAACCCAGGGAATAAAGCTCCCCACATCTTCTATTAGATGAATAATGCAACCGAATAAAATTGCTAATGACACATCTTTTCTTTTTGTCACAGCGAATGTTATTAAGCCAGCGATCAGCCCAAATAAAATTGTATGCCCAATAAAGTGAGCAGAAGGTGAAAGCCCAGCAACATACAAAACTTTATCTGCGATGTCTGGAAGCAGTACCCCTATTGCTGAAAACTGTGCTGGGAGATAGAGCAATATTGATAAAAAAACTGTGATTCCTATATGCCCTAATGGATACATGCTATTTTCCTTTTCTCATGTTTATAAAATCCAATATTTTATCAACAGATTCTTCTATTGTCAATCTTGAATTTTCAACAACAACATCAGCATCCTTTTTTTGTTCAATATAGTCAATCCCATAAATTTTCTTCCAATTTTCCCTTTCTATTTTTTCCCGTTTTTTTATTTGTTCCAACGCTTTTTCAAAAGGCAGTTTGTCTCTTTTTGCTGTTCTTTCTGCCCTTGTCTTCAAATTACTCTCAATCCATATTTTGTAATCAGCCAATCCCTTCAGCATGAAAATGGAGAGTTTGCCGCAAATGATTATATTTCCTATTTTCGCCTTTTCAATTTGGATTCTGTCAAAATTTTTTTCATGGAAGCCCTTTTCATTTCCAAACAATTTCCAAACTTCCAAAGCAGCTTCCGATTCCCTCTTTTTTGAATATCCTTTGAAAACTTCGCCCGGTGAATAGTAATCCAGCTTTAGCCTTCTGGCAAGTCCCTTAGCTATTGTCGTGCTGCCAGATCCTGGCAATCCAGAAATTGCAATGACTATTTTTTTCATTTTTCCATCTTTTTTCTCAAAAATTCCTTGACAAGTTTGACAGGAATTTCTTCAGCTTCCTTTTTTGTCAGCTTCTGATTGTCAATTACAAAGTCGTATATTGACTTGTCAAACAGATCAATCCCATACAATAATTTGTATTTTTTGTTGTCCTCCTCATCCCTTTTCTTTATGTTGCTTATCGATTCTATTAACGGTAGTTTATCCCTGCCCGCGACTCTAGCAGCCCTTACTTCCAAAGGGCAATCGTAAAAAATCTTTACATCAGCCCAATTCCCAGCGCACCAACCAGAAAGTCTTGCATCAATCACAACCTTGCCTCTCATTGCAGATTCCAAGTTTCTCTTATCCATTTCATAGTCGATTTGTCTGCCTCTGAGCTTGACCTGCTCCTCCAATGTTATTCCCTTTTCTCTGGCTATTTTTCTCTGAATTTGCCCGGCAAAAATATATTTCAGACTGAAAGCTCTGGCAATTGCTTTTGCTCCGGTTGACTTACCTGAACCAGAAGAGCCGGAAACAGTAACAGTTAGACCTTCCTTCTTTATTTTTTCAACCAATTCATTCTCAAAAGATTCTAGAAATTTAATATAGGTCTTTGCCATAAACAAGAATAGTTTTTTTAAATTATAATGTTAACCCATAAGCTTGATTTCTATATGGACACCTTGGCCAATATTAACTCTCATTATCTGCCTTAGAGCCCTGTCATCTGCTTGAACATCAATAACTCTTTTGTGGATTCTCATCTCCCACTTGTCAAAAGTAGCATTACCATGTCCGGTCCCATCCCCGCAAGGGGTTTTTAGGGTGGTGACTTTCAATATTTTCGTCGGCAAAGGTATCGGCCCACGATAGTCAACCCCAAACTTTTTAGCAATATCCCTAATCTCATTTGAGATAGAGTCCAATTCCCTTGGATCCTTTCCTGAAAGTTTTATTCTTGCTATTTGCACAATACCACTTTAACTCTTTTGGTTAATCTATATTTAAATCCTTTACTTTTTCTAGAATTGATTTCCAAATTTTATTTATACATATTTAAGCTGATAAAAGATTCAAATTATTTGTTTGTCAGAAGCACTAGCGATGTTATACCTAATAGCATTCCAAAAAATTTAATTGCATTTATTGGCTCATTGTAATAGAAAATACCCATTGTTGCAGTTGTAAGAACAATTCCAACACTAAAATATAAGGATCCCCTTGCTAACCCACTACCATTTTTTAAAGAAATTAACCAAAAAAAATTTCCAAGAGCATAAATTATTAAAATTGATAGAAGAAAGAAAAAGTTTAAATTTGAATATAAAATTCCTGTAAGAAAATTACCCACACTTTCAAAAATTAAAAAAATTAAAAAGGTAACAAACCATTTCATCAAACAACACCCATAATTACTATTGTTATTAATCCAAGAACCGCTCCAAATAATTGTTTACTGTTTAATTTTTCTTTGAAATAAAATATTCCGATTGAAATTGCAGCAATTTGTTGCCCAATTGCAAATACAACTGCTCCTCTACCTATTCCAACACCATAAAAAACAGATAAAATCCAAAAAATATTTCCAATTACATAAAGAGAAAGTGAAACTATAAGAAATATTTGTTTATTTTTTAAGGTCCATTTTTTTCCGAGAAAATCTGCTGAAAGTTCTGATATAATTGCAAGTATCATTGGTGACATCCAGAATAATAATGAAGTGTAGGGCAATGGCATAAAATAATTTAAAATTTTAAATTAAAGAACTTTAAATCCAAATTACTTGGCTTTAACTACATCCAAGCAAACCCCAGCTGCAACTGTCAATCCCATGTCCCTGATTGCAAATCTTGCAAGTTCTGGGAAGTCTGCCTGCTTCTCTATTACAAACGGCTTTGCAGGAACGACTCTGATCTTTGCCGCATCTCCAGTTTTTATAAAGTCCGGATTCTTCTGAACCTCAGCTCCTGTCCTTGGATCAATCTTCGCGATTATCTCTGTCAACTGGCATGCTACTGATGCTGTGTGGCAGTGGAATACTGGTGTGTAACCTTTAGTTATAACAGTTGGATGCTGCAAAACAACTATCTGAGCTGTGAACTCCTTAGCAACTGTTGGTGGGTTTGAAGCAAGACCAGCTACATCTCCTCTTTTGACTTGCTCTTTGCTAATTCCTCTCACGTTCACTCCAACATTGTCTCCTGGTTTAGCCTCAGGAATTTGCTGGTGATGCATCTCTATTGATTTTACTTCACCTTTTACACCAGATGGTTCAAAAATCAAAACATCATTTACTTTCATCACACCTGTTTCTATTCTACCAACTGGAACTGTTCCAACACCAGTTATTGTATAGGTATCTTGAACAGGCCATCTCAATGGTTTACTTGTGGGCTTCTCTGGCATTGTGATATTAGTATCTAGTGCTTCAATCAATGTTGGCCCTTTATACCATGCCATGTTCGTGGATTTCTTAGCCACATTATCTCCAACAAAAGCAGATATCGGTATGAAAGGAATGTTTTCAACCTTGTATCCAATCGCTTTTAGCAACTTTATCGCATCATCCTTCACTTGATTGAATCTCTTCTCGTCATAATTGTTAGTGTCCATTTTGTTCAAAACAACTATCAACTGATTTATACCAAGAACTTTCATCAGCCATGCATGTTCCTTAGTTTGCTCCTGAACACCTTCTCCTTCTTTTGCTGAAACAACAAATATTGCAGCATCTGCCTGTGAAGCACCAGTAATCATGTTCTTAACAAAATCTCTGTGCCCAGGACAGTCTATAATTGTAAAGTACCATTTGTTTGTCTGGAATGGTCTGTGCATCAAATCAATAGTAACTCCTCTCTCCCTCTCTTCCTTGTGAATATCCATGACAAATGCAAATTCAAAAGTTTCTTTCTTCAGTTCTTTTGCCGCTTCCTTGAATTTTCTCATTTCCTCTTCTTTTATTGCTCCTGAATCGTATAGCAATCTCCCTATCAAAGTAGATTTCCCAGAGTCAACATGACCTGCGGTCATTATATTCAAGTGCGGTTTCTCTGCCATTTACATCCCTCCAATATTTACTATACTAATTATAACGTAAGGTTTAAATATATTTAAGTTTCTGGTTTTGGAATATCTTCTGACAGACCTTTCCTCTTCCTTATTCCTTTTATGACATCATCTCTCATTTCAGTTGGCAATTTTTCAAAAACAGTTTCTATCAAACTGTAGAATCCACGGCCAGAAGTTGCTGACTTCATAGAAGAGTCAAGCCCAAACATATCGCTCACAGGCAGTTTTGCAGTGATTATCGATGCTCCCCTCTCCTCTTTCATGTCCAGTATCTGTCCTCTTCTATTCTCCACCTCACGGATTATCTCTCCAATCAGTTCACTCGGCACGTCAACTCTAATTATCTGCTTGGGTTCAAGAAGAGTGGCATTCGCGTGCAGCATTCCTTCCTTTATAGCAAACCTTGTGGCAGGCATTATCTGTCCCGGCCCTCTATGTACAGGATCCTCGTGCAAATCAGCGTCAATAAGTTTAACTTTGACTTTCGTGCAAGGTTCTCTTGACAGAGGCCCCTCGTCCATGATGCTTATGAAAGAGTCCTTGACCATCTCAAGAACCTCATTCATGAACTGTACACCTTTCGTCATGTCAAGGAAAACATTCTTGTTGTGGATCAAAGAAATATTTTTCGCCTCATCATAATCCATCCCAAATTTTGATATCTTCTTGAAAAGTTCTATTGCTCTCCCTTTTGGTTCGATAGTGCTTGGAAGCTCTCCCTCTTTCATCGCCTTGTAAACACCTTCTTCCAAAGGTTCGATGACAACATTGATTTTGTTGTGCTTGTTCGGGCTCTTTCCTTCGATTTCAGGGGATTTTTCAAAAACAGTTTCCCTATAAACGACTATAGGCTTGCTCATCTCCACATCAATTCCCAATTCCTTCAATTTGTTTTCTACCTTTGCTTCGAGATGCAGCTCACCAAGCCCAGAAACCAGATATTCTCCAGTCTCTTGATTTATTTTTACCTGAAGGACAGCATCCTCCCTCCCGATTCTCTTCAAAGCGTCTACCAATTTCGGCAGTTCCATCGTATTCTTCGGTTCAATCGACTTGGTTACAACCGGTTCGAACAAATGCTTAATCTCTTCGAATGGCTCTATGATATTGTCAGCATCACAAACTGTCTCCCCACTGAAAGCGTCCGGGATCCCGACAATCGCGGCGATATTCCCAGCAACAACTTCCTCCACGGGAATTCTCATGATTCCCTTGTAGACTGCGACCTGCTGGATTTTTTCCTTCTTGTGCTGGCCAATCAAATAAACATCCTTTCCTTTGAAAATTTTTCCTGAAAAAAGGCGGCCAGTGGCGACAAAACCAACATGTGGATCCGGCACAACCTTCGTAACAATCATTGCCAATTTACCATTTGGATTAACAGCAAGCATGTCCTTTCCGATTTCGCTATTCATGTCACCTTTCCAAACTTTTCCCAATCTGTATTTTTGAGCTTCCAATGGATTTGGCAGATGTTTTATGATCATGTCAAGAACCACATGGTGCAATGGAGCTTTCTTTGCCAGCTCATCCTCCTTCCCGGCCAAAGTCAGGTCAATGATTTCCTTGAAACTTATACCAGTTTTTTTCATGTAAGGAATTGAAATGGCCCATCTTTTAACCGCCGAGCCCATGGTAACAGACCCGTCCATAACATTGACCATCCACTTGTTCTTGTACTCCTCTTCAGCATATTTTTTGATAAGCAAATTAACCTCTTGTATTATCTCCTCAAATCTTTTCATCATCTGGTCTGGTGTCAATTTCAGCTCTTTGATCAAACGGTCTATCTTATTGATGAAAAGAACTGGCTTGACTCTCTCCCTGAGCGCTTGACGGAATACCGTCTCTGTCTGCGGCATTATTGATTCCACACCGCAAACCAAAACTATTGTCCCATCTACTGCTCTCATCGCACGAGTTACATCACCACCAAAGTCAACGTGGCCTGGTGTGTCAACCAAATTAATGAGATAATCATTCCCCTCAGACTCGTGCACCATCGAAACATTCGCTCCATAGATTGTCAATTGTCTTGTCCTCTCCTGCTCATCGAACCATGTGTACATCACTTTTCCAGCCATCTCCTCTGCAATCATCCCAGCTCCTGCCATCAAGTTATCTGTTAAAGCTGTTTTCCCATGGTGGACGTGAGAAGAAGTAGCAACATTTCTAATGTAAACAGGATCCTTCATCGCTTCTACAATTCTTTCTGTAACGTCTTTTTTAGCCATTTGTGACTTCCTCTTGTATTAAATGTAAATTATCTTTTGTAACTGAACTCTTTTAAGCTTAACTGTTCTTAGATTATATGAGATTTTATGAAAGCAAAAATTGAAAGCTATTCCGCAGACCCATTTGCATGTGGCAGTTATAGAATTGAGGGTGAATTACTTTTAAATCCATCCAGAGATGTTTTGCTTCTATTGATTGAAGGAAAAAAGCTTGTTTCAGATTATAAGACAACTGTTCATGAATTGAGAGCAGGTAAAGAAAAGGAAATTGCAACTTTGGAGTTATTGAAAGGATTGAAAAAAAGTTTAGACCAGGACATATACACGAAATTGTATACTGGTGTAGAAAAAATTGTAGAAAAAATAATTAAAAAATCCTTAGAGTCTAACGGGCACCTTCAGATTCCCTCTCAACCCGTTCCCTCTCTTTAATCGCTTCAGATTTTGAAGCATCATTATTGTAAGCCGCAACAATCTCTGCAGTCAGAGCATCAGCCATGCTTTCCTTCTTTCCAAAACTCTTCCTGTAAGAAGCCTGAACTATGTTGCTCAAAGCCAGGTCAACCCTTCTCTGCGGTGATGTTATCACAGCTCTCCTGACAATGATTCCACCAACCTGATATTGAGTTATTTCCTCACGCAAGGCAGAATTCTCCAAAGCCCTGACAAAAACTTCAATAGGATTCTTTTTAGTCTGCTGCTCAATTCTTTCAAAAGTCTCTTTCACAATCTTATACTGGATTTCAGTTTTCCCAACACATCTTCCAGAGGTCAGCACATGCTTCTTACCCCTGTGGCCCGGCACCTGCAATTTGTTCATCAACCTCTCAACAATATTCATCTTCGACTTGTGGAACTGGTGTTTGGCATACCTCCCACCAGATCTGGGGACAACAACTGGATGCAAGTTTATATATTTGGCCAGGCCAGTGTCTTTCACTTCGACTCCTTCAGTCGGCCACCTGTCAAAAATTTTTATTTCCATCAAATCTACCTCGTCGGCTTCTGCTTCTTCCCAGAGAGAATCTGGCTCAAAGCAACCCCATTCACTATTTTCACCTTGTATTTCACACCCTGCATGCTTCCCTTCGGTCCACCTTGGGCACCACCAATGCTCTCAATAATCACTTCATCATGTTCACTAATCTGGTCGATTGCTCCCTCGCCCGGGACATGGGCAGTCACCTGCACATTATTTTTTATCAGCTGAACCCTGACGCACTTGACCAATCCTGAAGCTGGTTTCCTCTGCTCCATTCCCCTCTTGTCTATGACAATGCCACGAGCTTGAGGAGATCCCTCCAAAGGATCCCTCTTCCACAATTTGAGCACCCTTCTCTTATAATGGATATCCTTCCATCTGAACTTTTTTCTTCTTCTCTTCGCTATTCTTCCTGCAAATTCTCCTGACATCTCTTCACCTTATAATCAAATCATTTATCCCCTGGTTCCTTTGAAGCAATTCTTTGTATATCTTTAAATTCTTTCTGTCCCTTCCTATTACCAAAGCCTTGTTCTTCTTCTCCACCTTTATCTCAACAACCGATTTCCCATCTTCACTTCTTATTTTGACTTCAGAAACCTGCGGTATCAGATTTTTTACAAACAAAACTATGTCCTTGGAAAATTCAAACAATTTGATGTTCTTCCCGATTATCCTCTCAGCCTTCTTCACACTGTTCCCATTCTTTCCTATGGCGATTCCAACCTTCCCCTGGTCAACTATGAAATAAATCGTGTTTGTAGACGAGTCCACCAAACAATCCTTCACAGGAGCTCCGGTGACATTCTCAAAAAGATTTATCAAACGAATAGTTTCTGTGTCAAATGTCTGCATACCAATCATTTTATTACTATGGTTGTCACTGGAAATGGTTTTCCGCAGATGACCCCCAATTCCTTGCTATTGCCCTCGAAAATTTCTACTTTTGTTCTTCCAATTTTTGCATTGTATTCTATTTCTTTCCTTGTCTTCTCAGGGGCATTCTTTGCTATCACTATTAGTTTTGGGTTACTTACTTTTATAAACTTTATCGACTCCTTGTATCCGATGATTGCTTTTCCAGATTTCAAAGCTGCTTGGATTGTTTCTGTCAAACTCACTTCTCTTCACCTTCGGACTTTGCAATCAAATCAAACATTCCAGTTCCAGAGGGAATTACCTGTCCGACCATCACATTCTCAAATATTCCTTGGAAGTTGTCAGTCTCATTTCTTATAGAAGCTTTCACCAAATGTTTGATAGTTTCTTCAAAAGCAGCCCTTGCAAGAATGGAACTCTTGGCTCCAGCCACTCCATATCTTCCAATTGATTTCACTTCACCAGTAAATGTCATTATATCTCCTACAAGCATGACATGGCGAACATCAACATCCAACCCTTGCTCCTGCAAGGTCTTAAGAGCTTCACTGATTATCAAACCTCTTGCAGCCTCAATTCCAAGAAATTTAGCCATCTCATAAATGCTGTTTGTTACGCTTCTTGTTTCATCCACTTCCTTGATGCTAAATATATGCTCGAGGTTCGAACCAATCGTGTTTATGATCCAATCTTCCCCTTCCTTTCTGACAAGAGCATTTGAAATATCCTCAACCCCGCCAACCCGTATGTTCATAATCTTCTCTCTCAAACTCTTCAAAGTTTTTATATCAACTTCTCCTTTAGTATAAATCACAATCGTCCTTGTCTTCTTTTTCAAGGTCATATCTTTCATATCCTCACCTTTGATGGCATTCAAAATCCTATCAAGCTTCTTCAAGTCGTTCGGTTCGATCTCCAAGCTCCCTTCGCTCAAATCAATAGAAATCCTCCTCGAGACATTCGAAATCCTTTTCTCAACAACCTGCTCTGCAATCCTTTTTGCATCATCCTTGTTGTTGAACTCCCTTTTTAGATAAATGGTCATCACAGGAGTTTCAAGCTCACGCTTGGCATCAAAAATTTCAATCAACCTCGGTAGTCCATACGTCACCTTCACCCCAGCCGACCCTGCGAAATGGTATGTTCTCATCGTCATCTGTGTTGCTGGCTCAGAGATACTCTGTGCAGCAATTATTCCAACAACTTCCCCTGGCTCGACCCTGCTGTTCATGTAGTATCTTTTAACCTCTAATATCAGTTTTCCTCTCTGATTCTTGTTCAACCTCTTTTCCTTTACAATTTCTTCTATTTCATTAGCAACGCTCTGAGGCAGTTCCACTTTATCCAAAGAGTTTTGTTGCAATTCTTCTGACATCTACACCAGTCCTTTCAATTTTTGAAGGATCCAAACCATCCTCACCCGGGATGAATTGAACTATTCTTTTCGAGCTATCTCTCACAGTCCCATCATATTCTACTTTCAGGTCCTGCAATGCCCCGACCAATCTTCTTTCCATATAACCTGAATGCCTGGTCTTCAAAGATTTATCCATCAGAGACTCCCTGCTGTTGATTGCATCGAAGAAAAATTCAAAAGGAGTCAAGCCGTCTCTAAACCCTCTGCCGACAAATCCTCTTGCCTCCAGGCTTATATCCCCTCTCTTGAAGTGCGGGAATGTCCTTTCATGATATCCTCTCTCCATCCTCTCGCCCATGATCATCTCTTGCCCGACAGCAGCCGCAGTCTGGACGATATTCACTAAACTACCTCTTGCTCCACTCTTCGCCATGACAAGTGTGAAGTTTTCTTTCATGTGCTTCTCAAGTGTGTCCTCAATCTCATTCAAGCAACTGTTAAGAGTCCTTTTGATCGAGTGCTCCAAGCTTTCCTTCGGAGTCCTCCCGGCAAGAATCTTCAACTCCCCTCTCTCGAACATTTTTATCAGATCATCGACATCCTTCCTCACTTTTGCAATTATCCCTTTTATTTTTACAGCCGCTTCAGGCGGCAGGTCTTGGTCTGAGATGCTGATTGAGAATCCAGTTTTCATCAAAAACTCAAGAGACAGCCTTGTGATATTGAATAAGAAATTAGTTACAAAATCAGCACCATACTCCTTTTCAATCTTATCGATTATTTTTCCTTCCTCTGCTCCAACCGACGCTTTGTCAATAGTCCCGTTGATCAGCTTCCCGTTTTTAATCACAACATAAGCATCATACTCGCATTTTTCCTTCGTGCACTTCTCGCATCCAACGCAACATCTTGCCTTGAAATCAATTGAAAAATTCTTCGGCAGGAACAAACTGAAAATCTCCTTTCCACTCAGCACATCCTTGTCCGGTATCTCCACATTTTCATCCACCGCTCTTACCAACTGAACGAACTCATCTCTCTTGTACTTCTTATTCCCATTTGTCAAAATGTACAATCCAGACAACTGATCTCGCCAAGCACCGATAATTGGCCCGGAAAATCTCGGACTTCTGATATGTTTTGATACTGACATCAAAATGTCAGCCTCAACCTGAGCCTCTTCTGTCTGCGGCACATGCAGGTTCATCTCATCTCCGTCGAAGTCAGCATTGTATGGGGCGCAAGTACAGAGGTTCAACCTGAAAGTCCTGTATGGCATCACCCTCACACTATGTTTCATTATGCTCATCCTGTGAAGGCTTGGCTGCCGATTGAACAAAACAGTATCACCATTTTGGATGTGTCTCTCAACAATATAGCCAGGGACAACTTCCTTCACCAACTCTTCCTTGTTCTGGTCAGTAACCTTTTTTCTTCTTCCATCAGGCCTGATGATATAGTTCGCGCCTGGCCAGACACTTGAACCGTTCAAAATCAACTGCTTTACAGATTCCAAATTCTTCTCATTCACTCTAGCAGGGACTGTCAATTCCTTTGCAATAATCTCAGGAACTCCGACTTCGCCTATTCCTATCATCGGGTCAGGGCTGATGACAGTTCTTGCTGAAAAGTTTACTCTCTTTCCTGCAAGGTTTCCTCTAAATCTTCCCTCTTTTGTCTTCAGCCTCTGCGACAAAGTTTTTAAAATCCTTCCAGATCTATGTCTTGCAGGTGGCACTCCAGAAATCTCATTGTCAAAATAAGTTCCAACATGATACTGCATCAACTCCCAAAGGTCTTCGATTATAAAATCTGGAGCCCCAAGATCAATGTTTTCTTTTAATCTTTCATTTATCCTTACTATATCCACCAACTTGTGTGTCAAATCATCTTCAGATCTCTCACCAGTTTCAAGTGTGATAGAAGGTCTGACAGTGACTGGAGGAATTGGTAACAAGGTCAGTATCAACCATTCTGGCCTCATGTTTTTGAAACCAATCACTTCCAAATCTTCTTCTGTTATTTTTTCGAATCTCTCCCTTACTGTTACAGGATTCAGGATATTATTATCTTCAGTAAAACTGTAGGGTTTGATAAACTTCAGCTTGCCCTGTTCCTTGTTGCAGTAAGGGCATTTCTTTTTTGCCATCTTTATAATTTCCTTGAAAATCAGCTTCTTACCTTTTATTTTTTCAACTTCCTTGGGGTCGATTAGGACTCTGCTGCAATTTTTACAAACAACTTTCAGCAAGCCGAACAAAATTTTTGCATAGTGGACATGAACAACCGGCTTGGTCAGCTCCATATATCCGAAATGCCCCTGACACTCGCCAACAGATCCGCCGCAAGTCCTGCATCTAACACCAGGGTCAACCACTCCCAACCTTGGATCCATCAATCCTCCTTCAACAGGATAGCCTTCCTGGTCATACAATTCAGTCTTTGTAATTTTTGCCAAGGACATATTCTTGATTAAATCAGGATTTACAATTCCGAATTCGATTTTTTCTATAAGCATTTTATCCCTCTTTCAAAACCATCTTCGGATATATCAGCATGCTCTTCAACTCATCCAGCATCAGCTTGAAAGCATAACTCATTTCCACGTCAATGATTTTTGATTCGCCGCAGACCGAGCAATATTTCTTATTTTTAATTCTGTCAAATATTGCAACCAACCCGCACTCGCTGCAGATTGGAATCACATTCTTGTCAGAGTCAAACCTTTCTTTCAAAACCAGGGCAGCCCCGTGTGCAATCAAGCAATCCTTCTCCATCTCACCCAGTCTCAACCCACCTTCCTTGCTCCTTCCTTCTGTCGGCTGTTTTGTCAATAGAGTCACAGGTCCACGCGAACGGGCGTGTATCTTGTTTGAAACCAGATGATCTAGCTTTTGGTAAAAGCAATTTCCAATAAATATCTGCGCATCAAACTTTCTCCCACTCATACCTTCATACATCGTTTCTTTTCCATCATTTCTGAAACCAAAAGACTCGAGTAATCCTCTTATCTCACTTTCTGGCACAGGATCGAAAGCAGGAGAACAGATGTATCGGCCTGACATTGCAGAAGCCTTTCCAGCAATCATTTCTAGCAATTGCCCCATGGTCATCCTTGAAGGAATACCGTGCGGGTTAAAAATAATATCAGGAACAACTCCGTCTTCTGTGAAAGGCATGTCCTCTTGCGGGACTATCAATCCAATCACTCCCTTTTGTCCATGCCTGCTTGCAAGCTTGTCTCCTATCTCAGGAATTTTTGAATCTCTGATAACAACTTTAACAAGTTTTGTTCCGTCCGTTGTTTCAGTTAAAAACACCCTATCAACTATTCCCGAATCTCCATGTCTCAGTCTCACAGACGTCTCTCTTATATTTTCCAATCCTGTGATGAACTGATCCATTGTTCCCAAGAATCTCAAAGGGGAAATCCTTCCAATCAAAATGTCATCTGAACTTATTTTGGTCTCAGGATTTACAATTCCATCTTCTGGCAGGTGCTTGTAAGAATCTTCACCAGCATAACCTCTGACTCCGGGCTCTGGAATTCCAATCACATCTTCTTGGCCACCCATGTATCTCTTCTGCTCTGCCTCATATGTTCTGAACATCTGAGACCACAACAATCCTCTTTGAATAGAATGTGCATTGATTATTATCGCATCTTCTGTGTTGTATCCTTTGTAGCAACCAATCGCGACAACCACATTCACTCCGTTCGGGTGTTTGTCATAATTCATCACCTTGTGCGCATATGTCTGAACAAGAGGAGCTTGCGGATAAACCATTACATTTGCCTTGGTGTCGCTTCTGTTCAAATAATTTGTAGAAAAGAGTCCGATGCTCTGACCAACCATCTTTGCTCCATAGTTGACTCTGTCACCACGGTTGAACTCTGGGTAAGGAATGAATGAAGCAGAGAGCCCGAGAATAATCGAATCATCCAACTCCAAATGAGTATGCTCATTAGTCAAAACTTCAGGCTTTATTGCAATGAATGTATTCTCCTCTTCTTCAGCATCCAGATATTCTATCACCCCTGCCTTGATTAGATCATCCCATTTCATCTCTCCTTTTCTAATTTTTTCTATATGATCCTGAGTCAGCTTCGGCTTCCCGTTCTCAACAACTATGGCAGGTCTTCTTACTCTTCCGCTGTCAGACAAAATTTTTACTTCGTCCATGTGTTTGTGATAAGCAACATTAATCTGGCTTGACAACAACCCGTTCCTTCTTTTTTCTTTTATCTCGTTTACCAATTTCTCTGGCTCGTTCGTTGGACCAAGGTATCTCCCATCTAAAAATATTTCTGCCATATTTTACACCATCTTCTGTATAGAGGTTATCAGGGGTTTCAATTCCTTCTCATTCACACCCTTCGTGATCTCGGCCATTATCGCAAGATATTTTCTCAAGCCAATTGTCGATCCTTCAGGTGTTTCGCTCGTGCACAGCTTTCCAAAATGAGTAGGGTGCAGTTCACGGGCCTCGAAGTGTTCTTGAGTGGATGTAAGAGGAGAAAGAACATTTCTCATGTGTGAAATTGTTTTTATGTAGCTTCCTCTTTCCAGTCTCTGGCTGATTCCAGTCCTTCCACCCACCCAGCTACCGATTGCTAAGGCAGAAACCAATTGGTTTGTCAGCACATTCGACTCAACTATTGCCTGAAGTGGTGGAAGCCTTCCACGCTTTGTCAGCTTCTGATAATTGTAAGTTATTCTTGTGATTAATCCCCACTTACCAAGAAGTATTGATCTCAAAAGTATCTCGAGAAGATCTCCTGAAAGTTTCAATCTTTTGTTTGAATAATGGTCCAAATCATCCTCTTCAATTTTATTCAGGTGCAATTTTATCAGTTTTGCAACTGCCTTTGACAAGAACATTGCCTTTTCAATTCTCTTGTCTGTTGTCTGGCCAAGATGGGGCAGCAGATATCTGTCAACCAGTTTCACCGCTCTGTCAATTCTGTATTCCTTCTGTGGAATCTTGATGTGCTTTCCAATATCTTCCAGGGCGCCTTGCTTTGTTGAAGCTTCGGTCTCGTACAGGTTTACATAAAACTCTTCCTGTATTTCTGGGTCAGTTGATATTACAACAGCAATATCCTTGTCCGACTCAAGTCCCAGTGCTTTCAACAGAATTGCAATAGGCAGCTTGTTCACATTCGCAAAACTTATTGTTATCGTCCCATCATTCTTTCTCTCGAGCAAATGCCTTTGAATGTAGCCATCTTTCTCTGAATGTATTCTTGCAATTTCTGCCACATTGCCACTGCTGACTTTTGCAGTGATGATTCTGTTTGATGCAATCTCTTCTACCAAAACCAAAATCCTTTCAGTCCCGTTTATTATAAAATATCCTCCAGGATCGTCTGGGTCCTCTCCGTTTTCAATCAGCTCCTGCCTGCTCATTGTCGCCAGAGGGCAGATTCTTGATTTCAACATCACTGGCATGTCCCCAAAATTTACAACTATGGTGTCGCTCTCTATATTGTTCAGGATAGGAGTCATCTCTATAAACATCGGCGCAGAATAAGTTAGGTTTCTTGCTCTAGCTTCCAAAGGTAGTATTCCTCTCACCGAGCCATCCGCTTCTTTTACAGACGGCTCACCTATCTTGAATTCACCGAGTTTTATCTTGAATTCACCAAGCTCAGGAACTTCTGGCTTCACCACACCAATCTCGCTCAGAACTTTCGGTATTCTTCTTGAAATAAAATCATTATAAGAATCAATCTGGAATCTGACCATTCCCTTCTCACGAGTAAACACGTCTAGCAATGTCAAAAATTGTTCATTCACAGCATCAACCTTTAACTACAACCCTATAATATACAGTTTCTCCGGCGGTCGGACTTTTTCTGATAATTTCAACCACATCACCCAGCTGCCCGTTTATCAGTTTTATCACAGGATCAGAACCCGAAATTCTTGGCAACTGCTTGATATTTATCCCATATTTTTTGAAAAGCTCTTCCCTTTCTTTTTCGTTCAAAATTTTGTGCTTTGGAACGAGCTCGTGCTTCAAAATATCAAATTCTTTCAATCACTCACCATAGACCTAAGTCATAGAGAAAGATTCTCAATAAAATAACATGTCACCATTCTTGATGTTGTCGCCAGATTGGTATCCTGTATTACCTATATTACATATTTCTACTCATTTAAGCTTAACTATTCCCTTTTTAGGCATAAAAGCGCCTCGGATGGGATTTGAACCCATGTCGCAAGCGTGACAGGCTCGCATTCTAGGCTTATCATCCTAGGCCGCTAGACGACCGAGGCATTATTTTCTATATAATACTTAGATTTTTAAAGATTTACAAAAGGATAAATGTGTTGGCAACACACTGAAGTTCCCATGCCGAAGCACAGTACAAATCAGTACAACGAAGGGCTTAATTACCGAGATCGAACGGGATCGGATGTTTCCCCTTCTTTCTGGTCGCCAACAAAAGATATTGTACCTCAGGGTTTTTAAACCTTTTGCTTTGATTACTTTTCAATAATATAAAATAAAAAATCCCGCAGGCCGGAGTCGAACCAGCAACCTACCGGTTTCTATACGAGCAACTGCTACCAGCAAATGCCATAGCACTCGCCTACAGCCGGTTGCTCTACCATTGAGCTACTGCGGGATTTGTATATGTTATCTAGATATATATTAAAATATTTTCTTTCTATATGCTTTTACTTTAGAATTAACAAAAAAAATTATCTTGCCTTTACCCAGACACTTTTCGATGCGATTACTTTTTTCTGCTTTTTCTTGTTGAAATATGCTATTCTTGCTTTTGGAAGTTTCAGAGTCCCGGCAACTTCAACCACCGGTTTGATTCTATAGCTCAAAACTCTTTCCTCGAATGATTTTAGTGAATCAATCCTCCAAAGCAGTTCAGTTCCACCAGGAGTTTTTCTTAAGCTTGGCTTGATTGTGTCAAAACCTTCTACAACTGTTGCAATAGTAGGTACAAAATCTCTTACAATCAAGTCCTTTATTTCATGCCTGCTTCCGTTTTTGACTTCTATGGAAACCACAACTTCCTTCTCTCTGGTTAGCGAACCGGAATGTTTGACCCTTTTCACGACTTTTGGAGAAAATACATACTTGAAAGCGATCATAACAAACAGTAGTAACAGTACAAACACAATTATTATGCTTATGCTCCTTACCTCATATTTGATTATCTTTTCTTGACCCGGAGCCAAGCTGTCAACATGCCAATAGTAAATTACTCTTATATCCTTCTGCTCTTCCTTGTCCGGTTCGATCTGCGGATAGAACAAATTCTTTACAAACTGTGGGACTGATTCGGTTATGTAGAAGTTTGAAGCCACAACATTTCCTTCATTCTTTACTTTTATTGTCACTGCCTGCGACATCAACCCATATTCAACAGATTTTTCTTTAGTCAGTTTGTTTACTTCATTAACGGTTATAAAATCGCTAGATTTGTAACTTTTTATGAAGCCACTCTCATCTATCACTATGGCCTCGACAAAATATTTTCCAGGGCTAGCATACTTGTCAAATGTATAAGTGTTTGTCAGTTTTTTGACAGAACCTGGAGGCATGCTATCTATTCTGTCATCGAATCTTTTTAAAATCATTTCATTACTTCTAAGATTTGTCTGGATATTGTATGGACCAATTGCAACTAGAGCTGTGTTTGAAATATAGCTGTCAATGTTTATCGCATCTCCAGGATTGACGTTATACTTGTTTATTCTTATGTCCGAAACAAAAACAGGGCTCTTCCTCAAAACCGTAAGTTTAAACATGCTTGTGTCATTAATGTTCTTATTGTTTATGGATTGAACAGCTATTGTGAATGGAGAAATGATTGCATCGCTTGAGCGTGTGTCAAAATAAATTTTTGTTGTTGCACTTGATCTTGCATTTATGCTGACAAAATTGTCTTGCAAATCAACCCGAATTCCATACCAATACGAGGGAAAAACAGTTATTGAGAAAGTGTCTGACTTTAACTGATTGTTTGTTATAGTGACATCAATGCTTGTTGTGTTGCCTATGTAGGTTGTTATGTCATTGTTGCTCAAAGATATCTTTAATTCACCAGCAGCACTGGCACCACTAATTATCAATAGAAAGCTTGCAAGAAAACATATCGCAAATCCTATTTTTTTCATTCCAACTACCTATCTTAAAATAGGATTTTCTATTTTATATTTGTCTACCTTGACAATTTTTTAAGAAATTCCTTGAAGGTGACTGGTTTTTTCTCCTTTTCCCTCTTTTTCTTGCGTTTTTCTAGCTCATCCTTGATGTAATTTGCTATCGGCTTTAATCTTATTTCATAAGCAGCGCCAGGTTGAATGTAAGCAATGTCAAATTTTTCATTATACTTGTTGAAGTATGTCAAAGTCTCGTAATGTATCCTGTTTTTTCCTTTTGGATGCTCAGCAGAGTAACCAATCGGTATGATTACTAAAGGTCTTAAGTGGGGCGGCATCTCCAATATGTCCTTTACCCTTTCCTCGTCAAAAGAACCTACCCAGCAGCTGGCTAGCCCCAAACCTTGAGCTGCCAGAAGAAGAGACATAGCAGCATTCGCAGTGTCTTGAATCGAGTAAAGCAGTTCGCCCCTTTTTCCATATTTCAAACTTATTTTTTCCAAGTTCGCGCATATAACTATTATGGCAGGTGCCTGTGCTATGAAATCTTGATGAATAGCAGCTTCTGCAATCTTCTTTTTCAAATCTTCATCCTTTACAACAAAAAACTCCCATTCCTGCACGTTGCCTGCTGACGGGGATTGTGTGGCCATGAACAGCAGAACGCCAATCAACTTGTCATCAACAGGTGTATTCTCAAACTTCCTAACAGAACTTCTTGCTATTATCGCTTCAAAAACATTCATAATTTATCTATAGGATTTAAACCATTAAAGTTTTTTCGTGGCACCGCAGGTAGGACACACCCACATCTCTTCAGAATTTTTAATTTCAGGATATCTTGATTTTATTACTTCTCTTTCCATCTCAATCCTTTCATGCGAATTTTTCAAACAAGATTCGCACACACCGTACGTCCATGCCTTACTCGCCATATGATCCTTACTATAAAACTTATAAATCATCCTACTTAAGTATTCTGAATTAGAGATACGAGTGGTTTTATGGAATATTCTATATTATCAGGTACTTACGAGAAATTGGAAGGGACTTCTGCTAGACTTGGGAAGACTGGAATTCTTTCCGAACTTTTCAAGAAATCACCTACCGAACTTCTTCCTAAGGTTGTTTTACTGTCGCAAGGAATTGTATATCAAAAATATCTTCAGCTGGAGCTTGGAATCGCTACTCAAATGATGATTAAGGCAATTTCAAAAGCATCAGGATTTAATTCAAAAGATGTGGAGGAGAAATTCAAGAAAACAGGTGATTTGGGTTTAACAGCTGAACAATGCCTTAAATCTAGAAAGCAATCAACTCTTCTGAGAAGGGAATTGACTGTCGAGATCGTTTTTGAAAATCTTCAGAAATTGGCAAAGGCCACAGGCGGAGGTTCACAAGAAAGAAAGCTAAGTTTGATTGCTGAGCTACTGACATCAGCCCAGCCAAGGGAAGCTCGCTATATTGTAAGAACAATTTTGGGTGAGCTTAGAATTGGTGTGGCTGAAGGAATCATCCGAGATGCGATTGTGAATGCTTTCCTACTTAAAGAAAAAATTGGAAAGGAAGAGAAGTCTAATATAACTGCTGCGGTGGATTATTCTTGGAATATTCTCTCCGACTTCGGGGAGATAGCAAAGATTGCTAAAGAGAAAGGAGTCAGCGGCCTGAAAAAAGTAAAAATTCAATTGGGCAAGCCGATCCAAGTCATGCTCGGTGAGAAGGCAGAAAATATTGAGCAGGTGGTTAATGAGTTTGGCGAAGTCGCTGCCGAATACAAGTATGATGGCATGAGGGCAGAGATAATGAAAAAAGGAGATAAGATTTGCATTTTTACAAGAAGATTGGAAGAGGTGACAGATCAATTCCCAGATATAGTTGAGCTTTGCAGGAAGGGATTGAAAGCTGATGAATGTATTGTTGAAGGAGAGGTTCTGGGAATTAATCCAAAAACTGACACTCCTCTGCCGTTTCAGCTTTTGTCGCAAAGAATTCACAGAAAATATGATATCGAAAAGATGGCAAAAGAAATTCCTGTCCAGATTAATTTGTTTGATATCGTATATCTTGATGGAGATACACTTTTTGACAAGCCATTCAAAGAGAGAAGAAAAATGTTGGAGAAATCTGTAAAAATAATTCCTAAAAAATTCCAGCTAGCAAAGCAGATAGTCAGCGGTGATATAAAAGAACTGGAGAAGTTCTATAAGGAAGCATTGGATGCAAAGCAAGAGGGATTATTCCTGAAAGTCCTGGATTCTAAATATGTCTTTGGAAGGCATGTTGGTAGCTGGTATAAAATCAAACCGATCATGGAAACTTTAGATTTGGCTATTATCGGTGCAACTTGGGGTGAAGGAGCAAGGGCAAAGTGGCTGAG
>Ga0315281_10001931_pt1 | contig 30862 bp, 16 predicted proteins | sample YL17G07_0_MG_FD_204540 | JGI IMG/M metagenome (GOLD analysis project Ga0315281, IMG submission 204540) | Sediment microbial communities from Yellowstone Lake, YNP, Wyoming, USA - YL17G07_0 | ecosystem: Environmental > Aquatic > Freshwater > Lake > Sediment | place: USA: Wyoming | collected...
GCCGGGTCCGCGTTCACATCCCCTGGTGCGAGAACGATTATCAGATCGACGTCGGGACTCCCGAAGGCGTCGAGGAATACAAGCGGATCATGGACCGGGCGGTCGAGCTCGGGGCGAACTACCTGCTTTACACGCCCGCGAACCGCGAGCTCTCCCGCCTCGAAGACAACGCCGATTCCTGGGGCTGGGAGAACGTCCTCTGGTTCGGCCTGGGGCAGAAGATCCGGAAAGGGGAGTGGGATCCGGCGCGCGACGACGTCCCGGCCGGCCTCAAGGCCATGCTGGACTACGCCGCCTCGAAAAACCTGAAACTCATGGCCTACGCCTATCCCTCCCTGCCCTTCCTGCAGAAGCCCGAATGGACGAAATGGGCGGGCGGCAAGGTCGGCGGTTACGCCGGGGCCGACACCGGCCTCCGCAGCTTCCAGGACTGGTGGATCGCGAAACTCCTGGCCTTCGTGCGAAAAACGGGCGCGGCCGGCTTTTCCTTCGACCACTGGTGGATCGCCTACGACAACGCCTCGAGCAAGTACGCCCAATGGTATGGCTGCCGCCGCATTCTCGAGACACTCCGGCGCGAGGTCCCCGAAATCGTTATCGACGGGCGTCAGCAATACCAGAACTTCGGCCCCTGGACCTGGCTGGCCGGGTCTTACCCCCACCCGACCCTGACCGACGAGCAGCCCGAGAGCTTCACGGCCTTCCCCGATCTCCACACGGACCGGGTGTCGGCCGACCGCCAGCGCTTCGCCGCCTGGACCTATCGCGTCGAGCGGTTTGCCCCGCCCGAGATCACGCCCGGCTACATGACCCATCAATCGGAGCGCTCGGACGATAAGGATGTCATGCGGCGCGACAGGTTCCGGCCGCGCGACTGGGATTACCTGGGCTGGAAATATTCCGTCCTCTCCTCGATCGGGACGGCCCCGTTCAACCACGTCATCGATTTCATCCCGGCCCGCGATCCGGAGGAGTTCAAGGCCCAGTCCGACGAAGACAAGTCCTGGTTCCGGCGCTGGCTCGACTGGACCGAGCAGAACGCCCGCTTCCTGCACGCGCTGAAGCCGATTATCGGCCCGCCCATGGTCGGCCGGGCGGACGGGACGGCCGCCGTCGTCGAGGACCGGGGCTTCGTCTTCCTCTATAATCCCAACCCCGGCCGCGTCGAGGCCCGCTTCAAGCTCGACGCCTCGATCGGCCTCACCAAGGGCGACCGTTTCGTCATCCGCGAGATCCATCCGGAGGAGGGCAAGCTCGTCGGGTCGGCCGAGGGGTTCTGGCCCGCGGGGGGGGAAGTCGCCATCACCATGGGTGGCGCGGAGGCCCGCGTCTTCGAGATATTCCCGGCCCCCGCCGCTCTCGAGGAAGCGGCGCTGCTCAACGTCTCCGGCTCGCTCACCTTCCAGAACGGCCGGCTCGTCCTGACCGGCGTTTCGGGGGAAGCCGGCCTGGCCTCCGAGGCCCTGGTCCTTCTCCCGGCCGGCAAGACCGTCCGGTCCATGTCCGTCAACGGCGTTCCTTACCCGTTCAAGCAGACCAAGGACAGGGTTCCGTTCACGGTCCGGTTCGCCGGAAAAGCGTTCGGCCGGCTCCAGGCCGTCGGGGCCTACGACGCGAATTTTGCGGGCGGGACCGTCAAGGCCAGGTTCACGATTCCGGCCCGCGTCTTCAAGCAGCTCGCGGGGCGGAGGACGCAGTGGCCCGTGGCCTATACCAAGGACGACCTCCGGGCGCCCTGGCTCGGCCCCTGGCGGCTCCTCCTCTTCGCGGCCATCGCCGAGCCGCTGGAGACCATGGATGTGGCCGTCAAGATCGACGGGAAGCCGGTCGACGTGAAAAAAGCCTATAACAGCGTCTATCCCCATTCGCCGAAAAGGACGTACCTCGGAACTTACGCCGACCTGTCGTCGCTCAAGCCGGACATGTCCTACGAAGTCGAGGTGACCCTCCCGCCGCTCGCTCCGGGTCAGTTCCTGGGGCTTTTCTTCGAAAATGTCGAGCCGGAATATACCGAGAGGATCCTGGCGCCCCAGCCGCTCCGCTAGGCCGGCCGGCACGGGCGGTCGGCCCCTCGATTTGACTTGACGGGTTGATATCTAATATCCTTTAGGGGCTCCGGCCGCCCCGGCGGCCCTGAATCCGGAAAGGTTTTGACCCGTGGACGGAAGGCCTATTCTGAACATCAAGTCTCTCAAGGAACAGGTCTACGAGTATCTCCGCGAGCAGATGAGGAGCGGGGACATCCGGCCGGGGTCCGTCATCGACATGGAAGAGACCTCCCGGAAACTCGGCGTGAGCAAAACCCCTCTGCGAGACGCCCTCCTCCAGCTCGAGATGGAGGATTTCGTGTCTATCCTGCCCCGGCGCAAAGTCGTTGTCAACGTCCTCGAGGAGGAGGATATCCGGAACTACTACGACATCATCGGGGCCCTCGAAAGCACCGCCCTGCTCAAGGCCTTCGACCGCATCCGGCCCCCGGACATCGACGCCATGCAGGCCCTGAACGAGGCCATGAAGCAGGCCGTCGAGAGCAACGACTTCGACCTCTATTATGAAAAGAACCTGCAGTTTCACGAAACGTTCCTCAATCACTGCGGCAACGCGAACCTCGTCAAGATCGTCAATACGCTGAAAAAACGGCTCTACGATTTCCCCCGTTCCAAGGGCTTCGTCAAGGAATGGGAAGAGGCCAGCACCGGCGAGCACCAGGCGCTCATCGAACTCATCCGCCAGGGGAAACGGCAGGAGGCGGCCAATCACATCCGGGACGTGCACTGGTCCTTCAAGGTCCAGGAGGAATACGTCCATAAATATTACGCCCATATCGCCAAGAGCGTCGCCTAGGCCCCTCCGTCCGGGCCCCTTTTCACGAAAGTGTTGACAACGCCTCCCCGCCGCGGCTAAGGTCATGGGGACCGACGGCGCGCCGCGCGGCCGGCCGGAACACGGAAAACGAAATTCGTAGAGGAGAGGCGGATGTCTAAACTTGCGAAAAGCGCTTTGACGGCTTTCCTGATCGCCCTGTCCGTCACGGCGGCGATCCCGGGCGCGACCGGCCAAACTTTCGAAGCGACCTGGGAATCCCTGGGGCAGTATCGCTGTCCCGAATGGTTCCGCGACGCCAAGCTCGGGATCTTTCTGCACTGGGGACCGACGTCTGTCCCGGCCGTGGACGGGTGGTACGGCCGGAACATGTACATCCAGGGCCATCCGGCCTACGAGTACCATGTCAAGACGTTCGGTCACCCCTCCAAGTTCGGCTACAAAGACATCATCCCGCTCTGGAAAGCCGAAAAGTTCGACCCCGACCACCTGGTCCGCATGTTCAAAAAGGCCGGCGCCGGATACGTGGTGCCCGTCGCGGTCCATCACGACAACTTCGACCTTTGGGATTCGAGGTACACACGCTGGAACTCCGTCCGGATGGGGCCCGGGAAGGACATCGTCGGCCTGTGGCGGAAGGCCGTTCTGGCGAACGGGCTGAAGTTCGGAGTGTCGTCGCATATGGACCGGAGCCTGAGCTGGTTCAATACCAGCAAGGGCAGCGACAAGACGGGTCCGCTGGCGGGCGTCCCGTACGACGGCGCCGACGCCCGCTACGCCGATCTTTACGGCGAAAAGAACGGCGAGGGGATGGACTGGCCCTATCTGCCCAAGAACGCCCCGGCCGCCTGGAGGCAGACCTGGCTGCTGCGGACCACGGACCTCATCGACAAGTACCACCCCGACCTCCTGTATTTTGACGGCGGCATTCCCTACGTCGACGTCGGGCTTGGCCTTGTCGCCCATTTCTATAACGAGAACCGGAAATGGAACAACGGCCGGCTGGAGGCCGTCCTCAACCTCAAGAAGACCAGGGTCTCAGGGGCGTACCGGGAAGGGATGTGCGTCCAGGACTTCGAGCGCAGCAAGCTCGAAGGCATCAAGCCCGAACCCTGGCAGACGGACACCTCCATCAACGGGCCCTGGTTCTACGAGCGGGGCGGGAAATACGTGACGCCGAACGACGTTATCGACATGCTCGCCGACATCGTGTCCAAGAACGGTAACCTCCTGCTGAACATCCCCCTGATGGCCGACGGAACCCTCGACGCTCCGTCGGAGAGGATCCTGACAGAGATGGGAAAATGGATGGAGATCAACGGCGAAGCCATCCGCGGCACGCGGCCTTGGCTGAGGTATGGAGAGGGCCCGACGTCCGTAAAGGACGAGTATTCGGAGGAAATCAAGGAAGTCTTCACCTCGAGGGATTTCCGGTTCACGACGAAGAATGGAGTGGTCTTCGTGATCGGATTGGACTGGCCAGCGGAAAGCCGGACGGTCCTCGTGCGGTCCCTCGGGGCCGGGCCGGCCCCGGACAAAATCGGCTCCGTGCGCCTGTTGGGATTCGAAGGTTCCTTGAAATGGGAGAGGGCAGCGGACGGCTTGAGGATCGAACTTCCGGACAAGAAGCCCTGCGAATATGCTTACGTCCTGAAGATTTCCTGGGATAAATAGGTCCGTTGCCGGAAATCTTATTTATTAAGGAAAAAAGTGCTTGCTTTTTAATATTGAGTATTGTTACTTTATTACCAATTGAAATAATGTCCTTTAGAAAGATGTCCAGCCGCCCATGATCAAAGAAGGCGCCCATCGAAAAGCTCAAACCCAAGCGGGAAACGCCAAGTTCATCAGCGCCATCAACAAAGTCAAGGTCACCAACCTCATCCGGGACAGCGACGGCATCTCCCGCGCCGACGTGGCCAAGAAGAGCGGTCTGAGCGCGCCGACGGTCTCCCGGATCGTGGAGATCCTTATCCGTGAAGGCTTGGCCATCGAAATCGGGGCTGGGGAATCCAAGGGGGGACGGCGGCCCACGCTTCTCAAGTTTTCCGGCGTGGACAATTTCATCATCGGGATCGACCTCGGGACGACCAACATTTACGGCGTGCTGACGGACCTGGACGCGAAGGTCGTCGCGGAGATCCGGCGGCCGACCCTCGTCGAAGAGGGTTTCTCGCGGGTCATGGAGAGGACATCGGACGTCATCAACGAACTCCGGAACCAGCTCGGCGACAAGAGAGGCCGGGTCTGCGGAATCGGGATGGCCATCGCCGGCCTCATCAACCGGGAGCGGGACATCGTCGAATTTTCGCCCGATTTCCATTGGCACAACGTCGACGTGCGGGCCGCCTTGTCCCAGGGCCAGGAGATCCCCGTCATCTTTGACAACGTCACCCGGGTCATGGCGTTGGGCGAGATGTGGTATGGCGCCGGGCGGAACTACCGGAATTTCATCATGGTCAACGTCGGATACGGCATCGGCGCGGGCATCATTATCCAGGGTAGCCCGCTCTACGGGCTCAGGGGGATGGCTGGGGAGTTCGGGCACATCACGCTCGAAAAAGACTCCGATGTCCAATGCGAGTGCGGGAACTTTGGCTGCCTGGAAGCGCTGGCCTCCGGAAACGCCATCGCCAAGGCCGCCGGGAAGGAACTGCGGGGTGGGGCGGTGTCCATCCTCTCCGAGGCTTGCGGGGGGGATCTCTCCCAGTTGACGGCTGAGATGGTGGCCGACGCCGCCAAGCAGGGCGACGGGACGGCCTGGATGATCTTCGACAGGGCGGCCGAATACCTGGGGCTGGGCATCGCCGGGCTGATCAACCTGTTCAACCCGGAAGCCGTTTTTATCGGCGGGGGCGTGGCCCAGGCCGGGGACATCCTCTTCGACAGGGTCCGCAAAACAGTCAATGGCAGGGCCCTGAACAAGACCGCGTCCGAAGCGACGATCATGCCCGCGACCTTCGGCACGAAATCCGCCGTCATGGGAGCGATAGCTCTTATCCTCAGCGGGGTCGTCAATCTCGATTATGAGCATGTCAATTTTTCGGGGCCAAGCGAGTCGGGTCCGCGGCCGGGGGCCGCGGGCCTGAAATAATAAAATGGCAGGAAGATATCATTAATGGCCTTTCAAAAGCATTCTTTCTTACGATTAGAAAGCTACCCTTGACATATTGGAAAGAACATCCGGTCATGGGAGGTGAAGACGGAGAACAATGATATCGAAGCTCGAAGGACTTGGGTTAGGTTTCTGGCTCTGTAAAAAGGAGAAAAAGCCATGAGTAGGACAAAAGTTCTTTTCGTCGTCGCGGCCTGTCTGATCATCGCGTCGATCGCGAGCGCTCAGGAATTGCAGTCCGGCGCGATCAGGGGCCGGGTCGTCGATGACAATGGGGCCCCCCTTCCGGGCGTCTCCATCACGATCTCCGGGCCCGCCCTCATCGGCAAGGTCACGGCCGTGACCAACGCCGAGGGGCTCTTCCGGGCCCCCAACCTGACGCCGGGAGCGGGTTATGAGATCAGAGCCGAGCTCAGCGGTTTTGAAACGACCCTCCAGACAGGGATCATCATCAATCTGGGCAAGACCATTTCGATCGAGATCAAAATGAAGGCGTCGACGATCCAGCAGGAAGTCACGATCACGGCGCCGACACCCACGGTCGATGTCGTGAAATCGTCCACGTCTAAAACCGTCACGAGCGACGTCCTGGCCTCGCTTCCCCTGCCCCGCAGCTTCGGGGGTGTTTATCAGATTTCCCCGGGCGCCGTCGGCGGCAGCATCTACGGAGACGGGCGGGGAGAGCGCGGCGCCGTCCTGGACGGCATCCAAATGGTCGAACCCGACGTAGGAGGGTCCGCCATGGGCGAAGACACCGGGATGGCCTGGGACATGGTTGAAGAGGCCGAGATCGTCACCGCCGGCGCCACCGCCCAGTTTTATGACAGTACGAGCGGCTTGACCAACGTCGTCATGAAATCGGGCGGGAACAAGTTTTCCGGCGAGGCCTCGATCTACTACACGGACAAAAACTTTTCTCAAATCCATCTTCCCGAACCGGACCTCCAGGCCCTCAATCTCGCCAAGCCTTCGATCCCGGTTTACGCGTTCGATACGGCCCTGGCCGTCGGCGGGCCGGTCATCAAAGACAGGCTCTGGTTCATGGGTGAATTCCGCTATATCGGGAGCAAGCTGACCGGCGACTTCCGGCCCACCGTCATCAACGACAAGCAATACAACAATTATGACCGTCCCTTCCCCAATTATATCGGCTTCCTGAAATTTTCGGCCCAGCTCTCCAAGAACATCCGCGCGTCTGCCATGGGACACTATTCCGTGCAGGACGTCCCCTACTACTACGGCGGCTGGAATTTGACGAACGAGGCCAACAAGCACAACAAACCCATCCGCTTCAATTACGGCGGCACGGTCTCGTGGACCGTCAACAGCAGCACGATCCTCGACCTCAGGGCCGGCGGGCTCTATTTCAGTTGGACGGGCGTCAACACGAAAGACGCCAATCCGAACGGGCCCCATTTCTACGACGACTTCACCGGCTATAGCTGGGGCAACACCGGTGCCGACGAGTACACCTACAAGCCGAAAATCAATATTTCGCTGACGGCCACCAAGTTCCTGGATGATTTTCTCGGCGGAAACCACGAGTTCAAGGCCGGCCTGGAATGGGAGAGGAACCGCGGCGACTGGGGCTTCTACATGAAGCAGCCCCTGTTCTGGACTTTCTACGATGGAAGCCCCTATTTTTACGCGGCCCAGAACGGCGGCGTGACCGACCCGGTCTATGGCGACGGCCTTCTCGAATACGCGGCCATGGGGACCACGTACGGATCCGGCGCCGAGATCGGCATCACGTCCCGCGTGGGCGGCTTCATCCAGGACTCCTTCACCATCAAGCGCCTGACCATCAATCTGGGCGTACGGGCCGACCACCTGACGGCCTGGAGCCCGGGCCGGGCCAAGGGCGCGGCGACGGACCCCGTGGCCCTGGCCATCGGCGCCACCTACTTCGAGCCCACCTTCGGCATCAACCCCTATGACTCGGTCTCGTACGCCACCTGGAACAACGCTTTTCCCTACGGGACGTTCTTTTCCCCGCGCGTCGGCCTGACCTACGACCTCTTCGGTAAGGGGAAGACGGCCCTGAAGGCCTCATTCACGCGCCAGCAGGAGGGCTTCCCCACGGGGACGTTCTCCAGCATGTATCCCCTGACCTGGCGGTCCTTCACCTGGAACTGGTGGGATGATAACCACAACGGCTTGCCCGATGTCCCGGGCGTCGACCATTACCAGGAGGCCTACGGGGACACTCCTCTGGCCATGACTTCCACGGCCTATCTGGACGCCATCGACCCCAAAACCAAAATGCCCTACGTGAACGAGATCACGGCCGGCATCGAACACGAGCTCGTCAAGGACCTCAACATCGGCGTCAGGTATATCAACAAGGACCGCAAAAGGGTCCTGGCCAGTGTTCTCTGGGACAAGGACTCCGCCAGGTATTGGTACACCCATGACCTGGCTCCCGAGTGGTGGATCCCCTTCACGACGACCGTCCCGGCCACCGGCAATTTCCCCGCTCATGACGTGACCATGTACTTCCTGTCCAACGATGCGCCCGCGCAGAACTACCGGCTGACCAACGTCCCCGAGGGCGCGATGAAGTACCACTCCGTGGAGGTCAGCTTCGATAAGAGACTGGCCAATGGCTGGCAGCTCGGCGGCTCCGTCAACTTCTCCAAGAGCACCGGGAACTATCCCGTGAGCTACGCCTCCTGGGCTTCGTTCTCGACCTATTCCAACGCCAACTCCTTCGTCAACACCTACGGCGAACTGCCCTACAGCCGGCCCATCCTGATCAAGCTCTACGGCACGGTCAGCCTGCCCTACCAGTTCATGTTCTCATTCTTCTACATGCATACCGACGGCTCGCCCTGGGGACGGACGGTCACGGTCCGCCCGCCGGCGGCCTGGGCGGCGGCCAATAACGTTTCCTCGGCCTCCTACAGCATCTACGTCGAAACGCCTGGCACCCGCCGGAACGAAGCCGCGGACAGCCTCGACCTGAGACTCGAGAAAGACTTCAAGCTCGGCCCGGGCCGGCTCGGGGCCTACGTGAACGTTTTCAACCTTCTCGGTGCCTACACGCTGACCGTCGCCAAGAATCCCGGCGGGACTTGGCGGCCGGACGACATCAACACGACGGCCGGCAGCTACACGGTTGGTTCCACAGGACTAAGGGGATTTACCGGCTCCCGGCAGTTCAGGTTCTCCTTGCTCTACAGGTTCTAAAGCGGCATTATGATTGGGACAGGGGGGAGGGGCCTCACGGCCCTTCCCCCCGAGTCCATCCGGGAGAGGGAAGGGATGCCCAGGGAAACCCTATCGCCCCGCGAGAGGTGGCTGGCCGTTTTTAAACGTGAAAAACCCGACCGGGTCCCCATGGACTTCTGGGGGACGGACGAGACCGTCGCCGTTCTCATGAAACATACGGGGTGCGCGAGCCGGCGGGCGGCCCTCGAAAAACTGCACGTCGACTTCGCCGTCAAGCTCGAGCCGCGCTACGCCGGGCCTCCGCTCCCGCCGGGGCTCGACGCCTTCGGCCGCCTTTACAAGAAGATCACTTACGGGACCGGCGTATACGATGAATGCGTCAACGCCCCCCTGGCGGCCTTAACGTCGGTGGCCGAGATCGAGCGGGACTACACCTGGCCCAGCCCCGACTGGTGGGATTACGGTTCGCTGCCCGCTCAGCTCGCGGGCTTGGAGATGTACCCGGTCCAGGGCGGTGGCTCGGAGCCCTTCCTCATATATAAAGACCTCCGCGGGCAGGAGCAGGCCTTTGTCGATCTCGTCGAGAACCCGGACATCGTCCACTACTGTCTGGACAAGCTCTTCGCGCTCGCCTATGAGAACACCCGGCGGATTTTCGAAACGGTCCGGGGGCGGGTCACTTTCACCTATGTCGCGGAAGACATGGGCGCCCAGAACGACCTCATGCTCTCGGTCAACCACATCCGCGAGTACCTGCTTCCCCGGATGAAGAAGATCATGGACCTCTCCCACGAGGGCGGGGCCTACGTCTTTCATCACAACGACGGCGCCGTCCGGCGCGTCCTGCCGGACCTCGTCGCGGCCGGCATCGACCTCCTCAATCCCATCCAATGGCGCTGCGGCGGCATGGAGAGGGAGGCCCTGAAACAGGACTTCGGGGCCAACGTCATTTTCCACGGCGGCATGGACAACCAGCAGACCCTGCCCTTCGGCAGCGTCGAAGATGTCCGCCGGGAGGTCCTCGATAACCTGGAAATTCTCGGAAGGGACGGCGGCTACATTCTGGCCCCTTGCCACAATGTCCAGGCCCTGACCCCGCCCGAAAATATCGTGGCCATGTATGAAACGTGTTACGAAAACAGCTGGGCTTGACCCATTTCGCTTTGGCCGGAGGGAGGGAAGGCCTCGGATGAGAATCCGCGTCCTGCGTCTTTCCTTCGCGGCGGCCGTGATCACGTTGGGGGGGCTCGCGGCGTCCGTTCATCGGGCCGCCGCCCAGACCCCGCCGGCCGGGGCCGTCACCCAAAAGTCGGATGACGAGGCCTGGGCCGGCCTCAAACTCTGGTACCGCCGCCCGGCCGCGGCCTGGAACGAAGCTTTACCCGTCGGCAACGGACGGTTGGGCGCCATGGTCTACGGGAGAACCGTGGAAGAAACGATCCAGCTCAACGAGGGCACGGTATGGACCGGAGGCCCCTACGACCCGTCGAACCCGGAAGCGTTGAAAACCCTGCCTGAAGTCCGCCGGCTCGTCTTCGCCGGGAAATTCAGGGAAGCCCAGGAGCTCTACGGCCGGAAAATGATGGCCCGGCCGCCGAACCAGCAGAAATACCAGCCCCTGGGAGACCTCTGGATCCGGATGACGGGGCTCGGACGGGACACGGACCAGAACAAGCAGCTCACGGGCTACCGGCGGGAGCTCGACCTGGACACGGCCGTCGCCTCCGTGCGCTATACGATCGGCGGCGTGACCTACACCCGCGAGGTTTTCGCGAGCCCCGTCGACCAGGTGATCGCGGTCCGGCTATCGGCGTCCAGGTCCGGCGGCCTTTCCTTCGTCGTCCGGCTGACGGGCCGGAAAAACGAATTAACTATGGACGACACATATGCCCGGATTACGGAGCTCGACGGGAAATCGGTGGATACCCCCGGCGACGAAACCTTCACAACCGGGAGCGCCGAACCGCTGACGCTCGTCCTGCGGGGACGGACGGCCACCTACCTGGGGATCCGGGGCCGGGTCGAATACGAGGCCCGGGCCGTGGTCATGCCCGAGGGCGGAAGCGCTTCGCTCGACGGCGATACGGTGACCGTCACGGCCGCCGATGCGGCGACGATCCTCGTGCCCGCGGCGACCAACTTTCGGAGCTACAAGGACCTCGGGGCCGACCCCGCGGCCCGCGTCGGCGAAATCCTGGCCGCCTGCGCCGCTAAAACGTACGCGGCCATCAAGACAGACCACATCGCCGAGCACCGTCGCCTCTTGCGGCGGGTGAGCCTTCTCCTGCCGCGGACCGCGACATCCGGCCTGCCCACCGACGAGCGCCTGCGGGCGGCGGCTGCCGGCGCGGACGACCCCGACCTGGCCGCCCTCTATTTTCATTTTGGACGCTATCTCCTGATGTCGAGCTCGCGTCCGGGCGGCGTTCCCGGTAACCTCCAGGGGATCTGGAACGACGCCATGAACCCGGCCTGGGGCAGCAAGTTCACGACGAACATCAACCTCGAGATGAATTACTGGCCCGCCCAGGTCGCCAACCTCGACGAGTGCTTCGAGCCGCTCGTCCGGCTCGTCGAAGGGCTGTCCGAGACCGGGCGGACCGTCGCCCGGGTCCATTATGGGGCCCGCGGCTGGATGCTTCATCACAATACCGACATCTGGCTCGCCGCCGCCCCGGTCAACGGCCCTTACGTGGGCACGTGGCCCGCCGGCGGGGCCTGGTTGTGCGACGAGCTCTGGGACCGTTATCTCTTCACGCGCGACCCCGCATACCTGGCCAGGATCTACCCGCTCCTCAAGGGCGCGGCCGAGTTCTTCCTGGACACGCTGGTCGAAGAGCCGCGCCGCAAGTGGCTCGTGACCTGCCCCTCGAGCTCGCCCGAGAACTGGCCGCATTACGGCGGGAACGCGAGCTTCGCGGACGAGGTCCGGAAGGTGAACGTCTACGCCACGATCGCGGCCGGCCCGTCGGTCGATATGGAGCTCCTCCGGGACCTGTTCGAGGCCTCGGCCGAAGCGGCCCGGACTCTCCGCCGCGACGGAAGATTCCGCGACGACGTGTTGCGGGCCAGAGAGCGGCTGGCCCCTCTCCAGATTGGCCGTTACGGACAGCTCCAGGAGTATCTCGAGGACTGGGACGACCCCAAGGACACCCACAGGCATCTCTCCCATCTCTACGCGCTCTACCCGGGACGTCAGGTCACGCTGAGGAAGACGCCCGAGCTCGCCGCCGCGGCCCGGACGTCCCTCGTCATGCGGGGGGACGGAGGCATGGGCTGGTCCCTGGCTTGGAAGACCGCCCTTTGGGCGCGGCTCGGCGAGGGCGAAAAGGCCCTGGCTTCCCTGAGGAGCCTTCTCGAGCCCGTCGATATGTCGACGGGCGACGGGAGAAAAGGCGGCACCCTCCCCAATCTCATGGACACGGGACCTCCCTTCCAGATCGATGGGAACTTCGGCGGAGCGGCCGGCGTCGCCGAAATGCTCCTCCAATCCCACGAGGACGGCTTGAATTTCCTGCCGGCGCTGCCGGCGGCCTGGCCTGAAGGGTCGGTCCGCGGCCTCGCGGCCCGGGGAGGTTTCGAGGTGGACATCGCCTGGCGTGCGGGGCGCTGGATCTCCGCGACCGTCCGCTCCCTCCGCGGCGGCACGTGCCGTCTCCTCGTTGTGAACCCGGTCCGGGTCCGTCGCGCCGGCGGCCCGGAAGTGAGGAGTTCTCCGGCCGGAAAGGACGCCGTTTCCTTCCCGACCGAGGCCGGCGGCGTATATTTGATCGAGCCCATGGCTGGGGTATGATATTGACGCGGTTTTGAGGAGTATGGGAATGAGACAAGCCATCATGACGTCTCCGGGGGAGGTCGAGTTCCGGGACGTGCCCGTTCCGAAACCCGGCCCTTCTGAAGTCCTCATCCGCGTCAAGACCATCGGCATTTGCGGCTCCGACGTTCACGTCCGGCACGGCCGCCACCCGTTCACATCGTATCCGGTCGTGCAGGGCCACGAGTTCTCGGGCGTCGTCGAAGCCGTCGGGAGGCGCGTCCGGAGGATCCGCCCGGGGTTGAAGGTTACGGCCACTCCGCAGATTGTCTGCGGCCGCTGCGGCCCCTGCCGGCGCGGGGACTATCATATCTGCGACGTCCTCAAGGTGCAGGGTTTCCAGGCCCCGGGCTGCGCCCAGGACTTCTTCGTCACCGAGGCGGCCAAGATCGTTCCCCTCCCCGCGTCGTTCAGCTTCGAACAGGGAGCTCTGGTCGAGCCGATGGCCGTCGGGGTCCATGCGGCCGCCCGGGCCGGGCGGATCGCCGGGACGAATGTCGCCGTGCTCGGCGCCGGTCCCATAGGCAACCTGGTCGGGCAGGTCGCGCGGGCCATGGGCGCGAAAGTCCTGATCACGGACATCAGCCCCTTCCGGCTGGAGGTCGCCCGCCGGTGCGGACTACGGTCCGTCGCCAACGTGAGGTCGGAGAGCCTGGCCGAGGCCGCCGCCCGTGTCTTCGGCAGGGCGGGCTTCGGCACGGCCTTCGAATGCGCCGGGGTCGAGGCCGCCGTCAACTCGGCCATTGGGGCCGTTCAGAAAGGCGGGACCATCGTCGCGGTCGGAGTATACGGGGACCGGCCGAAGGTCAATATGGGATTTCTCCAGGACCGCGAGCTGACGCTGACAGGGACGCTCATGTACCAGCGCCGGGACTTCCTGAAGGCGGTCCGCCTGATCAAGGACGGGCGGGTGACGACGGGCCCGCTAGAGACGGCGCATTTCCCCTTCGAGTCCTATCGAAACGCCTATGATTACGTCGACAGCGAAGGGGAGAAATCGATGAAGGTTTTCGTCGACCTGTGACCGATTCAAGGCGAGAATATCGGGCGGGACTTGCCCCCCGCCGCATTGGGAGGATAGAGAGATCATGAAACCGTTCAACACCCACCAGCCAACCCAAATCCGCTTCGGCCGGGGCCGGCTGAGGGAGATCCCGTCGTCGGTCGCCCGGCTGGGCGGCCGCTGTCTCCTCGTGACCGTGCCCGACGCCCCAGAGTTCGGCGGGCTCTTCGGGAAGGTCAAGGGGCTGCTGGCCGAGGCCAAAATCCCCACCGCCCACTTCTCGGGCGTCATCCCCAATCCCACGACGGAGGTCGTGACGGCGGGGGCCCGGGTCGCCCGGGAATTCAAGGCCGACGTCGTCCTCGGCCTCGGCGGCGGCTCGAGCATGGACACGGCCAAGGCCATCGCGGTCGAGGCAACTCACCCGGGGACGGCCTGGGACTATCTTTTCTTCCGCGAAAACCAGCCTACGGAAAGGACCTTGCCCATCGTGGCCGTGACGACGACGTCCGGGACGGGATCGCATGTGACCCAGGTCGCCGTCGTCTCCAACCCCGACGAGAAAAGCAAGTCCGCCCTCTACCACCCGCTTCTTTATCCGAGGACGAGCATCGTGGATCCCGACCTCATGCTCACGGCGCCCGCCCGCGTGACGGCCTCCACGGGATTCGATGTCTTCGCCCACGCCTTCGAGAGCTATATCAATCCGGGCGGCTCCCCCTACACGGACATGTTGGCCCTAGAGGCGCTGGCCCTCGTCGCCCGCTCTCTCCCGGCGGTCGTCAAAGACGGCCGGAGGATCGAGGCCAGAGAGCGGATGGCCTGGGCCGATACGCTGGCCGGGCTGTGCATCGCCAACGCCGGCGTGACCCTGCCCCACGGCATCGGCATGGCCATCGGCGGCCTCTATCCCCACGTCTCGCACGGCGAGGCGCTGGCCGTGGTCTACCCGGCCGTCCTGCGCTACAGCTACCGGGCCGCTCCGGCAAAATTCGCCGCCGTCGGCCGGATCCTGGACAAAAAACTCGCGGGGGAGACGGGACTCAAGGCCGCGGAAAAGACCTGCGCGGTCATCGAGCGCTTTCTGAAACGGATCGGGATGAAGCTTACGCTCCAGGACCTCCGGGTGCCGGAGGAAGAGCTCGCGGCGTTGGCCATGCAATCTCTCGTGCTCCCGGACTACAAGAACCATCCCAAAATCGCGACCCTCGAGGACGTGGCCAGGATCCTCAACGACAGCCATTGACGACCGCGGAACGGAAAGGACCGGAACATGAAGAAGCTCGCACTCATCGCGCTGATCGTTTTACTCGCCGCCGTGGTCATCGTGGTCAAGGCGACGCGCAAGACCGTTGGCGTCGAGCCCGTCTGCTGGTACGGCATGATGCCCCATCCCTATGTCACCGAGGTCCGGAGCGGCGTCGAGCGGTTTGAACAGGAGACCGGCATCCGGGCGGCCAAGTTCGTCGGCCAGCAATGGACCCAGGACAACGAGAACGTCAACGTCGAGGCCCTGTCCACGAAAGGATACCGGGCCTTCAGCATCTATCCCGGCGACCCCGCCGGCGCGAACGCCCTGTTCGCCCAATTGAAAGGCCGCGGGCAGCTCGTCGTCGCCTACGGAGCGGAGCCGGACCTGCCGACACCCGTCCCCTTCACCGTGGCCACCGATATTAAAGCGGCGGCCATGACGGCCGCCGAGAAGCTCATCGAACTCATGGGCGGCCGGGGCCGGATCCTCAACGTCCTCGAGATGGTCACGGACATCAACACCAGGAAGCGCGACGAGGGCATCAAGGAGGTGGTGGCCCGGCATCCCGGTGTCGAGATCGTCCAGACGATCTCCGACATGAGCCAGGTGAGCGAAGCCGTCACCAAAATCCAGAGCGCCCTCGCGGCCCGGATGGACGAGATCGACGGGATCATCGCCACGGGCTACAATCCGACCATCGCCGCCGCCTCCGTGCTCACCGAATGGCACGGGGACCCGGGGCACAGGCGGATCCGCTTCATCGGCATCGACACCGGCCCGACCGTCCTCCAGGCGATCCGCGGCGGCTTCATCGACGCCACGGTCGCCCAGAACCCCCCGGGTCACGGTTATCTGTCGACCCTGCTCCTCGGGCTGATGCTCGAAGGCTGGACGACACGGGCCCCTTACCAGTTCATCAACGCCGGCATCGTGATCGTCACGAAAGGCAATATCGAGACCTACGGCGCCGAGATCCGCAAGATCACCGACGGCATCGCCGCCGAGATCCGGACGAAGTATCTCCAGCCTCCGAGGTAAGGGCCCGGACATCCATGCTTGAACTCAGGGGCATCCGCAAGCGTTTTCCGGGCGTTCAGGCGCTCGACGGCGTCAGCCTGCGGTTCGCCCCCGGGGAAATCCACGCCGTCGTCGGCGAGAACGGCGCCGGGAAAAGCACCCTCATCAAGGTCACGACCGGGATCGAGCAGCCCGACGAGGGCGAGGTCCTCTACAACGGCGCGCCCCTCCGCCTCCGCGACTACCGCGACAGCCTGGCCCGCGGCATCGACGTCGTCAGCCAGGAGATCCAGGTCATCCCCGAAAGCACCATCGCCGAAAACATCATGCTCGACAAACTCGTCACGCGCGGCCGGACCGGGATCGTCGACTGGCGGGCCGTCGAACGCGTCGCCCGGAAATACCTGGACCTCGTCGGCCTGGCCCTCCCCGCCGACGCCGTGATCAAGAACCTGAGCGCGGCCCACAAGCAGCTCGTTCAGATCGCCAAGGCGCTGGCCGCCGACGCGCGCGTCCTCTTTCTCGACGAGCCGACGAGTTCGCTCACCGGGCACGAGGCGGGCATCCTGTTCCGCATCCTCAGGGACCTCCGCGCGCGGGGCGTCACGATCATCTTCGTTTCCCACAAGGTCGAGGAGGTGTTCGCCCTGTGCGACACGGTCAGCGTGCTCCGCGACGGCCGCCACGTCGGCACGCGGCCGATCCCGGACCTCCGACCGCCGGAGCTCGTCCGGATGATGATCGGGCGGGAGATCGCGGAGGCCCATCTGGGCCGGCTCGACGTCAACCGGGACCGCGAAATGCTGCGGGCCGAGCACTTGGTCCGCGAGGGCAAGGTCGAGGACGTCAGCTTCACCCTGTTCGAGGGCGAGATTCTGGGGTTTTACGGCCTGGTCGGGGCGGGGCGCACGGAATTGGCCCGGGTCCTGATCGGCGAAGACAGGCTCGACGGCGGCGCGGTCACCGTTCGCGGCGTGAAGGCCCGCATCCGGAGCGTCGCGGACAGCCTGGAGCGCTACCGCCTCGGCTACGTCACGGAAAACCGCAAGGAGGAAGGGCTGCTTCTCCAATCTCCCGTCACGACCAACGTCACGATCACCGTCTGGCCCCGCCTCCGCGGCCGGCTGACCCGGGCCATCAGCCGGGCCCGGGAGCTGGCCCTGACGCGGCGCATGATCCGGGCCCTGGACATCCGGACGACCGGACCCTACCAGAAGACCGAGGACCTGAGCGGCGGCAACCAGCAGAAGATCTGCATCTCGAAGTGGCTGGCCGCCGACTGTGACGTCCTGATCATCGACGAGCCGACGGTCGGGGTGGACATCGGGGCCAAGGAGCAGATCCACCAGCTCATCTGGGACCTGGCGAAGAATGGGCGTAAGGCGATCATCCTGATCTCCTCGGACATGGCGGAGGTCATCAAGGTGGCCAGCCGGATCCTCGTCTTCAAGAACCGCCGGGTCGTCGGCGAGGTCGCGGACGTGGACGAGGGCAGCCGGACCTACGCGCAGGTCAGCGCGGCCATCGGCCGGTATTTACAGTGAGGAAGGACACGATCATGGCAACCAAGACCAGGGCCGAAAAGGGCGGGGCGGAAACGGGCGCGCGGGTCGACCGGCGGGAAAGGATCAGCGGACGGACCCTCGGCTTGGTCATCTCGGCCGTCGTCCTGTTCGCGATCCTGTCGCTCCGCTCCCAGAGTTTCCTCAGCGGCTATACCATGTTCGTCATTTCGCGCCAGATGGCGTTCTATGTCCTGATCGCCCTATCGCAGGCTTTTTGTCTGGTCGTGGGCCAGATGAGCCTGGCCGTGGGCGCGATCGGCAGCATCGCCACCGTCGTCCTCGGCCTGGGGCTCGACACCTGGGGCCTCCCGGCCTGGGCGGCCGTGGCCCTGGCCCTGGGGGTCGGCGTCCTGGCCGGCTGGCTGAACGGCCTGATCATCACCCGCCTCCGGATCGACTCGTTCATCGTCACCCTGTCGATGATGTTCATCTTCATGGGGCTGCGCTCCGGCATCTCCGGCGGCTCGCCCTACAAGGTCCCCGAGTCGTTCAGCGTGATCGGGCAGAAGAGTCTCGGGGGGGTCCCCTACGTTTTCCTCCTCGTCGTTCTCCTCCTCGGGCTCATCGGGTTCATGTTCCGGAACACCGTCTTCGGCCGCCGCATGCTGGCCACGGGCGGCAACGCGGCCGCGGCCCGGCTGTCCGGGATCCATACGGACCGCATGGTCGTCTCGGCCCACGTCCTGTCCGGGGCCTTCGCGGCGCTGGCGGCCGTCCTGTGGGCGTCCAAGCTCGGCTCGGCCGCCCCCGAGACCGGCGACGACTGGCTGATCATCTCGTTCGCCGTGGCCATCATCGGCGGAACGGGACTCAACGGCGGGATCGTCTCTGCGCTCGGGATCTTCATGGGATCGTCCATCTTCATGCTGATCAAGCATGGGCTGGTCGAGGTCAAGGCGAACCCGTATTACGCGAACTCGTTTCTCGGCCTGCTTATCCTCCTGGCCATCGTCGTCGACCGGCTCCGGGAAATCTACAGCGGGAAACAGAAAAGGACATAGACATCATGACCAATCCGTCCATGACAAGATCGATCCGCGGCGCCGCCGCGCTGCTCGCCTTCTGCTTGGCCTTCGGCCCGCCGGCCGGTTCCGCGCACCGGGCGTCCGGACCGCCGCAGGCCCCCGCCCAGGCGCCGAATGCGCTCCCCGCCCCCGAGCGGGGATTCATCAGCTCCGCGCCGGGCGAAAACTGGGAGCAGGGCCTCCTCAGCGGAAACGGCACGGTCGGGGCCAGCGTCCTGGGCCGGCCGCTTGACGAGATCGTCGTCTTCAGCCATAAGCACATGTTCGTGCCCGAGCGGGTCCCGCTCCTGCCGCCGGCCACGGCCACGCGGCTCTTCGAGATCCGCCGGCTCATCGACCGGGGGCTCTACGCCGAGGCGGGTCAGCTCGCCGAAGACGTCGCCGAACAGAAGGGGTTCCTCTATCCTGATGCGCTCATGCCGGCCTTCGACCTCAGGGTCAAGATGGCCGCGGACGGGGCCGTCACGGACTATTTGCGCTCGACCAATTTCGAGACGGGTGAAACGGCCGTTCATTGGTCCGACTCCCGGGGGGCGTTCGAGCGCCGGCTCTTCGTCTCGCGGGCCGACGGGATCGCCCTCATGCGGATCACGGGCCCGGGCCGGGGGCAGGTGAATTGCCGGCTGGAGCTGGCGCCCCGGGAGCCCAACAACAGGAGGTTCAGGGCGAACGTCAACAACCTGGCCACGACGACCGACGCGTCCACGCTGACGTACCGCAACGGCTTCACCCACGCCTATCCGGGAAGCATCCAGGGTTTGGAGGGCGTCGCGCGCGTTATCGCCAGGAACGGCACGACGAGGACGGACGGCCCGGCCCTGGTGGTCACGGGCGCGGACGAGGTGCTCGTTTTCGTCGATATCAAGGTGCTCGACGAGTTCGAAAAATCCCTGATCGAATCGACGAAACTAGCCCTGGCCGGCCTGCCCGCGGACTACGGAGAGCTCCTGCGGAGGCACGAAAAGATCCACGGGGAGATGTTCCGGCGCGCCCGGCTGGACCTCGGCGGCGGGCCTGACCGCGGCCTGACGTCGGAACAACTGCTGGCCAAGTCGACCGACGCCCAGCCCTCGCGGGCGCTCCTCGAAAAAGTCTTCGACGCCGGCCGGTACAACATCATCTCCAGCACGAGCGACCTGCCGCCGACCCTCCAGGGCGTCTGGGCCGGGACGTTCGACCCGCCCTGGGCCAGCGACTTCACCCATAACGGGAACGTCCCCTCGGCCCTGGCCAGCATGCTCATGGGCAACACGCCCGAGCTCCTTCTGGCCTACACGTCCTATATGGAAGGACTCGTCCCTTACCTCGAGGTCAACGCGAAGATGATTTTCGGGGCGCGGGGGATCGTCCTGCCGTCGCGGTCGAGCACGAACGGCTACAACAACGCCTTCGAATCGGAGTTTCCCGGCCAGTTCTGGGTCGCCGGCGCGGCCTGGGCGGCCCACTTTTTCTACGACTATTGGCTCTACACGGGCGACCGGAAGTTCCTGGCCGGGCATGCCCTGCCGTTCATGGAAAAGGCGGCCCTGTTCTTCGAGGACTATCTCTACGAAGGCCCGGACGGGAAATACGTGTTCAGCCCGACGCAGTCGCCCGAGAACGCGCCTAGCAACACCAGGTCCCAGACCACGTTCAACGCCACAATGGACGTGGCGGCCGCCAAGGAACTGCTCCGAACGACGATCGCCGCCTCCCGGGAGCTGAACGTCAACCAGGACAAGATTCCCGTCTGGGAGAAGATGCTGGCTAAGATGCCGGAGTACATGATCAACGAGGACGGCGCCGTCCGGGAATGGCTGACGCCCAAGCTCGTGGACAATTACGATCACAGGCACAATTCCCAACTCTACGCTTTGTTTGACGGGATGCCGGATGAAATTGCCAAGGACCCGAAGCTCAAGGCTGCCTTCAAGCGGGTTATCGAGCTCAAGCTCGAGCGCCATTGGAGCCACTGGGAGAAACAGGGCGGATTCATGTCCTTCGGCCTGGTGCAGCTCGGGCAGGCGTCGGCCAGTCTGGGGGAAGCGGACCTGGCCTATCGCTGCCTGGTGCCGCTCCTTAACCGCTATTGGATGAGCAACCTGGCGTCCATGCACAACGCTAAAAAGCTCTTTAACACGGACATCAGCGGGGGCCTGCCCGCCGTGCTCATTAAGATGCTCGTCGGCTCGGACCCCGGCGTCGTCCGCCTGTTCCCGGCGCTTCCCTCGGCCTGGCCGTCCGGGACGATCGAAGGCGTTCTGTGCCGCGGCCAGGTCGAAATCGCGCGGCTGACGTGGAACGGCGCGACTATCGAAGTCGCGTTCAAGTCGGCCAGGGCCCAGGACATTTCGATCTTCGCGCCCGGGGAGATCAAGACAATCGCCGTGAAAAAGGGCCGAGCGACGGTCCGGAACCTTGGTGACCTCAGGGGACGCAAGCTGTCGCTCCCGGCCGGCCAGGAGGTCGTGGTCGAGCTGCGGACCGGCGGGCGCTGATCTTGCCCGGGCCGGAGCGTGGAGAAGGCATCGTGACCAAAACAGCCTCGCGGGTTCTGATGGCTGCGTTCATTTTGGCCGCCGGAACGGCCGCCGCGCCCGCTTCGCAAAGTGATGAGCCCGCTCCGGATCCCGCGACCGTGATCTGGTCCACGCGCCCTTCGGACAAGTGGGAGGACGCTTATCCCGTCGGCAACGGCCGCCTCGGGGCCATGGTCTTCGGAAAGACCGACGAAGAGCAGATCCAGCTCAATGAGGAGACCTATTGGTCCGGCGGCCCCTATTCGACCGTGGTTAGGGGCGGCGCCAAGGTCCTGCCGGAGATACAGAAACTCGTCTTCGCGGGGAACTATAAGATGGCCCATATCCTCTTCGGACGGAACCTCATGGGCTACCCGGTCGAGCAGATGAAGTACCAGGCCCTGGCGGACCTGGTCCTGGACTTCCATGACAAGGGCCCGGCCGCGAACTACCGCCGTGTGCTCGATTTGGACACGGCCGTCGTAACCACGCGCTACGAGCGGAACGGCATCGGCTACACCCGCGAGGTCTTTTCGAGCCCCGTCGACCAGGTCGTCGTCGTCCGGCTCACGGCCGATAGGCCCGGGTCGATTTCCTTCACGGCGCAGTTGCGGGGTTACCGGAACGAAGCCCATTCGAACTACGCGACCGATTATTTCCGGATGGACGGCGACGGTGCGGACGGCCTCGTCGTCCGCGGAACATCCGCGGATTACATGGGCGTCGAGGGAAAGCTCCGCTATGAAGCCCGCCTCAAAGCCGTGGCCGAGGGCGGGACGGTCCGCGTCGACTGGGACGAATTGAGCGTCGCAAACGCCGATGCCGTGACCCTGCTCATCGCCGCGGCCACGAATTTCGTGAGCTACAAGGACGTCAGCGGCAATCCGGCGGCCCGGGTTGCCGCTGTGCTGAAGGCGGCCGCGGGCAGGAGGTTCGCCGCGATACGGACGGCCCACGTCAAGGAACACCAAAGGCTTTTCCGGCGGGCCACCCTGATCCTGCCCGCGACGCCGGATTCGGCGCTGCCGACCGACGAGCGCCTGAAGCGCGCCGACGGGACCAACGACCCGGCGCTCGCCGCCCTGGTCTTCCAGTTCGGCCGCTACCTCCTCATCTCGTCATCCCGGCCCGGCACGCAGCCGGCCAACCTCCAGGGCATCTGGAACAAGGACCAGAATCCCATGTGGGATTCGAAGTACACGACCAACATCAACACCGAGATGAATTACTGGCCGGCCGAAGTCGGCAACCTGAGCGAATGCGCCGAGCCCCTCTTTAGGATGATCGGGGAGCTCGCCGACCAGGGCGGCCAGGTGGCCCGCGAACATTACGGCGCCCGCGGCTGGGTCTTCCACCAGAACACGGACCTCTGGCGCGTGGCCGCCCCCATGGACGGTCCGAGCTGGGGGACCTTCACGACCGGCGGCGCCTGGCTCTGCACCCACCTCTGGGAGCACTTCCTGTTCACGGGCGATAAGGAATTCCTGAAGACGTTTTACCCCGTCATGAAAGGCAGCGTCGAATTCTTCCTCGATTTCCTGGTCCCCCATCCAAAGTACGGCTGGCTCGTGACGAACCCGTCGACGTCGCCCGAGAATTTTCCGGCCGTCCCCGGCCAGGTCCCGTTTTTCGACGAGATCACGACCTTTAAAACGACGACGTCGATCTGCGCGGGCTCGACCATCGACATGCAGATCCTGAACGGCCTGTTCGGATACGTCGGGAAGGCCGCCGAAGTCCTGGGTATAGACCGGGAATTCAGGGCCCGAGCGCTGGCGGCGAGAGCCAGGCTGGCCCCGATGCGGATCGGCCGCAAGGGCAACCTCCAGGAATGGATCGAGGACTGGGACGAGACGGAAAAAAGCCACCGCCACATCTCGGGCCTCTGGGGCCTTTTCCCCGGCCATGAGATCTCGGCCCGCCTCACTCCGGCGTTGGCTGACGGGAGCCGGGTCGTCCTCGAGCAGCGCGGGCTCGCGGGGAACGGCTGGTCGTCAGCCTGGAAGGCCGGCTGCTGGGCGCGTCTCGGGAACGGCGCCAAGGCCATGGAGAATTTCGTGTTCGCCATGCGCAAGTACACGACCCGGAGCCTGTTTTCGATCTGCTCGGGAGCCATGCAGGTGGATGGTTCGTTCGGCATGGCGGCGGCCGTCGCCGAGTTGATCCTCCAGTCGCACGAGGAGGAACTGAGCTTTCTCCCGGCCCTGCCCGAATCCTGGAAGGACGGGGAGGTCAGGGGGCTTTGCGCCCGGGGCGGATTCGAGGTCGGCCTGCGCTGGACGGCGGGCCGGCTCGGCCAAGCCACGGTTTTCTCCAAAAATGGGAACACCTGCCGCGTCCGCTCGGCCCGCCCCCTGAAGGGCACATCCGGCGGAAAGGCCGTCAGGCTGACAAGGCCGGACAAAGACGTTTGGGAATTCAAAACAGCGCCCGGGGCGACCTATTCATTAACTTTTTTGAATTAAGCATTTTACAAAGAGAGACTGATCGATGGAGAGGCGGGATTTTTTGAAACTGGCCACGGCCGGGGCCGCGGCGGCCCGGCCGCTTTCCGACGCCACGCGCCACGGACATAGGAGGCCGGTTCAAGCCGTCCGAACACCTCTCGCCGGACGTCGGATCCTGACTTTCAATTCGGTCATTCGGGTCAATCAGATCGAGGTGACCCGGACCCGCGACGAAGGATTCGATGAATTCGACAGACACACCCCGGCCAACGTCCAGGCCTTGCGAGCCGCCTTCGCCGAGGGCTGGCCCGGCGCCCCCATGACCTGGGCGTTCAGCTGGCGCGCCCTTTTCGACACTCGAGAGAACTACCGCCGGATCCGTGAGATCATTCCGGAATTCCATGAAAAATACGGCGACGACGTGACATTCATCCCCGGCGCCTATTTTGCCAACGCCTACAATTCCAGGGACCAGGTCAACAAGGACCTGCATGACGGGCTGGTCCGCGTTTCCGAAATCATGGGCGGTGGATTCCGGCCGAAGAGCGTCCTCGCCGGGTTCCTCTCGGCCGCCAATCAAAAATTCCTGGCCGCGGACGAAGGCGTCCATGTCTGCCAGGGCAATATCTGGAGCCAGTACGCCATCGATAACCAGGACGGCGATGGGTCGGTCTCTTATCCTTACTATCCTTCGCTCGACCATTTCTGCAGGCCTGCCCGGGGAGCGGGCGACTTTGTCGATTGCGTCAACCTGGACGGTTGGACCTGCGATTTCATCGCCGCGCGGCGGGAAGGCCTTGACTGGTCCAGGAACTGGAACAGCCGGATGGGGGTCGGGCCGATCGAGACGATCGGCTGGTTCGGGCCCGAGGTCGGGCTGGCCCAGATGACCGAAACCGCGGCCGCCCATTTCGATAAAGGCTTCGAGCTCAACGGCTGGGCCTGGGTCACGAATTGCTGGGAGGTTTCGCTTGTCCCCCAGATCAAGAACCTGGACGTCCTGACACGATGGACGAAGCGGCTCCGGGAGCGTTGGCCCGGCGCCGAGTGCCTGACACAGGGCGACTTCGGCCAGGCTTTTCGAAGCCAGCATAAGAACAACGACGGCCTCGATTACCGGTTCCTGCAGCGAGGGACGGGGATCGGCGGCTCGGACCGGAACCTGGAGATCCGCTGGTTCATGAACCGGGATTTCCGTCTGGCGCTCCTGCGGGACTGGAAGGCCGGCACACAGGAGTTGGTCATCGACTTCACCCGCTATGACCTTCCCGCCAGGGAACCTGAGGGACTGACACGGAGGTGGAGCCTGCTCGGGAAAATCAACCAGAAGCAGACGCGACCCCAGGACAAACCTGTTCCCCTCGCCGCGTTGACCCGCGATGACTTGGACCTCATCTCCAGACGCTGCCCTGAACTTCAGGGGGGAAAACGAACAGGCCGGGAAACTCACGCTAAATCATAACGTTATTGATAAAAGGAGACACAATGCAGCGCGGTATGACTCCTCTCGCCCCGGGCCTCGTCATCCTCGTCCTCACCGGATGCTCGCGGGGCGTCACGGAGAGGTCCGTCGCTTACGCCTCCCAGCCATGGCCGCCGCGGGTTTGGAAATCCGAGCCTCCGCCGGGTTGCCCTTTTAAGCCCTCGCAAGACATCCGGGGCCTCGCCTTCACCCATAAGTTCGCGGCCTACACGGATGCCGATACCTGGTATCCTTCCTGGGCCTCCGACGGCAATATGTATAGCGGCTGGACGGACGGCGAGATCGGCGAGGCCTCCTGCCATTCGAGCGGCGGCGCCCGCGCCCGGACCGGATGCGCCAGGATCATCGGGGAGGACCCCCTGTCCCTGAAGGTCGAGTCCCTCGGGTCCGAACCCGCCTCGGCTCTGCCTTACGCCGGCCGCTACCCGAGCGCCAACCTCGTGCACAACGGCGTTTGGTATTACGGGACCTACTGCGTCGACTTCGACCTGTCCAAGCCGGAGTACCGGGACCTTTACAGCTGGGCCATCTGCGGCCCGGTACCGGGGTTCCGGATTTCGACCGACTTCGGGAAAACCTGGACCCCGAGCCCGCTTTCACCCGACCGGCCGCTTTTCCCCGAATCCGGGAAGGACGGGCGGCAGGTCAAAATGGGGACGCCCCACTTCGTCGACTTCGGGCGCAACCTTGAGCATTCCCCCGACGGGAAGGCCTACCTCGTCGGCCACGGCGCCGTGGACGGGGACCCTACGCCGCGGATCGCGGGGAACAGCTGGATCGCCGGTGACGCTGTTTACCTTGCCCGCGTGACCCCCAGCCCGAAAACCATCAATAACCTCGGGTCTTACGAATTCTTCGCCGGCCAGGGGGCCGACGGACGTCCGGTCTGGTCCCGGAATTTCGCGGACATCCGGCCGCTCCTTTCCTGGGACGACCGCATGGGATGCGTGACGATCACCTGTGACGCCCCGCTCCGCAAATACCTGATGTGCGTCACGGACGGCTGGCCGGGCGTCGAGGACATGAACTCGTACATCCTCGAAGCGGACGAGATCACCGGGCCCTACCGGATGGTCACGTTCATGAACAAGTTCGGCCGGCAGGGCTACTTCCTGCATTTCCCGTCGAAGTTCATCAGCGCCGACGGCCGGACGGCGTGGCTCTCCTACTCGGCGAACTTCCACAAGGCCTACTTCGGCAACCGGACGGCATCCGATCCCATGGGCGGCCGTTACGCCTGGACCCTCCAGGAGGTCAAGCTGCTCGACGGGGCCGGGGACATCTCCCGCCCGGCGGCGACCGGCCGGCCGCCCGCCGACCCCCTGAAGAGCGAGAACAATATCGCCCTGAGGGCCCGGGTTAACGTGTCCTCGGTCCACCAGCAGAACAGGCCCTTCACCGAACTCATCGAATATTTCGGCGAGGGGGCCGTGGACGGAATCGTCGACTTGAATGTCAAAATCAACCCTCACGAATGGGTGAGCCGGGGCGAGCGGGAAACCGCCATGATCCGGCTCAGCTGGGATTCGCCACAGACGGTGCGGCGGGTCTGGCTTTTCGACCGGCCGAACCCGGCCGATCACATCACGTCGGGCGTGCTTCTGTTCAGCGACGGGAGCACCATCCGTGTGGGGGAGCTTCCGAACGACGCCAAGTCCTCCAGGGAGTTGAGCTTCCCGAGGAAGACCGTCACCTGGGTGGTCTTCGCCGTCGACACCGTTTCCAAGGAAACGGTTAACGCCGGCCTGGCCGAGATGGCAGTCTTCCAAAACTGAAGGATAAGAGCCGCTCGAGCCGGCTGAAGCTCCACGGACTTACGTCCGTGGGATCCCGCGAAGGGGATTGATCTGACCGAGGAGGAAGACATCATGACGCGCAAAAAAATCGCCGGGTTTCTCGGGCTCTTCATCGGATGGGTCCTGGCCGCCGGGTTCCTGGCCGCCCAGGACAAGCCCGCGGATCCTATCCTGACCCTGGACCGTATCTTCAGTTCCCGTGAGTTCTCCGCCGAGCGGTTCGGCCCGGCCCGCTGGATGAGCGACGGGGAGTCCTACACGACCCTCGAGGCCAGCGCCGAGACGAAGACCGGGCGTGACCTCGTGCTCTACGAGGCCGAAACCGGAAAGCGACGGGTCCTCGTCTCCGCGGCACGGCTCGTCCCCCCGGGCGCGTCCGAACCTCTTTCGATCGAAGACTACGCCTGGTCGCCGGGCGGACAGGTCCTCATCATCTTCACCAACTCCAAGCGGGTGTGGAGGCAAAATACCCGCGGGGATTTCTGGACCTATGACCTGCGCACGGGCCGTCTCGGCAAGCTCGGCGCCGGCCTCGAGCCGTCGAGCCTCATGTTCGCCAAGCTGTCCCCCGACGGGCGCCTGGCCGCCTATGTCGTCCAGAACAACATCTATGCGGAGGACCTGGCCACGGGGAAGGTCCGGCAGTTGACGTTCGACGGCGACGAGGAGACTGTGAACGGCACGTCGGACTGGGTCTACGAGGAAGAGTTCGGCGTCCGCGACGGCTTCCGCTGGAGCCCGGACAGCTCGGCCATCGCTTTCTGGCAGTTCGATACGCGCGGCGTGCCCGTGTTCTCGATGATCAATAATACGGACGCCCTGTATCCCAGGGTCATCAACTTCAAGTACCCGAAAGCCGGGGAGACGAACTCGGCCGTTCGCGTCGGGGTCGTCCGGATTTCCGGGGGCTACCCGGTCTGGATGAAGGCCCCCGGCGACTCCCGGAACATGTACATCCCGCGCCTCGAATGGGCGGGCAATTCCCAGGAGGTCGTCCTCCAGCACCTCAACCGCCTTCAGAATACCGACGACGTCCTCATCGGCGAGGCCGCCACGGGCGAAGTCCGCAAGGTGTTCACCGACAGCGATGCGGCCTGGGTCGAGATCATGGACGACTTCGTCTGGCTGCGCGGCGGCCGGGCCCTCTTCTGGCTGAGCGAACGGGACGGCTGGAAGCACGCCTACGAGGTTCCGCGCGACGGCGCCGGGGCGAAGCTCCTGACGCCGGGAGACTACGATGTCGTGAGCGTCGACGCGGTCGACGAAAAGGGCGGCTGGCTCTATATCACGGCCTCCCCGGAGGACCCCACGAAGCGGTTCATCTACCGCGTCCGGATGGACGGCAAGGGGAAGCCCGAGCTCGTCGGCCCGGCCCGGCAGACGGGCGTTCACCGGATCGACGCGTCCCCGTCGGCGCATTGGGCCTTTCACAGCTGGTCGAAGCTCGACTCGCCCGCGGTGACCGAACTGATCCGCTTGCCCAAAGGCGAAGTCGTCCGGACCCTGGCGGCCAACAAGGCCCTTCGGGCCAAGGTCGAAGCCCTCAGTCGCAGGCCCGCCGAGTTCTTCAAGCTCGACATCGGGGGCGGCGTGCAGCTCGATGGCTGGCGGATCCTCCCGCCGGACTTCGACCCGGCGAAAAAATACCCGCTCTTCATCTACGTCTACGGCGAGCCCGCGGGCCAGACCGTGCAGGACAACTGGGGCGGGAACGGCTATCTCTGGCACCTGATGCTCGCCCAGCAGGGCTACGTCGTGGCGAGCTTCGACAACCACGGAACCCCCGCCCCGCGCGGCCGGGCCTGGCGCAAGAGCGTTTACCGGCAGATCGGCATCCTGGCCTCGGCCGACCAGGCCGCGGCGGCCAAGGCCGCCATCGCCGCCTGGCCATTCGTCGACGCCGGGCGGGTGGGGATCTGGGGCTGGAGCGGGGGAGGGTCGATGACGCTGAACGCCATCTTCCGCTACCCCGACCTCTTTAAGACGGGGATTTCGGTCGCCTCGGTGCCCAACCAGCGCTTTTACGACACGATCTACCAGGAGCGCTACATGGGACTGCCCAAGGACAACGAGGAGGGCTTCAAAAACGGCTCACCCATCACCTTCGCCAAACAGCTCAAAGGGAACCTCCTTATCGTCCACGGCACGGGGGACGACAACGTCCATTACCAGGGCTTCGAGGCGCTCGTCAACGAGCTCGTGGCCAACAACAGGCGGTTCACGATGATGGCCTACCCGAACCGCTCGCACGGGATCTACGAAGGCCAGGGGACGACGATGCACCTCTATACGCTTATGACGCGCTTTCTGAACGAGAATTTGCCCCCGGGTCCGACGCCCCGCTAGGGCCGGATGGTCAGCTGGATTTTGAAGACGCCGTGCTCGCCGAACGGGACGAACCGGCTCATGGGGTCCCAGCGCCGTTCCCAGTTCTTGTTAAAGACGAGAAAGATTTCATTGCCGGGCGTGATCTGCCAGCGGAAACGGGCCTGCCAGCCGAGTTGTTTGGAGACATCATCGTACTGGATATAGTTCATCAGGCCGAGGTTCGGCGACAGGAAGACGTCGGCCTTGAACTCGAAGACGTTCTCGTTGAAATTCCCCTGGGGAAGGCGGCCGCGCACGAAGTTGGTCGAGACGCCCAGGGTCGCGTATCCCTTGTACTTCAGCGATACGCCGACCTCGGTCTCGCTCAAGCGGCCCGAGTAGAACTGGCCGAAATGCTGGTTGAATTCGACCTGGATGGGCCTATGGCCGGCCGACTCGATGCCGACCCGCATATTCGTATACGTGTAGGGCCCCGGGGGGAGGATCACGCCGTTCGAGACTTCGAAGTCGAACGGGAGGACATCGTACGTGTTGGAGATATACCCTTCGATCCGGTCCCCGCTTTCGAGTTGGACCGCGGGGGAGAAGGCCAGGCTCCGCGTCTCCAGCCGGCCGGTGAGGTCCCAATAGAACTCGGCGTAGGGTTCGAGGAAGAATTGCCGGACGGTCTTTCCGAGCCAGCTCGCCTTCTCCGGCCGCGGCATATACGCGCCCATGACGCTGTAGGTCTGGACGCCCGGCCGGCTGATGAAGCCCAAGCCGGGATCGAGGCCGTCCCCGTAATAGGAATAGCTCGTGTTGACGTCCCAGAGGTCATTGGGATAGTCGAGGCGGACGCCGAAGCCCTGCTTCTTCGTATTTTCCGCGTTCCTGCGCCAGTTGTAGACGCCCCAGAGGTCGAACGTGAAGTTCTTGGTCCCCCAGAGGTGGGAGGTGGCATATCGAAAATCCAGTCCCGCCAGCCTGTTGTAATTCGACCCGTCCGACGAGGCGGGATTGCCGTCGGTGAAGATGAATCCGACCCGGCTTTCTTCCCAGATGTTCTGGTAGACGCGCGCCGCCAGGAGGTTCTTGGCCGGCAGCGCCAGGCCGGCCTCGAGATCATTGAAATGTCGCGTCCCGACGTCGACGACGGAGATGTTCGTCTTGCCGAGCCGGCCGAACAGCTTGGCGCCGAAGTTGATCGGGATCTGCTCGTCGGCCACGAGGCCGATCCGGCGGCTGAAGAACGGCAGGAATGAGGCGTGATACTGGCCGCCGCCGGACGATGTCCCGAAGTTGAAGTATTCCGAGCCCTCCAGGAAGAAAGTCCGTTTTTCCGGAAAGAAGAGGGGGAACCGCGTCAGGTTGATCTGGCGCTCGTCGACTTCGGTCTCGGCGAAGTCCGTGTTGACGCTAACCGCCCCGACGAAATTGGGCGTGAAATTCTTGTAGACGTCGATTCCCGCGTCGGCGTTCCAATCCGTCGGGCGCCCCGCCGCATAATCCTTGGTTTCGCTCGCCAGGCCGTAGGGCCGGATGGTGA
>Ga0315281_10001932_pt1 | contig 30835 bp, 27 predicted proteins | sample YL17G07_0_MG_FD_204540 | JGI IMG/M metagenome (GOLD analysis project Ga0315281, IMG submission 204540) | Sediment microbial communities from Yellowstone Lake, YNP, Wyoming, USA - YL17G07_0 | ecosystem: Environmental > Aquatic > Freshwater > Lake > Sediment | place: USA: Wyoming | collected...
CATTCGATGACCGGAGCCTTCACCGTCACCCGCGTCGCGAACTCGTGCACCGTGCTCGACTTCGACGGTGAAGCCGTGCTGACCGATCCGTTCTTCACCGAGCGTCTGGCGTCCTCGGCTCGGCGAATCGGATTCGAGCACGTCGAGTGCGTCGAGTGGGGTGAACGGCGCCCGATCACGGCAGCGTTGCAGCTCGAGGTCGTCGAGGCACATCACTCGCCCGGGGGCGCGGTGAACAACTACGTGCTCGCCACCGGCGCCGTGCGCGTGTTCTTCGGAGGGGAGGCTCGCGATCTTGGTCCTCTCCGTGAGTACCGCGCCACGCGCGATCCGGTCGATGTCGCGCTGCTGCCGGTGAACGGCCTGCACATTCCGGTTACCGGACCTCGACTCGTGATGGGAAGCGATGTGGCGCTCGAGGGTGCGCGAGTACTCGGCGCGCGTGTCCTCGTTCCCATCCACGACGCGCACGCCCACGATCTGCCGTGGCGGTTCCTCCGTCGCGACGGGTCGGCCGCGCGTGCGCGGGAGTGCGCCAAGACGGGCGATCCCGACGTGGTGTGCCTGGAAACGGGAGTCGCATGGTCGGGGTGACCGGGCCGAGGTTCGCGTGAGGCCTGCTCGTCGCGGAATCCTGGTCGGGCTGGCCGCGGCGATGTCGTTCGGGATCAGCGCGCCCCTGGCCAAGCAGTTGCTCACCGACATGGCACCCCAGCTCCTCGCCGGGCTGCTGTATCTCGGGGCGTTCGTCGCGTTGTGTGCGGCGCCACGCGGTGGCCACCTCGAAGCGCCCCTGCAGCGTGGCGACGCGCCTCGCGCGGCGCTCATGGTGTTCGCCGGTGGCATCGTCGCGCCGGTCCTGTTGCTCGTCGGTCTCCAACGGGTGTCGGCGGTCAGCGGCTCGTTGCTCCTGAACCTGGAGGGCCCGCTCACGGTGCTGGTCGGCGTGGTGATCTTCCGCGAGTACCTGGGCATTCGCGGTGTGACCGCCGCGGCACTCATCTTCGGCGGCGCGACCGTCCTCGCGCTGTCGAACGGTGGTGTCGGGGCAACTGCGGGCGGCGTCGTGCTCATCAGCGCCGCGTGCGCCTGCTGGGCACTCGACAACAACCTCACCCAGTCGCTGACGCTCCGGGATCCGTGGTCGATCGTCAGGATCAAGACGGGTGTCGCAGGATCGGTCAATCTCGCGATCGCAGTTGCGCGCGGCGACCACTTTCCCTCGGCCGCTCTGATCGCGGTCGCGTTGGCGCTTGGTGCGGTCAGCTACGGAGTGAGCGTGTTGCTGGACGCGTATGCGCTCCGCTCGCTCGGCGCCGCTCGCGAAGGCGCCGTGTTCGCGACCGCTCCGCTCGCGGGAGTGGCGGTCGCCGTCATCGGCTTCGGGGACGTGTTGTCGATCCGTCAACTGGTCGCCGCCGCGCTGATGGCCGTGGGCGTGGTGTTTCTGCTTCGCGACCGGCACTCGCACTTGCACACGCATGCGCCGACCGAGCACGAGCACGTCCACGCCCACGACGAGCACCACCGGCACGAGCACCCGGCGCACGAGATTTGGGGCGCCGACGGCGACGAGCCGCACGCGCATGTGCACCGCCACGACGAGCTCGTTCACGAGCACGAGCACGTGAGCGACTTGCACCACCGTCACCCGCACCGCGAGCGCCGCTGAGCACGGGGTTCCGGGCTACACGAGATTTCGGCGCGAAACCCCTTCAGGGGATTTCTCGCGATTCCGATGTGACGGGAGAGCCAAAAAGGGGCACAATAGGGGCCCGGCCCGCGAGAATTGGACTCCCTGCCGGTTGGGGAACAAAGGACGCATCCGCCGTCGTTCTCATGTCGAACGGCCGACACCCCCGTTCGGTCGTCGCAACTCCACGGGAAGGCACACGTGGCAAGAGTAAGAAATCGCTCAGATCGGGACAACGAGGACCTCGTTCGCCTGTATCTGGAAGACATCGGCCGGCACCAGTTGCTGACCAAAGACGACGAAGCCCGCCTGGCCCAGGACATCGAGGCGGGCAAAGCCGCCCGCGAGACGATCGAGTCGGTGAACAAGGGCCTGACCCGCACCGAGAAGCGCGACCTCCAGCGACTGCTCCGCAAGGGCGAGGACGCCCAGCGTCAGTTCGTGCAGTCGAACCTCCGTCTCGTGGTCTCGATCGCCAAGCGCTACCAGGCGTCGGGCATGCCGCTCCTCGACCTCGTGCAGGAGGGCAATCTCGGCCTCATCCACGCGGTCGAGAAGTTCGACTGGCGCAAGGGCTTCAAGTTCTCGACGTACGCCACCTGGTGGATTCGCCAGGCGATCCAGCGCGGCATCGCCAACGCGGGGCGCACCATCCGCCTGCCCGTCCACGCGGCTGACAACCTCGCGCGGCTCCAGAAGGAGCGCGCCGGGCTCGAGGCGCGTCTCGGACGTCCGGCGAGCCTCGATGAGCTGGCCGCGGAGCTCGATCTCGCACCAGAGCGGGTGAAGGAACTCATCCCGCACCTCGCGGAGCCGGTGTCGCTCGAGACGCCTGTCGGCGAAGACGGCGAGACGGAGTTGGGTGACCTCGTCGAGGACCGCAACGCCGAGTCGCCCTTCGAAGCGGCATCCCGGGCGATGCTCCCCGCAGAGATCGAGAAGCTGCTGGCAGTGCTCGACGAGCGTGAGCGCTACATCCTCACGCTGCGGTTCGGGCTCGACCGTGGTGAACCCCGCACGCCCGACGAAGTCGGGCAGCTCGTGAACCTGAGCCGTGAGCGCGTGCGCCAGATCGAAGCGCGTGCGCTGGCTCGGTTGCGTCACCCGTCGGTGGAGATGGGCGCCCGGGCGCTGCTCGCCGGTTGAGCGGTGCGGGCCAAGGCCCGCCGCCGTACCTCAGGGCTCACGCAAGAGTTCACCCAGGAGTTCACGTAGGCCGGAGACGCATCGCGGCCCGGAGGGCCTGCAGCGCGCGGTACACGCGTTGGCGTGCCGCGTGCTCGGTGACCCCGAGGTACTGGGCCACCTTGTCGTAGCCGAGTTCTTCGAGGAACCGTAGCCGGAGCACCTCGCGGTGCTGGAGCGGGAGCTCGGCGAACGCCGGACGGGGGAAGGCGGCCTCGTCGGCGCGGAGCGCGAGGTCTTCGGGGAGCGAATCGTCCGTCGATACGTCGGGCACGACCGCGTAGGGCTCGATCGCGACCCGGTTGCGCGCACGAGCCGCGTCGGTGGCGAGGTTGCGCACGATGCGCATCACGTACCACTTCGCTTGTTCGGGACTGCACGAGAGGGATCCGCGCTGCAGCGCCCGGACGACCGCGGTCTGGGCGAGGTCCTCGGCGTCGGCGTTGCAATGGGTCAACGAACGAGCGAAACGGAAGATCTCGGTGCGATGTTCGACGACGATCTCACGGAGATCGATGAACTCCGGGTCGTTGTCGGCAGCCCGCATCGCCCTCGCCTCGATCCCGTCGGTGTCCGAGCGGCGACACGGTATCTGCGGGTCGGTCGGTGCGCAACGGGTCACGCCGTTCTTGGCCCGCTCGCTGCGGCCAGCTACGTTCGGCTCCATGGCGCGCGTCCTGGTCACCCGAGCGCTTCCCGAGGGCGGACTCGATCCGCTGGTCGCGGCCGGCCACGAGATCGTCCCCCCCGATCCCGACGACACACCGCTGTCACCCGCCGAACTCGTCGCGGCCGCTGCCACGGTCGACGGCATCGTCTCCACGCTGAGCGACGGCATCGATCGGGCGGTGCTCGAGGCGGGGGCGGGCAGGCTTCGTGTCGTCGCCGACGTGGCCGTGGGCTACGACAACATCGACGTCGCGGCTGCGACGGAACTCGGCATCGCGGTGTGCAACACGCCCGGTGTGCTCGACGACACCACCGCCGACCTCGCATTCCTCCTGATCCTCGGCGCGGCCCGGCGCGCGTCGGATGCCGAGGCCGATCTGCGGCAGGGACGCTGGCAGGGGTTCCGGCTCGGGCGATTCCTCGGCCAGGACGTGCATGGGCGCACGCTGGGCGTGGTGGGCTTCGGGCGGATCGGTCAAGCCGTGGCGCGCCGAGCCACCGGCTTCGGGATGGAAGTGCTCCACCACACGCGCCGTGACACCGGTCTGGCGGGCTGGACGGCCGATCTCGACGATCTCCTGCGCGCGGCCGACGTCGTCACGCTGCATGTTCCGCTCACGCCGGACACGACGCGGCTCATCGATGCCCGGCGCCTCGCGCTCATGAAACCCACTGCCGTACTGGTGAACACGGCGCGAGGCCCCGTCGTCGACGAAGAGGCGCTGGCCGTCGCGCTCGAGAACGGCACGATCTTCGGTGCGGGAATCGACGTGTACGAACATGAGCCGGAGGTGCACCCGCGCCTGCTGGCGGCGCCGCACGCGATGTTGCTCCCGCACATCGGGAGCGCGAGTGAGGCGACGAGGCGTCGCATGGCGCAGCTCGCGTGCGAAGGCGTAGTGGGAGTCCTTGCCGGCCGGCGTCCACCGAACCTCGTGTCGCGCTGAACGGCTCGGTCGACGCGGCGGGGGCACACGCCGAAGTGGCGAACTGGCGGAGGGAGAGGGATTTGAACCCTCGAGGAGGCTCAACACCCCCTACTCGCTTAGCAGGCGAGCACTTTCGGCCGCTCAGTCATCCCTCCAGCTGTAGCGGGCAAGTGTAGGCGGGCGGGCACGTGGCCTCCGATGGGGCTGCTGCCTGAATGGCCTCGAGCGAGGATTCGCGCCGACCGGCGCGGAATTCGGAGAGCGCGCCGGTCTGATTTCCGGTAACAAGGCCCCATGACGTCCGACGAAGTCCGGGTCGAGCGTGTCGAGTCCGTGTGTCGAGCGCTCGCCGACGCCCGCGGCTCGCGCTCGGTTGCCGACATCACGGGTGCGAGCGGTACCAGCCCCGACACCCTGCGGCGCGATTTCCGGAAGGTGCTCGGCATCACCCCGAAGCAGTACGCGGACGCGCTTCGGGTGGAGCGGCTGCGGAGCGAGCTGCGCGGCGGTCGTGATGTCACGGGTGCGATGTACGACGCCGGGTACGGATCGAGCAGTCGGCTCTACGAACAGTCCGATGCGCGCCTCGGCATGACCCCCGCGTCGTACGGCGCGCGCGGTGCGGGAGCGACGATCGCGTTCACCATCGCCGGTTCGCCGCTCGGCCGGCTGCTCGTCGCCATGACCGAGCGCGGTGTGTGTCGTGTGACACTTGGCGACGACGATGCCGCGCTCGAGCGCGCGTTGTACGACGAGTTCTCGGCCGCGGAGGTGGTGCGCGACGACGACGCGCTGCATGCCGTCGTCGGCGAAGTGCTCCGCCGGATCGGCGGTGACGAGCCCGCAGTCGAGCTGCCACTCGACGTTCGTGGCACCGCGTTCCAACAGCAGGTGTGGCGCGAGCTCACGACGATCCCCCGTGGGGAGACGCGCAGCTACCGCGAGGTCGCCGAGGCGGTCGGCAAGCCCGCCGCCGCGCGTGCCGTCGGCAACGCCTGCGGCAGCAACCCGGTAGCGATCGTCGTGCCCTGCCACCGGGTGGTGGCGGCAGACGGCGGCCTCGGCGGATTCGGATGGGGGCTCGACCGCAAGCGGGTACTGCTCGACAACGAACAGGCCGATCGGTAGCACTGGCCCGATTCCGGTCGCGCGGGTGTCGAGGCGCGTCAGCGGATGAGGTAGCCCTTCGGCAACGGCGGGATGATCGAGTTGGGATCGGGGTTCATGGTCAGGATGCCGCCGCCGGTCACGGTCAGCTGGTAGGAGATGAACTGGGCATGCTGCTGGCCCCAGTTACCGCCACCGGCGAGCTTGAACGGGCTGGCCTCGGGCGTGAAGAAGATCCCGGTCAGGGTCGCACCGCTCCCGCCGGTGATCGTGAACGACGAGAGTTGGGCGTTCGAGGCAGTCGAGGGCATGTCGGTCCAGTAGCCAAGCGCCGTGAACGGTCCCTCGGTGGGAGCGGTCCACACGGGGGGACTACCCGAGAACGCGACCGACCCGGTTCCACCGTAGACGAACACGTGATTGAGGTTCACCGTTCCGGTTCCGCTCGTGGAAAACGACGTGCTGGTGTCGCCGCGGATGTACACGAACGCGGCGTTCGTGCTCGAGGAGCCGATGCAGGGTGTCTGGACGGTGGGCGGAGTGCACACCGACGAGAGGTTGGCGGCCTGATCGAGGATGTCGGTGTTGAAGTTGACCGTCCCGCCGTTCGAGACCGTCACGTTGTCCTCGAACACCACGTTGCCTCCCGAGAACGTCACCGTCACACCGCTGTTGACGACGAATCCGTTGTTCCCCTTGGTGCACTTCACGTAGTAGTTGCCGACGGGAAATGTCACGCTCGTACTCGGGCTGCAATCCTTGTTTCCGGGCCCGATCGTCGTCCACGTACCGGTGGCCGGCACGCCGCTGCTCCCGACCGCGGCCTTGAGGTTGTCGACGTAGGGGTAATTGCTCCAGCCGTTCGCGGCCGTGTACGGGCAGTCGTTGACGGTGACGCCGTGGAAGGTCGGGTACGACGTCTTGCAGTTGAACCGCCAATCCAGGTAGGCGCGGGTCGCAGGCTCGCCGTACATCGGTTGTGGCGCGATCCTCCCCCCCGACACGTCGGCGGGATCACAGGCCGGCATCGAGCAACTCGTCGCGCCGGCCGCGAGCCCGCCCAGCTTGATCTCACCGGTTGCTCCGCCCGACGGAGGGCCGACCGCGGTGAGCGTGCTGCCGGATCCTGTGACCGAGATCGTCGAGCTCGACCCGCTGCAGGTGGTGCCGTTCGAGTCGACGGTGATGACGCCCGCAGTCTCGGTGGTGCCGACCGTGACCTGGGAACCCCCGTCGACCTTGAGCGGCACGCAGCCGGTGGGATCGAGCACCCACAGCGCGGGTGGGCTCGAGGCGCTGCCGGTGGGCCGCATGGTCGCCGAGCGCGTCGTCGACGAGCTCGTGATGCCGAAGATTCTCGAGAACATGCCGCTGTCCTGGGAGGCGACGATCACGCGCATCCGCTGACATTGGGAGGGACCGTCGTTGAGCCCGGCTCCCGTCCAGCGGGAGTCCTGGATCTCCGATGCAGGCACCGGGAAGTGGATGCTCACCGTCGTGGTGCCGACGGTCGTCGTCGGCTTGGCTTCGATCGTGGAGTTGTTGCACGCGCTGCTGATCGCCGAGCAGAACGTCGACGCGTTGATCGCCGTGGTAATTCTCGGATTGTTCGTGTTCATGTAGGTGACGGCGTCCTTGCAGGCACCGTTCGCGTCGTTGGCGGCGAGCTTGCTTCCGGCCGCGAGCGCGGCGAAGTCCACGTAGAGCTGTTCGCTGCGCGCGCTGGCTCGGAGCTGTCCGAGATCCACGAGGATCGCGGCGAAGCCGATCATCGTGGTGAGCAGCAGCGCCGTGAACACCGCGATCGCTCCGCGCTCCCCGTCCCGTCGCCGTCGCCGGGCGATCCGGGCGATCCGGGCGATCGTGGCGATCGTCGTCACTGCTCGTACCTCGCGGTTCCGTTGCTGCTCGTCGTGGTCGTGATCGTGGAGAACACCAGGTTGATCTTGTCGCCGCCGCGTACTGCCGAGACGTGCACACGGTTTCCACTGTCGACGTTCCCGTCGTTGAAGCACCCGACGGTCGGGAACGTCGAGTTGGTCCCGGTCGTGTACGTCCCTCCCTGTCGCACGTAGACCGTTCCGGAGGATCCGGTGACGAGGGCCACGCAGATCTGGCTCGTGGTGAGGGCGCCATCGGAACGCTGTGCGGTCACGTACTGCACGAGCTCGGCCCAATTGCGACTTCCGCAGTTGGCCGTCGTGTCGCATTGCCCGAGCGGCACGGTCGCGCCGTACCGCGCGCCGTCGCGCACCGCGTGCGAGACGTCGGCCTTGTGCTCGTACGCGAGTGCGGCGGTGATTCCCCCGAAGACGATGATCAGGAGCACCGGCATGATCAGGACGAACTCCACCAGCGACGCGCCGCGCTCTCCGCGCCGGCGACCTGTCGTCCGCTTCGCCACTCGCATGTGCCGTCCTTTGCCGTTCCCAGGACGCCCTCCGAGACCCGGGGCCGGCTTCGTTCCTGTCTGCGTTCCGACCACCGTGGGCTTGCTCCGCGTCCGGCTGGCGCCAGTCCGGTTATCGACCCGAGCGTGAGGGGTCTTGAGCCCGCCCAGGAGGGCCAGGGACCAGGGCGGCGCAGACGGGTATATCGTCCGGTTTCGACGCGCCGAGCACCTGGCGCGCCGCTCTGTCATCTGAACGTGGGGAGAACCCGATGGCCGATTCCGAACTGCCGGACCAGCAACCCACGCGGCCCTCGGGGGGCGCGGGCACGTTGTTCACCGAGTCGATCCTCGTCGTGAACCAGAAGGCGAAGATCATCGAGCTCACCAACGAGTACGTCGTCTGCGATCGCGACGGCACCAAGATCGGTTCGGTCGCGGAAGTCGGCCAGAGCACGGTGAAGAAGCTCGCGCGGCTCGTGAGCAGTCTCGATCAGTTCATGACGCACCGGTACGAGATCCGTGACGCCGACGAGCAAGCCGTGCTGTTACTGACGCGGCCCCGCAAGATCGTGAAGTCGAGCTTCCTCCTCACGCGTGCTGACGGTACTGAGGTCGGGCAGGTGAAGCAGAACAACATGTTCGGCAAGATCACGTTCTCGCTCGAGGCGGGCGGAACGCCGGTGGGTTCGCTCAATGCCGAGAACTGGCGGGCGTGGAACTTCCGCGTCGATGACGCCGCGGGCAACGAGGTGGCGCGGATCACGAAGACGTGGGAGGGCCTCGCCAAGACCATGTTCACGACCGCCGACAACTACGTGCTCGAGATCAAGGCGCCGCTGGTGGATCCGCTCCTCAGCCTCGTCGTCGCCACGGCGCTGTGCGTCGACACCGCGCTCAAGCAGGACTCGCGAGGATTCAACTAGCGCGACGCGGAGCGATGTGGCGGACCTAGTGCACCGTCTTTCGAACAGTCCCTCCCGACGCCCTGATCGAGCTACTCCACACGGTGCGCTCCGCTGCGTCGGTGGTGAGCGTGTGACGTGAGTCTCGACGACTTCTGTTCGATGATGGCGCCGCACCGACAAGCTGACAACATGCAGATTCACCAATCTGGTTTGACGAATCGAACACAGTTGATGTAAAGTTCGGGCGTGACCGTGCAGCACGCTGTTCTGGGCATCACCCCGCCCGAGTTCCTTCAACTGGCGGGCCATCCGCTGCGTTGGCAGCTGCTGGGCGAGCTGGCCAGAAGTGACCGCACCGTGCACGACCTGACGGGCCTGGTCGGCGAGGCGCAGAACCTCGTCTCGTACCACCTGGGCAAGCTCCGGGAAGCCGGCCTTGTGTCGACGCGCCGCAGCTCGGCCGACGGCCGCGACGCCTACTACACCGCCGATTTGACCCGGATCAGTGAGCTGCTCACGGCGACGGCCGGGGCTCTTCACCCCGGCCTTCTCCTCACCCCGCCGTCAGGTGGCAGCGACGGGCCAGGCACGGTGACGGTCCTGTTCTTGTGCACGGGCAACAGCGCCCGGTCGCAGATGGCCGAGGCGCTGACCCGCGATCGTTGCGGGGGAGCCGTCCAGGCCTACAGCGCCGGCAGCCGCCCCAAGCCGTTGCACCCCAATGCGGTCCGGGTGATGCGAGACGAGCACGGCGTCGACCTGGCCGGTCACGAGTCGAAGCATGTGAGCGTGTTCGCCGACCAACACTTCGACTGGGTGATCAGCCTGTGCGACCGGGTCCGCGAGGTGTGCCCCGAGTTCCCCGGCGATCCCGAGACCATCCACTGGAGCATCCCTGACCCGGCGGCCGGCCAAGCCGATGACGAGGCCAGCTACCCGGCATTCCAACAAACCGCTGCCGAGCTCGAGACCCGCATCGGGTTCCTGCTCGCGGTGCTCACCAACGGCACACCCGCGCCCTGATGACGAGGAGGAGCAATGACTGAACCGAGTGGGACGGTGAGCGTCCGCTACATGGTCGACGACGTCGAAGAGGCCGTCGCCTTCTACACCAAAGTCCTCGACTTCGAGATCCTCAACAACTTCGCACCTGTGTTGGCCGACGTCGCCCGCGGCAACCTACGGCTGCTCCTCAGCGGACCGACCAGCTCGGCGGGCAGGCCGATGCCCGACGGCGCCAAGCCAGGACCCGGTGGCTGGAACCGCATCCACTTGATCGTCGATGACATCGACGGGGAAGTCGCTCGCCTCCGCGACGCCGGCGCCCGCTTCCGCAACGACATCATCGAAGGACCCGCCGGCAAGCAGATCCTGCTGCAGGACCCTTCCGGCAACGTCGTCGAGCTCTTCCAATACGCGCAATGACCGCGACCGAGCCGGCCGTTCCCGTCGCCGCCCCTCGGCCGCGCCAACCATCAGATCGGAGTCGCCGTGACAGCATCCCCTGCACTCGACCACATAGCCCTGACAGTGCCGAACGTCGACGACCAAGTCGAACGGCTGACCACTGCCTTCGGCATGGTGGCTCAGTTCCGTTCAGAGCACTTTGCTGTGGTCGTTGACCCCGGCTCCGATTTCAAGCTGGAGCTGAGCACGTCTGACGATGGCGAAGTCCACCTGCGCCATCTGGGGTTTCGTACCGACGATGTCGACGCGGCGCACGCACGCCTTGTCGCAGCGGGCATGGAGACCAGTGCGGTACCGCAGCGACAGGATTTCGCGAGGATGTACACGTCGTTTCTGAAGCAGCCCGGCGGCGTGGAAGTCCAGCTCGTGAAGTACGACTGACACGCACGAGCGAGATTTCGTACCACTCGACCAACAGTTTCGACCTGCACCTCCGCGGGTTCGACACGGATCGGCGCGTCGTGACCAGCACAAACGGAAACGTTGTGGCAGCCACAACGAGCGGAGGGAGAGGGATTCGAACCCTCGGAGACTTGCGCCTCAACGGTTTTCAAGACCGTCCCGTTCGTCCGCTCCGGCACCCCTCCGCAGCGGAGGCTAGGCGCGTGGCCCCACCTCGTCGAAGCCGCAGTAGGGACGCAGCACGTCGGGCACCGTGAGACCGCCGCCGCTGGTCTGGTAGTGCTCGAAGAGGAACGTGAGCGTGCGTGAGATCGCGCACGCGGTCCCGTTCAACGTGTGCACGAGCTGCGTCGCTCCCGTGCTGTCGCGAAAGCGCGTGCCGAGGCGACGGGCCGAGTAGTCGAGATAGTTCGAGCACGAGGTGAGCTCCCGGTAGCGGCCTTCGGATGGCAGCCACGCCTCGATGTCGTACTTCTTCGCGGCCGCCGCGCCGAGGTCGCCCGCGGCGATGTTGACGACGCGATACGGGATGCCGAGCCCGCCGTAGATCGATTCCTCGATCGCGAGGATCCGATCGTGTTCGTCCCACGACTCGTCGGGATGCGCGTAGGTGAACATCTCGACCTTGTCGAACTGGTGCACGCGGAAGATTCCCCGCGTGTCCTTTCCGTACGTCCCGGCCTCGCGCCGGAAGTTCGACGACATGCCCGCATAGCGGAGCGGCAAGGTCTCGACGATCTCGCCGCGATGGAGCGCGGAGAGCGGCACCTCGCTAGTACCGACGAGGAACAGCTCGCCACCGTCGACCTCGTACACCTGTGCCCGATCGGTGGGGAAGAACCCGGCCTCTTCCATGACGTGCTCACGCACGAGGATCGGCGGTGCGACGGGCGTGAAACCTTCACGAACGAGGATGCTCATCACCCACTGCAGGAGCGCGAGCTCGATGATCACCGCCTCGCCCATCACGTAGGCAAAGCGCGAGCCGCTGGCTTCGGCGCCGCGTTCGGAGTTGACGAACCCCATCGCCTCGCCGAACGCGGCGTGGTCGAGCAACGGCGGCGTGGCCGCGGGCTCGCCGATCACGCGCACGACCTCGGCGTCGTCCTCACCCCCGTCGGGTACCGACGCGTCGGCGGGGTTCGGGAGCTGCACCGCGAGGGCCCGGAGTGCGGCATCGGCTTCGGCGAGCTCCGCCTCCCGCGCGCTCAGCTCTTCCTTGAGTGCCCCCGCCGCGGCGATCTTGGCGGGGCGATCGGCGGGCGGCGCGGCACCGATCTCTTTCGACGCGGCGTTCTGGCGCGCTCTGAGTTCTTCCACGCGCCGGAGCAGGTCGCGTTGTAGGGCGTCGGCGGCGAGCACGTCGTCGAGCAACCCGGCCCGGACCCGCTTGCGTTCGATTCCCGCGCGATATGTGGGCTCCTCCCGGAGGCGCCTCAGGTCGATCACGTGTCGTCCTCGAGACGGATCTGCGCGCGCAACGAGTCGAGCCACTTGCCGGCATCTCGCCACGCCTTGTTCACGGCACGCCGACGCGCGTGGCCGGCGTCGCCGGTCACGGGGTACGAACCGAGGAACTTCACCTGCGCCTGCTTGGCCGCGAGATTGCGGAGGCAGTCGGCGACGATCTCGTCGTCGACGTGGCCTTCGAAGTCGATGAAGAAGCAGTAGTCGCCGAGGCTCTGCTTGGTGGGCCGCGACTCGAGCTTGGTGAGGTTGATGGCACGCACCGCGAATTCCTGGAGGATCGCGAGCAGCGACCCCGGTTGGTTCCGGCGCTGGAAGCAGACGATGGACGTCTTGTCGTGGCCTGTGGGCGCGGGGATTCCGTGGCCGACGAGCACGAATCGCGTGAGGTTCTCGGGATGGTCCTCGATCTCGCTGGCGAGGACGTCGAGCCCCGCGTGCCGGGCACCCTGCAACGTGCCGATCGATGCCATGCCGGACCGTTTCGACTTGGCCACGGTGTGTGCCGCCTCGGCGGTGGAGTTGGCCGCGACCGCCGTCGCGTCGGGCAGGTTCTTCGCGAGCCACATCCGGGTTTGGCCGAGCGGGTTCGGGTGCGAGACGACGGTGGTGATGTCGTGGAGCTTGGTCCCCGGGAGCGCGCACAGGTGCAGCGAGACGGGCAGGTCGATCTCGCGTTGCACGAGGAGATCGGTGTCGAACGCCAGCGTGTCGAGGGTCACCGTGATCGACCCTTCGATCGAGTTCTCGATGGGCACGATGCCCAGGTCGACGTCGCCCCGTTCGACCGCCGTGATCACATGCGGCACGTCGCGGAACGGCACGGCTTCACCGGCGGCAAGGTCGGGCTGGGTGAGGAGGGCCTCCTCGGCGAACGTGCCGTGTGGCCCGAGGAAGCCGACCCGCGTCCCCGATGTCTGCGGCGTCATCGCCAGCATGGTAAAGGCGCCGACGGACGACTCCCCGTATCGTTTCCGCATGCGCTACTGGACCCACGAGGAGGCGACCGCAGCACTACCTGGCGTCCGAGCGCAGGTGCAGCGGATTCGTGAGCTGATCGCCGAGACGCGACGGCGCGCGGAACGAGTGACGGGTAACGGTCACAGGCCGTCGTCGAACGGGCAGGACGGGCGTGAAGAGGGCGATGCCGAGCTGCGGACCCTCGTCGAGGCGCTCCAGCGCGACGGCATCGTGCTGCGTGACCCCGAGCGCGGCTTGATCGACTTTCCCGCGCGGTCGCCGTCGGGTCGCGACTATCTGATCTGCTGGCTCGACGGTGAGGACTCGATCGACTGGTGGCACTGGCCCGACGCCGGTTTCGCAGGACGTACGCCGCTCACCGACCTGCCCGACTGACGCCCCGGGTTGCTGGCAAGCTGTACGCCTTCACGGCGAAGGGACGCATGTGCAACTCGGGATGATCGGCCTCGGCCGAATGGGCGCCAATCTGGTGCGTCGGCTGATGCGAGGCGGTCACGAGTGCGTGGGCTACGACCGGGCGGGCGGCGTCGTGGAGCGACTCGTGGCCGAGGGCGCGACGGGTGCGACTGCGATCGAAGATTTCGTCGGCAAGCTCACCACGCCCCGCGCGATCTGGATCATGGTTCCGGCTGCGTTCGTGGACTCGACGATCGACGAACTCCGGCCGCATCTCGACGCGGGCGACATCGTCATCGATGGCGGGAACTCCTACTACCGCGACGATGTCGACCGCGCGCAGCGTCTCCGCCCGAGCGGCATTCGCTACGTCGACGTCGGAACGAGTGGCGGCGTGCTCGGACTCGATCGAGGCTTCTGCCTGATGATCGGCGGCGACGACGACGTGGTCGCCCACCTCGACCCGATCTTCGCCACGATCGCGCCGGGCGTCGACGCCGCCCCGCGCACCGGGGGTCGCGACGGAGCGCCGAGCACTGCCGAGCACGGCTACCTGCATTGCGGACCGAACGGTGCCGGCCATTTCGTGAAGATGGTCCACAACGGGATCGAGTACGGGATGATGGCCGCGTACGCGGAGGGTCTGAACGTGCTCCATCACGCCGACGCGGGTTCGCGTCGACGCGAGCACGATGCGGAGACCGCGCCCCTGCGCGACCCGCAGTACTACCAGTACGAATTCGACCTCCCCGGCATCGCCGAGGTGTGGCGGCGCGGGAGCGTGGTCGCGTCGTGGCTGCTCGACCTCACCGCGCACGCGCTGTCGCAGAGCGCGGATCTCGCCGACTTCGAGGGGCAGGTGTCCGACTCGGGAGAGGGCCGCTGGACCGTGCACGCCGCGATCGACGAGGGAGTACCGGCCGACGTCCTGAGCGCCGCGCTCTACTCCCGTTTCAGCTCGAGGGGCCAGAGCGATTTTGCCGACAAGATCCTCTCGGCGATGCGTAAGGAATTCGGCGGCCACGACGAGAAGGCATCCACGACCCCATGACAGCGCCCGAGCAGTCCGATGTGTTCGTGTTCTTCGGCATGTCGGGTGATCTGGCGCGCAAGAAGATCTTCCCGGCGCTGTACGCCATGACGAAACGCGGCGAGCTACGCGTGCCCGTGATCGGGGTTGCGTCGTCGCAGTGGACCGTCGAAGACCTACGCGAGCGGGCGCGCGAGAGCATCAAGACGTTCGGCGGCGGCATCGACGACGAGGCGGCATTCGAGCGGCTCACGTCGTCGCTGGGCTACGTCGACGGCGACTACAGCGATCCGTCGACCTTCGCCGAACTCAGGAAGGTGATGGGGGACGCGCAGCACCCCATCCACTACCTCGCGATACCGCCGAAGATGTTCGAGACCGTCGTCGTGGGGCTCGGGACTTCGGGTTGTGCACGGAACGCCCGAGTCATCGTGGAGAAGCCGTTCGGCCGCGATCTCGCGTCGGCCCGACACCTCAATGCCGTGCTCCACTCGGTGTTCTCGGAGTCGAACATCTTCCGCATCGACCACTACCTCGGCAAGGAGGCGACGCAGAACCTCATCTATTTCCGCTTCGCCAACTCGTTTCTCGAACCGATCTGGAATCGCAACTATGTGCGTCAGGTCCAGATCACGATGGCGGAAGACTTCGGCGTGCAGGGACGGGGTCGCTTCTACGAGGACGTCGGCGCGTTGCGCGACGTCATCGAGAACCATCTCTTCCAGACGGTCGCGCTGCTCGCGATGGAACCGCCGGTGGGTCCGGGTGCCGAAGAGCTGCGCGACGCGAAGGAGAACGTCTTCCGGGCGGTCAAGACCCTCGAGCGCGACGACCTGATTCGGGGACAGTTCGAGGGCTATCGCGACGAAGACGGTGTCGCCTCCGATTCCGACGTCGAGACCTTTGCCGCGGTTCGGCTCCACATCGACTCGTGGCGCTGGGCCGGTGTGCCGTTCTACGTCCGAACGGGAAAGAACCTGCCGGTCACGTGTACCGAGGTGCGGGTCGAACTGCATCGCCCGCCCCAGCAGGTCTTCGGGGAGTTCGAGGAGATGCCCCACGACACCAACTACCTTCGCTTCCAGTTCGAACCGCAGATCGTGATCGCGATCGGCGCCCGAGCCAAAGCGGCGGGTGACGGGTTCCACGGGGAGGATGTCGAGTTGTACCTCTGCGATTCGCATCCGGGTGCCGAGTCGGCCTACGAGCGTCTCCTCGGTGACGCGATGGAGGGCGAGCCGCTGTTGTTCGCACGCGAGGACGGTGTCGAGGAATCGTGGAGGGTCGTCGAGAAGGTGCTCACCGATCACGACCCCGCACATCCGTACGCAATCCACTCATGGGGTCCGCTCGAGCAGGACCGCCTCATCGACGATCCCGACGCGTGGCACGACCCCGAGCCCGACACGCGCTCGTCCCCAACGCTCGCGGGTCCGTCGGCGGCGATCCGCTCGGGCACCAGGCGGAGTCGGTGACCGTCCGGCCCGTACCCACTCCGAGCGCGCCACCGGTGGCGGGTCCGTACTCACCGGCCGTGCGCGCGGGCGACTGGCTCGTGCTCGCCGGGCAGCTCGGCCTCGACCCGGCGACCGGAGCTCTCGTCGCGGGCGGGGCGCCCGCGGAGGCGCGTCAGGCTCTCGCCAACGTGGGCGCGATCCTGCGTGACTGCGGCGCCGAGTGGGACGACGTGGCCAAGGTGGGCATCTTCCTCACCGACCTCGCGAGCTTCGCGACCGTCAACGCGTTGTACGAGGAAGCCGTGGGGGCTCACCGACCGGCGCGGACCACTCTGGAGGTGGCGGCACTTCCGGCGGGCGCGGCGGTGGAGATCGAATGTTGGGTGTACCGGCCGGTGGGGAACGCAATCGGACCTGGTGCCGTTGAGCACGACAACCCATCCGAGGAGGATCGATGACGCGAGAGATCGCAAAGACCGAGGATCAGTGGCGGGAGGCGCTCAGCCCCGAGCAGTTCGAGGTGCTGCGCCAGGCCGGCACCGAGCGGGCGTTCACGGGCAAGTACTGGGACTGCCACGACGACGGCGTCTACCGCTGTGCCGGCTGCGGCGCGGAGTTGTTCGACGCGAGCACCAAGTTCGAATCGGGTACCGGGTGGCCGAGTTTCACCGAGCCGATGGTCGCGGATGCGGTGGAGATCCGGACCGACACCGCTCACGGAATGGTCCGCACCGAGGTCGTGTGCCGTCGATGCGGTGGTCATCTCGGCCACGTGTTCGACGACGGACCGGGACCGAACGGTCTGCGGTACTGCATGAACTCGTGCAGCCTGGAACTCGACCGCGGGTAGTCGCCGGCGCGCCATCTGGCTCGGCGCGTGCACGCCTACTTGCGTGTCGTCGTGGTCTTGCGAGCGGTTGTGGTGGTCGTCGTGGTGATCAGTTGTGGGAACTTCGGGTCGGCGAAGAATGCGAAGAAGTCGCGCTCGCCGGGCTGTAGGTAGCGGTCGCCTCCCCGCGACATGTCGCCGCCAAGCTTGATTCCGATCACGGGCGCGTTGGGATCCTCGGGAGGATTGTTCACGTACGTGTAGGCGCTCACCCAACTGCTGTTGATGTCGAGTTCCATCGCGCGCACCGCACCCGCGTTCCGAAGTGTCCGGGCCAGTGACAGCACCGAGAGCGAGTTACCACCCGCGTAGATGAGCGCGCCGTTGGCGTCGATGCCGACACCGGAGCGCCAGACGAGCGCCTTGTTGCCGAGCGTCGCGCCCCACTTGGTCGTGTCGGTCTCGTTCAGTGCTGGATCGAGTTCGCCGTTGTCGATGAGGAGCGCCAGGTTCTGGCGCACGGCTGTGACGTCGGTGCTCATCGTCACGTCGCGGCCCCACATCCCCACGGTCGCCGACCCGTCGGATCGGATCACGAGCGATGCCGATCCATCCACGAGGGGCCGCACCTCTTGGCCTCCGAAGTACACGCCGCCGCGCGCGGAGTTCATCTTGAAACCGGAGTTGAACGCGGCGATCAGCGTGTTCCGCTCGCCCGGCGGTATCTGTGCTCCCCACGGGTTCGGGCCGCTGCCCGGTTCGAGCAGTCCAGGTACGTAGGCCGCGCGGAGCAGCCGCGTGTCGAGCCACATGATTGCGACGTAGTACGAGGTGTGGACGGGGTCGGGTCGTACGAAGGTGATGTATTCCGGGGGTTGCCCCCCGACCAACCGGCCCGCCGGCATCCAGATGCCCTCGTTCTCTTGGACGTTCGGTGCCGGCGTCGGCACACGCCGCATCGGTGGTGGCAGATGCGCGGGCACCGGCGGCGCGGTCGAGACCGGCGTGACCGAGGCCGGTGGTCGCAACGACACCGCGACGTCGCCACCGGTGCCCTGGACCTGGATCTGTCCCGGCCGACCGCCCGCGGCCGGCGGATTGTTCGTGTACCACCAGCGCTCGACGGTGTTCACGATCCCGTTCCCACCGTGGTCGCGGACCCATTCCACCGTCCGGATGCCGAACGAGTCCGTGCCCGGTCGTTGCAGGGCGTGCACGTATGACCAGCCCGCCGGGATGAGCCCGATGACGACGAGGATCGCGACGCCACGACGGACCCATCGGGCTCTCGCCTCGCGGGCGCGCTGCTCGGAGCGTTCGTTCTCCTCCACCGTGCGCCGCTCTCGGCGGGAGAGGGTGGGTTCGGGCTCGGGTTCGGCGCCGTCGCGAGGGAGGGTGCGGACCGCGGGGTCGGTGTCGATCGCGTCTTCCGGAGGGCGCGTCGGGCCGTACTCGGACGGAAGCGAGTACTGCGGCCGCCTCGGAACGCCGTCGGCCAATTGATCCTCCGGTTCGGCGTCGCTCGGGACCGCTCCTGCCCGACGCTGGTCACCGGGAAACTACAGCGTGGTTCGCCGACGTTCCGATCAGGGTCGGGGCGTGACAAGCGACCGGTTTGTGCGTCTTTCTCACGTGGGCCCAGCACATGGCCCCGCGGGGGAGAGCATGAACGGGGTGAGCGACGTTGCGATCGGCCGCCTGCGCGGGTACTCGTGGGCGTTGTTCGGGGTCGCGTCGGGTGTGGCCGGGCTCCTCGCGATCGCCGGGGCGACGCTCCCTTCGGTCTGGCCGGTGCTCCTCCTCGGTGCGTTGATTGCCCTCAGCCTGAACCGTCTTGCGTTCTTTCCCAGCGAGTGGTCCGCGACGGCGGAGGTGGCGGTGCTCGCGGCCGCGGTCGTGGCCTTTTCGGGAGACGGTGATGCTGCACTGCTCGGCCCCGCGGTCGTCGCCTGCTTGTGTGGCCCCCTCGACATCGTCCACTGGCGAACCCGCTCTTTCTGGCGCATGGCCTACAACTCGGGTAACCGCGCGCTGGCGGCGCTCCTTGCCGCGAGCGTGTTCGCGGGCGTGAGCGCGAACGCCGCGACTCCCGTCGAGTTCGTCGCCGCCGCACTCGTCGCGTCGGTCGTGTTTGCACTCGTCGACCTGTTCGCGTTCGTCGGTTTCGAGCAACTCCGGGGCGAACGGTCGCTGCTGGCGGTGGTTCGCGAAGATCTCCTGCTCGATCGCCTGACGGTGCCGTTGGGGCTGTGGGGCGCTGCCGCGGGCTCCGTCGCGACGAGTGCCGGGTGGTGGGTGGGCGCGCTGGTGCTGTTACCGGCGCTGTTCGTTCCCGAACTGGTACTCGTGCGGGCGCGGCGGCTACTCCGGCGCGAGCAGTTCGTTCTCTTCGTTGGTACCGCGCTGCCGACCATCGTGGTGAGCGCTGCCGTCGTCGGCGCTGCGGCCGCACTGACGCCCTTGCCCAGCTTCGGGATCCTTGTCGGGTTGGTCACCGTCGCCGTGGGTGCCGGTGTCGAGTTGCGCGTGGCCCGGCGCCGGCCGGTCGCTCCGGTGCTCGCGGCTGTCGTCGCGGCGGCGGTCGTGGTCGGCGGTCACGGTGCAATCGGTGGCGCGGTGGTCGTCGCGGTGGTTGCGACGGCAGTCTCGTGGCTGCTCGCACGCGCGAACGGATGGTTCGCGCCGATCGTCGCCCTGGGAGGGGCGGTCGCGGCGGCCGTGGTGTTCGACGCGCGCTCGACCCGTGTCGGCGCGCTGGCCGCAGCCCTCGTATTCGAGCTGGTCGCGGTCTCGCGGCCTTCGCGAATTGTGTGGACGGCGCCCGTCGTCGGCGTCGCGATCGGACTCGCGTACACCTGGCGCGAACTTGGTCCGGCGGGCGGGTTGGCGTTCGGTGCCGGCATCCTCGCGGCCGGTGTGGTCATGGCCGCGTGGGGTGCGCTCCCGTGGGAGAGCCGCGTGCTCCGACACTGGTCGATACGTCATGGTGCCGGCACCCATCGCGTCGCGCTGATGGCGACTGTGCTCGTAGCCGCCGGTCTCTCCCTCGCAGCGGCGACCGTGGCCGACGAACGTGCGCTGTTCACGTCCGGCGCCACCGCGGCGGCCACCACCGTGGCCGCGCTCGCGATGATCGGCGTGCGTCAGTGGCGCTTTGCGCCCCGACGACGCGCTCGGGACGCGGCAGTGGTCCTGTCGGCGACGTTCGCGATGCTCCTCGCCTATCCGCCGTTCGCGCTGGAGGGCCGGGAGTGGGCGCCGGCGATCCTGGGTGTCGCGTTGGCGGCCTGCAGCATCGTCGCGTGGCCGATCGCGGCTCGCGCCGAAGCCGCGGTGGCGGTTACAGCCGAGCGTCGGCTGGAAGATGTTCGGCCCCGATGACCGGGCGTCTCACCTCGCGTGACTCCCACGTTGCCGACGCGGTCGAGCGCCCGATCGACGCAGGCGGCCGTTGGCGGGGATTCGCGATCGGCCTGTTCGCGATCGGCACGACGATCGGCGGGGTATTGATCGCGACCGGGAGTTCGCTTCCGCCCACCGGCCCAGTGCTGCTGCTTGCGTTGGTTCTCGCGGTTGCCGTCAATCGCTTCGTCTTCTTTCCCACCGAACTCGCGGTGACGGCGGAGGCGGCGGTGCTGATCGCCGCGATCGTCGGTTTCCGCGAACGGGGAGCGGTGATCGGTCCCTGGTTTGTCGCGCTGCTCGCCGGTCCCCTCGACCTCGTCCACTGGCGTGAACGCTCGTACGTGAGGATGGCGTACAACGCGGGTCATCGCATGGCGTCCACGCTGGTGGGGGCGGCGATGTTCGACGTGGTGGCACGCGGTGCCTCGTCGTCGACGTCGGCTCCAACTCTCGTGATGGCTGCGGCTGCGGCGTCGGTGGCGTTCGCATGTGTGGAGGGTGCGGTCGGCGTCGTTCTCTTGAGAGTCCGCAACGGTGAGCCGTGGCGGGTAGCCGCGCGCATCGAGCTTCCGATGGATGTGCTCGCCCTGCCGCTCGGGGCGGTCGGAGCGCTCGCGGGCTTTCTTGGCACCGAAGTGGGATGGTGGTGCGCGGCGCTCGTACTCGTTCCGGTGCTGTTCCTTCCCGAGTTGGTCGTCGCGCACCGGCGTCGGTTGCGGGCCGTGGTCATCGCATCCACGATCGGACCAGCAATTGCTGCGGTCGGGTTGCTTGCGCTGACCGTGTCGATCCCGCGTGCGTCGACGATCGTCGCGCTCGGCATCTTCGCCGTCGTCATGGGAATCGAGCTGCGCGTCGATCTACCAGCTCCCCCCGTTGCCGCCGCCCTCGTCGTCGCTGCAGCGATCGTGAGCGGGCATGCTGCGGTCGGAGGCGCGGCGATCGTGGCGATGGCGATCGTCGCCACCTCCATGGTGTCCGAACGTGTCGACGGCTGGTGGCCCCCATTGGTCGCAGGGGCCGCCGCTCTCGCTGTCGCGGGGCTTCTCGACGCGCGACCGTCGGGGGCGGCTGCGTTCGCGGTGGCCGCGTTGTTCGAATTGCTCGTCGGTGCGCGGGCCGGCGAGCTCGTGTGGACCGCGCCGCTGGTCGGTGTCGGCATCGCGCTCGCCGGCGTCTGGGTCGCGGTGGGGGCCCTCGGCGCGGTCGCTCTGGGGCTCGGGCTCGCCGCGGCCTTCGCGGCGGCCGCCGCGTGCGGCGCGCCGCCATGGCGAAGCCGCACGCTCGGCCCGTTGGTCGCTCGCCGTGGCATCGCCGCGCCGCGCGTGGCTCTGGTGATTGCCGCGCTGGTGTCGCTGGGGCTCGGCTGTGCCGTCGCGGTCACCGGTTCACCTCACGGCGGGTTGGTCTTCGGCGCCGCGGCGACCGCGGCGGCGGTGGCCGCGATGGTGATGACCGCCGTTCGGCAATGGAGGTTCGCGCCCCGTCGGCGGATATGGGATGCCTCCATCGTGATGGCGGCGGTCCTGGTTGTGGTCGTCGTGTACCCGCGCGCGGCTCACGACGACGGAGCGTGGGCGTTCGCGATCCTCGGTGCCGCGTTGGGCGCGTGCCTCGTGGTCGGCTGGCCGGTGGTGAAGCTCACGGCGGAGTCGCGGCGAGCGACTTCGTCAGCGGAGGTCGGGGTTCCTCAGGTCGAAGTACTCGTCGATGGCGACCGCGTTCATGAGTAGCTCCATGAACTGCTGAACGTCGCCTGGGGGCTCGTGCTGCTCGTTCGCGCGCGCCTCGGCCTCCGACGTGAAATAGACGATGTCGGTGTAGCCGTCGCCGTCGTCGTGATACGCGATCACTTCTCCGAGCAGATCGGGTCGGAACGCGTGGAGGGCAGCCTCGAGTTCGGTGGATCGTGCTTCGAGTTGTTCGAGTGACGAGCGATCGGTGATGTGTCCGCGCATCACCTGCACGAACGTGGCATCGTCGGAGCCGCCGCCGAAGAGCGTGGTGATCTTGTTGCAGTCGTGGAAGTCCACGTCGGTCACGCACTTCTCCATGCCGCCCCACCACGCGCTCTGTTCCGGCCGATCGCTGTTGAGCCTCGCGGCCTCGTTGGAGTCGAAGCGGGCCGCGGCGAAGAAGCGACCGTCGTCGGTGACTCCGACCGTATTGCCGAGGTAGCCCGTAGCGCCGGGGCGCACGTTGGTTTCCCAGAGGTCGCCCTGGCGCCGGAATCCCTCCTCGTCGACGACTTTCCCGGTGATGACCTGGATGAACATGGCCCGCCTCCTTCTTTCCTCGTGGGCTTTCCTCGTGGGCTTTCCTCGTGGGCGGCAGCGATTCTCGCGCGGTCAGCCGCCGCTGAGCACGCGGAGGCCGTTGCGGAAGAACGCGAGTGCTGCCCCACGTTGGTCGTCGACCTCGAGAAGGTCACGGTACGGAAGGCTTGCGCCTGCGAAGGCCTCGTCGTTCCAGAACGGATCGGCGGTGGTGTCCGGGCTCCAGTGCGTCACGTAGAGATAGGGCTCGGGATGCTCGCGATCTCCAGGCGACGCGCCGAAGGTTCCCCGCGTTCGGGCGGCCTGGTCGCCGAGTTCGATGCTGAGGTCGAAGTGCTCGGGCCAGAGTTGGGTGCGCGTGTCCGTCGAGCGGGCCTCGGCGCGCAGCGTCTCGAGCAGCGAACACGTGAAGCCGAACCAGTCGCTCAGCAGCCGTCCCGAGCCGGCGTCGACGATCAGCAGCGCGTCGACGTGGAGTTCCGTCGTGGGAGGGAAGACTTCGCGGGGTGCGCCCGGTTCGACGCCGACCATTCGGCCTGCCGCCGCCGGGGTCGAGATCTCGGCGCGCTCGACATCGTCGCCGCATACGACGACGATCTCGGCGCCTTCGATCCGAACCTGTGTTGCGGGTCCGGACGGCCGCGGTGATCCCGCCGATTCGGCGAAGAACGGGGTGCCGAAGCCATCTCGTGTGAAACGGAGTCCGATCTTCCCGTTCGCTCGGTGCCGAGCCGCGGCGACGACGTGCTCGGCGAGAACGTGCCAGGAAACTCGGGTCGCCGACAGCGCACGCAGATCGGCGATCGACTGGAGCCGCCGCCAGGCGCCGAGCCAGCGATCGGCGCACCAGTCGCGCAACACCGGCTCGTCGCGTGCAAGTTGATCCCAGGTGAGATCGCCGCCGGGGACGGGACTCACCAGGGGTCGTTCGAGATCGCGTGGCTCGATCGCGACGGGGTCGTCGGCATACCACGGACCTTCGAGGATCGCAGGCGGCGACGGTTCCAGCACACGAACGTCGAACCGGCCACCCACGCGGTCGAATGCCTCGCGTCGAGCATCATGCATGTCGGCGTCGAGCGTACGTCGGATCGGCCCGTACGCTGGGCGTGATGAGCGCCTCGGAAGCCGTCGTCGAGGACGCTGTTCGCTCGCCCGAGCTGAGGCGCGGGGGGCGCCGCATGATCGTCGCGGCCACGAGACGAGCAGGTTGGTGGTTGCTCCTGGGTCTCGCGGCTTCGTTGCTCTGGGTGGCGGCCAAGGTCCTGGTACCGCTCGCCGCGCGCGCAGCCATCGACGACTCCTTCCATCCGTACGACAGTGCCGCCATCCTGAAATGGTGTGCGCTGATCCTCGCGCTCGGCGTGTGTGCCGCGCTTGGCGCGGGGTTCCGGTGGTATTGCGCGTTCTACGTGGCGCATCGCACCGAGCACGTGCTCCGGTCGCAGCTGTTCGCGCACCTCCAGCAACTCCACTTCGGCTATCACGACCGCGCCCGGATCGGCAACCTGATGGCGCGCGCGAACCTCGACCTCCGCCAGATCAACCAACTCGTCGTGTTCGCACCTGTGTTCACGGCCAACCTCGTGATGGTCGTGGTGATCCTCACGGTGCTGTTCACCGTGAACGTCAAGCTCACGCTGTTGTCGCTGGTCAGCTTCCCGCTCCTGGCTGTCGGCGCGTCGTGGTTCCAGAAGCTCCTCGATCCCGTCGCCGCTCGCCTCCAGGAACGTCTCGCCGACGTCTCGGAGGTCGTCGAGGAGGGCGTTGCCGGAATCCGGGTGGTCAAGGGATTCGGCTCCGAGCAGGTGCAGAAGGACCGGCTCGACGACCGCGCCGAGCAGGTGCGACGGGAGGCGGTCGCGCTCGGGACGTTGCGCGCCACGTTCAACCCGTTGCTCGACCTGCTTCCCATGGTCGCGCTCGTCACGGTTCTCTACGTGGGAGGCAAGGACGCCATCGACGGCGTACTCACCGTTGGTGACCTCGTCGCGTTCAGCGCTCTGCTGCTCCAACTCGTGTTCCCTCTCCGCATGACGTCCTATGTCGTGGCGCAGGTGGCGCGGGCGTCGGCGTCTGCGGCTCGGGTCCAGGAAGTGATGGTCACCGAACCTGAGATCGTCGACGACGAGTCGGCACCCGTGCTTCCTCCCGGCCCCGGCACGGTGTCCTTCTCCGGCGTGCGTTTCGCGTATCACGGTGGCCGCGACGTCCTCCGCGACTTCGATCTCGAGATCACCGGCGGTGAGTCGGTGGCCCTGGTGGGCCCGACCGGTTGCGGCAAGAGCTCCGTTGCCCGTCTGATCCCGCGCTTCTACGACGTCGACGAGGGCAGCGTCTGCATCGATGGCCACGATGTCCGCACGGTGCGCCTCGGCTCACTCCGGCGAGAGATCGGCCTCGTGTTCGAGGAGACCTTCCTGTTCAGCGACACGGTGTGGCAGAACCTCGCGTTCGCCGCGGGAGGCGGCGTGGGTGAGGTGGACCGCGAGAGGATCGTGCACGCGGCGCGGCTCGCCGGCGCCGACGAGTTCATCCGTGAACTGCCCGACGGGTACGACACGCTGCTCGGCGAGCACGGGTTCTCGTTGTCGGGGGGCCAGCGCCAGCGGCTGGCCATCGCGCGCGCCATCCTGGCCGACCCGCGCGTCCTGATCCTCGACGACGCGACGTCGGCCGTCGACTCCACCAAGGAACACGAGATCCGGGCCGCGCTCGGCGAAGTGATGCGCGGCCGCACGACCCTGATCATCGCCCACCGCCCGGCCACGATCGCCCTCGCCGATCGCGTCGTGTTGATGGGAGAAGACGGCCGCATTGCCGCTACCGGGACCCACGCCGGACTGCTCGCGACGAGTGCGGAGTACCGGCGCGTCCTCGCCGACGTGTCACAGGACCACGAGGCGTCCCGGTGAGCGGAGAGCCCGTCGACCTCGACCTCGACGTCGCGATCGACGTCGATGACGACGACGACACGCTGCCCCAGGCGCCCGACATCGTTCGCCGCACCCTGCGGCTGCTCCGTCCCTGGAGGGCCAAGCTCGTCGTCGTCTCGTTCTGCATGCTCGGTCAGGCGGGACTGATGATCGCGGGTCCCGCGCTCATCAGTTACGGCATCGACCAAGGCGTCGCGCGCGGCGACGTCGACGCCGTCACCCGGGCCGCGCTGCTGTTCGTGGTGGCAGCGGTCGGCGCGTACGTACTCGGGCGGGCTGCGATCCTCGGCGTCGCGCGCATCGGAGAGGCGTTCCTGCGAGAGATCCGAGAGCGCGTCTTCCACCACATCATGGACTTGTCCATGGGCTTCTTCGACCGCACCCGCACCGGGTTGCTGGTGTCGCGCATGACCGCCGACGTGGAGGCGCTCCAGGACCTCGTCGGCCAGGGGCTGGCGGTGTTCCTCGTGAGCCTCACGCTCATCGTCGGAACGATGGTGGCGATGATGGTCTTGTGCTGGCAGCTGGCGCTGATCACGCTCACGGTCATGCCGATCCTGCTGGTGGCGACGGTGTGGTTCCGACGGGCGTCGAGCCGCGCGTATCTCCGCGTGCGCGATCGCGTGGGCGGCACCCTCACCGCGTTGCAGGAAGGGCTTGCCGGTGTGCGGGTCATCCAGGCCTTCGACCAGACCAACCGGCTGATCTGGGACTTCACCCGCACGAGTCGCGAGCAGTACGAGACCAGCGTCGGCGCGGAGCGGATCGCCGCGATCTACGTGGCCACGGTGGAGTTCACGCAGGGGCTCGCGATGGCGCTGATCATCGGCCTGGGGGCGTTCTTTGCTTCCGAAGGCTCGGTGACGGTCGGGATCGTCACCGCCTTCGTGCTCTACGTCAACAACCTCTTCGAGCCCATCCAACAGCTCACCCAGGTGTTCAACTCGTTCCAGCAGGCGGGTGCCGCGCTGCGCAAGCTCTACGGTCTGCTCGACGAACGCCGCGATCTTGCCGAACCGGTAGCGCCGGTCGCGCTCGCGCGCACCGGCGATCTCGTCGTCGACCGGGTGACGTTCCGGTACGCGCCGACTCTCGACCCGGTGCTGCACGACGTGTCGCTCACGCTCGCGAACGGGAAACGACTCGTGCTCGTCGGCCCCACCGGTGCCGGCAAGTCGACGCTCGCGAAGCTGATGGCGCGCTTGTACGACCCGACGAGCGGCACGATCCGCTTCGGCGGCGTCGATCTCCGCGCGGTCGACGAAGCGACGCTGCGTCGACAGATCGTGGTATTGCCCCAAGAGGGATTCCTGTTCACGGGAACGATCCGCGAGAATCTCCGGATGGCCGCGCCCGGCGCAGACGACAAGCGCATCGCGGCCGCCCTTGCCGACCTGGGTCTCGCCGAACGGTTCGCCCGGTTTCCCCAAGGTCTCGACACCGTGGTCGAAGCGCGCGGCACGAACTTCTCGGCGGGCGAGCGCCAGCTCGTGTCGGTGGCGCGAGCGGGGCTCATCGATCCGTCGGTCCTCGTGCTCGACGAGGCGACGTCGAGTCTCGATCCCGGTACCGAGCTCCTGCTCGACCGAGCGCTCGAACGCCTGATGGCGGGCCGAACCGTGGTCGTGATCGCACACCGGCTCACCACCGCCGAGCGCGCCGATGTGGTCGGCGTCGTCGACGAGGGGCGGTTGGTCGAGCTCGGCACGCACGAGGAGCTCGTCACGCACGAGGGCCGTTACGCCGCGCTGCACGCGTCGTGGTCCGGGCGGTTCGGGGCGCGCTGAGACCGATGTCCCGGATCCAGGCGAAACGGCGCACGATGTTAGGTTGAGCACATACGGTGCACGCTGTGCACGGCACACGAGGTGGTCGCGGATGACAGGCGTCGGTACCGACATCTACTACGACCCGTACGACTTCGACATCGACGCGAACCCGTATCCGGTGTGGAAGCGGATGCGCGACGAGATGCCGCTCTACCACAACGAGCGGTTCGGCTTCTTCGCGGTGACACGATTCGCCGACGTCGAAGCGTGCTCGGTGAACTGGCAGACCTACATCTCCGGGCGCGGTTCGGTGCTCGAGATGATCCGCGACGGGATCGCGATTCCCCGCGGAATGATCCTCTTCGAGGACCCTCCCGTTCACGACCTGCACCGCAGCTTGCTGAGCCGGGTCTTCACCCCCAGGCGGGTCGCCGCACTCGAAGGCCGCGTGCGCGAGTTCTGCGCGAGCGCGCTCGATCCCTTCGTGGGAAGCGGCGGGTTCGACTATGTCCGTGACCTCGGCGCCGACATGCCCATGCGCGTGATCAGCGAACTGCTGGGCATCCCCGAAGAAGACCAGGTGGCCGTGCGTGATCGGATCGACGAGGGCATGCGCATCGAGGAAGGCGAGATCCCGAGCGGCGATTCCACGGTGAACGACACCTCGCACTTTGCCGATTACGTCGCGTTCCGGCGCGAGCACCCCTCGGACGATCTCATGACCGCGCTGCTCGAAGTCCGCTTCGTCGACGAGCACGGCGTGGAACGCAACCTCGAAGACGACGAAATCCTCAACTACTCGGGCCTCCTCGCCGCCGCCGGCAACGAGACGACCACGCGGCTCATCGGCTGGACCGGCTACCTGCTCGGCAAGCACCCGGAGCAGCGCGAGCTCCTCCTTGCCGACCGGAGTCTCGTGCCGAGCGCCATCGAGGAGATCCTTCGCTACGAGGCACCCTCACCGGTGCAGGCGCGGTACGTGACTCGCGACGTGGAGCATTACGGCACCCCGATTCCCGAAGGTTCGATACTGCTCCTGCTCACGGCCGCCGCCAACCGCGACGATCGCAAGTTCGATGACCCGGAGCGCTTCGACATTCGTCGCAGCATCGACCACCACCTGAGCTTCGGCTACGGGCTCCACTTCTGCCTGGGCGCGGCGCTCGCCCGCCTCGAAGGTCGCATCGCACTCGAAGAGGTCCTGGCGCGGTTCCCGACCTGGGAGGTCGACGACGACCACGCCGAACGCGTGCACACGAGCACCGTGCGCGGCTGGCACCGGCTCCCGGTTCTTCTGTAACCGGCCCGAACCGCGCCGCCCGCAGGCGACGAGCGCGTCGGTCGCCGGGGGAGGGTGGAACGTCAGCGGTCCCAGAGCTTGACGACGACGCGGCCGACGGTCTCGCGATTGGCCATCGCCGTGATGGCCTGGGGCACGTCTTCGAACTCCACCACCTGCCCCACGACGGCGCGCACGCGGCCGGCCAGGACCATCTCGACGACGTTGCGCGTGATCGCGGCACCGAGCTCGTTCGAGGGAAGATTCCAACCGAGATGATTCTTCATCATCGTCTGACGCTCGGCGTCGGCGTAGGCGAGCATGACGCCGCACAGTTTGAAGTTCCCGAGCGCGATTCGACGCGGCACGATCGACTGCTCGTCGGCGACGGTCTTGTCGGACGCGAAGCCCATCATCAGGTAGCGTCCGTTGTACGCGAGAGACTTGAACGAATCCTCCATAACGGCCGCGCCGACGTTGTCGTACACGACGTCGACGCCCTTGCCGCCGGTCTGCTCGAGGCAGACGTTCGCGAACTGCTCCGTCCGATAGTTCACCACGGTCTGCGCACCGAGATCCCGGCAGAGCCCCTTCTTCTCGTCGGACCCGACCGTTGCGATGACCTGAGCTCCCTTGTCGACCGCGAGCTGGATCGCCGCCGATCCGGCACCGCCCGCCGCGGCGTGGATGAGGACGGTCTCGCCGGCCTGGAGATCCGCCCGGTCGAAGAGACCCAGCCAGGCGAGGTGGAACGGAAAGAACAACGCAGCCGCGTCGGGGAGTGGAATCGTCTCCGGCATCTCGAACGTGGAGATTGCAGGGCAGATCGCATACTCGGCGAAGCCGCCGTAGGCCTGGAGCGTGATCGCGACAACACGCGTCCCGAGCAACGCCTCGGCCCCGAGACCGCACGCGTCGACGATGCCCATCGTCTCCATGCCCGGCGAGTAGGGCAGGTCGGGCCGCACCATCATGTTGCCGCCGGTGATGCGCTCGAGGTCGTTCAGGTTGAACGGGATACCGAGCGCGCGAACGCGCACTTCGCCGGCGCCGGGCTCGGGGATGTCGACGGTGTCAAGTTGGAGCACCTCGGTGGGCTCGCCGTACTCGTGGGTGCGCCAGGCCCGCATCGTCGTCGGAGAGGTCGACGTCATGCCGCGTCCACGGCGTCGGCGTCGGGTTCAAGACCGAATCGCTCGATGTACGGGGAGAACTCCTTGCGCACGTACGCGGGGTCGACGCCGTACTCGTCGGGCCGATACCGGTGGATGCCGTCCTTGCCCTTCGGGTGGTCGGCGATGTACGCGCGCATCGCGTCAGCTCCCACACCGGACATCGGCAGGTTGAGAGCGTCATAGATCTTCTCGATCTCGACGAACTGATCGGCGACGAAGTCGGAGAAGTACATGTCGTAGAACACCGCGTCGGGGTAGTCGTGAGCTGCGCGCACGGCCATCGTCCGCTCGAGCACCATCTTGAGACGAGCAGTCCAGTCGGCCGCGATCTCGAACGGATCGACCTCGTCGCTGCCCCGCGAGCGAACGAGCGCGGTCAAGCTCGCGTAGGAAGTGAGCGACTTCACCGGGTCGCGATGGGTGAACACGATCCGCGCGTCGGGGTAGGTCTCCAGGAGCTGCGCGAGCCCCCACATGTGTGCACCGGTCTTCAGCATCCAGCGATCCCCTGGCTTGTGCCACCAGAGGTGTTGGAGCTGACGGCGGTGGAAGTCGTAGACGGCCGAGTAGTCGGCCTCGTCATCGACCCAGTCCTGGTAGCTGGGCACGCGGAACTGATTGTGGAAGAGGGCGGTGCACATCGCTTCGCCCATCATCACGACGCACTCCTGCGAGAGCGTCGCACCCATCGGGTGCATTGCCTTGAACATCGTCGAATGCAAGTCGCCGCTCGGGATCGTCGCCTGGCACGCCTCGACACGCGGGTCGCTGTTCCCGACGGACGCCTCGGGCGGTGGCGACGGGAACATGAGCTCCCAGGTGAGCGGGGCGCGGTTTGCGGGATCCTGGTTCAGGATGTCGTGCAGGATCGTCGTTCCCGTGCGCGGGAGGCCGACGATGAACACCGGCTTGACCACGTCGACCTGCGCAATCTCCGGATACCGCTCGCGGTCTCGCACGTACTCCAACCGGTTCTTCACGTGCAGGAGGATGCGCTCCTCTGCGATGAAGCGGCCCACGTCGTTGAGGCGGGCGTCGTTGTCCAGGGAATCGACGAAGCGGTCGAGGCCCTCGAGGAATTGCCCC
>Ga0315281_10001934_pt1 | contig 30820 bp, 25 predicted proteins | sample YL17G07_0_MG_FD_204540 | JGI IMG/M metagenome (GOLD analysis project Ga0315281, IMG submission 204540) | Sediment microbial communities from Yellowstone Lake, YNP, Wyoming, USA - YL17G07_0 | ecosystem: Environmental > Aquatic > Freshwater > Lake > Sediment | place: USA: Wyoming | collected...
GAATAACCTTCGCACCCCCGGCGACGCCATGCCGCCGTTCCACGGGCCCCAGTTGACCGAGACCACGCGGCAGTCCGGGCGGCGGCGCGACTCCACCTGGGCGAGCTTGTTGAGGACTTCATTGGCGGCAGCGTAGTCCACCTGGCCGACGCGCCCGACACGGCCGGTGTAGGAAGAAAATAGCGCAATCACCTTCAGCTCTTCCCACGCGAGTGCGGCAAGCAGATTGCGCAAGCCGGTCACCTTCGTGCCGTAGACCAGGTCGAACTGTTCCTCGGTCTTGTCTTCGATGCGGCGGTCGGCGAGCACGCCCGCGCCGTGAACCAGGCCGCGAATCGCGCCGTGGCTCCGGCGAACCTCGGTCAGGATACGTGCCATCGCCGCGCCATCGCGTACGTCGAGCGCGTAATAGAACGCCTGCGCGCCGGCGGCCGCCAGACGGCCGAGCTGCGCGCGGATTTCGCGCCGGGCGAGCACGTCCCGGTACTCCGCCTCCACCGCTTTTGGCGAGCTGGCGCCCTTTTTCCTGCCGAGCAGGGCTTTCTTTATCCCGGCTTCCGTCTGCAGGTCCTGCAGCCAGGCCGGTTCGCTTTCGCCAAGCTCGGTTCGGCCCAGCAATACCAGCTTCGGACGGAAAGCGCGTGCAAGCGCCAGCGCAGCGTCGCCGGTGACGCCGCGGGCGCCGCCGGAAACGACGACTACGTCGCCTTCGACCAGCGGCGGGTTGACGCCGATGCGCTCGATGGGTGACACCGCGACTTCGAGCGCCACGCGGGTACGCCCCGACAAGCCGACTTCCACGGGGCCGGCACGGAATATTTCGGCAACAATCTGTTCCGCCGCCACGGCAGCGTCAATCGATTCGGGATCGAGATCGAGCGCCTTGCAGTGGACTTCCGGCCATTCGTGGCGCGCGGTCTTCACCAGCCCGGCGAGGCCGCCGCTGACCGGATCGCACCTGGCCTTCAGATCGCCGAAGCCGAACGCGCCATCGAGGCGTGACACCGTGGCGAGAATCGCCGCACCCGCGTTGCCCGATTTGCGCAACGCCGGTCCGGCGCGCTGGATGAGGCGGAATGCGTTCTTGAGGAAGGCGTCGTCGCTGCCCGTCGCCGGCGAAAGGATGATGAGCGCGCCGAGCGCAGCCGCGTTGTTGCCGGCAAAGCCCTGACTCAGCTCGCCGCGATGCACGATCAGGCGTTGCGCGCGCAGGCGTTCTTCGACGCGCTTGCAAAGCTCGGTGCCGTCGTCGGTCAGCCAGACCTGCGCGCCGGCGGGGAGGTTGATCGTCTCGCGGCGGTCGTCGCCGGAGAGCGCGACCGGGCGGACAATTTGCCGCAGCACTTCGGGTTTCGACGGCTCCGGCAAAGGAGTTTCGACTACCGGCGCCACAGGTTGGCCGACGAGGAAATCGACTACCTCCTGCAAGGTGCGCAGCGAACCAAGGTGTTCGGGCTTGATTTCGGGTGACCCCGGCAGCTTGCCGCGCAATGCGGCCATGATTTCGACGCGCTTGATGGAGTCGATGCCGAGGTCGGAGTCCATGCCCATGCTCAAGCTAAGCATCTCGACCGGATAGCCGGTCTTCTCGGCAACCACGGCAAGCAAGGTGTCGCTGATTTCCGATGTCGGGTTCCGGGTTTCGGTTTTGACGGCAACGACAGCTTTTCCGTTGGCAAGAAACGCGACAACCTGTTCCAACGTCTGTAGCGTACCGAGGTGCTCGGGCTTGATTTCCGGTGCCTCGGGCAGCCGCGCGCGCAACGCGGCCATGATTTCGACGCGCTTGATGGAATCGATGCCGAGGTCGGAATCCATGCCCATGCCGAGCGTGAGCATCTCCACGGGATAGCCGGTCTTGTCGCACACGACTTCGAGCACCGCGTGCTCGTAGCGGCTGCGATCGGACGCGGCAGCCTGCGGGACCGCCATCGGTTCGCGTACGGTTACCGGAACCATGGCGGCCGGTACAACCGGTGCGAGCGAAGCAACCGGCGCAACCCAGACCGGCGTTGCAACCGCCTGTGGGAGCGCCGCTCCGCTGCGCTGTTCGAGCAGGGACTGGATGCCGCGGCGCGCGGATTCCTGGCCTTCGAGAAACTGCTTGTGCAGCTGCGCGGTCTGCTCCTGCAGGCGCTGCAGCGCGAGGATGCCGTCCTGTGTAGCACGCAATGCAACGGGAGTTGCATCGGCCTTTGCTGGAGTAACAGGCGGGCGGGGCGTGGTGGGCGCGCGGTAGTTCGCGCCTGAAAGCGGGACGCTCAAGGCAGGCTTGCCTGCATTCGCCTCGACCGCGGGCAGCGCGTTTTCCCAATTCGTCAGCTTGACTTCGTGCCCCAGCGACGCGAGCCGGGCAAGCGCCAGCGCGAGATCGAAAGTGCCCGAGCGTTTGCCCTTCGAGGCGTCGAGCGCGATGGTCTCGACGTCGCGGCCGGGCAGGATGGATTGCACCAGGTCGCAGAGGACGTGGCCCGGGCCGACTTCGATGAAGGTGCGCACGTCGTCCGCGTGCATCGCCTGGATCTGCTCCATGAAATTCACCGGCCGCACGATCTGGCTGGCGAGAACTTCGCGCGCCTGCCTGGGGTGCGTCGGGTATTCGCGGCCGGTGGCATTGGCATACACGGGCATCCGGCCCTTGTGGAAGGCAATGCCTTCGAGCGCCTCGGCGAACGGCGCGCGCGCAGCGGCCACCAGCGGGCTGTGAAACGCCGCCGACACCTGCAGCAGGCGGCTGCGAATGGCGCGCTTGGTCAGATTGGCGAGCGCCCGCTTGATCTGCTCGAGGGGGCCCGAAAGTACATACTGCGTTGGCGAATTGCGGTTCGCGATCACCAGCTGGCTGTTTTCTTCGCGCAGGAAACCCAGCACTGCTTCCTCGTCCGCTTGCACGGCGAGCATCGCGCCCCGGTCGCCGTCGCCATTGCCGCCGGCCATCAGGCGACCGCGCAGATTGGAGAGCTGATGCAGCGCCGCTGGCTCGATCCGTCCGGCGCCGCAGAGCGCGAGCAGTTCGCCGTAGCTGTGGCCGCAGGCGGCTTCGGTGGCGACGCCGAAATAATTCAGCACGTTGAACGCGCCCATGCTCACCGCGCCGAGCGCGGGCTGCGCGATATTTGTCGCCTTGAGCGCCTCGTCCTGCGCGTGGCGGCCCTCGTCCGAAAAGGCCGGATGCGGATAGATGTAATCGCTAAGGCGTTGTGTACTGTCCCTCGAAGACTCGTGCGCAAAAACTTCGTCGGCCTCGCCCAGCGCTTCCATCATGCCGGGGAACTGGCAGGCGAGGTCGCGCAGCATCCCGGCGTACTGCGAGCCCTGTCCGGGGAACAGCGCGCCGAGTTTGCCGTGCCTTTTGCCGGAACCGAACGCGATGCCTGCCGGCGCGGTCCAGGAAGTCCTGCCGGGATTCTTGTCCAGCATCTTGAGCGCAGCGTCTTTCAGGCTCGCGCGATCGGACTCCCTCGCGACGATGACGAGCAGGCGGAATGGCGCATTGCATTGGAACTGCTGGCGCGACCGGCGCGACTCGCGCCTGAAGTCCAGCCAGGAGGTATCGGTCCGGTGCGCGCCGAGCTGCGCCTTCAGATCGCCGAGACTCTGGCTGCCGAAGGCGAGTATCTCGAGGTCGCCGTCCCAGTCCACTGCGGGCTTCGCCGCGCCATGCTCTTCCAGCACGCAATGAAAGTTCGTGCCGCCGAAACCGAGGGCGCTGACGCCGGCGCGGCGGGGATGGGTGGCCGCCGGCAGCCACGGGCGCTTGAAGGTATTGAGATAAAACGGCGAGCGGGCAGAGGCGGCTTCTTCGAGCGGCTGCGCGATCTTGATCGTGGGCGGCAGGACTTTCTGGTGCAGCGCCATCGCCGCCTTGATGATGCCGGCCACGCCCGCCGCTGCCTTGGTGTGGCCGATCTGAGATTTTACCGAGCCGAGCGCGCACCAGGCGCCGCCTGGTTGCGGGGATTGGAATACCTCGATCAGCGAGGACAGTTCCGTCGCGTCGCCCACTTTGGTGCCGGTGCCGTGGGCTTCGATGAGGCCGATGGTTGCCGGCGCCGTTCCGGCGTCCTCGTAGGCACGCTGGAGTGCCAGCTTCTGGCCGCCGGCGCGCGGCGCATAAATCGCGCTGCTGCGCCCGTCGCTGGAAGAACCTATTCCCTTAAGCACCGCGTAGATGCGGTCGCCGTCGCGCTCGGCGTCCGCCAGGCGCTTGAGCACCAGCACTCCGAGACCTTCGCCGAGCACCGTGCCGTCGCAGTCGCGGTCGAATGGCTTCGCGTCGCCCGTCGGCGACAGCGCCGGGGTCTTACTGAAGCACATATACATGAAAATGTCGTTGAAGGTATCCACGCCGCCGGTGATGACCATGTCCGAACGGCCCGCGGCAAGCTCGAGACTGGCGAGGTGGATCGCCGCCAGCGAGCTCGCACACGCCGCATCGACAACGCAATTCGTGCCGCCCAGGTCGAGGCGGTTGGCGATACGGCCGGCCGCGACATTGCCGAGCAAGCCTGGAAAGGAATTCTCCTGCCAGCCGACGTAGGAATCCGCGATGCGCTGCACGACGTCTTCGGCGATCGTACCCTCGACGCCCGCTTCCTTGAGCGCTCTGCGCCAGATCGGATGGCCGAGCCGCGCGCCGAGCGGGATGACCAGTTCCAGCGCGCCGGTGACGCCGAGGATGACGCTGGTGCGCTCGCGATCGAATTGGCGGCCTGCAGTTCCCCCTGCGGCGTAACCGGCATCGGCCAACGCCCGCTGCGCTGCGACCAGGCTGAGAAGTTGCGAGGTGTCCGTCGCCTCGATGTCTTTGGGCGCAATGCCGAACTCCATCGGGTTGAAATTCACCGGCGCGAGGAAACCGCCGCTCTGCGCGTAGGTGTGATCGGGAGATTTCGGGTCGGCGTCGAAATAGTCGGCGGCGTTCCAGTGCGAGCCGGCGGGAACGGGCGTGATCGCGTTCACGCCGTTCTTGATGTTTGCCCAATAGGCCTGCAGGCCGTCCGCCTTGGGAAACAGGCAGCTGATGCCGACAATGGCGAGGGGCTGTGATTTGGTGCTCATGGGTTCAACGCGTCATGCATTCAACACGTCACGCAATGCTTCTGGCTCAAGAGGACGCCCGGCCGCCGGCAGATGAATGCCTTGGGCCTGGAGATACTGCCGGTGCAACTGCATTGCCGCGCCGTAAATGAGATTTTGCGCGATCACCACTACGCCGCGGTTCTCCGGCTTCTCGAGAAACGAGCCGCGTGCCCATTCGTTGAACGCGCCCATCGCCGGGCCGCACCAGACCTGGTAGTCCATCACGCGCGACGGCTCTCCGGCGTTCGCCCAGCGCGAACTGAGGCCCAGATAGCTGCGGAACACGAGGGCCATCCTGTGCTTGGGATCGCGTTCGGCGCGCTCGACCTGCCCCGGGTCGCGGGCAAGGAAATACTCCCGCGTGCTGCGCCAGGTGTCCTCGAGTGTGGCACGAAGAAGTTGCTTTTCAATGAATGCCTTATCCGATTCCGGCAAGGTATCCAAGCCCGGATTTGCCCGGTACAGATCATACAGCTTGGCAGCGCGCATTGGGAACATCGTGCCCCGCTTGAGCACCTGCACCCGCACTCCCATTTCGAACATGTCCGCCGCCGGCGCCATGGCGATATCCGCCTGTTCGGCCTGCGCGAGCATGCGCCGCACGGCCGCCGAGGAGCCCGATTCGATGCAGGCCTGGTTCACCGAGCCGGTGAGGACGTAGGCGGCCCCCATCGCAAACGCCGCCGCCAGTCCCGCCGGCGTCGACAATCCGCCCGCGGCGCCCACGCGCAAGGGCTGCTCGTAGCCGAATTGTCCCTGCAGCCGGTCGCGCAGCGCGAGGAGGGTCGGCAGCAGCGTCACCAGCGGGCGATTGTCCGTGTGGCCGCCGGAATCCGCTTCTGCGGTGAGGTCCTGCGCCACAGGAATGCTCGCCGCAAACAGTGCCTGCTCACCCGTGATTTCTCCCCGGCGGACGAGTTCGTCGAGGAACTCTTTCGGCGGAGGAGAGAAAAACTGCGTCGCGACTTCGACGCGCGAGACTTTGGCGATGATGCGATTGGGCGTAATGATGTGGCCCTCGGCGTCGCGCTTGATGCCGCTCACCCGATAGCGCACCACCGGCAGCGTGAGCCGCAAATAGGCGGAGGCCTCCACCAGGCGAATCCCGCGCCGCAGGTAGAGATCCACGACGCCCGCTTCGAGATCCGGCTCGTTGGGACTGTGGATGAGATTGAAGCCATAGGGCGCGCCGGGACAGATGCGCGCCAGCTCGTCGATCGCCGCTTCGATGCGCTCCAGGCTCAGGCCGGCGGCGCCGAAAAAACCGAGCATCCCCGCGCCGGCCATCTCCCCGACCAGCCGGGTCGAGGCGATGCCATTGGCCATCGCGCCCGCGACATAGGCATAGCGCAGGCGATGGTCCCGGCGGAACGATTCGTTCCCCAAGTTTTCCGGTCTCAGCTCCGGAAAGCCGGCGCTGGCGTTCATGCTGCGGCTTGTGCCGCGCCGCTCGCCAACAACTGCTCGATGGCGGCGTCAGCGAGCCCGGCCTCGCGCAGCACCTCGCGCGTGTGCTCGCCAAGGCCAGGGGCGTGGCGGCGGTACTCGGGCGCCGACTCGGACCACTCCGAGGGCGTGGCCATCGAGCGGATGCGGCCCTCGGTCGGATGCTCGATGCTGCGGAAGTAGCCAATAGCCGCCAGGTGCGGGTCGTTGACGACGTCGGCTAGGCTATTCATGCGCTGCACCGGGATGTCGGCGGCTTCGAAGGCCGCGATCCATTCATCGGTGCTGCGCTTGGCCATCTCCGCGGCGACCAACGCGTAAGCGCCCCCGAAATCGCGGCTGCGCGCCTCCTGGGTGGCGAATTTCGGATCGGCGAGCAGCTCGGGCCGTCCGATCAGCTCGAAGAAGGCACGCCACTGCTTGTCGTTGTAGACCAGGACGCAGACGTAGCCGTCCTTCGTTTCGTAGGGCCGGCGCTCCCTCTCCAGCATGCGCGCGTACCCGGGCGCTCCCTGCGTCTGTCCTTCCTGCGGCTCGTAGGTATAGGCGCCCATGTGCTCGCCCAACACCGTCTGCAGCAGGCTTTCGAACATCGGCACGTCAACGCGCTGGCCCTTGCCGCTTTTCTCGCGATGGTAGAGCGCCGCGCAGACCGCATTCACGATGTGCAGCCCGACTGAACGGTCAGCGAGCGTGACCGGCGCGTAGCGCGGCGACTCGGCGCCTCCTTCTTTCAGCAGCCAAGGCAGTCCGGAGGCGCCCTGAATCAGGTCGTCGTAGGCGGCCTTGGCGGCGTAAGGACCGCGCTGGCTGTAGCCGAAAGCGCCGACGTAGATGAGGCGCGGGTTCACCGCGCGCACCTCGTCGTAGGAGAGCTTCAGCCGCGCCATCGCCTGCGGCCGGATGTTGTAGACCAGCACGTCGGCGTTCTTGGCGATCGCGAGGCAGGCGCCGCGCCCGGCGTCCTGCTTGAGATCCAGCACCACCGAGCGCTTGTTGCGGTTGGCGTTCATGAAGATGTGCCCCATGCCCCTGGAGCGCATCGGCGCGTTGTGGCGCATGAGGTCACCCTCGGGCGGCTCGACTTTGATCACATCGGCGCCGAAATCGGCAAGGATTTGCGTCGCGTACGGACCCATCACCACGGTCGTGAGGTCGAGGATCCGCACGCCGTCGAGCGGACCGCTCATTCAGGAATTCAATTTCGCCAGCAATTCCCGCGTCTTGGCCGGGTCGGACTGGCGCAACACGCGCTGCGCAAGCGGCTGCGCTTCCGCGAGGTTGGTGCGCAGCACCCGCTCCTTGATCTCGAGCAGTTGCTGCGCGTGCATCGAGAAATTTCGCAGGCCGAAGCCCAGCAGCAGGCGGGTAAGCGCGGGGTCGCCGGCCATTTCGCCGCACACCGCGACCGGCGTGCCGTTGCGGTTGGCGGCCTGGATGGTGTGCGCGATCAGGTGCAGCACCGCCGGATGCAGCGGGTCGTACAGATGGGCCACGGCGTCGTCGGTGCGGTCGATCGCGAGGGTGTATTGAATCAGGTCGTTGGTGCCGATGGAAAGGAAATCCAGCCGCCGCATGAACATCTGCAGCGCCAGCGCCGCTGCCGGCACCTCGATCATGCCGCCGACTTCGACCCCCTTGTCGTAGTCCATGCGCTTGTCGTCCAGCTGCTGCTTGGCCTGCTTGAGCATCATCAGCGATTGATCGATCTCGTGCGCGTGGGCGAGCATCGGCAGCAGGATCTTCACGCGCCCGTACTTGGTGGCGCGCAGGATCGCGCGCAGTTGGGCGAGGAACAGCTGCGGCTCGGCCAGGCAATAACGGATGGCGCGCAGCCCGAGGGCAGGATTGGGCATTTCCGCCGGGCCGCCTTCCGAGAGCCCCTTGTCGGCGCCGAGATCCAACGTGCGGATCACCACCGGGCGGCCGTCCATGGCCTTCGCCACTTCGCGATAGGCCTCGAACTGTTCGTCCTCGCTGGGCAGGATCTTGCGGTTCATGAACAGGAATTCGGTGCGAAACAGGCCCACGCCCTGCGCGCCGGATTCCTGGACGTCGCCCAGGTCCTGCGGCAACTCGATGTTGGCGTAGAGTTCGACCGGCGTGCCATCCAGCGTCGCCGAGGGCGTGGACCTGAGCCGCTTCAGCTTCTGCCGTTCCAGGCCGTACTGCGACTGGCGCAGGCGGTACTCGCCCAGCACCAACGGATCCGGATCCACGACCAGCACGCCCTGGATCCCGTCCACGATCACCACGTCGTTCTCGCGGATCATCTGGCGCGCGTGGTGCAGGCCCGCCAGCGCCGGAATGTTGAGACTGCGCGCGAGGATCGCGGTATGCGAGGTCACGCCGCCCACGTCGGTGACGAAGCCGCCGAACTTGTGGCGCTTGAACAGAATCATGTCCGCGGGCGAAAGGTCGTGCGCCACGACGATCAGGTCGCCTTCGGCTGACGGCGGTGGCTCGGGCGCGACGCTGCCGCCGGCGAGCGCCTTCATTACCCGCTCCACCACCTGCTCGATGTCCTGGCGCCGTTCCCGCAGGTAGGGATCCTCGATCTCCTCGAATTGCGCCACCAGCTTTTCCATCTGCTGCACCAGCGCCCATTCGGCGTTGTAGCGGCGTTCGCGGATCAGTTCGCGCGGCGTCTGCGACAGCGACGAGTCGGCGAGAATCATGCGGTGCAGGTTGATGAAGGCGCCGAACTCCGCCGGCGCATCTCCGGCGATATGGGCCTCGATCGCCGACAGTTCCTGGCGCGCGCGCGCGATCGCGGCGTCGAACCTGAAGATTTCGGCGGCGACCGCGGCTTCGCCGATTTCGTAGTGCGCGGCCTCCAGGCGCGCGCTCGAGACCAGGTGCGCGTGGCCGATGGTGATTCCGGCGGACACGGCGACGCCGTGCAGCACGAAATTCACCTACACCCCCTCGTCGAACCGGTCCGCGATCAGTTTTTGCAGTGCGGCGAGGGCGGCTTGCGCGTCCTCGCCTTCGGCCTCGATGGTGATCGAAGCGCCCTTGCCGGCGGCAAGCATCATCACCCCCATGATGCTCTTGGCGTTGACGCGGCGAGCGTTGCGCGACAGCCAGACTTCGCACTTGAAGCTGCTCGCGACCTGGGTGAGCTTGGCCGAAGCCCTGGCGTGCAGGCCAAGCTTGTTGACGATCAGTACTTCAGCGCGCGCCATCACGGGACTCCGTGATCCTTGCCGCAGGAATCCATGGTCATGTGTACCACGCCTTCGGTGCCGCCCGAAAGCGCTTTTTCCACCGCCATCGCGAGCCCCTTGTCGCGGTAGGTCAGGGCACGCACCAGCATCGGCAGGTTGACGCCCGATATCCCCTCGACGCGGCCGGGTCGCAGCAGCTTGAGGGCGATGTTGCCCGGGGTCGCGCCATAGATGTCGGTCAGCACCAGGACGCCGTCGCCTTCGTCCAGCTGGCGCACCAGGTCCAGCGCCTGCGGCAGGATCGCCGCCGGGTCGTCGTGCACCGTGATGCCGACCTGCCGCACGCGCATCGGTCGTTTGCCGAGCACGTGGCTGGCCGAGTGGATCAGCGCCTCGCCAAAGGCGCCGTGCGCGACGATCAGGATCCCGATCATCGCGCGTTACCTCTTATTTCTTTCTCTAAAGAATCCAAAAAAGCGCCAGAGACATCGAAGCCCGTTTGGTCCTGGATTTCGCGGAAGCAGGTCGGGCTGGTGACGTTGACCTCGGTGAGGTAGTCGCCGATCACGTCCAGGCCGACGAGCAGCAGTCCCCGGGCGGCGAGCACCGGCCCGAGCGCTTCGGCGATCTTGCGGTCCTGCGCCGAGAGCGGCTGCGCCACGCCGCGTCCGCCGGTGGCGAGGTTGGCGCGCGTTTCGCCCGGCTTGGCGATGCGCGCGAGCGCGTGCGGCACCGGCTTGCCGCCGATCAGCAGGACGCGCTTGTCGCCGTCTTTTATCGCCGGCAGGTAGCGCTGCGCCATGATCGAGCGCGCGCCGCCCTGCACCATGGTTTCCACGATCACGTTGCGGTTCGGGTCGTCCTGCCGCACGCGGAAGATGCTTTCCCCGCCCATGCCGTCCAGGCGCTTGAGGATCACGTCGCGCTGCTCCTCAATGAAGGCGTGCACGCGTTCCGGGTCACTGGTTGCCAGCGTCGGCGCCACGAACTGCGCAAACTCCAGGATGCCCAGCTTTTCGTTGTGGTCGCGCACCGCGGCGGGCTTGTTGAACACGCGCGCGCCGTCGCGTTCGGCCTGTGCCAGCAGCCAGCTCGCCGTCAGATATTCGAGATCGAAGGGCGGATCCTTGCGGTTCAAGACCGCGTCGAACGATGCCAGCGCGCCCGGCGCGCCGCTGCCATGCGCGCGATACCAGTCCTCGTCGTTGTCGGTGAGCGACAGGCCGGTGGTGCGCGCAAGAACCTGGCCCTTCCAATGGAGATCGCCCTGCCGGCAGGAAAAAATCTGATGGCCGCGCGCCTGCGCCGCGCGCATGATCGCAACGCTCGTGTCCTTGTAGGCCTTGAGCGATTCCAGCGGATCGAGAATGAAGAGAAATTTCACTTTGCAGGGGCCGTGCTTGGCGGCTCGGGCGCCAGCCAGCGCAGGCCGAACCCCAACCTACTTCTTGGGATTTGCCGGCTCTTTCAGGTTTCCGCCCGCCTGGTTCGCCATGGAAACGATCGCGCTGGCGAGTTCCTGGTCGCTGAGGCTGGTGCCGGCGCGCGCCGCCATCGCGCCCTTGCCCTTGATCACCGATTGCAGCAGTCCGTCCAGACCCAGCTTGAGGCGCGGCGCCCAGCCTGCCTTGTCTCCCAGCTTGGGCGCGTTGGCAACGCCCGCCTGGTGGCAGGCGGCGCAGACTTCCTTGACGATCTCATCGCCGCTCTTCGCCGCCCCGGCGCCGGCGGCGCCGAATTCGACCTTGCCAACCGGTTGGATGCGCGCGCTGACCGCCTCCGGCGTGAGCGCCGCAGGGTCGGCGTGCGGGCGGTTCAACACCAGTTGCACCGTCAACACAATGCCGACGATCGGCACCACGAACGCAAGCAGCACGATCATGATCAGCTGTTTCGGTGTCTTGATGAAGGAGGAATGCTCGTCGTGCTCGGCCATGCGGGCGCCCCGTGACTGTTGTGCTGGTAAAATGCTGATTTTAGCGCGAAACCTCAGGTCTCAGCGCAGCGCCCGTAGCTCAGCGGATTAGAGTATTGGCCTCCGAAGCCAAGGGTCGTGGGTTCGAATCCCGCCGGGCGCGCCAACCAAGCACGGCATTTCGTTTCAATCTCCGAACACTTCGTTCGTGTGCTCGCCGAGCTTCGGCGCGCGGCGGCTGATCGGCGGCCGCGCGCCGTCGAGCATGATCGGCAGGCCCATCAGGCGCAGATCGAGGCCCGGCACCTGCATCAGCATGCCGAGCGCTTCGGTCTGCGGCTCGGCCAGCACTTCGGTCAACGTATTGACCGGCGCGCAGGGCACGCCCGCCGCCTCCAGGATGTCGATCCACTCGCCCTTGGTGCGCGTCGCCACGATGCGCGCTACCTCGGACAGGATCTCGTCGCGATGCTCGTAGCGCCCGGCATTCCGTGCAAAGCGCGGGTCGCCTGCCCAATCCGCGCGGCCTAGCGCCACCGCGAGCTTGGCGAACAGCCGGTCGTTGCCGGCGGCGATGACGATCGGGCCGTTGCGGGCCTCGAAACCCTGAAACACGATCAGTTTTCCGCTGCCGGTCGGATGGCGCAGCGGCAGCTCGCCCGACAGCGCGTAGCCCGCGTAGGGGATGGTCCACCAGCCGAGCGCGGTCTCGAACAGCGATGTGTCCACCATGCCACCTTTCCCGGTGGCCGAACGGCGCAGGAGCGCGGCCAGCACGCCGATCGCCGCCCACAGGCCGGTGCCGTGGTCCAGTACCTGGGTGCCCATGCGGATCGGCGGGCCGTCCGGCTCGCCGCTCAGCATCATCAGGCCCGAGAACGCTTGCACCATCGGCTCGAATCCCGGGCGGTCCTTGAGCGGGCCGACGCTGCCGAGCGCTCCGAGCGAGCAATAAACAAGTTTCGGGTGGCGCCGCATGAGCGTGGGGCCATCGAGGCCGAGCGCGTCCATGGATCCCGGACGGAGGTTCTGCACCAGCACGTCGGCGCTATCGATCAGCTGGAGCAGCCGGGCCACCGCGACAGGGTCCTTCAGGTCCACCGCGACCGAGCGTTTACCCAGGTTGACCGCGTGGAAGGAACTGCCGTTGCCGTCTAGAAAGGGCGGACCCCAGCCGCGCGTGTCGTCGCCGCCTTCAGGCCGCTCGACTTTGATCACATCGGCACCCAGGTGGGCGAGGATCTCGGCGCAGTACGGCCCGGCGAGGTTCTGAGCCACTTCGATGACGCGAATGCCTTGGAGCGGCAGCATTCCGTGAGAGTATTCCATTTCCATGAGTGAGACGCGCGATCTCGTCCGCGAGGCGGCCGAGCGCCTCTTTGAGAAGCATTGCACCGCGGAAACGATGCGTCGCGCCGATGGCGGCGAACTCCCGCAGGCGCTGTGGCGCGCGCTGACTGAAGCCGGCTACACATCTGCGCTGGTCCCCGAGAGTGCCGGCGGCGCCGGTCTGGATATGTCCGATGCGCTGTCGCTCCTGTTCAGTGCCGGACGGCACGCGGTGCCGGCACCGCTCGCGGAAACCATGCTTGCGGGCTGGCTGTTGTCGTCTGCCGGTATCGCGCCACCCGAAGGACCTCTCGCGGTGGCGCCGGTCCGCGAAGGCGACGACGTGAAAGCGAGCCGCGACGGCACGGGCTGGCGCTTGCAGGGTAAGGCGGGCCGCGTACCATGGGCTGCGCGCGCGGCCGCGATCGTCGCGCTGGCGCGCTGCGAAGACCGCAACCTCGTGGCACTCGCGGCTCCCGGCGATTGCCGCATCGTTGGAGGCGCGAATCTCGCGGGCGAACCGCGCGACGACGTCGATTTCTCCGGCGTACGCTGTAGCGTTGGCGCGTTCGCGGCACCGGACGCGGCGGCGCTGCGCTCGCTGGGTGCGGTAATGCGCAGCGCCCAGATGGCCGGGGCCCTGCAGAGCGTTCTCGAAACCAGCGTGCAGTACGCGCGCGAGCGTGTGCAGTTCGGCCGGCCCATCGGCCGCTTCCAGGCGGTGCAGCAGAATCTTGCAGTACTCGCGGGGCAGGCCGCGGCGGCGACCGCGGCGGCCGAGGCTGCGATCGAGGCGGCGGCGCACGACCTTCATTCGCCGGCGGTGGCGGCGGCGAAGATCCGCGCGGGCGAAGCAGCCGGGATCGGTGCGGCCATCGCCCACCAGGTGCACGGGGCAATCGGTTTCACGCAGGAGCACCGGCTCCATTATTCGACGCGGCGGCTTTGGTCCTGGCGCGATGAGTTCGGCAACGAGGCCTATTGGGCGCGCCGCTTGGGTGGCGAACTGGCCGCGGCGGGCGCCGATCGCCTGTGGCACGGCATCACCGCCGCGGGATAGCGAACATGGCGAGCATCGATAACCTGCGCTTCGAACCGCCGCCGCCTTTTCCCGAGGCTGAAGTGCTGCGCGGCGAAGTGCGTGCGTTCCTCGCCGAGCACCTGCCGAAGCGCGCGATCACGGAAGGGGTGGGTTCCTGGGGCGGAAGCAGTCGCGAATTCAGCCGCAAGATGGGTGCGCGCGGCTGGATCGGCATGACCTGGCCGAAGCGCTACGGCGGTCATGAACGCAGCGCGCTCGAGCGTTACGTGGTGCTGGAGGAGATGCTCGCATCGGGGGCCCCGGTAAGCGGCCATTGGGTGGCCGACCGGCAAAGCGGGCCGCTGATCCTGCGCGTCGGCACCGAGCAACAGAAAAATTCGATCCTGCCGCGCATCGCCGCAGGGGAATGCTCGTTCTGCATCGGCATGAGCGAACCTGATTCCGGTTCGGACCTCGCCTCGGTGCGCACGCGAGCGGCCGCGGTCGAGGGAGGCTTCCGCGTCAACGGCACGAAACTGTGGACCTCCAACGCGCATCGCTCTGACTACATGATTCTCCTGTGCCGGACGGGGGAAGCGGGCGAGCAGCGCCATGGGGGGCTGACGCAGTTCCTCGTCGACCTGAAAGCGACGCGGGGAATCGCGATCCGACCGGTGCGCAACCTTTCGGGCGACCATCATTTCAATGAGGTCGTATTCCAGGATGTCTTTTTGCCCGGCGCGAATGTGCTGGGAGAAGTCGGCAGCGGCTGGCAGCAGGTGACGAGCGAACTCGCCTTCGAGCGCTCCGGGCCGGAACGCTTTCTTTCGTCGTTCACGCTGCTGGTCGAACTGGTCCGGGCGCTCGGCCCCGATCCCTCGGAGCGGGCGCGCATCGCACTCGGGCGCATCGTCGCGCATATCTATACCCTGCGCCGGCTGTCGCGCTCAGTCGCCGGCATGCTGCAGGCGGGCGCGAATCCGGCGCAGCAGGCGGCGCTCGTCAAGGATCTCGGTACCACGCTCGAGCAGGAAATTCCCGAGATCGCGCGCCAGCTCATCGACGCGGAACCCGACCGGGCCTCGACGCAGGACTTCGTCACGGTCCTTGCGCACACCATGATGAACGCGCCTTCTTTCAGCCTCCGAGGCGGCACTCGCGAGATCCTGCGGGGGATGATTGCGCGCGGGCTCGGCCTGCGCTGATCCGAGCAGAAGTTCCAAGGAGATTTTTCTCATGGATGCACCGCTCGACTACGCGCAGGACGGCACTATCGTCACGCTCACCCTGAACGCGCCCGGCATCCGTAACGCCATTTCCGGCAGCGACATGATCGATGCGCTGGTCGAGGCCTGCGAGCGGCTGAACGCCGACATGAGCGCGCGCGTCGCCATCCTGACCGGTGCCGGCAGCGCGTTTTCCTCCGGCGGCAACGTCAAGAAAATGCATGACGGCGGTGGCCTGCCGGCGCAGACGCGGCGCAACTACAAGCTCGGCATCCAGCGCATCCCGCTCGCCTTCGACGAACTCGAGGTGCCGATCATTGCCGCGGTCAACGGGCCGGCGATCGGCGCCGGCTGCGATCTCGCTTGCATGTGTGACATCCGCATTGCCGCCGAAAGCGCCCGCTTCGCCGAGAGTTTCGTCAAACTCGGCATCGTCCCCGGCGACGGCGGCGCCTGGCTGCTGCCGCGGGTGGTTGGCTATTCGAAGGCCTGCGAAATGGCTTTTACGGGCGACATGTTGAGCGCCGCGGAGGCGTTTGCCTGCGGCCTGGTCTCCAAAGTCGTCTCTGACGCGGAGTTGATGGCCGAAGCGCGCAAGCTGGCCGAACGTATCGCGGCCAATCCGCCGCACGCCGTGCGGATGACCAAGCGCCTGATCCGCGAGGGCCAGAACGTCCAGCTCGCCACCCTGCTGGAACTCTCCGCGGCCATGCAGTCGCTTGCGCACGCCACCGCCGACCACAAGGAAGCGGTCGCGGCCTTCATGGAGAAGCGCAAGCCGGAGTTCGGCGGCGCGTAAAGCAGCTTTTGACCAGGATCAAACCGCAGCGAGCCATTAGAACGACAATTTACTGTACGACCACTGATCGGAGGAGTCATCATGCGCAAACACACACTTCTGCTGCTTGCGGCGCTGTTCGCGCAGGCCGGGAGCGCACAGGCCCAATACCCGACCAAGCCGGTGACCATGGTCGTGCCGTACGCGGCCGGAGGTCCGACCGATACCGTTGCCCGCGTGATGGGCGTGGCGATGACCAAACCCCTGGGTCAGACTGTAATCGTGGAGAACAAGCCGAGCGCGGGCGGCATCCTCGGGCCCGAGCAGGTCAAGAACGCCAAGCCCGACGGCTACACCATCCTGATCCATCACATCGGCATGGCGACCACGCCGGCGCTGTACCGGCAACTGCGCTTCAACCCGCTCACCGATTTCGAGTACATCGGCCTGATCAACGATGTGCCGATGACGCTGATCGCGCGGCAGAATTTCCCGGCCAAGGACTTCAAGGAATTTCTCGCCTACATCAAGGCCAACAAGGACAAGGTCACCTACGCCAACGCCGGCATCGGTGCCGCCTCGCACCTTTGCGGCATGCTGTTCATGAGCGCGGTCGAGACAGACATGCTGACCGTGCCGTACAAAGGCACCGCGCCGGCAATGAACGACCTGCTCGGCGGCACGGTGGACTTCATGTGCGATCAAACCACCAACACCACGAACCAGATCAAGGCCGGCAAGGTGAAGGTGTATGCAGTGACCTCGAAGAAACGCGTGCCCTCGCTGCCCGACGTCCCGACGCTGGATGAGCTGGGGCTGAAGGGCTTCGAAGTCGGAATCTGGCATGCCCTGTACGCGCCCAAGGGCACGCCCAAGCCGGCGATCGACAAGCTGGTCGCCGCGCTGCAGGAGGCGGTCAAGGACGAGACCGTGAAAAAGCGCTTTGGGGATCTGGGCGCCGAGGCCTATCCGGTTGACAAAGCGACACCCGCCGCGCTTGGCGCGCACCTCAAGGCCGAGATCGACAAGTGGGGGCCGATCATCAAGAAAGCCGGCATCTACGCCGATTAAGCAACGCCGTACTTTTTAAACCAGGCCAGCATCCTCTTCCAGCCGTCTTCGGCCTCCGCCTTGCGGTAGCTCGGCCGGTAATCGGCGTGGAATCCGTGCGGCACGTCTGGATAGACGTGAATCGGGCACGTCTTGTCCTTGCCGAAGGCGAGCAGCCCGGCGCGCATGCGTTCGACATGCACCAGCGGAATACCCTGGTCTGCACCGCCGTAGAGACCAAGCACGGGTGCGTTCAGTTTGTCGGTCACGTCCAGCGGACCGGTCGGATTCGGGCCGAACGGCATTAAGCTGCCGTACCACGCAACCGCGGCCTTGACCCGCTTCGAGTGCGCGGTGTACATCCAGACGGTCCGGCCAGCGCGGCACAAACCGGTGATGCCGAGTTTTTTCGCATTCGCGCGCCTGTGCTTTTCCGCCCAGGCTAGAGTCGCGTCCAGATCCCGGAACGCCTGCTCGTCAGCGAGCGAATTCGCCTTGGCCAGCACTTCCTTGATGTCGGTGAGCTTCCACAGTTCGCCGAGGCGGTAGTACGGATCGTTGGCGATCGCGAAGTAGCCGGCCTTGGCGAGGCGGCGGCAGGTGTCCTTGATGTACTCGTGCAGGCCCCAGATCTCGGTCACCACCAGCACCACCGGCCGCTTGCCGCCCGCATTGGGCACTGCATAGTAGGCGGGCATGTCGCCGATCTTGACGTCGCCGCCTTCCAGCCCGTCCATCGGCGTCTTGATCGCTTGTCCGAGCACTGGCTTGGAGGTGACCGCGAAACCCGCCGCGATGGCGGCGGCAATGAAGCCGCGCCGGTCGATCGGCGTTTCGGGCACGAGGCTGTTGAAGTGGTCGTTTTTTTCCAGATCCAGCGGCGAATCCCTAAGCATGATCTCCTCTAATTATTTTTGGCACCCATTAGAATACATTGCCGCCCCCGGATTATTCCATTGACTGGCCAATGAATGCGAGACCCCCAAGCATGAATGCGAGTCCTGTGAGCCGTTTTCCTGTTCCGGAGCTGAAAGACCTCCCGGCCGACATTCGCGAGCGCATCGAAGCGGTGCAGCAGAAGACCGGCTTCGTGCCCAATGTGTTCCTCGCGCTCGCGCACCGGCCGGCCGAGTGGCGCGCGTTCGTCGCCTACCACGACGCGCTGATGGAAAAGGAACCGGACGCGGCCTGCACGCTCTCCAAGGCCGAACGCGAGATGATCGTGGTCGCCACTTCAGGCGCCAATCATTGCCAGTATTGCGTGGTCGCGCACGGCGCGATCCTGCGCATCCGGGCGAAGAATCCACTCGTCGCCGACCAGGTGGCGGTCAACCACCGCAAGGCGGACCTCACGCCCCGCCAGCACGCGATGCTCGATTTCGCGATGCAGGTGGCGTTGGAGTCGTACACCGTAGATGACGCTGCTCTGGAAGCGCTGCGCGCCCACGGCTTCACCGCCGATGACGCCTGGGACATTGCCGCGATTGCCGCGTTCTTCGCCCTGTCGAACCGGCTTGCCAACGTCGCCAGCATGCGGCCGAACGACGAGTTCTACCTGCTGGGGCGACTGCCTAAAAAGTAGGGTGGCGTTTCCATTGCTGCGTCGCACCCTCGAAGGCGTGCGCGAGCTGCAGCACGCCGAAGTCGTCGCGATAGCGGCCGACGATCTGCAGGCCGACCGGCAGCGGCTTCGGATCATCCGTGAAGCCCGCCGGCACCGAGATCGCCGGGTGGCTGGTGATGGTGATGTAGTAGCAGCTCTTCATCCAATCGAGGTAGTTGCCCATCTTCACGCCCGCGATCTGCGCCGGGTATTCCTGGTCCACCGGGAACGGCGGCAGCTGGTTCACCGGGCAGAGCAGGAAATCGTAGCGCTGGAGGAACTCGCGCATGCGGTGGAACAGTTGCGTGCGCAGCAGTTCGGCGCGGGCGATTTTTTCCGGCACGAGTTTCAAGCCCTCTTCGATGTTCCAGATCACGGTCTGCTTGAGTTGCGCGCGGTGGTCCTTGTACAGCTGGCCGTTTTTCTGCAGGAAGGCAAGCGCGCGCAGCGTCTCGAAGGATTCAGTGGCGCCGGAGAAATCGGGGCAGGCCTCCTCGACGATGCAGCCAAGGTCCTTGAAAATGCTCTTTTTCTTCTCAAGCACCGCCGTGACTCGTGGATCCATCGGCAAGCCGCCGAGATCCCGGCTCCAGGCAACTCTCGTTTTCTTGAAACTGCGGGAAAGAGAAGAAGAAAAAATTCTTCCCGGTTCCGAAATCGACGTCGGTGCCCGCGGATCGGGCCCAGCCATGGCCGAGAACAGGAACGCGGTGTCCGCCACGGTGCGCGCGATCGGACCGGCTACCGCCAGCGATTCCCAGGCGTTGGATCCCGGCCAGTTCGGCACGCGCCCCGGTGTCGGCCGGAAGCCGACCACATTGCAGTAGTTGCCCGGGTTGCGCAGGCTGGCCGCAAGGTCGGAGCCGTCGGCGAACGGCAACATGCCGCAGGCCACCGCGACCGCCGCGCCGCCCGAGGAGCCGCCGCAGGTCTTGGCAGGGTCGTAAGGGTTTTTCGTCGCACCGAATACCTGGTTGAAGGTCTGGCTGCCGGCGCCGAACTCGGGGGTGTTGGTCTTGCCCAGCGTAATCGCGCCGGCCGCCGCAAGCCGCTCGACGATGGCGTGGTCCTCGGTGGGCACATGGTCGCGGTAGATCGGCGAGCCCTGCGTGGTGCGGATGCCCTTCGTCGCCACGAGATCCTTGTAGGCGATCGGCAGGCCCGCCAACGGCTTGGATTTGTTTGCTTTGAAATTTCTATCAAACTTTTTCGCGCCGGACAGTGCAAGCTCGGGCAAGAAGGTCACGATCGCATTCACCTTGGGATTGACGCGCTCGATCTGCGCGATGAACGCTTTCATCACCTCGGTTGCCGATAGCCTGCGGCCGCGGATCAGGCGCGCGAGTGTCCTGGCTGGCGTAAAGCAGATGTCGGTCATAGCAGCACGATGTCGTATTGTTCTTGAGCATAACCGGTCTCGACCTGGACCGAAACTGGCCTGCCGATGAAATCCGAGAGCATCGCGAGCGCACCGGATTCTTCCTCCTGGAACAGGTCGCAGACCGACGGCGAGGCGAGCACCCGGTATTCGCGGGCGTTGAAGGCGCGCGCTTCGCGCAGGACCTCGCGCAGCACTTCATAGCAGATCGTGCGCGCCGTCTTCACCTCGCCGCGGCCGCCGCAGGCCTGGCACGGTTCGCACAGGACGTGGGCGAGCGATTCGCGGGTGCGCTTGCGCGTCATCTCCACCAGCCCGAGCGCGGTGAAGCCGCTCACCGTCATGCGCGTGCGGTCGCGCGCGAGGGCGCGCCGGAACTCCTCCAGCACCGCGGCGCGGTGGTGCTCGGCGTCCATGTCGATGAAATCAACGACGATGATGCCGCCCAGGTTGCGCAGGCGCAGCTGGCGCGCGATCGCCTGCGCCGCCTCGAGATTGGTCTTGAACACGGTGTCGTCGAAACTGCGCTGGCCGACGAAGCCGCCGGTGTTGACATCCACCGTGGTCATCGCTTCGGTCTGGTCGATTACCAGCGTGCCGCCCGATTTCAGGTCGACGCGCCGGGAAAGCGCTTTCTCGATTTCCTGCTCGACGTTGTAGAACTCGAACAGCGGCCGCTCCCCGGTGTAGTGCTGCAACCTGCCGACGAGCGCCGGCATGTAAGCGTGGGCAAAGGCGGCCAGCTTCTGGTGATTTTCGCGCGAGTCCACGTGCACCGCCGAGGTGGCATCGGAGGTCATGTCGCGCAGCACGCGTTGCGCGAGCGACAGGCCCTGGTAGACCAGCTTGGGAGGCTGTGCGCCCGAATTGACACCTCCGGCGCGTTGCTGGATGTCGCGCCAAAGGTTGCGCAGGTACTCGATGTCGGCGCGTAGTTCATCGTCGCTCGCGCCCTCGGCGAGCGTGCGCACGATGAAGCCGCCTTTCTCTTCCGCGGGGACCAGCGCCTTCAACTTCTCGCGCAGCGCCGCGCGGCCGGCTTCATCCTCGATTCGCTGCGAGATGCCGATGTGCGGATCCTGCGGCAGGTAGACGAGCAGGCGGCCGGCGACCGACAGTTGGGTCGAGAGCCGCGCACCCTTGGTGCCGATGGGGTCCTTGAGCACCTGCACCGTCACCGGCTGGCCCTCGGCGAGCATTTTCTCGATGGGATTGCCGGGCTCCATCTTGCCATTCCCGCCATTCGATTTGCGATGCTCCCAGAGGTCGGCGACATGCAGGAAAGCCGTGCGCTCCAGGCCGATCTCGACGAACGCGGATTGCATGCCGGGCAGCACGCGCGCGACGCGCCCGACATAGATATTGCCAACCAGACCGCGGCTCGCCTCGCGCTCGACCACCAGTTCCTGCACCTGGCCGGCGGCGAGCACCGCGACGCGCGTCTCCTGCGGCGTGATGTTGACGAGGATTTCTTCGTTCACGCGGCAGACCCGATCCGCTCCAGCAGTTGCGCCGTCTCGTACAGCGGCAGGCCGACCACACCCGAGAAGCTGCCGCGCAGCTCGGCCACAAAGCGCGCCGCATGGCCCTGGATGCCGTAGGCCCCCGCCTTGTCCTCGCATTCGCCGGTGCCGATGTAACGGGCGATTTCCTCTTTGCTGAGCGTTTTGAACCGGACTTCCGAAACCGAAACGGCGCTCTCCAGTCGCGAGTCGTGCTTCACGGCGACCGCGGTCAGCACCTCGTGCAGCCGACCGGAGAGCGCGGCGAGCATCTCCGCCGCTTCCAGGCCGTCCGCCGGCTTGCCGAGAATGCGCCCGTCGACCGCCACGGTGGTGTCTGCGCCAAGCACCGGCGCGCGCGGAAGATTGTCCCGCTCGACGCGCCGCCAGCCGGCCTCGGCCTTGGCGCGCGCGAGACGATCCACGTAGGCCCGCGGCGATTCGCCGTCCAGGACCGATTCATCCACGTCGATTTCCATCACCTCGAATTTGACGCCGATCTGCGCGAGCAGTTCCTGCCGCCTCGGGCTGCGGGATGCCAGATAGATCGACTGCTCGGATTGCACCAGCATTGCCTCGCCCCCAGGGAGCGGCGAAGTTTAGCAGGCGGTTATTCTTCGTCCCGCTATCGGATCACCTCATCCGCCCGCGCCAGCACCGACTGCGGGATCGCCAGGCCAAGCGCCTTGGCCGTTTTGAGATTGACAAACATCTCGAATTTCGTGGGTTGCTCCACCGGTAGATCAGCAGGCTTGGCGCCCTTGAAAATCAAGTCCACATAATGCGCGGCCCGACGGAAAAGATCCGGGATGCTGGGCCCATAGGAAATGAGTCCACCGTCATCCACAAACTGGCGAAGATCGAACATCGCCGGCAGGCGGTGTTTGGCCGCCAGGTCCACGATCAGTTTGCGATTGGCTGCAGTAAACGGGGCCTGCTGCACGATCAGCAACTGGGCGCCTGCGCGTTGCATGGCCGCGAACGCGCCCGCCAGCGCCCCGGGCTCATTGACTTCCTGGATGATGAGCGTCAAGCCCATCTGCTGCGCCACGGTGCGCATCTGCGCGAGAAGCAGCGGGGTGGCGGGGGTGCCTTTCATGGCGAGCACGGCGACCCGGGCCGCCTTGGGAACGAACTCGCGCAGCAACTGGACCCGCTTGCCCGTGAGGTCGGTCGACTGCATGCTGAGTCCGGTGAGGTTGCCTCCGGGACGCGCGAGGCTGGCGACCAGGCCCTGGCCGACTGGATCGGCCGTCGCTGCAGTGACGATCGGGATGGTGCTGGTCGCGCGCTTCGCTGCGGCAGGGGGCAAGCCCGCGCTTGTCACGATGACATCCACCTTGAGTTGCACCAGCTCCGCAGCCATTTCCGGCAGGTGCTCGTCTGCTCCCGCCGACCAGCGGTACTCGATCGAGAGATTGCGCCCTTCGATGTAACCCAGGATGCGCAGTTGATCGCGGAACGCTTCGGTGTTTTCGGCCGGGCCGGACTGGGATGAAAGGAAACCGACGCGCCAGACCTTGCCCGCTTGCTGCGCCCTTGCGGCGAGTGGCGAGGCCCCAAGCGCAACGAGGGCGAGTACGGTGTCGCGCCTGTTCATTCGGCTTCGCTAGTCCCGATGGTAGGGGTGGCCGGTGAGGAGGGTGGCGGCACGATAGAGTTGCTCGCACAGTACCACCTGCGCGAGTGCGTGCGGCAGCGTGAGTGCCGAGAGGCGCAACAGCAGTGAGGCCTCTTTTTTCAATGCCGGGTCGAGGCCGTCGGCGCCGCCGATCACGAACGCCGTGGGCACATCGAGCAGCGCGGCGAACTGCTTGGTGGTGAGGTCCTTGCCGCGCTCATCGAGTGCGACGAGGCGCGTGTTGGCTGAAATTTCCTGGCGGATTTTCCCCGCGGCGGAGGGCTTGAGCTGCACCAGCCGCACTTCGTAGCCGCGCGGCATGCGCTTCAAGTATTCGTCGCGCGCCGCCCCGGCCCAGGCCGGGAGCTTATTTGCGACTGCGACGACGTGCAGTCTTGCCACGGACAGGCCTTTTCTTCGGCACCACGGCGCGCTTGCGCTTCACGAGCTTTGGCGGCTTGGTTTCCTTCTTCATCTTAACTTCCTTGCCGCCCCAGAGCTCTTCCAGGTTGTAGTAGCTGCGCACCGCAGGGTGCATCACGTGGACGACGATGTCGCCCAGGTCCACCAGCACCCATTCGCCATTGCGCCGGCCCTCGATCCCGACCACTTTCGCGCCCATCGCCTTGAGCTTCTCGTGCACATGGGTCGCGAGCGCATTGACCTGCCGGTTGGAGTCGCCGCTCGCGATCACCACGCGCTCGAAGTAGGCGGATTGCCTGGCGACATTGAACACCACGATGTCGCGCGCCTTGACGTCCTCCAGCGCCTCTACCACGGCGCGTTGCTTTACGCGGATGTCCATCAGCGGTAGAGGCCTTTCTCGCGGATATAGCCAAGCACCGGTGGCGGCAGCATGGTCGACACGTCTTCCCCGCGCGCGAGGCGCGAGCGGATGTCGCTTGCAGATATGGCTAGCGGGGTCATGGGAATTGTCAATGCTCCATTGAGGTTCGATCCAGGTCTTGCGAAAACGGCGATGTCACAGAGTTTCTCGATGTCCGTCCAGCGATGCCAGGTTTCCCTTTTTGCGTATTGATCCGCCCCGATCAGCAGCACGAAGGATGTCCCGGAATAGTCTCTGTGGAGTGAAGAAAGCGTATCGAAGGTAAAGCCGCTCGCGCCCGGTTGCAGTTCGCGCCCATCCAGCTCGTAGCGCGGTTCGCCGGCGATGGCGAGCTTGAGCATGGCGAGGCGATGCGCCGCCGCGGCAACCGGCGCCGGGCGGTACGCCGGCGCGCCGGTCGGTATCCAGAGGATCTGCTGCAGTTCCAGAGCGCGCAGCGCCGTGCTGGCGATCGCGAGGTGCGCGTTGTGGGCGGGGTCGAAGGTGCCGCCAAGGATGCCGATCGGCTGGGCCACTAACTGCGGACTTCTCCGTGCCCGAGGACGACGTACTTCTGCGTCGTCAGCCCTTCGAGGCCGACCGGGCCACGCGCGTGCAGCTTGTCGGTCGAGATGCCGATTTCGGCGCCCAGGCCGTACTCGTAGCCGTCGGCAAATCGGGTGGAGGCGTTCACGATCACCGAGCTCGAATCCACTTCCCGCAGGAAACGCTCGGCGCGCGCCTGGTCCCCGGTGACGATGGCGTCGGTGTGCTGCGAGCCGTACTTGGCGATGTGCGCGATCGCCTCGTCAAGGCCCTTCACCACGCGGATCGAGACGATGGGCGCCAGCCACTCGGTGTAGTAGTCCTTTTCCGTCGCGGGCTTTGCATCCTTGATGAGCTTGCGCGTGGCTTCGTCGCCGCGCATCTCGACATTCTTGGTCTTATAAATTGAACCAATCAACGGCAAAACCGATGCGGCAATCCCTTCCGCCACCAGCAGTGTCTCCATGGTGTTGCAGGTGCCGTAGCGCTGCGTCTTGGCATTGTCGGCAAGGCGCACGGCCATCTCCGGATCGGCGCGGTCGTCGATGTACAGGTGGCACACGCCATCGAGGTGCTTGATCATCGGAATCCTCGATTCGCGCATCAGGCGCTCGATGAGTTCCTTGCCGCCGCGCGGCACGATGATGTCCACGTACTGGTTCATGGTGATCAGGTGGCCCACCGCGGCGCGATCGGCGGTGGCGACCACCTGCACCCCGGCTTCGGGCAATCCCGCCGCCTCGAGGCCCGCGCGCACGCAAGCCGCGATCGCCTGGTTGGAGCGCAACGCCTCGGAGCCGCCGCGCAGGATCGAGGCGTTGCCCGCTTTCAGGCAAAGGCCGGCGGCATCCGCCGTTACGTTGGGCCGCGATTCGTAGATGATGCCGATGACACCGAGCGGCACGCGCATGCGCCCGACCTCGATGCCGGTGGGGCGCGTCGCCAGGCCGGTGATCCTGCCGACCGGATCCTCCAGCGCCGCGATATCTTCCAGGCCAGCGGCCATTTGCTCGACGCTCGCGGCCGTCAGCGCGAGACGGTCCACGAACGCGCCGTCGCGGCCCTCTTTCCTCGCGTGCTCGACATCGACGCGGTTCGCCTCCAGCAGGCCTGCCGCGCGGGAGCGGATCTCCGCCGCCATTGCGCGCAGCGCCCGGTTCTTGGTGTCCGTGCCGGCACGCGCGAGTTCGCGCGCCGCCTCGCGCGCGGCCCGGCCCAGTCCGAGCATGTACGCCGCGATATCGATCGAACCGCTATGCAATTGCGCGTGGGACTCCACTTTCATGCAGCAATTCTAACCCCAGGCTGATGAACTCATCCCACGGCGCGCCGGGGCCGACGCCCTTGCTGGCGCGGTCGATGCGGGCGGCGCGCACGAGCGCGCGCTCGAGCGCCTCGCGCCGGTGGAGCTTCGCGGCCGTCTTCAGCAGTCCCTGGCGCACGCCCCAGACGCGGTTCTCGCGCAGCAGCTGGTCGATGGTCCGGCCGGCTTCCAGTCCTTGCTGGATGCGCGCGAGCGCGCGCAACTCCTCGGCCAGCGCCCATACGATAAAAACTGGCGATTCGCCTTCGCCACGCAGTCCGTCGAGCACGCGAACGTAGCGGGACATGTTGCCGGCGAGCAGCGCGGCGGAGCAATCGTAGGCGTCGTAGCGCGCAACGTTGGCGACGGCGTCGTTGACCTGCTCGGCGGAGAGTTCGCCCTTGGGCAGCAGGAGCCCCAATTTCTGTACTTCCTGGTAGGCGGCGAGCAGGTTGCCCTCCACGCGGTCGGCGAGAAAGCCAAGCGCCTCCGGCACCGCGCGCTGTCCCTGCCGCGCAAGGCGGGCGCCGATCCACTCCGGCAGGCGCGCGCGCTCGACCGGATAGACATCAACGACGATGCCCACGCCGGCAAGAGCGAGGAACCAGCGCGAATTCTGGTCGTCCTTGCGCAGGCGCGGCACGCTCACCAGCGTGACGTTCTCCTTGCCGAGGCGCTCGCAGTAGGCGCATATCGCCGCTGCGCCCTGGGTGCCTGGCTTTCCCGAGGGAAGGCGCAACTCGATTATTTTCCGACCGCCGAACAGCGACTGGCTGGCGCCCGCCTGCGCCAGTTCGCTCCAGTCGAAGCTGCGCTCGACGCTGAGAACCTCGCGGTCGTCGCAGCCGCCTGCCCGCGCCGCGGCGCGGATCGCATCGGCCGCCTCAAGCGCGAGCAGCGGCTCGTCCCCGTGGATGACGTAAACGCTGGCCAGGGACCGGGAGGAACGCGCTTGCGCGTTGGCGAGGTGTGCTTCGAGCTGCTCGGCGCGCAGTTGCATCTATTGCGCGGGGGGCTTCGGAGGCGTGGCCGCGGCGAGGCGGCGCATGATCTGCTGCACCATGTCGAACTGCATGTCGCGGTACAGCAATTGCTCCTCGGTTTCCTTCGCCAGCACGTCGGAGTCGTTGAAGGTGATGTCGCGCGTGAGCTGCACCGTGCTCACGGGCAGGAAGTCGCCGCCCTTGCCGTCGTGCACGCGGAAACCGACGCGGTAGCGCAACTGGTATTCGCGCACCCGGCCGGTGGCGGCGAGCGAGAGGATCTGTTTTTCGCGCGCTTCCTGCGTGAACTCGAGAACCGCCTCGGCCTTTTTCGCATCGTTGACCACCGTGGTGCGGGTGCCGGACTGGATATTGCGTTTGAGTTCAAGCGCGATGCCGGCGGCGGTATTCGGCATGTAGAGCGTCTCGAAAGGCAGATCGGCCGCGCCGCGCAACTGGAAGCCGCAGCCGGCGAGCGCAATGGCGAGCAGCAATAGGAGGGCGGTGCGCATCAGATGACGATGTTGATCAGGCGGCCGGGCACGACGATGATTCTACGTATGGGTTTGCCGTCAATGTACTTCTTTACGGCTTCAGCCGCCATCGATTCGGCGGCCTTCCGGTCGGCGGATTTCGGCACCTTCACGTTGCCGCGCATCTTGCCGTTGACCTGGACCACGTAGTCGATCTCGTCCTGTTCGAGGGCCGCCGGGTCCGGTTCCGGCCAGGGCGCCTGCAAAACGTCCTCGCCGAACCCCAGGTCCCGCCAAAGCGCGTGGCAGACATGCGGGGCAATCGGCGAGAGCAGCCGCAGCAGAATCGACAGCCCCTCTTCGGTAACCGCATTCCTGCCACCGGCAAAGCGCTCGAGCGCGTTCAGGATTTTCATCGCCGCCGACGCCACGGTATTGAACTGATGTTTCTGCAGGTCGTAGTTCGCCTGCTTCAGAACCGAGTGGATTTCGAATCGGGTGGCCCTTTGCAATCCAGCCTCCATCGCCGGACCGGATGAACCGAATTTCGCGCAATAGCCCCACAGGCGCTTGAGGAACCGGTACGAGCCATCGACGCCCTCGTCGCTCCATTCGAGCGTGCTGGTCGGCGGCGAGGCAAAGATGATGAAAAAGCGCGCGGTGTCGGCGCCGTACTTCTCGATCAGTTGCTGGGGGTCGACGCCGTTGTTGCGCGACTTGGACATGGTGCCGATCCCGTCGAATACGACATCGGTGCCATCCTTCTTTCTTGCGGAAACAATTTTTCCCTTCGCATCGCGCGCCAGCACCACTTCCGAAGGATTTACCCACTCGCGCCGCCCCTCCGCGGTGTCGCGATAGTAGGTTTCCGCGAGGACCATGCCTTGCGTGAGCAGGTTGGTGAACGGTTCGGAAACACCGCTCAACAGGCCTTCGTCGCGCATCGCGCGCGTGAAGAAGCGCGAGTAGAGCAGGTGCAGGATGGCGTGCTCGATGCCGCCGATGTACTGGTCAACCGCCATCCAGTACTTGGCGCGCCCGTCCACCATGGCATTCGGCTGGTCCGGGCAGGCGAAGCGCGCGAAGTACCAGGACGAGTCGACGAAGGTGTCCATGGTGTCGGTCTCGCGCCTGGCCGGCTTGCCGCAGGACGGGCAGGTGGTTTCGAAGAACGCGGGCAGCTTGGCGAGCGGATTTCCCGTGCCGTCGGGCACCAGGTCCTCGGGCAGCACCACCGGCAGCTGGTCGTCGGGCACCGGCACGTCGCCGCAGGAGGCGCAGTGCACGATCGGGATCGGGCAGCCCCAGTAGCGCTGGCGCGAGATGCCCCAGTCGCGCAGGCGCCACTGCACCTGCTTCTCGCCCAGGTTCTTCGCTTTCAGATCGGCCGCGATGGCATCAATCGAACTCTGAAAATTAAGGCCGTCGTACTTTCCGGAATTGATGCACCGGCCGCGGTTGGTGTACGACTCATCCCATTTGTCAGAGGCGAAGTTCTTCACGTCGATGACCTGCGGGATTGCCAGGCCGTACTTGTTCGCGAAATGAAAATCCCGCTCGTCGTGCGCCGGCACGCCCATTACCGCACCTTCCCCGTAGGTCATCAACACGTAGTTGCCGACCCAGATCGGGAGTTTTTCGCCGGAGATCGGATGCGTGCAGAACATGCCGGTCGGCATGCCCTTCTTCTCGATCTTCGCGAGGTCGGCCTCCATCACGCCGACGCGCTTGCACTCCTCGACGAACGCGGCAAGTTCCTTGTTGCCCTTGGCGGTATGCGCGGCGATCGGGTGTTCGGCGGCAACGGCGCAGAAGGTCGTGCCCATCAGCGTATCGGCGCGGGTAGTGAATACCCACAAGACGCGCTTTTGCTTTTCCAATTCATATTCAAAACCAATTCGTACCCCTTCGGAGCGGCCGATCCAGTTCTTCTGCATCAGCTTGACCTGCTCGGGCCAGCCTGGCATGTCATCCAGCGCGCCCAGCAGCTCATCGGCATACTTCGTGATGCGAAAGAAGTACATCGGGATCTCGCGCTTTTCCACCAGCGCGCCGGTGCGCCAGCCGCGGCCTTCGATCACCTGCTCGTTGGCCAGCACCGTCTGGTCGACCGGGTCCCAGTTGACGACGCCCGTCTTCTTGTAGGCGAGCCCTTTCCGGTAGAGGCGCGTGAACAGCCACTGGTTCCACTTGTAGTAGTCCGGATTGCAGGTCGCGAGCTCGCGCTCCCAGTCGATGGCGAAGCCCAGGCTCTTCAGCTGCTTCTTCATGTACGCGATGTTGTCGCGCGTCCATTTCGCGGGCGGCACCTTGTTCGCCATCGCCGCGTTCTCGGCGGGCAGGCCGAAGGCGTCCCAGCCCATCGGCTGCAGCACGTTCATGCCGCGCATGCGGTAGTGCCGGGTAAGCACGTCGCCGATGGTGTAGTTCCTGACGTGCCCCATGTGCAGCTTGCCCGAGGGGTAGGGAAACATCGACAGGCAGTAGAATTTGGAGCGCGACGGGTCCTCCGTGACGCGGAACGAGTGCAGCGACTCCCAGAAGGACTGGGCTTCGCTCTCGATGCTGCGGGGATCGTAGCGGTCTTGCACGAGAATTGGTTCTTGGTTGCCGCGCTTTGGAGCGGCGGATTATAAATGGCTTGGAGGGCGGAAATGACGATTGCGAGAATCTTCCTCCTGATCTTTTTATTCGCCGCTGGCGCGGTCCAGGCTCCAAATTGGTCTGCGCACGCGCAGAGCTGGCCGCAGAAGCAGATCCGCTTCGTCGTCCCGTTCCCGCCGGGCGGTGCAACCGACGTGGCGGCGCGTGCGATCGCGGACCGGATTTCGGCCCCGCTCGGTCAATCGGTGGTCATGGAGAACCGCGCCGGCGGCGGCGGCAATATCGGCGTCGAGGCGGTTGTCAGAAGTCCGGCCGACGGCTATACGGTGCTGATCGCTCCCGACCAGGTGGCGAGCGCGCCGCACGTCTACAAGCTTTCGTTCGATGCGCAGAAGGACCTGGTGCCGGTGATCCAGCTTTCGCGCCAGCCGGTGGTCCTGGCAGTGCACCCCTCGACCGGCGCCGGCAGCGTCGCGGAACTGGTGGCGCTCGCGAAGCAGAAACCGGGTGCGATCGGTTACGCGACCTCGGGCGCCGGCTCGCAGCAGCACATCGCTGCGGAGTGGTTTGCCAAGCTGGCGGGCATCCAGCTCATCCACATTCCCTACAAGGGCGGTGGGCAGGCGATCACCGATTTCATCGGCGGCCAGGTTGCGGTCGCGTCGCTGGGCTCCACGCCCGTGATTCCGCACCACAAGGCGGGCAAAGTGAAAATCCTCGCGCAGACGACCAAGGCGCGCGCGCCTACGCTGCCCGATGTCCCGACTTACGAGGAGGCGGGCTACGCGGGGCTGGTGCTCGACCAGTGGCTGGGCGTGTTCCTGCCCGCCGGTTCGCCGCGCGAATCCGTTACCCGGTTGAATGCCGAGATCGGCATCGCGCTGAAGGATCCCAATGTCCTGGCGCGCTTCGAGAAAGCGGCCATGGAGCCGGTGGGCGGTTCAGCCGAGCAGTTCGCGCAGCT
>Ga0315281_10001935_pt1 | contig 30810 bp, 26 predicted proteins | sample YL17G07_0_MG_FD_204540 | JGI IMG/M metagenome (GOLD analysis project Ga0315281, IMG submission 204540) | Sediment microbial communities from Yellowstone Lake, YNP, Wyoming, USA - YL17G07_0 | ecosystem: Environmental > Aquatic > Freshwater > Lake > Sediment | place: USA: Wyoming | collected...
GACGCGATAATCATCGTCGGACCTGAAGACTTTGCGCTTCTGGTTTCCACGGACAATTACATGATAAAGTGCGCCTTCAAACTCGATTCTGGTCTTTCTGGCCATAAAGAAGATTATCAGAAGACAGGATTAATATGCAAGTATTAAGTCTGACCCCAGCACCAGCACTTAAGTCTGACCCCAGCACCAGCACCAGCAGGACTTTGTAACCAGGGAATATTTCAAGGCCGACATGGCCAGCATTTACCGGAAAATCCTGCCGGGCATTGCAATAATCATGGCGGCGGCGATAGCGGAATATTTCATACTGGGACGATAATATTTATGATTTATCAAGACCAAGGAGCAACAAAGGTTCACCCATTACCATCATTACAATTACTTGACTAACCGAACTCTTTTTCACATTCGGCAATAATCTGAGACAATTCTTCCGATGAAATATTAGGCAAAAGAATACTGCCTTGCTCGTCACGATTTATCTGTGCAATGCCGGGGTATTGTTTTTCGATCAGTTTCAGGTCCACCGCCTGTTTTTTGACTATCGACAGCAGCCTCCTGTTTTCCTCCTCCAGATCAAACTTCTCAAATGCTGATTTGACTGCAAACCTCAAATCCAGCTCAGTCCATGGTTTCATGAAAAACCTGTATATTCCCCCCTGATTTATTGCCTTCATGGCAGCTTCAAGGCTTGCATGTCCTGTCAGCATGATGCGGACAATATTCGGGTAGTCGCGGCGCACTGTGGAGAGGAACTCAGCGCCGGTTATTTCCGGCATCTTTTCATCTGAAATGATTACTTTGATCCTGTTGTTTTTAATAATATCCATGCCCTCAAGTGCGCTGTTGGCAGAATATATCCGGTACGGATCATCCACAAACACCCTTTTCAAAGCGGAAATAACATTTGCTTCGTCATCAACTATCAACAAGTTCTCTTCTGACATAATACACCTCCAATGTAATATATAACTATACACCCTGCGGTCTGGCCTAAAGCCCTGCTTAAGGCAGGTACTGTTCCCTAATATTGGCTACCACAGGGTTTTTTATTTCTTGTTCATTATAACAAATATTCCGGTAGTAGCAGGGTCAATATGATAGCTCCTTTTCAGGGTATCTATGTTCTTTCCGTTAAGGACGGTCCCCTTGCTCAGCAGCAGTATATCGGTGCCGCTTCTTATGTCCCTTGAAACTGTCATGCCCGGCGTCAAGTCCTGTGGTAGCAGTTCGGCCTCGACAGTCCGCAACAATGACAAATCCACGTCAACAGGCGCGACCGAAGCGAATTTTTCTTTTGTGACCTCGATGAGAAAAGGGAAAAGCTCAGGATCGAATTGCGTCCCGAAGAGGGTCTGCATTTCTTCGAGGACAGTTTTTACTGCGTGGTCCCGGTACCCTCCGTGCATAAACCTGTCGAACTTGTCCGCCAATGCAATGATCTTTGCACCTACAGGTATCCCTGTCCCCTTAAGCCCATCGGGAAAGCCCTTCCCATTATACCACTCGTGGTGGTGTCTTATAAGCACACCTGCCTCACGCAGCCCTTCTATGAAATCTATGGCTGTCTGGCCTCTAACAGGATGTTTTTTATATTCGGACAATTCGTCTGGGGTCAGTGTGTCAAGGGGCTTAAGCAGCATGACATCCGGCATTCCTATCTTGCCGATATCGTGGAGCTGGCCCGCTATGGAGATGATCTCGATATCCGAACTGTTCATGCCTATTTTCACTGCAATCGCTTCTGATATGGCGGAGACCGTGTTTGAGTGGCTGAGAACGGTCTTGTCTCTCAACTCAATAAGATTTGAGAAAGCTGCCGTAAAATCATTGAAATTTTTTCTTAGCTTTTTATTGAGTTTTTTCAGTTCTTTGTTCTGGTTTGTCAGGTCGACTGTCTGTTGCTGGACATAAAATTCAAGCTCTGCGCTCCATTTTTTTAGTTCCTCATTCTGTTTTTTTGTTAGTTCTGCGAGGTGTTTGTTTTCCCTTATCAGGTTGGCCATTTCTACAGCATTAAGGATTGCTATGATAAGGTCATTTTCATTCCATGGTTTCGTGATATACCTGTACGCACCACCCTTGTTTATCGCATCCATTGCGGCATTGACATCGGCATAGCCGGTGAGGACAATCCGCACCGAGTCAGGAGAAATCCTCCTGGCTTTTTCGAGGAATTCCGCACCACTCATCTCAGGCATTCTCTGGTCGGAGACAATGACCGAAAACGCCCCGCCTTTCAGAATTTCAAGGCCTTCTCTGCCTGAGTTAGCGGTAAAAATCTCAATTTTTTCATACAAGAAAAGCCGTTTTAATGAACTCAGCACATTTTCTTCGTCGTCCACGAAAAGGACTTTAGGTATAATTTTTTTGATGTCCTCAGACATTCATGTCCTCGCTGCACACAAAAACAAGGAACATACCCTTTTGCTCATTGCTGTAATCCATCAAAGAGCCCAAAAGCCAGCCGCCAATGCCGTTCATTTCAAGTTTTACCGAGGCCTTCTGTTTTTCCTTTACTTCTTCGATAAATTTGATTACTTCTTCAAAAACGCAGTGATCAATGCTCTGTCCCAATGGACAGCCCCTCATGCCCGCAATGTCAATCCACTTTTTATTACACAACACCACCATATTATTAAAATCAACGCCGATTATTCCAACAGGCATCGAATCAAGCATGTTTTGGTGAATGGTCAATACCTTGCTCCTGAACTCAAGGTGCTCTGATTGCTGTTGTAACAGTTTTTTTAACTCTCCATTCAACTTGGCAAGCTCGTCATTTTTTGTACGGAGTTCGCAGGTAAGCTCCTGGTTCTTTTTATAGAGGAAATATCTTTCAATAGCGTTTGAGACAGTAACTCTAAGGTCATCATCATTCCACGGCTTTGGCACGAATTTGTAAATGTGTCCCTCATTTATGGCGGAAACTATAGCAGATGCGTCTGCATAACCCGAGAGCACCATCCTTACCGTGTCCGGCCACTGACTATACACTTTTTTAAGAAACTCAACACCGTTCATGGAAGGCATCCGGAAGTCTGATATTATTAATTGAATATGTTCCTGCTCAAGCGCCTTAAGGCCTTCATCGGCTGAATTCGCGGTCAGTATTGTGTAATCTTCGTCGATAAAAAGTCTTTTGAGGGAACTGAGGACATTAGGCTCATCGTCCACGCAAAGTATTTTTATCGTTTCATCCATATATCACCGCCTTCGTTTCAAGTAAGAACTAAGAACTGGAAAAATCAAACTTCTAACTTACTTGTTGACCGGTATCTTTATCGTAAAGGTCGTGCCCCTGTCCACTTCGCTCTCCACATTTATCTCGCCACTATGTTTCTTAATAATATCATATGATATGCTTAATCCGAGTCCTGTCCCCTTGCCGACATCCTTGGTCGTAAAAAAAGGCTCGAATATACGGTTTATTTTGTCCTGGGGAATTCCGCAGCCGGTATCGGAAATGGACACATAAATATATCCGTTGTCACTCCATGTCTTTACAGTGATCTCCCCCTGCTTCTCTATGGCATGGGCAGCATTGATTAGGATATTCATGAATACCTGGTTCAGTTGACCTGGATTGCACTTTGTCATGGGGATGTCCGCATAGTCTTTTGTTACAGTCGCCTTGTATTTCAACTCATTCCATACAATGTTTATTGTGCTTTCCAGGCCTTCGTTGATATCTGCCATTTGCTGCCCAGCCTCATCAAGCCTTGCAAAGCTCTTCAGGTTCTGAACAATCTTTTTTACCCTTTCTGCCCCGTCGAGCGATTCATGTATCAGGTTATCGAGGTCCTCCAGGATATAATCTATCTTAAGGGATTTTTTCAGTTCCTTTATCCTGTTCCCTCTTTCTCCGGTACCCTGTTTCTCCGTATCATTTATATTTTCATGTATAGCCTCTGACTGTGCCTTTATGAATGCTGACAGCCTGTCAAGATATTTCTGCAGCGTGCTGAAATTGCTCATAATAAAACCTATAGGGTTATTGATCTCATGAGCAACTCCGGCGGCAAGCTGGCCGATGGAAGCCATTTTTTCCTGCTGTAATACTTTTGATTGCGCTGACTTTAATTCAGCATATGCGTTCTCAAGTTCCCTGTGCTGCACTTCAAGTATATGCATCATATTATTGAAATGTTCGCCTATATGATAGATCGGGTCTGAAATAGCATCCTTGAATGTTTTGCATTTTGAGCAGTTGCCGAATTTATCGGCAAAAAAACCCTGCACTTTCCCCCCGCAAAAAGTGCCCGCGATCTGCCAGCACCTTCGCGCCTCTTGCCCGTAGCACGGACAGTCTTTTTTGACGCAGTTCATGATCTCATAGCATTTTTTGATGTTCGGATTGCTGAACCTGATACTGAAATCCCTTCTCTCGGTAACCTGCTGTATCAGGAATGAAAGTTCGTCGAGGGCGTTCTCAAGTTTATTCCTGGCATCCTCCGTTTCCCGGCTGCTTTTTTGAAGCTCGACATGACTTTCACTCAGGGCATTCTCTGTAAGTTTGCGATCTGTGATGTCTCTCGATATGTGAACGACCTGTCTGATGTTCCCGTCATTATCTTTTATCGGGGATGTGGAGACTTCCACATATATTTTTTCGCCATTTTTGCCATAATGCACATGCTCCGCAACAGCATGGTCTCCGTTACTTATTGTAGCCATTAACGGACAGCTATCGTCCGGCGGCTGGCATACATCCGGCCTGTGATGGGTTATTTCATAACATTTTTTACCTATCGCATCTTCCCCAAACTCTTTCAGAAAAACACTGTTCCCCCCTACAATTTTAAAATCACGAACATCAATAATCGAAATAGTGTCGTTCATGCTGTTAAGAATCGTAGTGGTAAATTCATGGGACTGTTTGAGTTTCCGATTCAGCCTGATCACATAAGACGTAAAAAGTCCCAATAGGACCAACCCTGCAAGGCCGAACACGAACAGATACCAATACGTCCTCAAAACCCTGGCCAGTGTTATTTTTTCATAGTCCCTGTAAGGACCGACCCGCAGCTCTTTCATCAATTCGTGTACCGACTGATAGTCGAGAGGGGTTGTCCAGCCCGCTATTTTTGCAGCTTTGGCCGCAGGACTGTCTGGCTGTATGCCTAACAGAACGATTGCTACTTTCTGCGCGAGTTCATCAGGGGTGTGCCTGACTTTTGCAAAAGGCCCTTCCGGATAAAGAGTGGTGCTGAGGACAAAAGGGAATCCCTCGGCATACTGCTGATTAAGAATACGAAAATCCCGAAGGTCTATCAGTCCCTCATCTGCCATGTGCTCAAGGGTATCTGTCCGGACAGTGCCAACATCGACCCTGCCGTCTCTGACTGCATATACAACCTTGTCATGAGTGCCCCCGAATTGCAGGCTTTTAAAATCCCTGTAAGGATTAATGCCTTTCTTTTCCAGTTCCAGCAAGGCCGCCTGCCAACCGCCAAGGGAGGTTTCTTCGACCCCCATAAACGATTTGCCCTTGAGGTCGTTCAGGGTTCTGATGTCTTGTCTGTCATTCCTGCATAAAATCACTCCACCCATATTTATGAAAGTGTATTTATTGTAGGTATTTTTTAGGGTTAAAATGCGGCTCGCTCCATGGAATCTTTCCAGTTCAACATAAATAGAGGTATTTGCCAAAACAAAATCAACAGCGCCCTGCTGCACAGCCGGAATTATTTCACGGTAAGCAAGCGGGACAATTTTAAATGAATATTGGGGAATTTTGGCAGTAAGATAAGCGGCAGTGGGTGTCCAAATCTTTAATGTCTCATCATAACCGCGATGGGCAAGGACTCCGATCCTGACCTTATTGCCATATGCATAAACACCGGCAGGCAGGGATATTGATATAATGAATACTGCAATAAGCACCAACAGGGAGAAACAGCGGACCTTTAAGAGGACCCCGTTTTTATGCCTGGCAGGCGATGAGTTGTTACCTTGCGATAGACTTTCAAAAGTCATCTTTATATAATAATACAAGTCCATAGCAGGACGGAAGATAAAAATGAAAATATTTCAAACCCTTTTCGGATCCGCACTATCAGCTTCAATAAGGGGTATCTTTATGGTAAACGTGGTCCCCTTGCCGACGACGCTTTCAACTTCCATATCACCGTTGTGCTTTTTCACTATATCATACGCAATGCTCAAACCAAGCCCTGTGCCTTTGCCGACCTCTTTTGTCGTGAAAAAAGGCTCAAATATCCTGCTTATTTTGTCCTCCGGAATCCCTGAACCCGTGTCTGAAATGGAAACAAAAATATAATCCTCATCACTCCATGTCTTTACAGTTATCTCTCCTTGTTTTTCAATTGCATGGGAGGCATTGACCAGTATATTCATAAAGACCTGATTGAGTTGCCCCAGATTGCATTTGATCATCGGGAGGTTTCCGTAATCCCGCTTTACTTTCGCCTTGTATTTCAACTCGTTCCACACGATATTTATTGTGCTGTCCAGCCCTGAATTAATATCAGCTATCTTATGCTCAGCCTCGTCAAATCTTGAAAATCCCTTAAGATCCTGAACGATCTTCTTTACCCTGTCTGCCCCGTCAAGAGATTCTTTGATCAAATTGCCAAGGTCTTCTATTATGTAATCAATCTTGAGGGCCTTCTTCCGCTCATTTAACCCCTGTTCCGCATTGCTTGCCCCGCCCCCTTTTGTCAATTCAGCAATGGCATCTGACTGGGCGCTAATAAATTCAGTGAGTTTTGCGGCGTATTTTTGGAGAGATCCGAGGTTGCTCGTTATAAATCCGACAGGGTTGTTGATCTCATGAGCAACCCCTGCTGCAAGTTGCCCGATAGATGCCATCTTCTCCTGCTGGAGCATATGAGATTGTGCGGCCTTGAGTCCAGCGTAAGCTTTTTCCAGTTCCTCATTCTTTCGGGCCAGAGCTGTTTGAGAGCGTATGTGATCTATGGCCAATGCATAGAGAGAGGCGAAACGCTCGGTGACCGCAAGATCGGCCTCGCCATAGTCAGCATCTGCGTCCGCAAGCGTGATTAGTCCGACGAGGGTGTCTCCGATGAGCGATGGTGCCGACAAGTAGCGGCATATCGGAAACTGGCTTTCAGGGGCGCGCGAAACCCTGAGGTCATTGGCCGAATCATTTGTCAGAAGGGACTTTTTATGTGCAAGGACCCATTCGTACCCTTCAGTCCCAAGGAATACGACTTCCCCCCCGGGAAAGTCGCATGAATTCGCAACGTCCGGGGAAAACAAGGATGATATAAGACGACTGGAGTCCAGGGGAATATAACCGATGTACCCCTTGGGGCTTTTGGTAAAGCGCTTTGCGCAATCCAATACAAGGCGTGATATCTCGTCAATGGAAGAGTACTGTAGAATCAACTTGGCAAGCTCTTCAAGCGCGGAATTCACTTGTACGTCCCAATAGAGAATGTCGTCCATTTTCTTGTGCTCAGCGATTTCACGCATAAGTTGTTCATTAGTAGTCCGAAAATATCTTGCATGACGTATGCCGGATGAAATATAGTTCACTATAAGTCCGGTGAACAGTATCCCTGTAAACAATATCAACCACGGCTGCCAGGTTTTTCTTTTTGCTATATAATCAGGTGTAAGAATAAACAATGCCTGCCATTTCCGTCCGGCTACATCAAGCGTCCCTACATACTGCTGTAAGATTTTATTATCAAAATATTCTCTATGATTTTTACTTGCAACAGTTGTTTTCTCGGTATGTGACAAATTGGAATAAAGAAATTGTTCCGGCTGTGGAGCGGATATGTCAAAGAGATGGATATCAATACCTTCAGATTTCAAATCTGAAGTGGACTGTTTCAGTACGTCTCCAATGCGGAAAACACCCAAGACAAAACCCTGAAGATTCTCACGTCGGGATTCCACTGAAACAGGCTCACCTTCCTTGTAGACCGGGGCAAAAACCAGGATGCCGAATTGACCCGTCTTCTCCTGTACAAGCTTAATTCTTCCGCTTGCCACCATCTCCCCGGTGTCACATGCGCGCTCCAGTGTTTCCGTTCGTTCAGGATCAGAGGCAAGATTAAAACCAAGGGCTATTTCGTTGCCCTTGTATGGCTCCACAAAATAGACAGGGAAATACTCCTTTCGCCGGTTTGCTCTTACCATCTTTCCATGCGCCCCAATTTCTTTGATCTGAAAATCAGGGAACCCGTCATTTTGCGCTGCTGCCTCATATGAACTGCGCTTAAGTTCTGTTATACGTGGTATCCACTCAAGCGCCTGTATGTCATCACTGTGGTGCAACAGGGAAGGCTTCACAAAATTCCGGAATTCCTGTCTGTCGACATATCCCTCAGCGCTATACAGGGCCTTGATTGACAAAAGCACATGGAGATGTATTTCAATTTCCTTTTTCAAAAAAACGAAATGGTTTTCGGCAGCATGCTGAAAGTCATTTTGGATTTTTTGGCGGTCCCAGTCAAGCGCAATAAAAAAGGCGCTTATGGACAGCACTGCGCCAATCAACCCAAGCACGGCAGGCATGATATAGTGCAGTGACTTCATTGTTTTGCTGTTAGACAATTCACTTGCCGGCAAGTGGAATCATAATGGTAAATGTTGTTCCTTTTCTTTCTGCGCTCTCTACTTTAATATCGCCATTGTGCTTTTTTACTATATCATACGCAATGCTCAGCCCAAGTCCTGTGCCTTTGCCGACTTCTTTTGTCGTGAAAAAGGGTTCAAAAACCCGATTGATCTTGTCCTCTGGAATCCCTGATCCGGTGTCCGAAATTGATATGTAAATGTATATGCCGTCGCTCCATGTTTTGACCCTGATTTCTCCCCGTGTTTCTATTGCATAGGCGGCATTCATCAGAATATTCATGAATACCTGATTGAGTTGTTGAAGATTACATCTGGTCACCGGGATGTCACCGTATTCCTTTTTCAAAGTCACCTTATATTTAAACTCGTTCCATAGAACCTTTATAGTGCTTTCAATGCCGGAATTAATATCAGCCATTTTATAAGCAGACTCATCAATATGTGAGAATTCCTTCAGTCCCTGTACTATAGTTTTAATTTTGTCTGAACCGTCGAGGGATTCCCTGAGAAGCTGGTTTGCATCGTCAAGGATGTAATCAAGTTTGATCTTGTTGCGCTTTTCACTAAGTGAAGGTACAGACTTGCCTGCAGTCAGTTCGTTTATGACTTTGTTCTGTTCGCAAATAAACTCTTTCATCTTGTTGACATATTTATCGAGAGTGGTGAGGTTGCTGATGATATAGCCCATAGGGTTATTGATCTCATGCGCGACACCGGCTGCAAGCTGGCCTATTGAGGCCATCTTGTCCTGCTGCAGTATCCTGGACTGGGCTACTTTGAGTTCAGCATATGCCTTCTGCAGTTCTGTATTTTTTTGTTTAATGCCGTCTTCCGCTATTTTGCTTTCAGTTATGTCATGCAGGGTTATCACTACTGAGTAAGGATATTTGAAAGAAATCTCTATTGGGTAGGAATTATACATGTACCATTTGCCGCTCGAATGGGGCAACTCTGAAATGTCTTTATCCTTTTCATTAATGCTGAAACCGCATTCATTAAGAACATCCATCCACTTTTTATCAATCAGTCCACTGTAGGGTTTGCCTGAAAGAGTGCACAAAATTTTATTGCACCTTATTATATTATGTCTTGCATCAATCAGTATAATGATATCATTAATGCAGTCCATAGTCACTTCCCATTCTTTTTTTGCGGCTTTAAAAACATCTATTGTCTTGATAAGGACCTTGTTTTCCAAATGTATATCCTTAAACTTAGCAAGCTCTATTAGATTTCTGGTCCTTGCTAAAAGCTCTGCATAATCAATTGGTTTGGTCAGAAAGTCATTTGCTCCGGCATTCAGACATTTGATCTTAATTTCTTTGTCGCCAAACCCGGTGATCATGATTATTGGGATGGCTTGAGAGTCCTGATTTTCTCTCAGTCTCTTGCAGACATCAATGCCGTTTATATCCGGCAGAAAGATGTCGAGGATAATAATGTCAGGCCGGAGTTCTTTTGTTTTTTGGAGAGCCTCCATGCCGTTTATCGCAGTATGGGGGATAAATCCGTAATTCAACAGAACATCTGCCATAAGCCTGCGAATTTGTTCATCATCATCGACAAAGAGGACCTTTGATTTTCCATTTTTTTCAACACCTGAATCTTTTATTAACTGATTGTTCATAGATCAATAATACTATTTATTACAACATCTGGCAATATTTTTTAGGCCTGAGGATTTTGGTATAATACGCAGTATTCCAAGAGCTGGTTAAACTGTGACTTTCTGAGAATTATCACCATCACAAAGGATGAGTCGTCCGGTTTGGGACGTTTACAATACCAGTAAACACTATTACTGATCGGGGAATTTTAATATCGAACCATGAACATCAGACGCCTCGCCGTTATGGCGCTTGTCAACATACTTGAACAGTCCGTGAAGTCCGGGGACGCCGTTGAGGAGTTCCTTCCGGGACTCGAAAGGCGCGACAGGGCATTTCTTATGGAACTGGTAAATGGAGTTTTGCGTCACAGGGACTATCTGGACTGGATGCTGAAGGACTTTCTGAAAAAACCCGGCGGCATCTCTCCCTATACCATGAATAATCTGAGGACAGCCGTCTACCAGACAAGATTTACACGTGTGCCGGAACGGGCCGCAGTGCATGAGGCTGTGGATATCGAGAAGTTGCACGGGGGGAAGACCGCCCTTGTCAATGCCGTACTGCGGAACTTTTTAAGACATGCCGGCGAGATCAAGCCACCTCCGGATAAAGACCCGGTGCGTTTTATGTCCATCACAACCTCTCATCCGGCCTGGCTTGCGAAACGCTGGGTAAAGCGGTTCGGGAAGGACGAGGCCCTGCTGCTTGCCGAAGCAAATAACATTATCCCGGGCCTGACGCTTAGGGCAAGAGATGCCCGGAGGCGCGACGACATTATCGCCTCCCTTTCTGACAAGGGGCTAAAGGCCCGTGCTGCCCAATACTCACCGGTCGGAGTGATTATGGACGACCACTGTTCCTTTGAAGAACTGACTACCGCTCTCGGGTCAAGGCCTGTTATACAGGATGAGGCTGCTCAGCTTGTGTCATTTTTGCTTGACCCCCTTCCCGGTCAGAGAATACTTGATGCATGCGCTGCGCCCGGAGGCAAGACTACGCATATCGCCGCTATGATGAATGATATCGGAGAAGTGGTTGCCGTTGAATCCGAACAAAAAAGGATAAGTCGTCTTCGTGATAACGTCTCCGGACTCGGCATGAAATCCGTAAGCATTGTCCATGCTGATATCAGGGACCTCGCGGCTGTCGGGTATGCGCTGTTTGACGCCGTGATGCTGGATGCCCCATGTTCCGGCATCGGGGTAATAAGGAGAAACCCGGACATCAAATACAGACACACCGAGGCGGACCTCACGAGATTCGGCTCAAGACAGCTTGAACTCCTGATTGCGGCATCCCGCCTGCTCAAGCCGGGGGGCTCTATCGTCTATGCTGTTTGCTCTACTGAACCGGAAGAGGCTGAACAGGTTGTAAAAGCGTTTTTACATAACAACAGTGATTTTAGTATGATAGAGAGCGCCTGCGATTTCCTGTCGCCTTTCAGGACCGGGGATGGAGAAGGGGTATTTTACAGGACATTCCCCCACAGTCACCGAATGGACGGGTTCTTCGCCGCCAAAATAAAGAGAGCTAAATGAAATCCCTGATAAAGATACCGCTTTATATAATCACCCTGCTTGTGCTCGGACTGGTATCGGGCCACTTCACCTTCCAGTTCCTTAGCCACAGCAAGACCACAGAGACGCCTAACCTGCTTGGCAAGAGCGCCATGGAGGCCAACGATATAGCCAGAAGCAAAGGCCTGTACCTGAGGATTGAGGGTGATGACTTTGATGCCTCCGTGCCGCAGGGAGGCATATTGCGCCAGGATATCCCACCTGGGAACAAGGTCAAGGAAGGGAGAGAGATAAGGGTATTGCTGAGCAGGGGGCCCCGTTTTCAGTACGCGCCTGACGTGGTGGGACAGACCGTAGAGTCGGCGCAGACACTGCTTGCTCAGAAAGGGATCAGGATCGGCAAGGTCGTCTACGTCCATTCGACGAAAGAGGCAAAGGATACTATAATGGCCCAAAGGCCGGACCCCAATGAAAAAGGCGGCGAGGTCTTCAGCGTGCTTGTGAGCCTGGGCGACTATTTCAGGCAAGACACGAATACCCCATAATACCGGTAGCGATTTAGAATCTGATTAAAGACACCCTCCCCTAACCCCTCCCCTCAAGGGAGGGGAACATTTAGCAACCCCTCTCCCTTGAGGGGAGAGGGCGGGGGTGAGGGTGATTGGGCAGTTAATAAACAGACTCTACTTATTTCCGTTTTGGGAGGTTAAAAGTGATAAAGATTGCTCCATCAATACTTTCAGCGGATTTCATGAGACTGGGCAGCGAGATCAAGGCTGCAGAGGCTGCCGGCGCCGACATGCTCCACATAGACATAATGGACGGAGGTTTTGTGCCGAACATCACCATCGGCCCTGCCGTCGTTGCCGCAGTCAGGACAATCACGTCCCTGCCGCTGGACGTGCACCTGATGATAGAGGCGCCCGACAGGTATCTGAAGGACTTCGCAGATGCAGGCTCCGACTATATCACCGTGCATGCCGAGGCCTGCATCCACCTGCACAGGACAGTCCAGGCCATTAAGGAGTTGGGTGCAAAGGCGGGCGTATCCCTGAATCCGGCCTCACCGCTCAGCAGTCTTGATTGGGTATTGCCCGACCTGGACATGGTGCTGCTCATGTCGGTCAACCCGGGTTTCAGCGGTCAGGGCTTCATCACCTCCACCATGGACAAGCTCAGGGCACTGCGAAAGATGATGACTGATAAGGGTTCCGAAGTCATTGTGGAAGTGGACGGGGGAGTCAAACCTGGCAATGCCCGGGAAATAGCCTCAGCCGGAGCGGATGTCCTTGTGATGGGGTCGGCGTTTTTCAGCGTCGATGACTACGGTGCGCTGATGAAGCAGTTGCGGGAAATACTGAAGGGGTTGTGATGAAAAATTGTGGCGACATTGAAGGACTGATAGAGAAGGCTGACGGACTCAGGGAAAAGGCCAAATACGGAGTGTCCTTGAAGCTTTATAAAAAGGCCCTGTCACTCTCAAAGAGGAAAGGCGACCCTGAGGCGGTCCTTATTTCCAACATTGGCGTTGCGGACGTAAACAGGATGACCGGCAATTTCGAAGCAGCCGTGAAGCATTACGGCGAGGCCATTGATATGTGCCAGGCGCTTGAAACCCCTCTTGTTGAGGCCGACTGCATGGTGGGCATGGGACTTTCCCTGCGCGCACTGGGCCTGTGGAAGGACGCTGTAAAATTCATGACCGCAGCCCGAAAAGTTTACAGGCGCGCAAAGGACAAGAGCGGCACTGCCTTTTCCATATGGGCCGAGGCCGGGGCTCTGAGGGTTGAAGGCAATATCTCGGGGGCCATCAGGAAGTTCCAGGAGGCCCACGCGCTATTTTCCTCTATAAAGTTCAAATCCGGAATAGCTTACACCCTTTGCGGCCTTGGCGGCAGCCACAGGATGGCCGGCCTGTACAAGGAGTCTTTTGATTACTACACCAGGGCCAACAGAATGTTCCGGGAATTGAAGGACAGGTTCGGGACCGCGTATTCCCACTGCGGCATGGGTAATGCCTTCAGGATGACCGGCAACTACAATGACGCGATAAAACATTTCAGACAGGCCGAGCGCCTTTACGAAGACATCGGTGATATCGTCAGCTATTCCTATACTCTCTGGAGCTTTGCCAATGTCTACAAGATGAAGGGCGATCTTTTGCCTGCCCGTGAATTGCTGAAAAAGGCGCGGAGGAATTTTAAAAAGACACGCGATCCGAGAGGCATTATATATTGCAATCTGACGCTTGGCGAAATGGAGTACATGAAAGGCAAAAGCGGCAGGGCGGAGAAGCTGTTCCGCCTGGCCCTGAAAGAGGCCGTGGCCCGCGGCTTTAAACTGGAGACCTGCCACGCCCGGATGCTGCTTGCGGTCATGGCGGGCGGACCATCGAAGACCCTTTCCTGTTACGGCAGGCTCGGCGTCAGGACAATGCCTTCGGGCATACCCTGCAACATGCCATGAATGTACTTAATCTGCCGAACTCCATCACATTTATAAGGATAATACTCTTGCCGATCTTCGTTACCGCTCTTGTTTACAAACGGTATGAAGTTGCGCTGGCTGTTTTTATCGCAGCAGGCATTTCAGACGCCCTGGACGGCCTGATGGCAAGGCTTACGAACCAAAAGACAATACTGGGCGCCTTTTTGGACCCGCTTGCCGACAAGTTCCTTATGGTCACATCCTATATACTTTTTTCGGTATACGGCTGGATACCCACCTGGCTGACCATTATCGTCATAAGCAGGGACCTGATCGTGACCCTGGGCTGGGTTCTGCTCAGCCTGATATACGGCATTACCGGGATAACCCCTTCCTTGACCGGCAAGGCTGCCAATACTGCGCAGCTTGTGCTCATCGGATACATCCTTCTGTCGGTCAATATCAAGTTTGCCCTGCATCCTGAGACATGGATGCACTGGGCGGTTGCGGTCCTGACTGTCTCGTCCGGGCTCCAATATGTATACAGGGGGTTGAAACAGGCCGGTGAAAAATAGTCCGGGAGTCGAAATAGACAATGTGCTTGAAGGGAGCATTGCGCAATCTGCAGGTCTTCTTCGGGGAGACACGATCCTGTCGGTGAACGGCTGCAGGGTTTCAGACGACATTGACCTCATGTTTCACGGCAATGACCCTGAACTTGCCCTGCTGGTAAAGAGAAAGGGCAAGAGCGTATCGGTCAACGTCAACAGGGCAGACAGCACTTTGTCCGACCTGGGCATTGTGACAAGACCGTTTAAGATAAAGACCTGCCGCAACAAGTGCGTATTCTGTTTTGTGGCGCAACTCCCGCGGGGTCTCAGGCGGACGCTTTATGTGAAGGATGAAGACTACCGGATGTCCTTTCTGTACGGCAACTATATCACCCTCACCAACCTGTCCGATTCAGACAAAAACAGGATTGTAAAGCAGAAGCTCAGTCCCCTGTATCTTTCCGTGCACTCAACCAACCCGGCAATAAGAAGCAGGATGCTCGGCAATCCGGACGCGGCTGATATAATGAAGGAACTAAAATATCTTGCAGGCAAGCGGATCGGTATGCATACCCAGATCGTTCTCTGCCCCGGGTACAACGACGGTGAGGCCCTGGTCTCAACGCTGAGAGACCTCTACCGTTTTTATCCGCACGTCATGTCCATAGCCGTTGTGCCGGTCGGGCTTACCTCTAACAGGAATATACCCATGCAGCCCCTTGGGCGGGATGATGCAGCCGCGGCCCTGGAGACTGTGCACAGATTTCAAACCAGGTTTAAGAGAAAGCACGGAGAACACATAGTCTTCGCAGCCGATGAATTATACATTAAAGCTGGAATTGCACTACCGCCTTTGGAGAAATACGACGACCTGCCGCAAATTGAAAACGGGGTCGGCATGACATCGCTTTTTAGTTCTATGGCGAAAAAGATCAGTATACCGCCTGGGCGGGAAGGCGAAGGAAAGCGGTTTTTGACCTTTACCGGGGTGTCTTTTTATCCTTATCTCTCAAAGTTTGCAGCGAAGATCGTGAAGGCCGGCTACAATCTGGAGGCTGTTCCGGTGGAAAATGAATTCTTCGGCAAAAGCGTTACCGTGACCGGGCTTCTCACCGGCCGGGACATTATAAGGACCCTGTCGGGCATTGTAAAAAAGGGCAACATACTGCTTATACCGGATGTTGTCATGCGTGAGGGCGACGATATATTCCTGGACGACATTTCCAGACAGGATATCGAGGAGAAGCTCGGGGTAAAAGCAGTGGTTATTGGGGCCGACCCCAAGGGTCTTGTTGAGGCAGTGACGAGGGGCATTTGGCCCCCCGTCTGAAAGCTTATTACGTACCCATCTCCCAGCTTTGCAGGTACTTCTTCTGCTCCGGAGTGAGCTTGTCTATACTGATGCCCATTGCCTTGAGTTTGAGGCGGGCAATCTCGTTGTCTATCTTTTCAGGCACACTGTAAACCATGTTTTTCAGCTTCTTTGCGTTTTTCACCATGTACTCTGCGCAAAGGGCCTGATTGGCAAAGCTCATATCCATGACCGCTGAAGGATGGCCTTCGGCAGCAGCCAGGTTGATAAGCCGGCCTTCACCAAGCAGATAGATCCGCCTTCCGTTTTTGAGTGTGAACTCCTGGACAAAGTCCCTGATGACCCTCCGGGCCCTGGACATCTTTTTCAGGCTCGCTATGTCTATTTCAACATTAAAGTGACCGGTATTACATACTATGGCCCCGTCCTTCATGTTCCGGAAACAGGACTGCGATATGACGTTTATATCGCCGGTGGCGGTAACGAATATGTCGCCGATCTTCGCTGCCTCGGCTATCGGCATAAGCTCAAAGCCGTCCATGGTTGCTTCCAGCGCCTTGAGCGGGTCGATTTCAGTTACTATCACACGTGCGCCGTGTCCCTTTGCCCTCATGGCAACACCCCTGCCGCACCAGCCGTAGCCGGAGATGACAAAAACGGAGCCGGCAATCAACCTGTTTGTCGCCCTTATGATCCCGTCCATGGTGGACTGCCCGGTACCATAACGGTTGTCGAAAAGGTGCTTTGTGAACGCGTCGTTGACGGCGATTATGGGATAGTTGAGCGCCCCGTCGGCCGCCATGGCCTTGAGCCTGATGACCCCGGTCGTTGTCTCTTCAGTCCCCCCGATCACGCCCTTCAGCAGGGCCTTGTTGCCTTTATGAAGTGTGGAGACCACGTCTGCTCCGTCGTCCATGGTGATCTGTGGCCTGATGGCCAGGGAGTCCATGATATGCCTGTAATAGGTATTGGTGTCTTCTCCCTTTATCGCAAAGACCGCTATGCCTGAGTTCTTCACCAGGGAAGCTGCAACATCGTCCTGAGTGCTCAGCGGGTTTGAAGCGCAGATGGACACCTCAGCCCCGCCGGCCTTCAGGGTCTCGGCGAGACTTGCGGTCTCAGTAGTTACATGCAGGCATGCCGTAACCCTTATTCCTTTTAGGGGCTTCTGTCTTGAAAACCTCTCGGAGATGCTCTTCAGGACGGGCATCTCCTGGGCAGCCCATTCAATCCTTAGTTTTCCTTTTTTTGCCAGACTCAGGTCCTTGACATCATGCTTTACCATTACTCCTCCTTTTATATTCCTGCTTCTTTTTTTAACGTTGCCGCCATGTCCGTCACTTCCCAGGTAAATCCCTTTTCATTCCTGCCGAAATGACCGTAGGCCGCTGTCTGCTTGTAGACGGGCTTCCTGAGGTCGAGCTTTTCAATGATGCCCTTGGGTGTCATATCAAAATTCTTTACTATTATCTTTGATATGGCCTCCTCGTCTATCTTGCCGGTCCCGAACGCATCTACAAAAACCGACACGGGCTGAGGAACGCCGATGGCATAAGCCAACTGTATCTCGCACCTTGCGGCTATACCGGAGGCAACAATATTCTTTGCAATATACCTTGCCATGTATGAGGCGGAACGGTCTACCTTTGAAGGGTCCTTGCCCGAAAAGCATCCGCCGCCGTGGCTGCCCACTCCGCCATAAGTGTCCACGATTATCTTCCTGCCGGTCAGGCCGGTGTCTCCCTGCGGCCCGCCGACGACAAAACGGCCCGTAGGGTTGATATGGTATACAATGGTCTCTTCGTCCAGGAGCGCCATCGGCACAACAGGCTTGATGACCTTATCTATAATGTCTTCCCGCATCTCCTTGAGGGTTATGTCCGGGCTGTGCTGTGAAGATATTACGATGGTGCGGACCTTGTACGGTTTGCCATCCTTGTATTCGATGGATACCTGCGATTTTCCGTCCGGCCTGAGATATCCAAGCACGTCCTGTTTCCTTACCTCCGTCAGCTTTCTGCAGAGCTTGTGCGCAAGCATGATTGTCATGGGCATCATCTCGGGGGTCTCGTCGCAGGCAAAGCCGAACATCAGTCCCTGGTCGCCGGCCCCTCCGACATCAACACCCATGGCGATATCCACCGACTGCTTGTCTATGGACGTGATTACGGCGCAGGTCTCATAATCGAAACCGTACTTGGCCCTTGTGTAGCCTATGTCCCTGATGGTTTCCCGGACAATCTCCGGTATATGGACATAGCAGCTTGTAGTAATTTCGCCTGCTACAAAGGCCATGCCCGTTGTAACCAGACACTCGCAAGCAACCCTTGCCGTAGGGTCCTGACCGATTATTGCATCAAGCACCGCATCCGATATCTGGTCCGCTATCTTGTCCGGATGTCCCTCGGTCACCGATTCTGAAGTAAACATAAAATTCCTGCCGTTTGCCATAACACACCTCCTGATTGTATATCAGCCGCGATGAAAGGTCTGTCTGCCATCATCACAACCCTGTTTAATTGTTCTTATTTCTCCGCAAGTATTCGGAGCATCCTTCGGAGCGGTTCCGCCGCTCCCCATAAAAGCTGGTCCCCGCAGGTGAAGGCCGTCAAATATTGCGGGCCCATGTTCATCTTCCTCAGGCGGCCCACCGGCACGGTAAGAGTTCCGGTGACCGCAGCCGGAGTCAGTTCCCGCATGCTTATTTCGCGCTGATTAGGCACGACCCTTACCCAGCTGTTGTGGCCCGCAATTATTCCGCTAATGTCCTCAAGCGGCACGTCCTTGGTCAACTTTATGGTAAGCGCCTGGCTGTGGCAGCGCATAGCTCCGATGCGCACGCAGAGGCCGTCAATCGGAATAGGAGTTTCTTCACAGCCCAGTATCTTGTTGGTTTCGGCCTGTCCCTTCCACTCCTCGCGGCTCTGACCGTTATCTAATTGTTTGTCTATCCACGGAATAAGGGAGCCGGCCAGCGGAGCGCCGAAAAAATCCTTGGGATAGGCCTCTGAGCGGATATGTTCCGAAACAGTGCGGTCGATTTCAAGGATTGCACCGGCAGGGTCTTTGAGCAGGTCCTTTATTGACCCGTATATCGAGCCCATCTGCCCCAGAAGTTCACGCATGTTGTTTGCGCCTGCGCCCGAGGCCGCCTGATAGGTCATGGCGCTCATCCATTCAACAAGCCCCGCCTCATACAACCCGCCGAGGGCCATGAGCATAAGGGACACCGTACAGTTGCCGCCGATAAAATTCCTGACTCCCCTGGCCAGACCGTCCTTTATAATGTTCAGGTTAACCGGATCAAGTATGATTATTGCATCCTTTTCCATGCGAAGTGTCGAGGCGGCGTCAATCCAGTAGCCCTGCCAGCCCGAGGCGCGGAGTTCAGGATAAATATCTCCGGTATATTCCCCACCCTGGCACGTCACTATTGCATCCAGGGACTTAAGCCCATCAATATTGCGGGCGTCCCTGAGTGAAGGACAGTCCCTGCCTATATCAGGGGCTTTGCCTCCAACATTTGACGTTGTGAAAAACAACGGCTCGAGGGAGTCAAAATCCTTTTCCTTTATCATGCGGCCCATGAGCACCGAGCCCACCATGCCGCGCCATCCTATAAAACCAACACGCATCATATATTACCGGCCACCATGTCCCCGATCCCGGTGGTGGAATATCCCATCTGTCCTGCTGCCTGACTCTTCATAATCTTCATTACCTCAACCATGGCGTTCTCTATCGCCTGAGACGCCTTGGTTTCCCCCAGCGTATCGAGCATCATCATCGCCGCTCCTATGGCAGCCATTGGATTGATAGTGTTTTGACCCTTATACTTGGGTGCGCTTCCGCCCATGGGCTCAAACATCGAGACACCGGTCGGATTGATGTTGCCGCCGGCAGCCACTCCAAGGCCGCCCTGTATCATCGCCCCGACGTCTGTGATAATATCGCCAAAGAGGTTCTCCGTTACCGCAACATCAAACCATTCCGGGTTCTTGACAAACCACATATTGGCCGCATCAACATGATTATAATCACGTTTTAACTCAGGATAATCCCTTGAGCCCATTTCTTCAAAGGCACGGTACCAGAGGTCTCCGCAGTGCGTCAGCACATTTCGCTTGTGAATGAGAGTTATAGGCTTCAGGGCATACTTGGGGTTGCCCGCATTGCGCTTTTTCTTCAGTTCAAAGGCGTATCTCAGACAACGGTCAACCGTGCGACGGTCATAGACCATAAGCTGTGTTGCTATTTCCTCAGGCGTCCCCACGCGCGTGGCTCCGCCATGCCCCGTATAAATACCCCCCGTATTCTCACGGACTACGATAAAGTCTATATGTTCCGGCCCCTTGTCCTTAAGCGGGGTCTCCACGTTTGGATATAGCTTTACGGGCCTGAGGTTGATGTACTGATCAAGCGCAAAACGTATCTTCAGAAGGATACCGGTCTCAAGAATTCCGGGCTTCACATCCGGATGCCCTATGGCCCCCAGATACATGGCATCGAACTTCCTGAATTCATCAAGGGCGCTGTCGGGCAGGGTTTCGCCTGTTTTGAGGTAGCGCTCGCCGCCAAAATCAAAGGTTGTATAATCAAGCCTGAAACCGTATTTTGATGCCGCGACATTGAGCGACTTCAGGCCCTCGGCTACAACTTCCGGCCCTGTGCCGTCACCTGGTATCAAGGCTATTTTATATGTCTTGCTCATGCAGCAACCCCCTTGAGCCTCTTTTTTGTCCACTCGATCAGGCCCCCGGTATTTATGAGTTCCTGCATGAATGGAGGGATGGGCTTTGCCGCATACTCTTCTTTTGAAGTAAGGTTTTTGATTGTTCCCTTGTCCGCGTCTATCTCAATCATATCGCCTTCCTTTATCTTTGATGAAGCGTCGGCAGACTCAAATATGGGCAAACCTATGTTGAAGGAATTGCGATAAAATATCCTGGCAAAACTCCTGGCAATTACGGCCTGCATGCCGGAGGCCTTGATTGCAATGGGCGCGTGCTCCCTGGAAGAGCCGCAGCCGAAGTTTTTCCCGGCGACAATCATATCGCCTGCCTTTACCTTGCGCGGAAACTCCACATCAGCGTCCTCCATGACGTGGCTTGCCAGTTCCCCGGGGTCGGATGTATTAAGATATCTGGCGGGTATTATAGCGTCAGTGTCAATATCGTCGCCAAACCTCCATACCTTGCCTGCAATCAGCATCGGGTGCCCTCCTGAAATAAAATTGCATTGAAACCGTTCATTATATTAAGCTTTTTATTATAAAGATTAGCTCAAATAATTTCCATGAAAAAAATAATCATACTCCTCGGTCCGACAGGGGTGGGAAAAACAGAGGCATCCATCCTCCTGGCCCGCCGGCTTGACACCGAAATCATAAGTTCCGACTCCATGCAGATATATAGACACATGGACATCGGGACTGCAAAGCCCTCCCAGAAAGAGCTGCAAGCAGTCAGGCATCATATGATAGACATTGTTGAACCGTGGGAGTCATACAGCACCGGCCAATATGTCGGGCAGGTCAGACCCATCATCAGCGGCCTGCACAACAGGGACAAAGTCCCACTGGTTGTCGGCGGGACCGGCCTTTACATAAAGGCGATGACCAGGGGGCTATTCTCAGGTCCGTCGGCCGACTGGGACCTGAGAAACGTTTTACTTGAAAGAGAAAAACAGGACCCCGGGGTTTTGTACGCTCAATTGTCGGCTATTGACCCGGACGCCGCACTGGGAATCACACCCGCTGATACAAGAAGAGTAGTTAGGGCGCTGGAGGTCTGCCTCAAGAGTGATACCGCCATATCACAGTTAAGGAAATACATGACTGAACCCCTGCCTTATGAGTTCATCAGGATTGGATTAATGAGGGACCGGGCTGAGCTTTACAGGATGATTGAGGACCGCGTTGAGGTTATGTTTAAAGAGGGCCTGATCGAGGAAGTAAAGTCAGTGCTTGACCTCATGAAGTCGGCGGGCAAAACAACCGGCCGACCTGTAATTCCTTACCCTTCCATGCAGGCCATCGGGTACAAGGAAACAGCGCTCTACCTGTCCGGTGACTTAAGCCTTGAGGACACGGTCAGACTCATAAAGCAGCGTTCAAGGAACTATGCCAAGAGACAGTTCACATGGTTTCGGAAGGAAGAGGGCATAAAGTGGATCGACATAACAGGAGTTTTTGACGCAGAAAAAATATCCGAAAAGACCATCAAAGCCCTTGCTCCAGAGCTATGACCATTTTTTTTACCGGCCCGCAAAAAATCACCGTTCCGGATACGGCCGTTCATTCTGCCTTACGTTCAATGAGCCCCAATTTCATGGATTCTTCAAGAAGCTGTTTTTTGTTTATAGGTTTGACAATGTAAGAGTCCGCGCCTCCACGGTAGTATGATTCAATAACGACCTGGGGGTCGGCAAGGGCTGTTACCATTATAACCTTTGCCTTTCCGTCTTCTGAGATATTGTTTTCCGCCTCTATCCTGCGAATCTCTTTCATCGCATCTATGCCATTCATGTTGGGCATCATTATGTCCATCAATATAAGGTTGTACGGCTTGCCTTCCTTCAGTGCAACTTCAAAGCTCTGGACCGCCTCCCTGCCGTCAACCACACTATCGCAGTCGCCATATCCGGACATAATCTCCTGCAGCAATCTCCTCGCTACCAGATCATCGTCCACAATCAGGACTCTCATAACATTTCCTCCCATTACTTCCTGACGCTTGTTTTAAATTTAACTGCAAAATGAAAAACACTCCCGTTTCCCGGGCTGCTTTCAACGCCGATGACCCCTCCCATCATCCCGACCACCCTGGATGCAATAGCCAGTCCAAGCCCGGCGCCGCCGTATTGCCTTTGGAGCATTGCCGCATAAAACGGCATTGTATCCTGCATCCATAAGCATAATGCCGGCAGCCTTCAGCACAGAGGCATCGTCATCAACAATCAGCACTGAAGCAGGCTTGTCTTCATGCATAATATGCTCTCTCCGACGTCAATGAATTACATGAAAGGAACGATAAAAGAATAACATTTAACGGGAAACATATCAATTTTCCCGCTTTGGCCTTATTTTAGGCGCTGACGGTGTTGTGTTATAGTATTACCTGATGATCGTAATCCCAGCCATAGACCTCAAGGACGGCATGTGTGTCAGGCTTCTTCAGGGCAGGAAGGAAGACGCGACCGTATATTCCGACAACCCGGCAGCTACTGCACAGCGATGGGAAGCGTGCGGCGCGGAACTGCTCCATATCGTGGACCTCGACGGCGCATTCACGGGGCATCAGAAAAACCTTGACTCCATCAGGCAGATCCGCCGCGCCGTCAGGATGGATATCGAGGTTGGCGGCGGCATCAGAGACATGGAGCGGATTGACATCCTCATGTCCATGGGCATAAACAGGATTATCCTCGGGACCGTTGCCATAGAGAGACCTGAACTCGTGCGGGACGCCTCTTTAAAATATCCGGGAGGCGTGCTGGTGGGCATAGACGCCAAAGACGGCCTTGTTGCTGTAAAGGGCTGGGTGGAAGTCACCGGCGTACAGGCGGGCGACCTGGCCCTGAAGATGCAGCGCTACGGCGCAGCAGGCATTATTTATACCGATATATCCAGGGACGGGATGATGACCGGCCCTAACATAAAGGCGATGAGCAAGATGGCCGGTTCTGTAAGCATCCCGGTGATCGCCTCAGGCGGCGTATCTTCGATTGACGACGTGAGGAACCTTCTTGCTGTAAAGGACCTTTGGGGCGTAATCACCGGCAAGGCCCTCTACTCGGGTTCCCTTGACCTGAATGAAGCAATCAAACTCTCAAAGAGCGGCCCATAATATGCTTGCCAAAAGGATAATCCCCTGTCTTGATGTGCGCGATGGCCGCGTGGTAAAAGGCGTTAACTTCGTCAATATCAGGGACGCCGGCGACCCGGTAGAAAACGCAGTGTTCTATGACGGGCAGGGCGCGGACGAACTGGTATTTTTGGACATTACGGCCTCGCACGAAAAGAGAAAGATAATACTTGATGTGGTGGAAAGGACCGCCACAGATGTATTCATGCCGCTCACCGTGGGCGGCGGCATCAAGGTCCTCTCGGACATCAGGGACCTCCTGAATGCAGGCTGCGACAAGGTCTCGGTGAACACCACTGCTGTAAACGATCCGGAATTCATAAAAAGCGCCTCTGAGCGTTTCGGCAGCCAGTGCATCGTGGTGGCCATTGATGCCAAGAGGGTGCATGATTCCCGCTTTGAGATTGACCATCAGAGAGAAATACCGGCCTGGCTGGAGGGGTCCGGCGAACTCGGGGAACAACTCCTGGTCAGGGGCGCATCAGGCAAGGCATGGGAAGTATACACCCACGGCGGCAGGAGACCAAAGGGCATTGATGCTATTGCCTGGGCAAAGTATATGGAGGAGCTGGGAGCTGGTGAGATCCTGCTGACCAGCATGGACAGGGACGGGACCAGGGACGGTTATGATATAGAACTCACCGGGGCCATAGCTGAAGCGGTCTCCATCCCGGTAATCGCCTCCGGGGGGGTCGGTAACCTTGAGCATATCTACGAAGGGCTGACAGCGGGCAAGGCGGACGCCGCCCTTGCAGCCTCAATCTTCCACTACCGTGAGCACACAATCAGGGAAACCAAGGAATATCTCAAGGCAAAAGGTGTTACCGTAAGACTATAAGCTCGGGCCGCCGAAGCCGACCACAAGGTACTTTTACATTTTTACATCTCTCCAAATCGTCCCTTGTCAACCGTGCCTGCATATGGATATAATAGCAATTCATAACAAGATTTTCAGGAGGTTGCATGAATATTACAGAAAAAATCCTGGCCGCACATTCCGGCAAAAAGGAAGTCACGGCCGGTGAACTGATAAATGCCAGGGTCGACATCATACTTGCCAACGACATAACCGCGCCCATTTCCATTCGGGAGTTTAAGAAATCAGGGGCATTGAAGGTCTTTGACAAGGACCGTATCGCCCTTATCCCCGACCACTTCGCCCCGCAAAAAGACATAAAGGCCGCGGAACAGTGCAAGATGCTCCGGGAGTTTTCCCATGAGCAGGAACTCAGCCTCTACTACGAGGTGGGCAGAATGGGCATCGAACATGCGCTCCTGCCGGAGCAGGGCATAGTGGGTCCCGGCGATCTGGTCATAGGCGCGGACAGCCATACCTGCACATACGGGGCACTGGGTGCGTTTGCAACCGGAGTAGGCTCAACAGATGTTGCCGCTGCAATGGCATCGGGTGAATGCTGGTTCAAGGTGCCGGAGGCAATGAAATTCGTCTATTTCGGCAAGTTCAATAAATGGGTTGGCGGAAAAGACCTCATCCTTCATACCATAGGGGACATCGGAGTTGACGGAGCGCTTTACATGGCCATGGAATTTGAGGGAGAGGCCATAACAGGCCTGCCCATGTATGGAAGGCTCACCATGTGCAATATGGCCATCGAGGCCGGAGGCAAAAACGGTATCATTGTCCCTGATGAGGTTACTGAAGAGTATGTCAAAGGAAGGACAAAGAGGCCGTATGTCTTTTACACATCCGACCCCGGGTCGAAATATGTTGACGTAAGGGAGTACGACTGTTCGAAGATACCGGCAACGGTCTCATGCCCGCACCTGCCCTCCAATACCAGGCCTGCCCGGGAGCTTTCAAATATAACCATAGACCAGGTGGTCGTCGGTTCCTGCACAAACGGCAGGCTTGAAGACCTGCGCGAAGCCGCCATAGTGCTCAAGGGCAGGAAGGTCAATCCAAACGTGAGGATGATGATATTTCCGGCAACGCAACAGATATACAGGCAGGCCATGCACGAGGGACTTTTCGACATATTCCTTGACGCTGAGGCAGTGGTCTCAACACCCACCTGCGGTCCCTGCCTTGGCGGACACATGGGAATACTGGCCAAGGGTGAAAAGGCAATAGCCACAACAAACAGGAACTTTGTCGGCAGGATGGGTCATCCTGAAAGCGAGGTTTACCTGTCCAACCCGGCAGTCGCCGCCGCCTCTGCAGTGCTTGGCAGGATCGGAACGCCCGAGGAGCTTGGACTATGACCATGTCTCCTGAAGATAAGCTGAAGTCATTAGGCATAGAACTTCCCCTTGCGCCGGACCCGCTCGGTTCCTATGTGCCATGCGTTCGCACTGGCAACCTCCTGTTTTTGAGCGGCATGCTTCCAATAAAGGATGGCACTCTCCTCTATGCGGGCAGGACGGGTGAGGACGTATCATTAGAGGAGGCCCGACAAGGCTCCAGACAGGCGGTTATAAATGCGCTGGCAGTTGTCAGGGCGGAACTCGGCGATCTGACTAAAATAAGCAGGTGCGTAAAGGTAACAGGTTATGTGGCCTCGGCCCCTGATTTCATTGAACAGCCAAAGGTGCTCAATGCTGCGTCAGATCTTCTGTTTGAGGTGTTTGGGGACAGAGGCAAGCATGCCCGCGCCGCAGTCGGCGTATATGTCCTTCCTCTGAATGCGCCGGTAGAATTAGACTTTGTCTTTGAGCTTGTCTGACTTAGCACATAAAAAAAGGCAGAGACCGGCAAACCGGTCCCTGCCTTTTTTGTTTGGTTTTAGATTTTTACGACATTTTCCGCCTTGGGGCCCTTGGGACCGTCAACAATGTCAAACGACACTGCCTGTCCTTCGGCCAGGGACTTGAAACCGCTGTCCTGGATAGCCGAATAGTGCACGAAAACATCCCCCCCGTCCTCGTTGGTGATAAATCCGAATCCCTTGGACTCATTGAACCACTTCACTGTTCCTTTTGCCACGGTACTACCTCCTCGCTGATAAGCTCTTTTGAATTGAAGATTTCGGAACGTCATAAAAAAACCGCAAAGCCAAAGTCTTTGCGGCCAATGCTACAAAAACTTCCGAACTTCGCGATTATTATTACCTGATCAATTTAAAAAAATCAAGCAAAAAAATGAACCTTTGATTCACACCAGGCATGCGTGAGGATGGCATGTGAGCGGCTTCGGCGGTCCGGAGTAGCCATGGAAGGCGAAGCGGATCGCCGCGCCTCGGAGCCGGGCCGGACGCCCGGCGAGAATGAGCGAACATGCTATCCTTACGCATGCGTCAAAAGTTGACGGTGGATTATGGTGCAATCTCTCTCAGAACTCGAAGGTCGCTATCAGCGGGGCATGGTCCGACGGGGTGGGCGTCTTTTTCCTCCTTGGCCACATGTCCACCTCCACCGACTTCAGCCTCTCAAGGAGAGGTCCATTGCACAGTATGTAATCAAGCCTCATGCCTTCGTTCTTCCAGACCGCCCCGCCTCCATAGTCCCACCATGTAAACTGTTTAACATCAGGATAAAGGTGTCTGAAAGCGTCATGGTATCCGGAGACAAGGACATTTTGCAGTGCCTCCCGTTCCTCAGGCATGGTGCCCGTGACGTCGGAAAAAAGCTCGGGGTCATATACGTCCATGTCTGCAAGGGCTACATTAAAGTCCCCGACGACAACGGTCCTCCCGTCCAATGAAACCCTATCCCTTAAAAAAGCCCGTAGCATCTCATACCACTTGAGCTTGTAATAATATTTCACCGCCCCCCTGACATCGCCATGAGGGACATATACATTGACAACCAGCATCCCTCCGGTCTCTGTGCATATAATTCTTTTCTGTTCATCCCATATATCCGGGCCGAATCCCTTTGTCACGTTTGCCGACGGAAATTTAGAACAGATAGCCACGCCGTTATATGCCTTTTGCCCGAAGACCTCGCATGAATAACCAAGCTTTTCAAGTGCTGCAAAGGGGAATCCGTCTGATACGGTCTTGATCTCCTGAAGGCAGAGGATATCAATGTCATTGCCCCGGCGTTCAAGCCACGACAACAGGAGGTCCAGCCTGGCGCGTATGGAATTGACATTAAAGGTGCAAATTTTCATTGTGCCGGGCCTATCTCCCGAGGCTGACCCGCATCTTTTTCAACATCAGGTCGGGGTGGTAGGATGCCTTGGAAAGTTTGAGCACATCCTTTTCAAGGTCCTGCTCAAAATTCAGGTAAATATATTTCGGAGGCAGTATGCCGGCGAAACTGCTGTAAATATATTGGTAGATACCCTTGAACCTGGTACTGGCCTTGGCAAAATGAACGGCAAAGGTATCGCTGTTCAGTTCCTCTCCGACTATGAAGCCGGCCGGTTCTCCGTCGGCATAATATATGCCTCCGCAAAGGACCAGTTCTTCATAAAGGTCCAGGGCCTCAAGACAGGGGCTGAAATCGGTCTGCGACTCATCAACACCGGATTCCGCCTGCCAGTCCCTGAGGATTAAGGCGGCGTCCTTCAGGAGTTCGCGCGTAAGCGGCTTTGCGTCATGCCGGTAAGTCTCGGTAAATTGTTTAAGCAGGTTCCTTTTTTTGTGAAGCCTCCTGCCGGGATAAGTGCTCATCTTCTGAACGGTATAGACGTAGTCGCTGTCCCCTTCCCTGCAGGAAAATGAACACTCCTCAGGATTAAAAAAGGAAAGCCAATCCTCAGGCACTGGAAACATAAAGTCAACTTCCCGCATAAGGCCCTTCACATAATCATAATCCATGCCCCTGATGTCCGAGGCAGGCATTATATAATCATAGCCGTCGTATGTGCGGCCCCTGACGAATACTTCCCTGTCGTCTATAACATGATAATCATGGGCCTCCCTGAACAGATATAGGTTCGGAAAGCTGTATTCCGACAAGGACGTATCCGCCGAATTCAGCCGCTCCAGCAGCAACTCCTTGTGTTTTAATTCAAGCCTTTCTATTTTCACCGTAAATCTCCCCTAACCCCTCTTTCCCAAAGAGGGGAATATCTTTTATATTCTACACCTATTCAGAATCTGTTTATAAACTAAGGTCTTTATTCTGTCATTCCCGAGGTTCTTAATCGGGAATCTGGTTTTTTCAAGTGGGTATATATCCCCGGGTCAAGCCCGAGGATGACAGCTTTCTTAGTTTATAAACAAACCGCACGCCTTACGGTATTCCTCAAGCAGCCTTTCCTTGGACGCGCCTGAATCTATAAAGTCCCACGGCAGCAACTCATCCGGCCCCTTTTCCCTGAAAACATAAAACTCCATGTCTACACCGGCCTGCCTGCAAGCCGCCCTGTAATCGACCGTCCCCGCCATTGCCTCTATGACGCTGAACACCCTCCTGTCGCCGAGTGAAAACAGACCCTGCATGTGGGCAATTTTGGGCACGTCATGGAAAATCTTCACCCTGCTTTCATCCTTCAGTTCCTTTTTCAGGAATTTCATCTTTGCCTTGACCTGTGCAAGTCTCTCCATCGGATGCCACTGAAAAGGCGTAAACGGCTTCGGCACAAAAGTGCTGAGGCTGAGCACAATCTTCCCCTTTAAGGAAAGCCTTCGGACCTTTCTCACAAGCGCTGCAATCCCCTCAAGGTCTTCGTCCTCTTCAGCGGGCAGGCCTATCATGAAATAAAGCCTCAGGGTCTCTATGCCGGCCTCAAATATCAGTCCGGCTGTGTCAAGGATGTCCTTTTCCGTTATCCTCTTGTTTACGACCTGTCTCATCCTCTCCGTGCCGGCCTCCGGAGCTATGGACACGCTCCTGTGGCCTTTGAGGAGTTTCACAAGTTCGGCGCTCTTTTGGCTCGCGCGCAATGAGGTTATGGAAAAATCCACCCCCTCTATTGAAAGCACCTCTTTTATGTGAGGATAATCCGTAAGTGACGGGCCTATGATGCCCACCCTTGCCCGGGCCTTTCCGATCTCAGCCCTCATCGCCTCAAGCGGCCTCTTTCTTGGCGGTGAGTATATGTGTCCGACAAGACAAAACCGGCATTTCCAGGGACATCCCCTCATGGCCTCAACAAGACACATATCGGCAAATTCAGACTCAGGGGTCGTTATGACAAAGGACACGGAGGACTGTGAAAGGTCTTTAACATACCGCCTTTTAATCTTCCCCGGAGCGTTATAAAACGCCGTCCTTTCGGAAATGAGACCGTCAGGGCCGTAACTGAGGTTGTAAAACTCAGGCACATAGAGACCTTCAATTTCAACAGCAGCCTGTTTAAGTTCATGCAAGGCCGCGCCCTTCATTCTCCCTGCGCCTTTCTTGGCTATGAGGTCCATGAATTCGTCCAGAAAGCCCTCGGCCTCTCCGATGAAGATCATATCAAAGACCGGCGCAAGCGGTTCGGGGTTAAAGAAACAGCATACCCCGCCTGCAATGACAATGGGGTGATATTCATTCCTTTGGGAAGGTCTGAAGGGAATTCCGGACAGGTCCAGAATCCGGAGCACATTGGGATAGTCGTTTTCAAAAGACAGGGAAAAAGCAACAATGTCAAACTCGGTCAAGGGCCTTTTGGATTCCATGGAAAATACCGGGGTCCCGGTCCTGAGGTAAACCGGGATATCCTCATCCTCAGGGAGAAAGGCCCTCTCGCAGACCGTGTCTTCCCTTGCGTTGAGCAGGCCGTAAACGCCCTGAAACCCGAGGTTGGACATCCCGATGCGATATCTGTCGGGATAAACAAGACATACGTTTATCCTGCCCCCCGGGTCCTTGCGAATTGTGCCGCACTCCTTTGACAACAGGGCATCGGCCTTATCTATCAGTCTTCTGTCCAAAATCGTCTTATGATGCATTATAACAGATTGAAACATGACAGTAACGTTGATGTGATACAGGGCGAACGCACTATGTGCCATAAGCATCCATTTTCCGTCATGCCCGAAGGTTTTTATCGGGCATCCAGGAGCAAAAGAGCTGGATTCCCGCTTACAAACTGCGGGAATGACGTTTCCCATG
>Ga0315281_10001936_pt1 | contig 30797 bp, 26 predicted proteins | sample YL17G07_0_MG_FD_204540 | JGI IMG/M metagenome (GOLD analysis project Ga0315281, IMG submission 204540) | Sediment microbial communities from Yellowstone Lake, YNP, Wyoming, USA - YL17G07_0 | ecosystem: Environmental > Aquatic > Freshwater > Lake > Sediment | place: USA: Wyoming | collected...
CATAGGGATCTTTAATGTAATCCCTGAGGCCGGCTATCTCCTCCACGGAAACGGACATCGCCAGAAGCTCAGGTTTGAATTCGGCGAAAGCCTTGGCGACTTTCTCCGCCTCCGACTTGAGCCCGCGCACGACGCCGACGAAGCGTATCGTCGAGCCGTTCAGAACGATCTCCTTGTCATCGCCCATCTGAGGATCAACTGCCTTCCTTGCTGCGCTCCCTGATCATGTCCAGGACCTTCTTCCTATCCTCGGCGCCAGCAAGCTCGCGCCTGCTCATGAGCGGCATCTTGTGGACGGACTTCCTTCGAGCATCCTTGTCAGTTATTATGACAGCTCTTCTCTCGACGATCCTGGAGATGCTCGCCACGGCGTCGGCCTTCTTCTCCAGCATCGGCCCGTATCTCTCCACGCCCGTCAGTATGAGCATCTTCTCATCGGTCGTCACCGCCTCGAAGGGGCACCTGGCGGTAGGCTGGACCGAATAGCCCATAGTCTTGAGCATCATGAACACCTCGTTGTGCAGCTTGTCCGTATCCTCCATGCGGTCGAAGAGCTGCTCCTTCTCGCGCATGTACTCGAACGGGTTCAGCGGCAGCACGATCGGCTCGTTGAGGAACTCCTCCAGCTTGATCGCGACTTCCACTATCGCCCCCATGCCGTCCTCATACATCTGGATCGCCTTGCGCGACACGCCGGCTATCTCCGCGAGCGTTCCAAGCGATATGTTCCTCTGCGCCCTCAGCTCCTTCAGCAGGTCGCTGTTGATCTTGACATACAGCCCTCCCGGCGCGGCGAACACTATCGGCGGGACCCCCTCGTTGAGGAACTCCTCGAAGGTGTCGAGCGAAAGTATCGGGACGCCGAACCTCGAGTAGATGACCCCCTCGTCCAGCTTCTTGGACGAGCTGCGCAGCCCCACGACGGCAGTCTTTCCCTCGAGAGCTTCCGCGAGCACCATCATCTGGTCCGCATCCTCTTTGTTGAAGGCGTCGATGTTCTGCAGGACCTTGAGCACGAGCAGCGCATCATCTCTCCTCGCCACAAGGTCGAAGCTGATGCTCTTGAGGGATATCGGGTCCGAGACGGAGAAGCCGGCGTCCGCCAGTATCCTCCGGACCTCCTCCAGCAGCTTGCCCCTGTTGTCTATGCTCATCCCCGCACCTGCATCCTCTTCATCACTCTCACGCTTTCGCAACGATATGTAACTTTCCGAACTATCTGCAGGCGACACCTTTGTGCGCGCCGTATTCGCCGTCCCTCCTCTTCCCGAGCTCTTTTCCGGAGGTCATGTTCCAGTATCTAAAGCTACAAATACGCGTCAGTTTTAATAGGAACAACCTCGCTAATCGTAATAACAAGCGCGGGAGTGCACTGAATTGACGATCAAGAAGGCAAGGTTGCTGATTCGAGAGAAGGACAAGAAAGTCCAAGAGGTCGGGTTCAGGCTCTGCCTTCTGAAAGAGGCCCAGAAGCGTTTCATCAAGAATTTCTTCGCCGAGAACCTTCCGGACGGAAAGACCGTTGCGGTCATACTGGGCGGCGAGCCTGGGAACGTTGACAGATATGTCGCGATGATACAGGAGTTGGGCCAGGGCAACCCGCTTGATTATGAGGTGTCCGTTGAGGAATATCGCGGCAGCATAATGAGGACGAGCGAATACGCCAGCTATCTGACTGCGGAGCAGCTGCTGGTCGGGGTGGGCGCTCTTGGAGGCATCAGCGGGACACTCGAATGCATGGACAAGACGCTCGAAGGCATGGGCGGTAGCCTTTCTCATATGGATGGCAAGATGGGCAATGTCGACGTAAGCCTCGCGCGCATAGTCGAGCAGCTCGATGAACTTCCCAGGAAAATCGCCGCGGAACTCAAGGGATCATAGGCCACCTGAATATCCCGGCACAAAAAATCCTTCCGAGATCGATCCGAAGCCGTTCGCGCGCAAACTCACCGAACCTTTATCATTCGCCTGTAATCTTCTGGGGCGATGCCTGGAAGATTGTCCGAGATGAGCGTTTTCATAGACGACCAAGCGGAGGCCAGCCAGATCTATAACCGTGGCTGGTACGGCAGCCCGCAGAGCGGCGGCTCCCTGAAGCTCGAGATACTCGAGGCCCTCTATCTGCTGGAGACAGGGAGGCTCGGCGTGCTCAAGGGGGAGGAGCCGATTGACTTCGTTCAGCTTCTGAAGCTCGGGAACAAGGATCTCCCCAGCTTCGAGATCAAGTACCTAGTATACCGCGACCTGCGCGGCCGCGGCTACATCGTCAAGAGCAACGGCGGGTCCGCCGATTTCAGGGTGTTCCCCCGTGGCGGCACTCCGAGCAAGACCACCAGCAAATGGTGGGTCCTCGCTCTCTCGGAGCGATCCCTGTTCCACCTCGAGAAGGTCCTGGCGGACCTCACGAAGAGCAAAGGCCTCAGGAAGGACCTGCTACTAGCCATCGTCGACGAGGAGGGCGATGTGACCTACTACGAGGTAAGGAAGGCAACCCCTGTCGGAAAGCAGAAGAGGAAACCTCCGACCGAGCAGATGGAGGGGCTGTTCACCGGAGACCGCGTCATCATCGACAACCCAAAGGACGCCCAGGTATTGCAGAAGGAGCACTTCTTCGGCAAGCTCCTCGGCGACAGGCTTCAGCTATCGCTCATAGAGGCAGTATACCTGATGCAGCACGGGCAGCTGGTCATTCGGAACGCAAAGGGGAGCAGGGTCGTCAACCTCGAGCAGCTCAAGAACCATGCGAGGAAGGTCCAGCGCGACTTCGACCTGCGGCTGAGAGCCTACGAGGACCTTAAGGAAAGAGGGCTGGTCGCGAAGACCGGCTTCAAGTACGGTTCGCACTTCCGCGCATACGAAGGGGACCCGAACAAGATGCATGCGCGCTTCCTCGTGCACGCTGTCCCCGAGGACTATTCAGCTATCTGGCCAGAGATCTCGAGGGCGATCCGCCTCGCGCACGGCGTGAGGAAGGAGATATTGTTCGGCAGGATTGGAGAGAAAGAGGTCGAATACATCCGGCTGTCCAGATGCAGGCCTTGACTAAAAGAATCGATGTGCGGGGGCAAAGGCCCCCGCACCGGACATCGCGCATCTCTCGCGGGAAGGGGAGAATAGAATCTTCCGAGAGATTAGAGGGGGAGTCGGACGCGATTCCGTGATAGTATTACTCGCAGATTAGGGTTAAAATCATTTCCTTTTCCGGCGATTATTTATCAATATTTTCTTAAGGAACATTTATATATTTATTATTCTCAGTATTATCTGTGCCAGTAAAACCTATTTGTAAAATGCTGTTCGCTTCCTGACAAAAAATTCGATGAAAAATACAGCTCAGGGGGAGGGGGCACCGCCCCCCAGCCTGAGATCAAAGCTGGACTTCTATGCCGAGCTTCTCCGTGAGCTCCTTGTAGCGGTTCCTGATGGTGACCTCTGTGACACCTGCCACATCCGCCACCTCCCTCTGCGTCCTTCTCTCGTTGCAGAGGATCGAGGAGATGTAGATCGCGGCTGCCGCCACTCCAGTCGGCCCGCGGCCGCTGGTTAGCTCCTTCTTTGCGGCGTCCTTCAGGATGTCAGTCGCCTTCGACTGCACCTCTCCGCTCAGCTTCAGCTCGCTGCAGAACCTCGAGACGTAGTCCTGAGGCCTTGTCGGCATCAGCTTGAGCTTGAGCTCGCGCGTCATGAACCTGTATGTCCTGCCGATCTCCTTGCGACCGACCCTGCTGGCATTGGCGACCTCGTCCAGAGTCCTCGGGACGTCGCACTGCCTGCAAGCGGCGTACAAAGATGCGGCTACGACGCCCTCGATGCTCCTGCCGCGTATCAGGTTCTTGTTGACGGCCTTCCTGTAGATCATGGCGGCCGTCTCCCTGACGTTCCTGGGAAGCCCCATCGCCGAGGCCATCCTGTCCAGCTCGCTGAGCGCGAACGCGAGGTTCCTCTCGGTCGCGTTTGAAACCCTAATCCTCCTCTGCCACTTTCGCAGCCTGTAGAGCTGCGCCCTGTTGCGCGTAGGGATGCTCTTGCCGTAGGAGTCCTTGTTCTTCCAGGAGATCTCCGTGGAAAGACCCTTGTCGTGAATTGTGTAAGTCATGGGGGCGCCCGTGCGGGCCCTCTTCTCCCCCTGTTCTACATCAAACGCTCTCCATTCTGGCCCCTGGTCGATCAGGTTGCTGTCGATGACTATTCCGCAGTCCTCGCAGACCAGTTCACCGCGTTCGTAGTCTCTTACCAGATGGGCGCTGTTGCATTCGGGACATTTTTCTATTTGCTCCAGTTCGTCCTTTGCTTTCGGCATACTCTCCCTCCGGAGGAGTGTAGACCTCCTGTCCGACTACCGTCAGGGGTCTGAGCCCAGATTCCGGCCTTATGGCGACGTAAGGAGATTTGATCGGTCCGAATATCTTGACAACCCGGCCTATCCTGTGTTTCCTTCCGTCCACAACCGTCGAATTCGATTCGGGCGCGAAGCTACCTTTGACAATGAGATATCCTTCGTGGGACACCAGTTTAACTCGCCCTAGGAGCTTCACTCTCTCACCAAATTATATTTAAATCTTTGGGCTCTTTGCTCATACCGCCTCTTATATTTAAATCATTCGCAAGTGTTTATTATTCCAAGCTGCCAGAGATTGGAAAATCAGGCAATCCGTGACCTTGGTTTCCTGTGCAGATTGACACATACGCGGGGTATCAACCAGACCTCTCCCCCGTCTGCATCACAGTCTCATCAGTTGATGGACGACGATCGCGATCTCATTGAAGTGATTCTTCCTCTCCTATCTATCCAAATGCCATGATAAAGCCCATGATAAAATATATCACACTTGAAACCCATTCCGATGGCAAGAGGGGGAGTTCGCACGTCGTTCGATTCTTTCTTAGCTGACCCTTTGGCCGGAGGGGATGTAAACTCCTCGCCGCAAGCACTTGTATACCTTATTGACAGCGATTTCAACGTCAAGTATGCCAGCGATTCGGTCGCGGAACAATTCCACTGCAAATCCTGCGATCTCGTAGGCAAGTCCGTCTGGTCCATCCTCGGCAGGATGAGCTCAAAGACCGGCAAGGATCGTCTTATGGATACTCTGTCCACCGGCAACCCGTTCCAGAGCACGACCGAAGTGACATTCCCGGCCGGTCAAAGGATGCTTTCTACGGTGCTTTTCCCGATAAAAAACTCCAAAGGAAAGATATCGCAGATACTCGGCGTCTCCTATGACATCACAGGGAGCCACGAGAGGGAGCAGCTGATCCGCAACAAGATGGAGATAATCATGGGGTATGCCGAGATGCTGAGCGGCATGGCCATCGACGACGAAGCCAGGAAAATGGTCGACAAGATCAGAGGCGCAAGCGCCCATCTGCATGAGAAGCTCAACGCGTCATCAACCAGCTCTCACCGACCGTAAGATGGGTTCTGTAACATGATTGGGTGCCGCTCATGCGATCGCCCGTATGCCACTCGTTCCATTCGGCTCCGGCCGTACAGCCTTATTGGGGCCGCATAGGACCATCACGGTGTCATGCTGGAACGCGCTGGGGTCGACCCGTAGACCCCCTGCCGCCTCGGGGGCGGCTGTTCTCAGCAGGTTGATGCTCGCGTTGATGTGGCGGTTGATCCGCCATCCGCATTTACACGAGAAGTCGGCGCCCTTTCGGGAATCCTGTATCCTCCCACATACCGGGCACCTCCTGCTGCTGTAGCTCGGATCCACTTTGACTACGGGGATTCCGAGCCACTCTGCCTTGTATTCGATGATCTGATGCAATTTACGCCGAGGCCAGATACTGATCCGCCGATTCATCTTCTTGCTCCAGCGGGGCCTTATGCCGGTTAAATCTTCGAGCACGATCTTCGACTTCCGTTCCTCGGCGAGCTTCAGCACCGCATTGGCGACCTCGTGAAGCCTGTAGTCGATGCGATTATGCTCCCTCTTACCTTCCTTGGCGCAGAGCCGTTTCGATGTGCGCCTGTCGTGCGACTTCTTCTTCTGGAGATTCCTTCTTCGCGAATGATGCCGTTCTTGTATTGTCGAGACATCGGGAAAATCCGCTCTGACGACATTCACATCACCCTCTTTGACAAGAACGCCATCCAGGCCGCGCTCGTTGGTATCCAGTGATAGTATGGATTCAGGCGCATATTGCTTTGGAGGATGCTTCCTGATGGCAACGATGACCTTGTCCGGGAGCAATGTGAGCGAACCGAGCGATATCGAATCGTCATTGAGATAGCGGTGGTGGTATTCGCTCATGATCAGTTTCAGCTCGACATGGAGACCTGCCCTGATGGGTATGTCTATGATGCCATTCTCCCGGTCGAGCTTGTACGCCTGGTTCTCCGCCTTCATGAACAGCCTTCTGACGTAAGGGACATTCCTCGCCCTTCCTTTCCTCAGCATCCTCCGATGGTTCTTGAGGATGCTCCCGGCCACCTCGAATGCAGATACGAGGTGCTGGGAGTACATATCGGGGTGTTCTTTCCGGAGATCCTTATATGCCGGCTTGCAAAGGCTGTACCTGGAAGTCACCTTGGAGCCAAGGCCGATACGGATCGTCTCGTTCACAGCGAGGCGGAAGTCCTCAATCAGGAACTTGGCATCGATCGGCAGGGGGCATTCCAAACGGAAGACTAGCGAGCGCACCAGCATAGCTACAGAATGTGCCAGCGGGGTATTCGCAGGTTCGCGCTACATGTACACCCGATTGTTACAGAAGCGTAAGATGGAAATCAATCATCGCCATTAGCCATTCCCGTTTATATGTGTCCAGATGAAAAGGCCAAGTTCGATCCCTCGCACCCGCGCTACATCTCCCTCAGGGCGAGGGAGCTCCTCGTCGCGGGCGTCAGGGACGGCATAGTCGTCCCCGAAGGACTCATCGCCCACGGGAGGGGGGAGATGTTCGATTACCTGTTCGGCGAGGAGACGCTCGCTCCAGCACTTTCAGCCGAGCGAGCCGCCGCTGCCGCTATGATGATCGCCGAAAAGCCGGTCATTTCCGTGAACGGCAATACCGCCGCCCTCTGCGCAGAGGATATAGTGCTTCTGTCGAAGGTGACCGGGGCGTGCATCGAGGTGAATCTCTTCCACTGGTCGGATGAACGGGCGAAGGCGATCAGGAGGCTGCTGGAATCAAAGGGCGGAAGCGAAGTGCTCGCGGAAGATCCCGACGCAGTTCTTGAGGGGGTGCATCATGACCGGGGGAGGTGTCACGCCGAGGGGATATTCTCCGCTGACACGGTACTCGTGCCGCTGGAGGACGGGGACAGGGCATGCGCTCTGGCAGGGATGGGCAAGACCGTGATATCTATCGATCTGAATCCGCTGTCCCGAACTACGCTTTTCTCGACCATTTCGATCGTGGACGAGGTCACCAGGGCCGTTCCCAACATCATCCGCTTCTCCAACGAGCTGGCGGAGAACGCCGTGCTGGCGAGCAACACGGTCCAGTCCTTCGACAACGCCGCGCAGCTCAGGGAGCTGTTCCGATTGATCGGGGAGCGCTTCGCCAAACTGGCCCATCCGTGACCATCCCCGTTCCGCTCGGGGAACATTTTTCACATAGGAAGTATTCCCCTTTGATGATGACAGAGTACGAGCCCGAGGAGATTGCGAGAGGAGAAGCGCGCCTGAGATGGGCCCGCGAGCGGATGCCAGTTCTCGCCGCGGTCCGCGAGCGTCTGAAAAAATCCGGTGCTCTTAAAGGAGCGAAGATCGGCATGGCCCTGCACACCGAGGCCAAGACCGGGGTGCTGGCGTTGACGTTGCGCGAGGCGGGCGCCGATATCTCCCTGACCAGCTGCAACCCTCTTTCTACCGATCCATGCGTTGCGGCCGCGCTTGACGCGAAGTGCGACATCGCCTGCCACGCGAAGAAAGGGCAGACCAACCAGGAGTACTACAAGAGCCTCAACAAGGTCATTGACTTCTCGCCGGACTACGTGATCGACGACGGCGCCGACCTCATTTTCATGCTGCACACGAAGCGCAAGGAGAAGCTCTCGAAGGTCAAGGGGGCCAACGAAGAGACGACGACCGGCATCGTCAGGCTGAAAGCCATGGCCGCAGAGGGGGCGCTGAAGTTCCCCGTGATATCGATCAACGGCGCCGACATGAAGCACCTCTTCGACAACAGGTACGGCACGGGCCAGTCGACCTTCGACGGGATAATGTCATCGACGAACCTTCTCATCGCAGGAAGGAAGTTCGTCGTCGCCGGCTACGGATGGTGTGGCCGCGGGATAGCGATGAGGGCTCGCGGAATGGGCGCAAGGGTGGTCGTGACCGAGATAGACCCCGTGAAGGCGGTCGAAGCCCGTCTGGACGGCTTCGATATCATGCAGATGGCCGACGCCGCCAAGGGCGCCGATTTCATAGTCACGGCGACCGGTTGCAAGGACGTGATCAGGAAGGAGCACCTCAAGATCATAAACGATAAGTGCGTGATGGCCAACGCCGGCCACTTCGACAACGAGATATCTAAGCCGGACCTCGAAGCCATGTCGAAATCGACGAGGACCGCGAGGGAGAACACCACCGAATATTCTCTCAAGAACGGCAAGAAGGTATATCTCCTGGCGGATGGGAGGCTCGTCAACCTCGCGGCAGGCCAGGGGCACCCCGTCGAGATCATGGACATGAGCTTCGCCCTGCAGGCGCTCGGCGTAGAGTATCTGGCGAAGAACTATGAAGAGATGGATGCGAAGGTGCACGAGATCCCGAAGGAGCTGGACACCTGGGTCGCGCGCGCGGCATTGAAATCAATGGAGGTCGAGATCGACCGCCTGACGAAGGAGCAGGAGAAGTACCTCAACGAATGGCGCGAGGGGACTTGAGCGTCCAGATGAAGGCGGTCTGACTCATGTCAAAAGAGAACTTCCTCGGAGTCTTCGGCCATGTCGCGGTGGATGTGATATGTTCGATTGATAAATTTCCCCGTCCGAACACCTGCGAGGCGATCATAGATAGGCGCACGGAGTTCGGAGGGACCGCCGGGAACATGGCGGTGTTCGCGGCGTCGCTCGGAGTGCCGACCGCGCTCGCTTCGCTCGTCGGCGATGATTTTCCAGATGACTACATGGAATTCCTCGAAGACAAGAATATAGATCTTACCGATCTGAAGAAGATCATAGGCAGGCGCACGCCCTCCGTGATAATGATATCAGACTCCTCGCACAACCAGATCGGATTCGTCGACCAGGGTGCGATACTAGCTCAGGACAAATTGCCGCTGCAGACGCACACCATCGACAGCTCGAAGGTCGTGCACGTCGGCACCGGCAGGCCGAATTACTCTCTGCAGGTCTGCAAGAGGGCCAGAAAGATGAAGAAGCTCGTAGCGTTCGACCCGGCACAGGAGATCCATTACGTTTACGACGCGCATACTTTCTCGAATGTGATCAAGGAAGCCGACATCTTCTTCTGCAACGAATCGGAACTCGAGGTCGCGCAGAAGTATCTCAAACTGAAGCGCTCGAAAGACCTGCTGGACACAGTCGACATGCTGATAGTGACCATCGGCAAGCGCGGGAGCAGGATTCTGACCCGCGCAGGCGAGGACTTTGAGGTCCCGCCGTGCAAGGCGAAGAAAGTCGTCGACACGACAGGTGCCGGCGACGCATACCGCGCCGGCTTCTACAGCGGGATGAGGGAGAAGATGGATCTCGCGGAATGCGGGGCGCTCGCGTCCGCAGCAGCATCGTTCGCTGTCGAAAGCTTCGGCGGCCAGACGAACCTGCCTTCCTGGGACGATGTGTGCAGAAGGGCCTTCGGGTGAAGCGGGCAACTGCCAGTAAATCTATGTCACAAACCGTCCCACTGCACTTTCAACATATCCAGTATGTAAAAAATATACGAAAGCCTTATTAATAGTGGAGACTCTTATCGGCCAAGGTGAGATACAGTTGGCCGTTGGATTCATTCTCATCAGCACCGCCCCAGCAAAGGAACATGAGGTATACAACGAATTGCTGAAAGTGAAGGAGATAGTAGAACTCCACCCGCTTTTCGGCGAGTACGACCTGATTGCGAAGATTGAAGCCGTCGACTTCAATCAACTAGGGCAGGTAGTAGTCGACAAGGTAAGGTCGATACCCGGCGTCATCGACACTAAAACGCTAACGGGGATCAAGTTCTAGAAATAAAGGGAGAGATGAGCAGGATGGAATTGATGGAATTCTTGACGGTATTGTTGATGGTGTTCGCACTGGTAATGGTCTTGGCCGGAGTGTTCACCGCTTACTTCGGAAGCGGTAAGAGCAGGATGATCGGCGTAGTGCTGCTGGTCCTCGGCTTGGTCGTAGGGGTCCTCTGGACATTCCTTGCCGGGTTCTCGGACATGCTCGACGTGAATCTGTCCAGCGTAATATGGCAGGCATTCCTGTACATAGTCGCGGCATTGATTGGCATACTCGCCGCAGTCGGCATATTCCTCCTGGCCATAATGAAGGCCTGAAGGAGTAGAAGCCTTTTTAAAACCCCTTCCCTTTGTCTATATTTGATGGTAGTCCAGATTGTTATTGGAAGCAAGAGCGACATCGCGATCGCCAAGAAGGCGTCCGATGTGCTCAAGAAATTGAGGATCGAGCACAGGACGTCAATAGCATCCGCGCACAGGACGCCGGACCTCGTTGCATCGCTGGCGGTGGCGAAGGATGTAGATGTTTTCATAGCTATAGCCGGCCTCGCTGCGGCGCTGCCCGGGGCGATAGCCTCTCATACCACCCGCCCGGTGATAGGGGTCCCTGTTTCCGGCGGGGTGCAGCTGGATTCAATTCTTTCAATGGTGCAGATGCCCAAGGGGATGCCGGTCGCGACAGTCGGACTTGATTCCGGGGACAATGCCGCCCTGCTCGCGGCCGAGATCCTCGCGATAGGCGACCAGAAGATAGCGGACGCCCTGAGGGACTACAGGCACGAGATGCGGCAGAAGATCGTGCAGGACAACGAGGAGCTCGAGGGGTCCAATGTTCAAGGCTGAGACGTTCATCGAGGAGTCCGTCGAGCAGCTCAAGAACAAGCTCAGCGGCAACGCGATGATCGCCTGCTCCGGAGGGGTCGACAGCACGGTCGCCGCGGTACTGGTATCAAGGGCGATCGGAGACAGGCTTCTCGCAATCTACGTCGACACCGGTCTGATGAGGAAGGGGGAGAACGCGGATGTCGGCAGCATGCTCACAGAGCTCAAGGTCAATCACAGGATCATCGATGCCTCGGACGAATTCTTCGACGCTCTGAAAGGCGTCACCGACCCGGAGAGAAAGCGGAAGATAATCGGCGAGAGATTCATCAGGGTCTTCGAGCGCGAGGCGAAGAAGTTCGGTTCAAAATATCTGATCCAGGGGACGATAGCCCCTGACTGGATAGAAAGCGGCGGCGGGATCAGGGACACGATAAAATCGCATCACAATGTCGGCGGCCTGCCGGAGATAATGGACTTGGAGATCGTAGAGCCCCTCCGCGACCTGTACAAGGACGAGGTGCGAAAGGTCGGCAGGGCGCTCAACATCAGGTTCTCGGAGCGGCAGCCGTTCCCGGGCCCTGCACTCGCCATAAGGGTCATGGGAGAAGTCACCAGGGAGGCGGTCGAGCTCGCGCGAGAGGCTAATGCGATAGTCGAGGAGGAGCTCCAGGCGGCTGCGCAGAAGGGCGAGATGGAGATCCCCTGGCAATACTTCGCTGTTCTACTTCCGGTCAAGAGCGTCGGCGTCCAGGGGGACATCAGGGCGTACGGCAAGACCATCGCCATCAGGGCGGTCGGCTCGGTCGATGGCATGACAGCGAACTACTCCAGGATCCCGCACGACGTCCTCGAGAGGATATCGATCAGGATCACGAATGAGCTTAAGGACCGCGTGAACAGGGTCGTTTATGATATCACCAACAAGCCACCTGCCACCATCGAATGGGAATGAACCCTGTCGGATTTCAGACACCCTCTTTCCCGCAATGTCCTCAAGAAGCCAACATATCTAAATCCAGAGCATTTTCTTTTAGCAACTCATTCATTCGTATTGCGCCACTCTGAGGTAGGTTGGATGATAAATGCATCAATAGTCGGCGGAACAGGATACATGGGCTTCGAGCTTCTGCGCCTCCTGGTCAGGCACCCCCAGGTGCAGCTAGCGGAGGTCACCTCCCGCGGCAACGCGGGGACCAAGATTTCTTCGCTGCACCCGGCGCTGAACGGATTCCTCGATGTCAACTTCGTCCCCGACCTTTCCAAGCCCGGGGATAATGATATCGTATTCGTCGCTGCCCCGCATGGCACATCAATGGACGTGGTGCCGCCACTGCTGGACGCCGGATGCCGCGTGATCGACCTGAGCGGCGACTACCGCCTCGGGAACGCGGAGACCTACGAGAAATGGTACGGCAAGAAGCACACCGACGCGGGCAACCTCGCGAAGGCCGTGTACGGACTCACCGAGCTCAACCGCGCTAAGATCGCCAAGGCGCAGCTCGTGGCCAACCCGGGCTGCTATCCGACCGGAGCGCTCCTAGCACTGATACCAGTCGCTCGTGCGAAAGTGATCGGAGGGGACGTGGTCGTCGACTCCAAGAGCGGCACCAGCGGAGCAGGTGCTTCTCCCGGAGAGTTCACGCACCACCCGTCATGCGCCCCGAACGTCGTGCCATACAATGTAGGAAAGCACCGCCACACTCCGGAGATAGAGATGGCGCTGAAGTCGATCGGCGGGCACCCCGGAGAGACCTCCTTCACCCCGCACCTCGTGCCGCTCGTCAGGGGCATACAGACGAGCTGCTACGTGAAGCTCGTCAAAGGAACGAAGCTCAGCGACATCAAGGAGCACTACCAATCTTTCGCCAACGAGAACCACTTCGTGAAGTTCGTTGACGGCATCCCGAAGATCACATCGGTCCTCGGGTCCAATTACTGCCACCTCTCGATAGCGATGGCGAGCGAGACGATGCTAGCAGCCTTCTCGGTCATCGACAACCTGTGCAAGGGAGGGTCCGGCCAGGCTATCCAGAACATGAACGTGATGTTCGGCCTGGACGAGAAGACAGGACTGGACATCCCGGGGCTGGGCGTTTAGAATGAGCGGTGCAACTTTCATCGAGGGCGGCGTGACCTCCCCAAAGGGATTCGTCGCGAGCGGCGTCCATTGCGGGATCAAGAACCGCAGGAAGGACCTGGCGCTGCTCGGCTCCGCGAAAGAATGCGATGCCGCCGCTCTTTACACGACGAACAAGGTCAAGGCCGCCCCGATCCTGATCACCCAACGCCACCTCGCCAAAGGCAAGGCGCGCGGGGCAGTGATAAACAGCGGGCTGGCCAACGCGCTGACCGGCAAGCGCGGGCTCAACGACGCGCATGTTATGGCGGAGCTGGCCGGATTCGCCATAGGATGCCCTTCGGACAGGATAGTCGTCTCTTCCACCGGGATGATCGGCAAGTACCTCCCGATGAACAAGATATGCAAAGGGATCGAGGCCGCAGGGAAGGCGCTCGGCCCAACGCGCAAGCACGCTCATGACGCTGCAATGGCGATAATGACTACCGACACCGTCCCAAAGGAGGCGGCCGTTTCGGTGGTCCTGAGTGACGGCGCCCGCGTCACCATAGGAGGCATGACGAAAGGCTCTGGCATGATCTGTCCGGAGCTGAAGAAGCATCATGCGACCAACCTTACTTTCATCACGACGGATGCGGCGATATCCCATGCCGCGCTGGAGGAGATGCTGATCCAGTCGGTCGAGTATTCGCTGAACATGCTGAACATAGACGGCGACCGCAGCACCAACGACATGTGCGTCATATTCGCCAACGGAGAGGCGGGCAACAAGAAGCTCAAGAAGGCGGACCCGCTGTTCCAGGAGGCGCTCACAGAACTGATCCAGGAGCTCACGCGCCAGCTCGCGGCCGACGGCGAGGGCGCGAAGAAGAGGATAGAGGTCTCGGTCATCGGAGCGGCGGATGAGGCGCAGGCGAAGGTCGCCGCCCGCTCAGTGGTCATGTCCAATCTTGTGAAGTCGGCGATATTCGGAGAGGACCCGAACTTCGGGAGGATCGTCTCCGCAATCGGCGCATCAGGCGTCGAGATAGATGCGGATAAAGTCTCGCTCTCGCTTGAATCCGAGTACGGTTCTGTCGATCTGATGAAGAACGGCGAGTTGATCGCCCTTGTGGACGACAAGACCTACAAACGCGCCCGCGAACTGCTGAAGAGTTCGAGGATAAACATGGTGGTGGACCTCGCTATCGGCAATGGCCAGGCGACCGCCTGGGGCTGTGACCTCACTTATGATTACGTCAGGATCAACGCTGACTATACGACCTGAGGAGGTTGTGAAATTGGGAAGCGGTTCTCCGAACAGAACGATAACGGTCAAGCTCGGCGGGAGCGCAATGGACGACGATGACGTCGTGCATCAGCTTGCGGAAGACATCTCCTCATTCTCTCCGGAGAAGACGCGCTTCATCATCGTGCACGGCGGCGGAAAGGCGATATCCAGGGAGACGGAGGTCAGAGGGATAAAGACGACCAAGGTCTCAGGTCTCAGGATAACCGACGACGCGACGATGCAAGTCGTAGAAGCAGTCATGTCGAAGACGAACGATGCTATCTGCGACATACTGAAAGAGCACGGCATGAATGCGCAGAAAGTGCTCGGCTCAGACGGACTCCTGCTCTGCAAGAAGATGGCGCCAGCGACGGCGGCGGAGAAAGGTTGCGAGAAGAAGGTCGACCTCGGCAGAGTCGGCTCCGTCGAAAAGGTGTTCCCCGACCAGATCAAGAAGATCTTGGCCGCAGGAGGGGTCCCAGTCATCTCTCCATATGGTCGCACCAAGGAAGGCATTACGCTCAATGTGAACGCGGACACGGCCGCCGGGAGCATAGCCGGCGTCTGCTCGGACGAGTTCATACTGCTCACGGACGTGGAAGGGATCATCGTCCCCGGAACGGACGAGACACGCATAGCCAGGACTCTCACGCTCGGTCAGATCGGAGAACTGATCGGCGCCGGCGTGATCCGCGACGGCATGCTGCCTAAGGTAGAAGCCTGCACCCACGCAATCAGGAGCGGCGTGAAGGTCGCGAGGATTGTAAGCGGCCTCGTCGACCATCCGCTGAAAGCAGTTCTATCCGGCGAGGAGATAGGCACTCAGATTGTCCCCTGAGCTGGAACCTGAAATCTTTAAGAACACGCCACTCATCGGGGGAATCACATGAAGATACTCATCATAGACAACGGCGGGCAGTGGACCCACCGCGAGTGGAGGGTCGTCCGAGACCTCGGCGCCGACGCTGCGATGATCCCGAACACTACGCCGCTAGAGAAGATCGACGCCGACGGCGTAGTGCTCTCCGGAGGCTCTCCGAGGGTCGGAATCAACATCAACGCCATGGGCAACAACGGCCTGTACCTCGACAAGCTGGAAGTGCCGATATTAGGCATATGCGCCGGCGTGCAATTCATGGCAGTACACTTCGGCGGCAAAGCAGGTCCAGGCAGGATGCCGGAGTTCGGCAAGATGAAGATTTACGTCGACGACCCCGATGTCATCTTCAAAGGCATACCGAACGAATTCATCGCATGGGAGTCGCACAACGACGAGGTCCTCGAGGTTCCCAAAGGATTCAAAGTGCTAGCTCACTCAGACAACTCCGCGGTCCAAGCGATGCGCCGTATGGACAAGCCGATATTCGGCCTTCAGTTCCACCCGGAAGTCGAGCACACTGAAAACGGCAGCGCGATATTCTCTAATTTCCTCGCTCTTTGCAAGCACTAGAGCTAGCGCAAGAATATCAGGTAGATTATTGCCATAAGGATGAACAGAACCACTCCGGCGAGCAACATCCAATTTGCGATCTTCCTGTCCGATCCGAAGACTATCGGTATCGGCCCGATCATCACAACGCCGCCGAACTTTCTTTCTGTCTTGGCGACCGGATCCGCGCCGCCAGCATTTTGCACGACAACTTCTCCGGACCTCAAGAAGCCGATGAAGAAACTCACGATCGCCAGAACGAGCAGGACGCTGCCGATCACTGCCATCGGCCCCCATGCGACTATGAACGGGAATATCAGGAACAGCCCGACCTGCCCCTCGCCGCTTGCGACGGACGCGATCATCAATATGATTGCTGAGACGAACAGTGACAGAGCGATGAGCGACCATCTCCTCATGCACCCTCCTCCTTGATCAGTCCGAGCCTCCGGAACCTTTCCATTATGCCTATCCAGTGGGTCCCGTTCCAATAGGCCTTGCCGCACGATTCGCAGGCCCAGTACTCCTTTGCGACCTCGAATGACTTGGCGGGAATGAGCTCCTTGGCCCTCTGCTCGTTGATACTGGCCAGATTCCCGTTGCAGACGGAGCATCTCCTGCGGTCCGCGCCGTAGGTCAGCGAGAACTTCTCTGACACGGCCGAGAGCTGCTCATCCAGGTCGGTCGTCGCGAGGAAGAAGCCTCCCCCTTTGCCGGCAAGCTCCCTGTCCCTTGTGAGCATGATCCTCTCCTCGCTCTTCGCTGCTTCGAGAATCTGCTCGTCCGTCAGGTTGTTGTCGTATCTGGAATCGTAACCGAGGATCCTGAGCCATTTCGCGAGGCTGCCGAGCATGCGGTCGACCATGAATGTCGGCAGCTGACTCTCCGTGCTCATTTGACCACTTCGTATCTGAGGAGCACGCCGTCTCCGAGCTTCCGCCCCTCCACCAGCTTCAGCCGCCTGACCCTGCCATCACGGAAACCCTCGCCTCCGGCAAGCGTTGGCGAACTGGTGCCTCCGATTATCATGCTGCCGACGAACACTGACAGCTCGTCCGCGACCCCATCCCTGAGGAACGACCAGAGAACACTCTCTCCTCCCTCTACGAATAGGGTCTTGATGCCCCTGGCATCGAGTTTCTTGACGAGCGCCGCGATGTCCACCCGCCACTTGCCGACCCTCAGGACCTCCGCGCCTGGGAAGTTCCTAGTGCAGGATTCGTTCGTGACTATGAGCGTCTTTGCGCTGTTGTCTAGCACTCTCGCCTTCTCGGGCGTCCTCCCATTGGAGTCGAGGACGATCCTCAGCGGTTGCTTCTTCGGCTTGACATATTTCTCGCCGACGGTCAGCTTCGGATCATCGGTTATGATGGTGCCGACCCCGACCAGTATCGCGTCGACCTCGTTCCTCAGCAAGTGGACCCTCACCAGGTCCTCACGGTTGGATATCTTCGTCTCCCTCCTGGTGGGGAGCGCTATCTTCCCGTCGACCGACATCGCGCAGTTCAGTATTACCTTCATACAGCTCGCAAGGCCTACCAGGTTGCTCGATAATCAAGCTTTCTGAGCTTCAAAATGTTTACCATCCGCCCGATTCTTTAATATGTGCCTCTCCCGATTAGGCAGGCGTGTACGATGTCGAGATAAACGAGATCCACCGGATCGACCTGGAAGGGGCCACCGTCATCGACGGCTTCCCGAGCGTCGGCCTGGTCAGCTCCATCGCGACAAACTACCTCATCAAGCTCATGGGCATGAGGGAGATCGGGGTGATGGACTCCGACGGCTTCCCCCTCATCACCCTGGTCAGGGAGGCTGTGCCTCTCAGCCCTGTAAGGATATACGCGGGGGATAGGACGAACAAGGGGGAGCTCCTCGTTGCGTTCGTCTCCGAATTCCAACCCCATCCGGATCTGATAAGGCCGATATCCAGGGCTCTTGTGGATTGGTCTATCGAGAGGAAGGCCAAGCTGATCATCTCCCCCGAGGGGCTCGTCGTCGACCCGGATCTCAAGGAGAAGGCGGAGCTGTCCGAGATGGTCTTCGGGATCGGCAGCACCGAACACGCGCGCGAACTGCTCAACCGCAACCACTTCCAGACCTTCGACGAAGGGGTCATCACCGGCGTCGCGGGCATGCTCCTGATAGAAGGCCTGGCCAAGGACTTCGATGTCATAACGCTCCTGGCAGAAGCTCATCCGGACTTCCCCGACGCTCGCGCGGCCGCTCTTGTCCTCGAGGCGATGGACGACCTGATTCTCGGGATGAACTTCGACGCGAAGCCGCTTCTAGAGGACGCGCAGAGGATAGAGGCCCGCCTCAAAGAGCTTCAAGCGCAGGCGGTTGCGCAGAAACCGAAGCTGCCAGCTCCGGCGAAGCCTGACATGTATCGGTGATCATCTTATCGAGATCAGGACCGAGCCGTCCGTTTCCTCCGTCGCGACTTCCCTTTTCACGAAATGCCCTGCCAAGTGCAGATTTGTCTTCGCATGCAAGGTTAGCTCAGAGGCGGTGAATCGAGAGGCGCCGTCTGCCAGGAACACGAATGGGATGATCTGGTCGGCAGAATAGGAGTCGAGTGCCGCCCCGCTGTTCATCTCCTCGAGCAGCCCCTGTGCCGCGATCTCCCCGACCCTTTCCGCGGGCAGTCCCTTCCCACCGAGGGAGGACGATCCTATTACGGAATTCTCGAACCTCGCAGCCAGGACGAGCGACAAGCCCGTGCTCGGCCCCCTGGCGGAATCCACCGAGAACACTGCGCTCTTGTCGCAGTCAAGCCCCTTCGCCGCTGCGTCCCTCGCCCTGTCGACGACATGGCTCGGGAGGTTCCTGCAGGCTATGCTCCCGTCGATCCCTGCCAAGCCGCCGCGGGAGGACATGTCGACCCCCTTGAGTCCGCCGGGAGATACCCTCGCCGTTATCTCGCCGCCGCCCTCGGGGTAGAACCCCCTCTGCGAGACGGAGATATCGACGTCCGCCCCCATTCTCTGAAGCAGCGGCAGCATCACCATGCTAATGTAGTTTATCGGCGGGGACCAGGGGACGTCCGTGCCCCCCCTTATCAGAAGTTCGGTGGCCCCTTTCGCCGTCAGAGCCGGTATGAGGCAGGTCTGCAGTACGAGCGATACACTCCCTGCGGTGCCCACATCTACTTGGAAACGCCCTCCGACGTTGCTCCTCGGGCGGAATCCGATCTCCGTGGACCCTATCTCCAGGCCGGACACCTCGGCATCGCACATCTCCGCCGCCAGCTCGATGCCGGCAAGGTGCTGCGCCCTGAGCCCCGGCTTGCTCCTGCCCTTCCTTATGTCACGTATGAATACGCTTTTCCCGAGGGCGCAGGCGAGGCCCACCGCCGTGCGCACCATCTGCCCTCCCCCCTCGCCATGGCTGCCGTCTATCTCTATCTCCAAGGTCCTACTCCTGCTCTTTAAGAGGGTGCAACAAGGCCAACGGCATCGCAACTCTATCAATTCGCCGCACGAAATCGTTGACCCGTTCGCTCACTGGAAAGCTATCTGCGCTTCAGCCTCGGGTTCAGTACCTCGTCTAGCGTGTCCCCTACAAGATAGAAGCTCATGATGAGCGAGACGATTGCGACGCCTGGAGGTATGATCCACCACCACCAGAAGTTCACCATGGCGCCGTTCGCATGGGCTCTCTCAAGCATCCATCCCCAGCTGACCGTATTCGGGTCTCCAAGGCCGAAGAAGTCGAGGAAAGCCTCGGAGAATATCGCCTCTGCGACAAGCAGTATGCTCGTCGCGACTATGAGCGGGAAAACGTTGGGGAAGATGTGCCTCCATATGATGTGCATGTTCGTGCCACCCAACGCCCTTGAGCGCTCGATGTACTGCTTCTCCTTGATCGACAGCACCTGCGCTCGTACGACCCTGGCCGTCGGTGACCACGAAACGATTCCGATGACCATGATCACGATCCAAAGGCTCTTACCCAGAATGGCGACCAGGACTATCATCAGCGGGAACCATGGTATGACGAGGAAGAAATCGGTGAGCCTCATAAGCACTTCGTCGGTAGCCTTGCCGTAATAACCGGCGGCCAAGCCGATGCTCGTTCCAAGAACGAGGGATATTGCTCCGGCGAGGAAACCAACAAGCAGCGATGTGCTTGCACCGTAGAAGATCTGCGAGAGTATGTCCTTGCCCTGCGCGTCTGTCCCCAGCCAATAGGTTCCGTCCGGCGGCGTCGGAAGCCCGCCGCCTCCCGGCTTAACTTGCGTCGGGTTCTCAAGGGCAATGGATGGGCCTATTATCGCTACCACGAATATTATGACAAGGATCGTCAGGGCGAACATGCCGGACTTGCTCTGCCTGAATTGGGCAAATATCTTCCTCAGCCGATCGTTCGCCAGCTTGATCTTCTCGATGCTCGCTTCGCCGAGTGCCTCCCTTATTGCGACAAAGAGAACCAGCGTCAGCAGCACCTCTATTACGGCTACGGCGAGGGAGTAGGTGAAGAGGGCATTCAGATCAAAATCTGGCAATTTCACCAAGGCAGGCGCAATTAATGCGACGGCCAGCATGAGCACGAACCATCCGCCAAAGGTTATGAACACCACCATCTTGACCATGACGCCCTGCAGATCGGTCAGGTCCTTCCAGAAGACTACCCCGAAGGCAAGGACGAAGGTGGCTATCGCAATGAAAATGCCTGCGAGCATCTCTCGCTCGCCGGCTTGGAAGCCATCGCTCCCGATCAGATACATCATGGCGGCAGCGACAGCAATGGCGACGATGATCATGGGGATTGCCGCTTTTTTCGGGTTGATTCTAGATTTCCAGACCATGTCAGCTCACCTCAGATCTTCACCCTCGGATCGAGGTAGAAGTTCAATATGTCGGCAATGAAATTCGCAACAAGAACGGCGAGGATCTCGATGAAGAACACTGCCTGAAGCAGCTGATAGTCGAAGCTCAATACCGCTTCCCAGGTAAGATATCCAAGTCCCTTATAGGTGAATATGAACTCTATCATCACGGTGCCACCCATGATCCAACCGACCTGCAGGGCGATGACCGCTACTACGGGCAGAAGCGCATTTGGCATGGCGTGCTTCTTCAGGATGTCTCTGCCCTCTAGCCCTTTGGCCTCGGCTGTCAGGATGTAATCTTCCGTAAGCACGTCTATGAGGCTGGATCTCACAATGAGCGCGAACCCTGCAATGCTTTCGAGTATCAGGGACATTATCGGTAGGAACGCATGCTGCGCCAGGTCCAGGAACTGGCTGATCGGATCAAGCTGTCGATAATTGATGCTCTCCGAGCCAGCAAATGGCCAAGAAGGTATCAATTTGGCGAAAATCATGATGTAGAACAGCGCGAAAAGGAAGGTCGGGACTGAATACAGTATGACCCCGGTCGTAGTCGCGACCTTATCGAACAGCTTCCCTTTTCTCCAGGCAGCCTCGCGACCATAGATGACGCCGACCAGTACCGCAAGCACCGTCCCAACCCCGGAAAGGAAAATAGTCTTGGTGATGTAGGTGGGCAGGATATCCACTATCTTCGTATTGGTGAGGAAACCGTAACTAGTGCCTAAATCCCCCTGGAACGTGAGAATCATATATTTCACGTACTGGACGACGATCCCCTGGTCCAGGCCGAGCTTCTCGTTCCAAGCGTCAATGGTCTCTTGAGGGGCCGAAGCAGCGTATTTGCCGAGAATCATGGCCAATGGGTCGCCGGGCATGGCCCTGAAAAGAAGGAAGTTGAAGGTCATTATCAGTATGACCGTGATCAGCAGGTAGATCAGTTTCCTCGCGAAGTACCCTCTCATCGACCTTGCCAAGTCTTACTCCTCCGTCAGCATATCCGCGCTATGGAAAATATAACATCGTGAACTGCCACTGTTGGCACAAGAATCCGAATCGTTCCGAACGATGAAAGGCGAATTCATGTCAAGTCTTCCCCTTTCGGGCGTCCGTGCTAATCCGCGGCCCCCGATTCCTGATTCCCGATTATTACTTTTGTATAAAAGAGTTGGGTTCTGGAAGACAGGTCGATAAATCTTGAAGGTGGGCAATTGCCCCGTTAACGCCTGTAATCTTCTTGTCCACGCATCAGAAACCTATCGCAATGCAATCGTGGCTATCGTTTTGAAGAATCACTGTCTCACTCCTTATGTCGTCGAAGAAACCCTCGCGTTGAAAACGCACAACCGTTCTTTCCAGCCCCCTCTGCACGAATTCTTCTTCATGCCTATTCCCGCCAGTCGGGGAGGGAACTTTTTTATCGTCGGTCAATCTTCAGAAAAACGACAGAAATGGCCATTGAGATACTCGACGTCCTGACGCTCATCCTGCCTCTCTTGATCATTCTGATAGCTTGCGAGCTCTTCACTAACGGCGTCGAATGGCTCGGCCTTAAGCTCGGTCTATCGGAGACGGCGACAGGTAGCGTTCTCGCCGCTGTTGGGACAGCGCTCCCGGAAACGGTCGTCCCAATCATCGCCATAATGTCCGTGGGCTCTGGCGCGGGCGGGGAGATTGCCGAGGGGGCGATACTCGGCGCGCCTTTCATGCTGGCGACCCTAGCTATGCTCGTGGGCGGCATAGCAGTGTACGTCGCCCACAAGAAAGGCAGAAGGCCAGCGAACCTCTCTGTCTCCGCGGAGCACCTCTCCTTCGACATCAAGAGCTTCTTGATGGCCTACGCGCTCGCCTTCGCCTCGGCGATCCTGCTGCAGGGGCCGGGCGACTTCAACCACCTAGCCCGCTACCTCCTCGTCGTTGCGCTGATTATACTATACGTGATATACGTAGCGAAGATGATCAAGGGCACCTCAAAAGGGTGCGATGAGCCGGAGTCCCTGTACTTCACAAGACCGTTCTCCGGAGGCGCAAGAAAGCAGCCGTCGCTCGCGACCGTCTTGCTCCAAGTCATCGCCTCGCTCGGGCTGATAATAGTCGGCGCCAAGATATTCGTCGGCGGGATCGAGGCAGTGTCCGGCGACCTCGGCATACCCGCCATAATACTCGCCTTCCTGATCGCCCCCATCGCCACCGAGCTCCCGGAGAAGTTCAACAGCGTTCTCTGGTACTGGCGGGGGAAGGACACGCTCGCACTCGGCAATATAACAGGCGCCATGGTCTTCCAGAGCAGCATCCCCGTCAGCATCGGCATCGCATTCACCGAGTGGAACCTGGCCCCGATCAACATTGCGAGCATGGTCTTCGCCATGGCCGCGATATCGCTCATCTACCTCGAGATGCGCTTTTACAAGGTGCTCTCCTACAAGAGCCTGATCATCTCTGGCTCGTTCTACTTCGTGTACGTCGCCCTCATCCTGCTGTTCCCGTCGCTCACAGTCTAGGCCGCCCGCCGCGCCAGGGGCAGGGGAAGCTTTATTTATCCATTACGAGAATAGACATCCTGGATGGGATGCTCAGTTTCTGAGTCATCTGCCGAAGGGACGGAGTCACGTGAGGCGCTATGATTAGCGAAGGCGAGATGCTGTTCCAGCTGGGCGCAGTCATGCTGCTCGCCTTCCTCGGGGCGGTGCTGGCCAGCAGGTTCAAGCAGTCGGTGATGATAGGCTACATAGTCATCGGCATCTTCCTCGGCCCCTACATCCACATATCCGCCTTCGGATTGGATTACAGCGGCATCGTGAACGACATGACGCTGATAAACGCCATGTCGCAGATCGGCCTTATACTGCTCCTGTTCTTCATAGGGCTGGACTTCTCCGTTGCGAGGCTGACGAGGACCAGAACGCCGGCCCTCATACTGGCATTCATCAACATCTCCCTGAGTATGTTCATGGGGTTCGTCGTCGGGCAGCTGTTCGGGTGGCCGCTGATCGACACCTTCTTCCTCGCCGGCGTGATGGCGATGAACAGCACGGCCATCGCCGCGAAGTCGCTGATCGACATGAAGCGCACGAGCAATCCGGAGTCGGAGCTCATAATGGCCTTCGAGGTCATAGGGACCTTCGTCGCGATGATGATGCTGATGGTCATGTCCGGGATCGCGACGACCGGGGCGCGCGAACCGAGGAACCTGCTCGACATGGCGATCGGTATAGGCGCTTTCTTCACCTTCTTCGCCTTCCTATCTCTAGTCATAATACCGAGGGTGCTCCCGAGGTTCGAGAAGATCCAAAGCGACGAGATGTTCATCCTGTTCTCGCTCGGCCTGATATTCATCGTAGCGGCGATTGCCGAAGTCTCCTTCGTCCCGCCGATAATCGGTGCGTTCTTCATCGGAACGGTGTTCGCGAACAGCAAGATCGCAAAGCGGCTCGAGACGAAGCTCACCTCTTTCAAGGACGCCTTCGTTGCGATATTCTTCATCTCTTTCGGAATGATGATCGACCCGGCCAACTTCCAGACGATCATACCGATGTTGCTCGTCGCTATCCCGCTAGTGCTCCTCAGCGATGTCATAGTCGCCCCGATAGTGATGTTCTTCATGGGTTACTCCTCCAAGGCGGCCACCGCGGTGGGCACGACCATAGCTGGCAGGGCGGAGGAGTCGGTGCTCTTTGCATCGCTCGGCAGTAAGGTGCAGGCGCCGAGCTCGGCCAAGGGCGGGGAGCTGATGCCCTTCGCCGGTGCGTTCTGCTTCATAATGAGCGCCTTGACCCCCGTTCTGATGCGCCGCTCCTCCAGGATGGCTTCCATGTTCTCAAGGATAATGCCGCGGCGGATCGTGTTCGGGGCATCGCTGATATCTCGAACTCTTAGCAAGACCATCCTCCCCTCCAATTTCCCTACTTTCCAGAGGGCGAGGAAGACCGGCATGGCCCTCATCGCCTTCTTCATCGTGATAGTGCTGATTCTCGTAGCTAACGATTGGCTGTTCTGGGCCGCGGCGGTCGCCGGAGGCATAATCGCCCTGCTGCTCTACGAGTACGCTAGGCGGGAGATGGCCGCGATCGTCAATCAGGCGAACTACTCGAACCTCGGTCTAGCGGAGAGCCTGCCTAGGCCCCCCGTAACGAACCTCGTCTCCGGCATGGTCGGGGGCGCGGTCTTCGCCATATTGCTGATAGCGGTCGTCTGGAGGTTCTATTGGTATGCAAGCCTGCTGGTCCTCCTTGGCTATCTCCTGTTCTGCATCTGGGCGCTGGTCAGGGCTGCCGATAAACTCGATTTCACCCCCTCCTCCGTCGAGGGCCGATCCACAGGTAAGCGGGTGGTCTTGCCGAGGAAAACATCTCTATGCACCCCCGAGCACACCGCCCTGCTGAACCGCATGGCTGCGAGCGACATCAAGTTCCGCTCTCGAATGCTCAGGCGAAGTCTGGATGATACCGACCCCCGCCTCTGAGGAGCGCCTGTTTTGACCGAAGTATTCTTCCACCAGATTCTTTAAAAGTCAACCAAGACGAATCATTGGAAAGCCTCGAATTTGAAAGTCGATGATCAGGGTCTTATGGTAATGTTTATATCCATTATCCTCGCTAAGGAAGGGTACATTCCTTTGGGAGGACGAACGATGGCTAAAGAGGGTACTCTATCCGCAGGTATTTTGAACGATGGCAGTAACGGAGCAACTGCTCAGCCGAGGATTACTAGGAAGAAAATCCTAGCTTTGTTCTTGGCAGGCCTCATGGTTATGACCATATTCGTGGTCATGGCAAGCACGAGCAGCGATGATCAAGGAGCATCGGTTTCCAGCTGGAGTCCGAACCCCACCCCCAACGGCAAGAGGGAAGCGGTCTACAAGTTCGACCACTGGGGCGAGATGTACATAAAGAATGATGCGTTCAACCCCAACGGCATCGGGGGCGGAGGCATCAACAGGCTCACTGCTAAACTGTTGGACCTCGGTCACCACGGCATATACAACTCCGGGACCACCGTAGTTACTCCGGACAACCCCACTGGAATGGGCGTCAGCGGCTGGCTCAACGAGTCCGCCGGAGTCTCCCCGAGGGACTCCCTATACGCTGAAAAGAATATCAGATGGAACTACCCATACATCTTTGCCAATGATGCGAACGATGGAACGGAAACGACCGTTAACAAAGCAAACTACAGCGACTGGATCATTTGGATGCCCTACAGGATGACCGCCACAGTAAAGAACGAGACCGCGGCCAGGACTACCTTCGGCGGCGATATCGCAGACGGCACCTATCAGCCATACCGAGCATGGTTCGTCCCCCACCTCGGAGCGACCAGCGCCAACGGCGGATACATCAACGCATCTTACTACGCTACATATATCACACCCGCCGATTTCGCAGCCTTAAAGAACATCAAGGTCAAAGGGCCAGTAGGCTCCCAGAACCAATATTACTCCTATTGGTACTACGGAGCACCCACGAACTGGTTCGCTTACACCAGCGACGACGGTTACATCTACGAGATACAAGGGAATATACAGTACAGCAGGCAGGCGGCCGTCGCCTACCTCGGCTACGACAACTCCGGCGACGTCAGGACCTGGTACGCAGCCAACAAGGCGACGATCGAGGCCGGATGGCTCAAGGACTGGGTCTGGAATGCATCCGAGCCCTTATCGGGCAAGAATACGACCCGCGGGGGCATGAACGTATACACCGACTACGAGTACGACATGAACAACAGCGGACTGGGTCAACTCATAACCAAGATCGACACCGCGAACAGCACAGCCAATTCCATCGTCCTCAGGATCCTCGCCATTTCCTACGGCTGGGATGTCCTGATGCCGAACCTGATGGAGAGGTGCAACTTGACCGGATGGTTCGCCAACACCACTGGTCAGAACAGAAGGAGCTCTTACCTCGAATACTCCGAGGACCTCTATTGGAACATCTCCGCAGGTCCGAGATGCGCGAACATGACCGCCAGAATGGTCACCACCTACAGGATGACCGCCTGGGAGGACCCGAGCAGCTCCGTCTTCATGGGAGGATGGAAGGTCGATGCTTTCCACAAGGAATACATAGGTAATGTAGGCCCTGGTAGCGAGAACCCCGGGGTTTATACCGCCATTTCCTGGTCATACCTTTCGCCTTACAACAGGTACGACCCTGACATGATATTGACCGGTTACTCTGACAGGACATCGATTGAAAGGGTGCCCGGCACTAGGAAATACCAGAAGAACGCAAGCTACTGGTACACCCCGGTAATTAGGAACTTCTCCAAGTACGAGTGCTTCATCTTCGATCTGAACACGAGCCACTGGAACAACAACAGGAACTTCGTCGGCATCAACCCGACGTGGGTGGGTGACCCGAGTCAGAGTGCTAAAGCCGGCCCACAAATGTCCATGCTCGCAGACAATGTCGCCAAGGGCAATTTCACCAGTAACATGTACTATGGCACTTTGAAGCTTGGCGACTTCGGTCTCCCATGGACGATCGTCAAGAAGAACGCTTACAACAATCTCACCGGCGTGCTGAACATCAGCGGAGGAAGCGCTACCGGTATCGGCACCGTAGGCTTATACATGCAGAACTACATGCGCAGCGGCAGGGACTTTTGGAATGGAGCGTCGCAGCCATCATCCCAGAGAGCCTCTCCGGCCTGGCTGACGAACGGCATGGTCCTTGCCTATGGAGTGCCCTTCGTGATGCTCGACGTCGTGCCTGTGGACAACTACGCTATCAGCCCGCAGGGAACATCCTACCGCACAGTTGCACAGGACATAATGATTAGCGCCGTCGACCGGTTTGGGTCCCCCGTCATTAGCATGTGGACGAACTGGTCAAAATCATGGACACCGGATCAGACCTCAGGATCCCCCGCGTGGAACGGCACCGTCGTTCTGACGACGACCGACCCACTTGCGACATGGGGCTCAGCAGGCAACACGCACAAATTCCTGAACGCTGAAGGCGGCAACTGGTGGACGAGCATAACATGGGGCACAGAAGGAGTGCAGACGATAACCGCGACCGACAGGACCAACGGCACAGCCACGGCAAGCTACTCGTTCGGAGATATAATCACGAAGCAGACCGTAACTGTTCAGCCACCACCCGCCTGGCCGATCGTCAGCATAAACTCGCCGACCGGAAAGCCCTACTACCACACTACCGCAGCGACGGTAACCTTGGCAGGCACTGCAAGTCACTACTTGACACAGATCACTGCGATGACCTACAAGGTATCGGCGAACAGCGGAGGGGCATCAGGAGTGCCAAGTGGAACTGTCCTACCCGCCCTATCGACCCCTTGGACGGTCTCAAATATAGCTCTGACTGCCAACGTCAACACCACGATATGGGTGAATGCCACGAATGGAGTATGGGGAAGCGACAACATCACCGTCTTCCGTGACACCATTGCTCCGACAGTGGCCATCACGACCCCGGCCACCAATCCGGTCGACTGTATCACACCAACGATTGCGGTATCTGGTACGGCGTCCGACAACTACATGATCGAACACATCGGATGGTCCAACTCTTTGACCGGCGGATCAGGCTCAGCCAATGGCAGGAATAGCTGGTCTGTGAGTGCCATCCCATTGGCCATCGGCGTCAACCTGATAACCATCACTGCGTACGACCCCGCAGGAAACACCGCGACGGACACGGTCACGGTAAATGGCGACAGCACGGCCCCGCTAGTGACCATCTTATCTCCGACAGGCAAGCCGTGGATCAACACGACCGCAGCGACGCTAACCTTGAGCGGCACTGTAGTGGACCCTGACTGGAGCGGAACCGTAGCTGGGACGTATAAGGTATCGGCCAACAGCGGAGGGGCAACAGGATCGCTCACAGCCTCGTGTGTTCCATCTTTGCCTACCACCTCGACCGCGACCTGGACCACCACCGCCCTAGCTCTGACTGCCGGTGTCAACGGTACGATATGGATCAATTTCACGGATGCAATGGGCGGCAAGGGAACGGACACCCTCCTGTTCTTCCGAGACACCGCGGCCCCGATACTTACCATGAACGCGAGTGGGGCGATCACAACAGTCGGTGGGGTATCGACTACTAGGATAAGCGGTAATATACAAGACCCCGACCGCTGGTGCATGATCAACTATACCACCTGGAGAAACAACGCAACTGGCGAAAGCGGATATACGGTGGGTGGTAGAATTGTAAACTGCACGCCCTATGGTGCTGGAGCTACGGAGAGAATTTATTTCGAGAAGAAGGTACGCCTGACCGGCGGCCCCAACGTGATAAACATCACGACATACGACTATGCAGGCCGAATAGATTGGGCCGAGCAGACGGTCACTCTCACCGCTCCGTATGTGGTCATCGACACGCCGACGACCAAGACATTCTTAAACACGCAGTTAACGACGTTACCCGTTGTGGGTTATGCAACGCCATACCTAGGGGGAACAATCCCCGCAGCTGGAGTGACTTACAAGAGAGGGATGGGAGGGTTAGGAGGAGTTCCAACAGTGAACCCGACCCCCTTGCCTCAATCAGCGAGGGTGAGATTTACGACGCCTACAATACCTCTGCTTGCTGGCAACAACACGATATGGATCAATGCCACGCAAGATGCGTGGGCAACAAGAGCAACGGATATCATCTACGTCTACCGTGACAACACCGCTCCGACCGTGACCATCTCGGGCCCGACTTCGGCCGCCACTTACTACACAAACCAAGCGACGGTCACCCTGACTGGTGTCGCATTAGACAACAACATGATCAACTACACCAGATGGGCCAACGCCGCAACCGCTGGATCCGGCACATGCGCGGGCAGGGCGACATGGAACACGAGTGCTATCCCTCTGATTGTGGGCAGCAACGTGATAACCCTCACGACACGCGACCCTGCAGGCCTCACCGGGACGGATGTTATCACGGTAATACGTGAAATCACCGTTGCGACAGTGGTCATCAACTCGCCTACGGGCAAGGTGTTCTACCACACGACCGCAGCGACGGTGACCTTGAGCGGCACTGCAATAGACAATGACTATACCGGAATCACTGCAATGACTTACAAGGTATCGGGCGGAGGAGGGTCAGGAACGCCAACATGCGTGCCGGTCTTGCCTACTATATTGAGCACGACTTGGACCGTTTCAAATCTGGCTCTGACCGCCAACGTCAACAGCACGATATGGATCAACGCCACAGATGACGCGGGCAACAAGGGAACGGACATCATCAACATCTTCCGTGACACCATGGTCCCGACAGTGGACATCACGACCCCGGCTACCGATCCGTATTCCACGGGTGCAACGACGGTGAACCTAGCTGGTACCGCATCTGACAACAACATGGTCAACTACACGACATGGTGGAGCAACGCAACTAAGACCGGCGGAACCTGCACGGGCAGGACGGCATGGTCTCAGAATGCTATCCCCCTAAACATGGGCAGCAACCTGATATACATCAACGCGACGGACCCGGCAGGCAATAAAGGGACGCACACGGTCAACGTGACACGTACCGGCGGTGACATCATCGCACCGGTAGTAACCATCAACTCACCTACGGGCAAGGTGTTCTACCACACGACCGCAGCGACGGTAACCTTGAGCGGCACTGCAACGGACGCGGTAGGGGTTACTGCAATGACTTATCATCTAGTATGGGGCGGGGCAACACCCGCGATAACAACCTTTGTTCCGGCCTTGCCTACCACATCAACTACTTGGACGACCCCGGTCTTGACTTTGGTTGCTGGCAACAATACGATATATATCAATGCCACGGATGCAGCGGCCAACAAGGGAACGGACATCATCAACGTCTACCGTGACAATACGGCACCAACCGTGACTATAACCACCCCGGCATCCAGCCCGATATACGTGACTGCTACTCCGTACACCTTGATGGCGGGAACGGCATCTGACAACTACATGGTCAACTACTCTAACTGGGCCAATATCAGAGGCGGATCCGGTTCCTGTATCGGCAGGGCGAGCTGGACGATCGCATCCATCGGCCTGTTCCAGGGACACAACAACATAACGGTGACTACATACGACCCTGCTGGCAACACTGGTACTGCGACGACGGACATCGTCTACTCGGGAGTCAACCCGACCTGCACGATAACCACCCCCGCTAGCAGCCCGACATACGTCTCTGCTACGCCGTACACTCTGATGGCAGGCACCTCCTGGAGCCAGGTCGGAATAAGC
>Ga0315281_10001937_pt1 | contig 30790 bp, 23 predicted proteins | sample YL17G07_0_MG_FD_204540 | JGI IMG/M metagenome (GOLD analysis project Ga0315281, IMG submission 204540) | Sediment microbial communities from Yellowstone Lake, YNP, Wyoming, USA - YL17G07_0 | ecosystem: Environmental > Aquatic > Freshwater > Lake > Sediment | place: USA: Wyoming | collected...
AAGCGGGTCGTCGTCGCCATGGAGCACACCACGCGCGAAGGCAAAACGAAAATCCTGAAGTGCTGCACCCTGCCGCTGACGGGCGTGGGCGTGGTGCAATCCATCATCACGGAGCTGGCGGTGATTGATGTGACGCCGCAGGGATTGTTGTTGAAGGAAATCGCACCGGACACGACTGTTGAAACGGTTCGGAAGGGCATCGAGCCGACGTTGCGGGTGAGCCCGGAGTTGAAAACCATTTCGATTTGATGCCATGCTGCGCTATCCAACGACACACCGTTTCACTCTGAGTCTGACCGCAGCGCTGCTGCTCGTTCCGGGCGCGTCATGTGAGGATGTGGTTCTATCGGCGAGCGGTCCCCAACTCGCGCAGGCGGGAACGCGGGGCGCCTCCTACCAAGCCGAGATTGAGGCGTGGCGGCGCGGCCACGAAGAAATGCTGAAAGCCGAGGATGGTTGGCTGAGCGTCGTCGGGCGGTTCTGGCTGAAGGAAGGAGAGAACACGCTCGGCGCGGACACGGGCAACACGATTGTGTTGCCCAAGGGTTCGGCGCCAGGAAAGGTTGGAGTGATCGAGTTTCACAACGGCAACACGACCTTCCGGGCTGCGCCCGGCGTCGAGGCGACCGTGAACGGCGAGCCCGCGGCTATGGCGGCGCTGAAGTCCGACATGCCGGGACCGCCCGATTTGCTGCGCGTCCGCGAGCTGACGATGTTTGTCATCCAACGCGGCCACCGTTTTGGCATTCGCCTCAGGGACAAGAACAGTGAGGCTCGGAAGGCGTTCCGAGGCCTCAGATATTTTCCGGTCAAGGAAGAATATCGGGTGAAGGCGAAATTTGTTCCCTACAATCCGCCCAAGAAAATCGCGGTTCCCAACATCCTGGGCGACGTCGAGGAAGAGACGAGCCCCGGCTACGTTGTCTTCACTCTGCGGGGGCGCGAGTATCGGCTGGAACCGCTGGACTCAGGCGACATGCTCTTTTTCATCTTCAAGGACCAGACCGCCGGGAAGGAAACGTATCCCGCCGGACGCTTCCTCTACACGGATTGGCCCAAGGGCGGTGAGGTGATTCTGGATTTCAACCGAGCTGTCAATCCGCCCTGCGCGTTCACGGCCTTTGCGACGTGTCCGCTTCCGCCCCAGCAGAATCACCTTCCCCTTCGCATCGAAGCGGGCGAGATGCGGTACGGACACTAACATGTATAACGTAATTAAGTAATATTCACATAGAGTGTACGCCGTGGAAATCAATTCTATCGTCATCGTCAGTTTGGCGGCTCCCAAGGAAAAAATCTGGGGGCAGCTCCTGGCGCTCAGCGCCGCGGGGGTGACGGTGCGGGGCATTCAACTCGATTCCTTCGACGATTTCTTGCGCCAGGTCCTCAATCAGGAAGAAGCCACGGTCGGGATGACGACGGCGTTTTTCCCCATGCACCGCGTGGAGCGAGTCTCCTGGGACGAGCCGAGCGGCACGCTGCCTTCGCTCGCGGACCGTTTCCGCGCCAAAGTGGGGTTAAGCATTCAGGAATATCTCGGAATGGAAACTCCGCAGGTTGGGGAATAGGGAAACGGTTACGGGGGACAAGTTAGCGGTCCAAGCGGGGCCATTTAGGATTTGACAATTAAAACCTCGCTCATTAGAGTCGCCTTAAGACTATGCCTTCTCGCATCCTGACCCCTGCCAATCAGATCACCATTCTTCGGCTGGTGTTCGTTCCCATCTTCGCGATCCTGGTGATTGAGCGCGATTACGGCTGGGCGCTGGCGGTGCTCGCCGCGGCGGCGATCTCCGACATCGTGGACGGCACGGTGGCGCGAATCTACCACCAGGAGTCGCCGCTGGGCGTGGCGCTCGATCCCATCGCCGACAAGTTTCTGATGACCACGGCGTATTTGACACTGGCTTTCCGCGACGTGCTGCCCTGGTGGCTCACCATCATGGTCCTGAGCCGCGACGTGGCGATGATCATGACCGCGGCGCTCATCAGTCTGGTGGCGGGTTACCGCCCCTTCCGCCCCACCGTTTTGGGGAAGATGTCCACCACAATCCAGGTGGCCACGGTCTTTGTGGCTGTGGCCCATCAGGCCCATGTTCCCCTGGCGAGCGGACTGGTACTGCAGATTTGCATTTATCTCGCGGCGGCCATCACCGTGGCTTCGGGAGTTCATTACCTCATGGTGGTGCGGCACCGCTACGCGCACCACGAGGGAGAAGATGAGCCCGCCGCGCCCAACCAATAGCGCCAGGCCTCAGACGGGCATCCCCATCTGGTTTTCGCGTCTACGGAAACATTGCCGAGATGGGAAAAGCGATTTAGAATAGGCGTCTTCCTGAGTCCCCTCGCCAAGCTTGATTCAGGTTACGCGAGCTTTTTTTCGGTGAGTCCAAGATCAGAATGAAGTCAGGCGCTCAAAAGGCGCAAGTCAGGCGTGTAGCCCGAGGCCTGCTCGTGGCCGCATGCTTGTGCGCATTTCTGCTGCCGGTTTGCCGCGCGGCGGACGATGCGCCTCCTCCGCCTTTCGCGTCGCTTCCGCGGGTTGACCGGCCGTTGACCCTGGAAGAAGTTGTCAGCGGCGACGCTGGCGAGCGCGCTGCCGTGGTAAGAGATTTCGTTCAACACGATCCGCGCGAAGGCGAAGCCGCCAGCCAGGAGACAACTGCGTTCCTGGCCTACGACCGCAAGAACTTTTACGTCGGTTTCCTCTGCCGGGACAACGAACCGCAGAAAATCCGTGCGCACGTCACGCGGCGCGACGCTATCGGTGGTGACGATCGCGTCGGCGTGGTGATCGACACTTACTACGACCACCGGCGTGGCTACGCTTTCGGCGTCAATGCGCTGGGGATCCAGGAAGATTCACTGGTGGACGAACTGCGCGGCGACGATCAGAGCTTCGACACGCTCTGGCACGCTGAAGGCCAGTTAACGTCGGACGGCTACGCCACCCTGATGGTCATTCCCTTCTGGAGCCTGCGCTTTTCCCCGGGCGCGCAGCAGACCTGGGGCATCCTGCTCAGCCGCTCGATCCCCCGCTACAACGAGTTCAGCACCTGGCCGGTGGTCTCACGCAATATCAGCGGCTGGCTCATTCAGGAGGCGGAGGTGCGCGGCCTCGAGCACATCGCGGCCGGGAAGAATCTTCAGATCAATCCTTACGGGTTCTTTTCTTCCCGCCGCTATCTGGATACGGAAACTGCGCAGTTCCGACGCGAAAAGCTGGATGAGCGCCTGGGGCTCGATGCCAAGTGGGTGCTGGCTTCCAACCTCACGCTCGATGCCACGGTGAACCCGGATTTTAGCCAGGTGGAATCGGACCAGCCGCAGATCACCGTCAACCGCCGCTTTGAAGTTTTCTTCCCGGAGAAGCGCCCGTTCTTCATGGAGAACAGCAACTACTTCGAGACGCCGGTGCAGGCGGTCTTCACGCGCCGGATCGTCGACCCCCAGTTCGGCCTGAAGCTGACGGGAAAGTCGGGGCCCTACACGATCGCCGCGCTGGCCGCCGACGACCGCAGCCTGGGCGAAATCGTGGCGCCGGATGATCCGTCCTTCGGGCAACGCGCGTATTTCAACGTCCTCCGCCTCAGCCGCGATATCCACCGCGAGTCCGCCATTGGAATGGTCTGGAGCGACTGGGAATTCCGCCAATCCCACAACCGTGTGATCGGCGCCGACGGGCGCTGGAAGATGTCGAAGACGACGGGGCTAGGTTTTCAGGCGCTGAAGTCCTCCAGCCGTGACCAGGAGGGGACGGCGAAAGAGGGAAGGGCCTTCCACGTCGGCCTCGACCACCAGGATCGCCGTTGGAATTCCTTCCTCGGGTACAACGAGCGCTCGCCGGATTTCGAAATCGCTTCCGGATTTGTTCCACGCGTCGATTATCGCGCGCTGGGCGGGTTCGTGGGTCACACGGTTCGTCCCGAAGGCCGCTGGGTGACCGCCTGGCAGCCCTATTTCGGCGGCAATTTCCTGCTCGATCATCAAAACGTCCGACAGGATTATTCCGCGCATCCGGGGTTCTGGATCGATTTCGCCCAGGCGTCGCAGGCTTCCGGCCATTACCGCTACAAGCGCGAGCGCTACGAAGGGACGGATTTCCTGGAGCGCGGCTACGGATGGGGGTTCTTCACCCGCCGCAGCCGCTGGTTCAGCGCCGGGATGAATTACGAGTGGGGCCAGGAGATCAACTTTTCGCCGCCCGACGGCTCGAGGCCCTTCCTGGGGCAGGGCGACGAAGTCGAATTCCGCATGACGATCCGCCCCACGACGCGCCTGGCGGTGGAAAACTTGGTGCTGGAAAACCGATTCCTTACGACGGGCGGCAACAAGAACATTTTCAACAACAACATTTTCCGCTCGAAGTGGAATTACCAGTTTACGCCGCGGCTTTCTTTGCGCGTCATCGGGCAGTATTCCAACATCCTGCCCTCGGAGCAATACACGTCGCTCGAATACTCGAAGAGCGTGGTCGGCGACGTCCTTCTCACCTACCTCCTGCATCCGGGGACGGCGCTCTACGTTGGCTACAGCAACACGCTGGAGAACTACGACCGCCTGGCTTTGCAGGAGGCGCTGCTCGACCGCGCGCGCTCCGGCCTGCTGTCCACGGCCGCAGGACTGTTCGTGAAGTTTTCTTATCTCTATCACTTCTGATAGTGGCCAAATTGACGCCGTCGGAGGCGCGGTGTAGACTGCCATGCTTTCCCTTGGGCGCGTGGTCGCAGCCCTCGCATGGCGCGTGAAGCCGCTGCAAGGGGAAGCCGAACTCATTCATGGGAGAGAACCGTGGGAACCCTGACTTATGACTACTACCAGCAGAACCGAGAGCAATTCCTCCAAGGCTTGAAAAACCTGCTGAAGATTCCGAGCATCTCGACGCTGCCCGAACACAAGCCGGACATCCGCCGGGCGGTGGAGTTCATCGCCAACGAACTTCGCGGCATGGGCATGAAGGGCGTGGAGGTCATCGAAGGCAAAGGCCCCCAGCACCCGCTGGTCTACGCCGAGTGGCTTAACGCGCCGGGGAAACCGACGCTGCTGCTTTACGGCCACTACGACGTCCAGCCGCCCGACCCGCTGGAGGAATGGATCAGCCCGCCCTTCGAGCCCACTATCCGCAATGGGAATATCTACGCGCGCGGGGCGGTGGATGACAAAGGGCAACTCTATCTGCTCCTGAAGGCGGTGGAAGGTTTTCTGAAGGGCGAAGGGAAACTGCCCATCAACGTCAAGTTTCTGATCGAAGGTGAAGAGGAAATGGGCGGCGAGCACATCGCGGCCTACACAGGAACGCAGCGGGAGCGGCTGAAGGCCGATGCCGCGCTGGTGTGCGACACGGAGATGTTCGCGCCCGAGCTGCCTACCATCACCACCGGCCTGCGCGGCCTGGTTTACACAGAACTCGAGGCGCGCGGCGCCGCTCACGACCTGCACTCCGGCATGTATGGCGGGGCGGCGCCTAATCCCATCCAGGCGCTGGCGGAAATCCTCACCGGCCTGAAAGGCCCCGGCGGCAAGGTCCGCATCCCCGGGTTCTACAAACGCGTCAAGAAACCCGGCCGCAAGGAACTCGACGCGTGGAAACGTCTGCCCTTCAACGAGAAGGAATTCCTGAAGAAGGAAATTGGCGGCACAGCCCTGGTGGGCGAGCGAGGCATCTCGGTGCTGGAGCGGCTGTGGGCGCGGCCGACGCTCGAGGTCCACGGCATTCGCGGCGGGTTTACGGCCGAAGGCGCCAAGACGGTCATCCCGGCGGTGGCGGCGGCCAAGGTGAGCATGCGGCTCGTCCCCGAGATGGACCCCAAGCAAGTCATCCGCCAGTACACCGACTACGTCAAGAAGCTGACCCCCAAAGGAATCAAGAGTACGGTGCGCGTTTTGAGCTCGGCGCCTGCTTCGCTGGTCTCACCGGAAAGCCGGTGGGTGGCCGCGGCAGCCGAAGCCATGGAGCAAATCTTCCACAAGAAGACGGTTTACATGCGCTCCGGCGGCTCCATTCCGATCGTCGGCGAGTTTCAGGACCACCTCGGCATCCCGAGCGTCATGATGGGCTTTGGGCTGCCGGATGACCACCTCCACGCGCCCAACGAGAAGTTCCATCTTCCCAACTTCTATCGGGGCATCGAAGCGGTGGCGCGGTATTTTGAGTTGCTGGGGCAATAAAGGAAAGGAGACGAGTCGGCAGTTAGCAGTCCGCAGTTGGCAGTAAGACCCGGACCCGGCTCTGAGTTGTTCTGCTAACTGCTGACTGCCAACTGCCGACTTTTCTTGTTGAGGAGAATCGTGCCCGAATTCAAACCCTTCATCCCCCACGATTCCAAAGAGCCCGAATTCACGCTGAAGGCCGTTTTGGCCGGTCTGGTGATGGCGGCAATCTTTGGGGCCGCCAACGCCTATTTGGGCATGAAGGCGGGCCAAACGGTTGCGGCCACGATTCCCGCGGCGGTGATTGCCATAGCGCTCTTCCGTATTCCGGGCTTTCGCGGGGGTGTGCTGGAGCAGAACCTGACTCGCACCGCCGCATCGGTGGGCGAGGCGCTAGTGGCCGGCGCCATCTTCACGATCCCCGCCTTCATGATGGTCAACGTTGCCGGTGAGCGCCTCTGGATGGGCCTGCGCGGTCACTATTGGGAAGCGACGGTGATCCTCCTTGCCGGAGGGCTGCTGGGAATCTTCTTCATCATCATCCTGCGCCGTCCGTTGTGCGTGGAATCCGACCTGCCCTTCCCGGAAAGCACCGCCAGCGCCGAGGTCGTCAAGGCCGGGCAGGCGGGCGCAACGGACGCACCGAAATACGTCTTTGGCGCGCTGGGTCTGGGAGCGCTGCTCCAGGTGCTGAAAGACGGCAAGGGTTTCCAGGTTTTTCAGGACTCAGTCACGGGGTTTGTCCACTTTCCCCGCTCGGTGATCGGCTACTTCGGTTACCAGAAAGAGCCCATCGGGGACGTGGCCTACACGGGCGGCATCGCCTATTCGACGCCCTCGGCTTCACCGGCGCTGATCGGCATCGGCTACATCATCGGGCCAGCGCTGGCCTCGATCAATTTCGCGGGCGGGTTGCTGGCCTGGCTGATTCTGATTCCGCTAATCCTCTTCATCGACCCCGACCTGCCGCGCCGCCTGGGCACGACGACGGGGGGCACGGCGCCCTGGGACCTGCTCAGCTACACGGTCTGGTACAACGTGGTGCGGCCGATGGCGGTGGGCGCGATGCTCGTCTCCGCCATCTATACGCTCTATGGTATGCGGGGGCCGATTGTGCGCTCGCTCAAGGGCGCGTTTGAATCGACAGCGGCAGCCGCGCATGGCGCCTCGGCGCGCACGCGGCTGGATATCGATATCCCCATCAAGTGGATCATCTTCTCGATTGCCGGGCTGCTCGTGCCGATTACACTCATCTATTACCATTTCGCTCATAGCTGGGGAGCGGCGATTCTCGCCGCGGTTGTCATGGCGCTGAGCGGATTCTTGCTGGGCGCGGTGGGCGGATACCTCGTGGGCCTGATGGGCACCTCGAACCAGCCTGTCTCCGGCCTGATCCTCTCTGCCTTGGTGGTGTCGGCGCTGGTGATGGTGGGGATCGGCGTCAAGGGCCTGGGCGGTGTGGCGGCGGTGCTGGGCGTCGCATCGGTGGTGGGCGTCGCGTGCAGCGTTTCCGGCAGTCTGATTCAGGACCTGAAAGCAGGATATCTGCTCGGCGGCACGCCGTGGAAAATGGAAGTAGTCGAAATCCTGAGCGTCACGGTGTTGTCGTTCTTCCTCTTCTTCCCCATCATCGCGCTGCACGAAGCGAACCTGGCCACCGGCGGAATCGGCGGACGCCTGCTGCCCGCACCGCAGGCGGGCCTGATGGCCTCGCTCGCGCAGGGCATCGTCGGTGGGCAAATGTCGTGGGGGCTGGTGCTGATGGGCTGTGTCCTGGGCATGACTCTCATCATGATCCAGGCGCCTGCGCCCATGCTCTTTGCCACGGGAATGTACCTCCCGCTCGAAACCACCGGCGCGATTTTCGTGGGTGGGCTGATGAAGTGGGCCGCCGATCGGTGGGCCGCCCGGCAAAACCTCTCGGCGGAAGAGAAGGTCAAGTTCGAAGAGCGTGGGACGCTGCTCGCCTCCGGCTTCATCGCTGGCGAAGCCATCACCGGAATTCTCCTCGCCGCACTGTTCCTCGCTGGCATCTCGTCCCTCACCAAAGCCTTCACCGGCCACGATGAGCTTCCGTTCCTTGCGAGTTGGGGCGGGTGGATCTCGCTTGCCGCCTTCGCTATCCTTGCCTACTGCCTCATCCAGTTGCCGCTGAAGAAGAAGTCCATTTGACACGGCGACGCCCTCGCCCGCCCCGAAAAGTCGGGGCACCCTCTCCCCGAGGGAGAGGGAAAGAGCAATTGGTTGCGCTCCTCTAGGGCGGACTGTTCTGCCTTGGGGGAGCTCGAGTTGGTCCAGACCAGTAAGCGTGGCCGCCGGCGCGGATGGTCTTTTCTATCGGATTTTCTCAACAATGGTGTGTCCGCACCTAAGTTCAATCACGCGCTCCTTCTCAACATCGAAATGGCTTTTGACCAAGGACAGAGCGTCGCAGTATGAACAATACATTTTTGTGGCGGACAACTCTCCGTATCCAATTGTGGTTGCCGATGTTCTTTCGCTCCCCTTCCCTTTCTTGTTCCTTCGGGTGCATTCCTCGCAATGCGGTTTCTTCAGGAGAGATTTCTGGGTCATCAAAAACTCTTTCCCGCACCTACAGCAAAGGCTCTTGCGACCCACAACTAACTCTTGACGAATGAAGTGGGCGCAGTTGGGAAGGGAGCATTTATAGACAATGTATTTCTTGCCCAATCTGACCCTCTGGTATTTGTGAACATCATGGTCCTTTTTCATCGGCGGGACGCCCTCGTTCCATTCGAAATGCCTCGAACGATACGCCTGTGCCTTCTGCAATTCAAGTACAGGAGGGCTGCAGTCTCTAATCACTTAGTTTGCATTACAATGACTCTGCTGTGGCTTTCGAGGAGCGCGGGTGATCCTGACTGTTGGCCATTGTGACCGCAGGAAACATGACCGTCCGGGGTGGAGACAGATTCCCACTTGTTCCCAGCCCTCCCCCTCTGGGGGAGGGTGCCCCGACCTGTCGGGGCGGGTGAGGGTAGAGTGAGCAAGCCGATTGAAACTGCTCGCCAGTTGCGAAAGTCAGTAACTGCTGCAGAAGAGAGTGCCTGGTGGTTATTGCGAAACCGCCGTTTGATGGGATTGAAGTTTCGGCGCCAGCATCCCATCGGAAAATACACAGTTGATTTCTTCTGTTTCCAGGCACAACTGGCGGTGGAGTTGGACGGCAGCGTCCACGCGAAGCCTAGCCAGGCGAGAAAGGATGCGACCAAGGAGGCGTACCTGAAGCGGATGGGGATTCGCGTATTGCGCGTGCCGAATGGCATGGTCCTGGAAGACCCCGAGCTGTTTTGTAGAAAGGTTCGGGGGGCCGGCACAGAAAGCCTCTTCTCGAAGGGACGCTGACGGACCTCCCCTCACCCGTCCCGCTACGCGGTCCACCCTCTCCCCGAGGGAGAGGGTTGGTATCAAATCAGGATCGCATCCCTGGAGGGGGAAGTTCTCACCCGCCCGCCAGTTCGGGGTCACACTAACCAGGGGTGAAGTTCCCAAGCGCTTCGCCGCTAAGTTGAGGGCTGAAATCATTGACGGCGGGTAGGGCTTCGATTATCCTCTACGCCGCTTTCTGGGGGCTTGGGGCGGGCGCGGGAGGCCGTGCAGTTGCATTGACAATCCCGCGCCCCTATTGTACTTTCAAATCGGGAGTTGCAGTTCCCCCCGCATAAGATGACAGCCGAAGCCAGCGTCGTCGAAGTGGTTTTTGAGAGCGATCTCAAGAATGTCGAGATGGCGGAGGAAGTCACGCGCCGCGTCTCCTCGACGGCGGGATTCGATGAGGATGATCTGCACCGGATCGACATGGCGGTCCATGAGTCGGTGATCAACGCCATCTGGCACGGCAACAAGAACGACCCGAGCAAGCAGGTGCGGTTGCGCTTTCAGATTTTCAGCGACCGCCTGGAAATCCGCGTCCGCGACCAGGGGAACGGGTATGACCCGAACCGGGTCCCCGACCCCTTGTCGGATGAGAACCTGCTCAGCGTTTCCGGGCGCGGCATCTTCCTGATCCGTACTTTCATGGACGAGTATCGGGTGGAGAGCGTTGCGGGAGGCGGGACGGAAGTGATTCTCGTGAAGCGGCTAAACTCCAACAATTCAGACCAGCCAAGGAGGGAAGGACCGTGAGCATGAAAGCCACATTGCGCCAGGTTGATTCCATCACCGTCGTGGATATGAGCGGCAGGATCACCCTGGGTGAGGGATGCACTCAATTGCGCGAGCTGATACGCGAACAGTTAGGGAAAGGCCACAAGAGCCTGCTGCTCAACCTTGCGGACGTCACCTACATCGACAGCTCGGGGATCGGCGAGCTGGTCAGCGGTTTCACGAGGGTCTCGAATGACGGAGGCCAATTGAAGCTGCTGAACCTCACCAAGAAGGTCCACGACCTCTTGCAGATTACCAAGCTCTACACCGTCTTCGATGTGCACGACGACGAGGCCAAGGCCATCACCAGTTTCGAGAAGGCGGCGGGAGCTTAACCGTTCGGCCCCCAGAGGCGCCTTCGTTCCCTGCAGCCAGAGTGCTGCTCCTGCGGAACAGCCCGACGATTGACCGACCTTCTCACCCGCCCCTCGGGGGTGGTGGTGTGCCCAGTGGCGCGCCGTAACCCCCGGTGGAGGTCGGGCCGCTGTCCCTTTCTAAGAACCGCTTGGCGTGTGCGGGAAAAAAGGTATAATGAGCCCGCCGAGTTTCTTCCTGGCACCCAATCCCAGAGCGCGAGTTGCCCATGGCAAAGAACCTTTACTACTTCCGGTCATCCACGCTGAATAAGGTTCTGCGCAGGCTGGGTGGCTCCTACCGTGTGGTTCCTTTGGAACGGAACCAGGAGGATCCACCGGCGTGGGATCTTCCTGCCGTCCTCATCGCGGACGAACGGGAAGATGACCTGAAAAGCATCACGAGGCTTGCACCGCAAGACGATGCCTGGCGCGTAATCTGTCTGCTGGAGGGCGAGAAGCCGCCCCGCACGCAACTGGACGGCCGCCTGTTTGCCCTGCTGCCCCACAAGACTTCCTTGGCCGTGCTGGCGAAAACGGTCGAGAGCGCTTTCGAGAACCTGCGCCTGGAGGATGAGCGCCGCAAGACCCGCCAGCAGCTTCACGCGGTCGCCACCGAGCTCGAAACCCTGAACAAGATCGGCGTCGCGCTTTCCACCGAGCACAACACCGACGCCTTGCTCGAGCTGATTCTCACCAAGAGCCGCGAGGTGACGTCCTGCGACGCCGGTTCCCTCTACCTGGCGGAGGAGAGGCCCGGCGGCGAGAAGCACCTGGTCTTCAAATTGACTCAGAGCGACAGCCACTCCGTTCCCTTTCGCCAGTTCACTCTCCCGATCGATACGAAGAGCATCGCCGGCTACGCAGCCGCGACCGGAAAGATACTCAACCTCAAGGATGCCTATCGCATCCGGAACCTCCCCTTCCGCCTGAACCGGGACTTCGACCAGAAGTTCGGCTATCGGACAAAGTCCATACTGGTCGTCCCGATGAAGAACCACAAAGATGAGGTCATCGGCGTCCTACAGCTGATCAACGCCAAGAAGGACAGCTCCGTCAAGCTAACCTCCGCCAAGGTGGTCCATCGGGAGGTGATCCCATTCTCGGAGCGGAGCCAGGAACTGGCGGCTTCTTTGGCAGGGCAGGCGGGTGTGGCGCTGGAAAACAACCTGCTCTATCGCGACATCCAGAACCTTTTCGAAGGTTTTGTGAAGGCGTCCGTGACGGCGATTGAGTCACGCGATCCCACCACCTTCGGCCATTCGGAACGGGTTGCCAAACTGACCGTCGGCCTGGCTGAGGCCGTGGACCGAAGCGACACGGGCCCTTACGGCGACATTCATTTTACCCGTCAGGACATTCGCGAGATTCGCTATGCTTCGATCCTGCACGACTTCGGGAAAGTCGGCGTGCGTGAAGAAGTCTTGGTCAAGGCGAAGAAGCTCTACCCCTCCCAATTGAACCTCATCACGAAACGGTTCCAGTACATTCGCAAGGTCTTGGAACTGGACGGGTACCGGAAGAAGCTGGACCATGTTCTGACCAACGGCAACCAGAACTACGAGCCCGCGTTCGCCGAGATTGACGCGCTGCAGACGAAAGAATTGCACGGGCTGGACGATTTCCTGGCGCACGTCATGCAGGCCAACGAACCCACGGTTCTTCCTGAGAAGACCTCGGAGAAACTCGCCGAGATCGCCGGCTGGACGTTTCAGGATCCTGCTGGACCGACCGAACCTCTGCTGAGTCCCGAGGAGTTGCGTTTTCTCACCATCCCCAAAGGCAGCCTGGATCCCGAAGAGCGCGTGCAGATCGAGTCGCACGTCATCCACAGCTTCCGCTTCCTGAGCCAGATTCCTTGGACCAAAGAGTTGAAGAACATTCCCCTCATTGCCAAGGCTCACCATGAGAAGCTCGACGGCAGCGGTTACCCATACAAAATGAAGGCGGAAGAGATTCCATTCCAGTCGAAGATGATGACGATTGCCGATATCTTCGACGCCTTGACGGCGCGTGACCGGCCTTACAAACGCGCCGTGCCCATTGAACGGGCGCTTGATATCATCGGGCAGGAGGTTAAGTCCCAGCTTCTTGATCCCGTCCTGTTTCAGCTTTTCCTTGAAGCCAAGATTTTTCAGATCACGGCCAAGGATTAGGCCTTTCGCTTCGACCATCCAGCCATCAGAACGTCCACGGATTGCACGATTTCGTGCGTCGACTACACGAAATCGTGTGGTGATCGCTCCGGTGCGGGCGAGGGGAAAACACTCGCCATGTTGTGTCCTTATGTATCTGACTGAATTTCCAGATGTTATGCGATAAACCGGCTTGGTCCATTCTTTGGCCATCGGCATGCCACAAAGAACTCCGTAAGCTAATTCACAAGGAGGACTTTGTCGCAATGAAGAAACTATTCACACTGCTGTTCACCGCTGTCGTGGCCTTCACGCTGGTCATGCCGGTCTTCGCTCAGGAAACCACGGGCAAGGAAGCTGCCCCGGCGGCCGAGAAGAAGGCCGAGAAGAAGGCGAAGAAGGCGGCGAAGAAGGCGAAGAAAGAGACCAAGAAGGAATCGACGGAAGAAAAGAAGTAGTTCCCCTCGCCCGATTGGCGCGGGTCTGGAAACGGATGTTCTTGGCCCAAAGCTTAAATTAGGAACCCCCGGGCAGGCTCGCCGGGGGTTCTCTTTTTTCCGCCCGGTTGACTGCAAGAGTAAACTGGCCGAGGGGGACCGTTGGCAGCAGTTCGTTGACCCTACTCGGCCCTTCCGATACAATCGTGGAAATGACGGCTGAAGCTTTCTCGTGGTCGTGAAAGGTCGGGATTGAAACGGCTGCTGCTCAATCTTCGCTTCCGCACGCGCCTCGCTTTGATCATGTTTCTGACCATGGCGCTGACGAGCGCCATACTGACCTGGACCCACCTCCAGCACAAGCAGCAGATCATGGCGTACGTGGCAGCGGAAACATCCTATCTGCTTTCCATCAGCCAGCTTACCCAGGCGCAAGTCCCCGGGACGGCCGACCGCGATCAGGCCCTGAATGCCTATCTGAAGGTGATGAAGGATGCCGGGTTCTCATCCATTGAGGTTGCCACCCCCACCGGCGAAGTAATCGCCAGCACCAATCCCGGACAGGTCGGAAAGAAAATCAATATCCGGAAACGAAAACTGGAAGCAAAGCAGGACCCCATCCGGATTTCAGCGGAATTGAAGGATATCGATCCGGAATCGAGTAATGACCTGAAGCCCTTTGTTATCCAGTTTCCGATCGTCCAGGGCGACAAGGTCATTGGTTATGCCCAGGTCCGAGGCGAAGCTGATGAGGTGGAAGAGCTGTTGCGGCGTTACTACAAGGAACGGCTCTACTGGATTCTGCTCACTATGTCGGCTGCCCTGTTCGCCGTGGTGTACTTGGCCTTCTTATTTACCAAACCGATTCAGAAACTCGCCGAGGGTGCCGAGCGAGTTGCGCAGGGGAACCTGGACGTGTCCCTTCCGGTCAAAGGCGCGGATGAGATGGCACGTCTGGCGGAGACGTTCAACCGCATGGTGGAACGGCTGCGGGAGAACCGTCAACTTCAGGAACGCTTGAACGAAGCTGAGAAGTCGTCCCTCCTCGGACGTTTTGCTGCCACGGTGGCACATGAAGTGCGGAATTCTCTGAATTTCATCAACCTCAGCATCGATCAGATCCGGGCGAAACACGCCGGCGGCGATGAGCACTCGGCACGCGAACTGCAGCGGAACCTCAGAAATGTCAAAGAAGAGATTAATCGTCTGAATCACCTGGTGAACGACTTTCTCGCGGCAGGCCGGCAGGCTCCTCCATCCATAACGCCCTGCGACCTGCGAGCCATCCTTGAGGAAGCCATGGCACTGGTGGAGAAACAGGCTTCTCGCCAGGGCATCACAGTGATCGCTGACCTGGCTTCGGACTTGCCCACCTTCTCCGCGGATGGCGGGCAGATGAAGACCTGCTTTCTCAACATCCTGACCAACGCCATTCAGGCCATGCCGCATGGAGGCCAGATCCGGGTTGGTGTGCGCGTGGGCAATCCCGAGAATGGAAGACCACCCCTGCTCCAGCTTCGTTTTACTGACACTGGCCCCGGCATCCTGCCCGACGAACGCGAAAAGGTGTTCGCTCCGTACTACTCCACGAAGGCGACGGGTTTCGGTCTCGGCCTCGCCATCACCCGCAAGATAGTGGAAGACCACGGCGGGCGCATCTACGTGGCCGAAGCGGAATCCCCCGGCACGGTGATTGCCGTGGAGTTCCCAATTCCAACGGCTTCGGCGGCCCAGCCCGCGGTCATTGCCCAGTCACCTGCCGCCTGAGGAATCCTCTCCATGCCCGAGGGATCCATCCTGGTTGTCGACGACGAGGAACGGCAACGGGAAATCTACCGCGAGATCCTGCAGGACGAGGGTTACCCAACCGAAACCGCACCCAGCGGCGAAGTGGCTCTCCGCCTGTTGACCCAGAAACGTTTTGACCTGGTCCTGACGGACTTGAACCTGACCGGCATGACCGGTGTTCAGTTGCTGGGTGAAATCGTGGGGGCAGATCCCACTGTGGCCGTGGTTCTGATCACGGGATACCCCTCCATTCAATCCGCCATTGAGGCCACCAAGCGAGGCGTTTATCAGTACCTGGAGAAACCCGTGGACCGCGAGAAACTGCTGGAGGTTGTGGGGGATGTCTTCCAGCAGCTCGCCACCCTCAAGCAGAGCATCCTGGGCGACTCACCGGCCACCAAGGCGATGGTGCGAATGATCCTCAAGGTGGCTCCGAGCATCCACACGGTGCTGATCCTTGGGGAAAGCGGGACCGGCAAGGAGTTGGTGGCGCGCGAGATTCACAATCACAGCCCCCGCCGCGAGCATCCGTTCCTGGCGGTCAACTGCGCGGCGCTTACCGAAACCCTGCTGGAGAGCGAACTCTTCGGGCACGAGAAGGGCGCCTTCACCGATGCTTACCAGCAGAAGAAGGGCCTGTTCGAGCGGGCCCACCATTCGACACTGTTTTTGGACGAAATCGGTGACACCAGCCTGGCGCTCCAGGCCAAAATCCTCCGTGCCCTGCAGGAGCGCGAAATCCTGCGAGTGGGCGGGACCGAGGCCATCAAGGTTGATGTGCGCATCATGGCAGCCACCAACCGTAATCTCGAGCAGTTACTTCGAGACGGGAGGTTTCGGGAAGACCTGTATTATCGTTTGAAGGTCATTCCCATTACCTGCCCGCCGTTACGCGAGCGGAAGGAAGACATCGGCGTGCTGGCCGAGCACTTCATGCGCCGAGCTGCTTTGGCCGCCGGACGGAGGGTTCTGGGGATCGCTGCGGACGCAAAAGAGGCGCTCGAAGCCTATCTCTGGCCGGGGAATATTCGCCAATTGGAATGGGCCCTCGAGCGGGCGGTAGTCCTAGGAGAGGGTGACATGGTGGAGGGGCGTGACCTGCCCCCGGAGATCTTCCAGCCCGCCGGCGGACTGGTCTCCACGCAGGTCGGTGTTTCATCCGTTCCCGTTGGCGGCGCTCTGCCGGTCATTCCGGAGCCTACTTGGGAGGAACATGAGAAAGCAAAAATCCTCGAGGCCCTGCAGCGCACCAACTGGAACATTACCCGCGCGGCGCAACTCCTCGGTATGACGTTTCGAACCCTCCAGTATCGGCTCGAGAAGTTCGGCATGAAGAAGCCGTGAGGGTTCACCGCCACCAGAATGACACTGGAAAAGCCGGTGGCGGGGGAACCCCTGAAGGTTTTCTCTTGCACCGCAGGCTCCGGTTCTGCGATTTTAGGAGCCCTGAGGAAGGGAGCATCGGTTTCCCCACCCACGCGTGGGCTTCGCGGGGATCGAGAATCCGTTCCACGGGGAGAAGAGGGCCAGAAGGCTTGTTGCAGCGGGAACGGGCTCCCGCACTCGGGCCTCTGGAAGGTCGAACATGACGGACGAGAGCATCCAGTATTGGCTGGCACTCACTCGCCTGGACGGTCTGGGCGTGCGGGGCGCTCATAAGCTGATTGAACACTGCGGGTCGCCACGGGCTGTCTACATGTCCTCTCTCACCGAGCTCGAGAGTTGCGGGATCCCTGCCCACGTGGCCCAGGCGATTTTTGCTCAGACTGGACTCAAAGAAGCCGAGAAGGAAATGGAGGCGGCGACCCGCGCCCAGTGCCAGTTGCTCGCCTACGACAGCCGGGACTATCCGCCCTTGCTCCGGCAGATTCCCGACGCGCCGTTGGTCCTCTATGTTCGCGGAGACCTGCAGGTCCTTTCCCAGCACGCGGTCGCCATTGTGGGCACGCGCCGGCCCACGGCCTATGGCAGCCAGGTGGCGCACCGTCTGGCGCACGATCTGGCGCAGCGGCAAGTGGTGATTGTGAGCGGCCTCGCCCGAGGGATTGATTCTGCGGCGCATCGCGGGGCGCTGGAAGGAAAAGGGAAAACCGTGGCGGTCCAGGGCCGGGGGATGGACGAAATCTATCCCTCCGAAAACCGGCGCTTGGCGGAGAAGATCGTCGAGAGCGGCGCGATGATTTCGGAGTTCCCGATCGGGACGGGGCCGACGCCCGAAAACTTCCCGATCCGCAACCGGATTATCAGTGGCCTTTCGCTCGGCGTGGTGGTCGTGGAAGCGGCGGAGTACAGCGGATCGCTCATCACAGCCCGCCTGGCGTTGGAACAAAATCGCGAGGTATTCGCTGTGCCGGGCAACATCACGGCGGCGCAGAGTTTTGGCCCCAACCATCTCATCAAGCAGGGAGCCAAGCTCGTCGACCAGTGGGTGGATGTGATCGAGGAGTTCCCCGCGGAGATCCGCTTGCAACTCCTGCCATCCGCCGAAGCAGCGGAAGGAGAATCGGCAACCTCCGGGACCGCCTCGCTCTTTGAGCAGTCGCTGACGCCGGACCAGAAGGCGGTTTTCGAGGCGTTGCGCACCGATGAGGCGCTGTTTGTGGACGCGATCTTCGAGTCGGTCGCACTCCCTCAGTCACGCACTCTCCAGACGCTGCTGGAATTGGAAATGAATGGTTTGATCCGCCAGTTGCCGGGAAAGAACTTTATTCGTAAACTGTAAGAAGGGCAGTTCACAGTTGACAGTCAACAGTTGACAGCCAAGACGCGGTGGCTGCAAATTGAGATGGGTAGGATAGCGCCCATACGCGGCGAGGTCCTTAACTCACGAGATGCGAGAGCGGGAGGTAGGTTCGTTTGACTTTCGACTCTTAACTGTCAACTCTTAACTGGTTTCTATGTCCAAATCGCTCGTCATTGTCGAGTCGCCGGCCAAGGCGAAAACCATCAACCGTTACCTCGGGTCCGACTACACGGTGAAAGCGTGCCTGGGGCACGTCATGGACCTGCCGAAGAAGGACCTGGGCGTGGACCTGAAGAATGATTTCAGGCCTACCTACATCACCATCCCAGGGAAGAAAAACGTCATTCAGGAGTTGAAGGCTGCCGCCGCTAAGGTTGACGCCGTGTACCTCGCCGCCGACCCGGACCGCGAAGGCGAAGCCATCTGCGCGCACCTCCAGGAACTCCTCGACGGGAAGAAGCGCAAATTCTACCGCGTGATGTTCAACGAGATCACCAAGGACGCCATTCGCGAAGCGTTCGAGCATCCGGGTGAGATTGATTCGAAACTCGTCGATGCGCAGCAGGCGCGCAGGATTCTCGACCGCCTGGTGGGATACCAGGTCAGCCCGCTGCTTTGGGACAAGGTGAAGCGAGGCATTTCGGCGGGCCGCGTGCAAACGGTGGCGCTGCGCATAATCGTGGAGCGTGAGCGCGAAATCCAGGCCTTCATCAAGAAGGAGTACTGGACGATTGAAGCGCACGTGGAGGGCAAGCACCCGCCGGCGTTCGACGCGCGCCTGGCGAAGTTCCAGGGCAACGACCTCGAAATCCCTGACCAGGCCAGCTCCGACACCCACGTCGCGGCTATCAAAGCCGCGCGCTTCGTCGTGCAGTCGGTCACGACCAAGGAAAAACGCAAGTACCCGGTTCCGCCCTTTATCACTAGCAAGCTCCAGCAGGAGGCCGTCCGCAAGCTGCACTTCTCAACCAAGAAGACGATGATGCTGGCCCAGCGCCTTTACGAAGGCGTGGATCTGGGCGAGGAAGGCGCCGTGGGTCTCATCACATACATGCGCACTGACTCCACGCGCGTGGCCGAGGGTGCGCTGGCTGCGGCGCGAGAATTCATCGGGAAGACGTTTGGCGAAGCTTATCTTCCCGAGCAGCCCATTCGTTACAAGAGCAAGAAGGACGCCCAGGATGCCCACGAGGCGATCCGTCCCACGGACGTGACCCGCACTCCGGATTCGATGCGCTCTTACATTGGTGCCGACGAATTCAAGTTGTACAAACTCATCTGGCAGCGGTTTGTCGCCTCGCAGATGAACCCCGCGGTCTTCGACCAGACCACCATCGATATCGCCGCTGGCGACTACCTCTTCCGCGCCACCGGGTCGGTAGAGAAGTTCAACGGCTTCCGCGCTGTCTATGAAGAAGGCAAAGACGAGAAGGCGGAGATGTTGGAAGACGAGGAATTGAAGCATCGCCTCCCCGCGGTCGCGGAGGGTGAAACACTCAAGCTTCGCCGGCTTCACCCGGAACAGCACTTCACGGAACCTCCGCCGCGGTTCAACGAAGCCACCCTGGTGAAGGCGCTGGAAGAGAAGGGCATCGGGCGTCCTTCAACCTATGCCAACATTCTCTCCGTCATCCAGAACCGCGCGTACGTCAACAAGCAGCAGGGACGCTTCTACCCCACCGAGCTGGGCATGGTCGTCTGCGACATGCTGGTAAAAAACTTCAGCGACATCTTCGACGTCGCTTACACGGCGCGCATGGAAGAGGAGCTCGACGAGGTCGAGGAAGGAAAGATGACCTGGACGGACGCCCTCGATGATTTCTACAAGAAGTTTAAGAAGGATTTGCGCCTGGCCGAGCGCGAGATGGACGACATCAAGGGTGAGGGAATACCCACCGAGGTGAAGTGCGAGAAGTGTGGCAAGCCCATGAATATCCGCCTGGGCCGAAATGGCCAGTTCCTGGCCTGCACGGGCTACCCCGAGTGCGACGGCACGAGTGACCTGCCACCGGACCTCGCCGCCAAATACGGAACTCCCGGCCCGCCGGCGCCGGAAGTCGCCGAGCAAAACTGCGAGAAGTGCGGCAAGCCCATGGCCGTCAAGCGGGGACGCTTCGGGTTTTTCCTGGCGTGCACGGGCTATCCGGAGTGCCGTAATACGAAGAAGATTGTTATGAAAGAAGGGGCCGCGACGGCGGTCGGCGACACTCCGCTCGACGAGAAATGCCCCGAGTGCGGCAACCATCTGGTGATCAAACACGGCCGTTACGGGCTATTCACCGCCTGCAGCAACTACCCTAACTGCAAATACGTGAAGCGCCAAACGCTCGGGATTGCCTGCCCGGAAAAGGGTTGCACCGGCGAGTTGGTGGTTCGCCGCACCAAGCGCGGGAAGACTTTCTACGGTTGCAGCCGTTATCCAGAATGCAAATACACTGTTTGGGATAAGCCGGTCGCTGAGCCTTGCCCAAATTGTGGCTCACCGATTCTTCTCGAGAAGTACAACAAGAACGCTCCCCCCGTCCGCTACTGTCCCAACGAAGCCTGCAAGTACGAACACGCGGTCGCGTGAAAAGCAGTCAACAGTTGACAATCTACAGTCGACAGTTAGCAACCCTGAGCCAGCTCGGCCCCCTGCGCCTGGTTTTTTTGAACTGTTGATTGTCGATTGCTAACTGTGAACTGTTCTTCTCAGCTTTCCCAAAGGCTGGACACAGGAACGCTTAGGCCGGGAAACAGGGGTGAGGTCAGCTCGTCGCCAAAGCCCAGGCCGTCGGCCAGTTCATAGGCGTCTTCCTTCAGCCGGAAGATTTCCAGCGTCTTCGCCTCCGGATCGATCCGCCAGAATTCCGGGACACCGTGAAGTGCGTACTGCTTGGGTTTGATTTCCCGGTCGAGCCGCCGCGACGAGTCGGAAAGCACTTCGACAACAAGGTCGGGCGGGCCCGCTAGATTCTTGTCGCCAACAATGTGGCGTCGCGACTGTGATACGAAGAGCACGTCAGGCTCCAGCACGGTCGAGTCCGTAAACACGATGTCCAGAGGGGCGACGAATACTTCCCCCAGGCGATGTTCCTTGGCGTGCTGCCAAAGTCTCGCGAAAAGGTTGCCAATGATTCTCTGATGGAGAGGAATCGGTGAGGGTGTCACAAAGAGTTCTCCGTCCACGATCTCGTAACGGTTTCCGTCGGAGGGGAAATGCTGCAAGTCCTCGTAGGTGAATTTCGTGGAGATGCGCATACGCAGATTATAGCACTGCGCTTTTCTTTGAATCTTTAGAATCGTCTCGCGATTCGGTCGATACCAGCCTGCTATAATGCCCACAGAAAGGGCTATGCATGGAACGTGTGGTCATTGCCGGAGGCGGGCTGGCAGGCAGTGAAGCGGCCTGGCAGCTTGCCGAACGGGAAATTCCCGTCACGCTCTACGAGATGCGGCCGGCACGTTCGACCCCGGCGCACAAGACCGACAAGCTTGCCGAGCTGGTCTGCAGCAACTCGCTCAAGTCCAACGCTCCCGGCTCAGCTTCGTGGCTCTTGAAGGAAGAACTGCGCCGAGGCGGATCGTTGCTCCTGCGGCTGGCTGACGCGAACGCGGTCCCGGGCGGCGTGGCGCTGGCGGTTGACCGGGAGCGCTTTGGAGAAGCGGTCACCGCAGCAGTCGGGCGTCATCCCCTTATCCAACTGCGACGCGAGGAATTATGTGAGATCCCCGAGGTTGGATTGGCCCTCATCGCCTCGGGGCCGTTAACGTCAGACGCGCTGGCCGCACGGCTCCAGACTCTCACGGGTTCCGGGAATCTCGCCTTCTACGACTCCATCAGCCCCATCGTTGACGCCGAAACCCTCAACCCAGACCGCATTTTCCGTGCCTCACGCTACGGGAAGGGCGGTGCGGATTATTTGAACTGTCCGTTCTCGGAGGACGAATATCACGCGTTCTATGAAGCCTTGATGAGCGCGGAGACGGTCCCGGCCCACGAGTTCGAAGATGTGACCTATTTTGAGTCCTGTCTTCCCATCGAGGAGCTGGCGCGCCGCGGTTACGACACGTTGCGCTTCGGGCCGATGAAACCAGTCGGCCTGGTTGATCCCCGGAACGGCAAGCAGCCCTGCGCGGTCGTGCAGCTTCGGCCGGAAGACCTGCGTTTTTCCAGCTACAACCTGGTGGGCTTCCAGAACCATTTGAAATTCCCGGAACAGAAGAGAATCCTGCGCATGATCCCCGGCCTGGAGAACGCCGAGTTCCTGCGCTTCGGCCAGATCCATCGGAACACTTACATCAACGCGCCAGCGCTGCTCGCGACGGATCTGAGCTTGCGCGCTTCGACGAGGGTTTTCATCGCCGGCCAGCTTTCCGGCGTCGAGGGTTACGTGGAGTGCATCGCCACGGGCCTTCTTGCCGGCTTGGCGATGGCGCATCGTGCAGAGAACGAACCCTTCACTCCGCCGCCACGCACGACAGCTTTGGGGTCACTCGTTCACTACATTACTCACGCTGACCCACGAAACTATCAGCCGGCGAATATTTCTTTCGACCTGCTGCCGCCCATCGAAGGCCTGCCGCGGGCCGTCGCGCGCAACCGCCACGCCCGGCGCAAGCTCCAGTGTGAACGTGCGCTGGCAGACTTGGCTCACTGGCTGGAAAGTATGAGGTGCTGCTCGCTGGAACGGCGGAGCGAGAAGGTTCTTTCCACTGACCACTGAGAACTGACGAGTGACAACTGCCCTATGGATGAATTGATCGCTCGCTACATCCAGTACCTTCAATACGAACGGAACGCCTCGCCGCACACAGTGAGAAACTACCGGAGCGATCTCTTGCAGTTTCGCGATTTTCTCGCTCAGGGCCAGGCCGGCGGCCAGGTGAGTCTCAAGTCAATCGACACCCTGCGCATCAGAAGTTTTCTTGCTTTCCTCTTCGAAAAGGAGAAGAAGAAGACTTCCATCGCCCGCAAGCTTGCTGCCGTTCGGGCGTTTTTCAAGTTCCTCTGCCGCGAGCGTGAACTGGTGGAAAACCCTGCCGCTAACGTTTCCACGCCCAAGCTGTCGCGGGCGCTTCCCCGCATCATGAGTGAAGAGGAGATGAACAATTTCTTGAACCAAGTCGGCGAGGCTGCCCAGAGCGGCGACCCGGCACTCCTTCGGGACCGCGCCATCCTGGAACTGCTCTATGCCTCGGGCCTGCGGGTCAGCGAGCTCGTGGGATTGGATCTGCGCAGAGTAAACTTCGGGGATGGGATCGTGCTCGTGCGCGGCAAGGGAAACAAGGAACGGATCGTGCCCTTCGGCTCCAAGGCCCGCGAGGCCATGACGGCCTATCTGCCTGCGCGGGAGAAAGTCCTGCGTGAACACAAGACCGCGAGCACCGCCTTGTTTCTGAATGCGCGGGGCGGGCGGCTCACGACGCGATCCATTGACCGCTTGCTGAAGAAATACATCCGGCAATTCGGCCCCAACGTCAGGGTAAGCCCGCACTCGCTCCGGCACGCCTTCGCATCGCATCTGCTGGCCGAGGGCGCGGACCTGCGCGCCATCCAGGAGATGCTCGGCCACAAGAGCCTGTCCACGACTCAAAAGTACACGCAGGTTTCCATCCAGCAATTGATCGAGGTGTACGACAAGACCCACCCGAAAGCCTGAAAAAAGTTGACAGTCAAAAGTTGAAAGTTGAAAGTGCACACATAGAGACACGAATTCGTCCACCGTTTGCTCACGTTGTTGACAGGGCTGTGGAGTGGGATAGAATAAACTTTAAGCGAGTTCTGCGGCCCATATGACCTTGCCCAAAGTCTCCGTCGTCCAATATCTCAACTCGGTCCCACTGGTTTGGGGAATGCTGAAGGGCGAGCAGCAAGGCCGCTACGAACTATCGTTCACCACGCCCGCAGCTTGTGCTGAAGCGGTGCACCATGGAAAGGCGGACCTCGGCATCATTCCCTCCATCGAGTACCAGCGGTTGGAGCGCGCGCAGATCCTAAGCGGCATCTCCATCGCCTCGAAAGGCGAAGTGAAGAGCGTTCTTCTGCTCAGCAACGTTCCTATTGAGAAGATCAAGTCGGTTGCAGTGGACAACTCTTCGCGGACTTCGGCGGCGCTGCTGAGGATTCTGATGCGCAAGTTCTATTCGCGGTTCATTACGGTCAAGCCCTCAGTCCCGAAACCGGCGGACATGCTGAGGCGCGCGGACGCGGCGCTGGTGATCGGAGACCCTGCGCTCTGCTATGACGGTGAGGTGCCGGAGGTCTACGACCTCGCCGCAGAGTGGAAGAAATTCACCGGGCTGCCTTTTGTTTTTGCCCTCTGGGTGGGCCGCGAGGAAGCCAAGCCCTCCCGCTTCCGCAAGGATTTCGAGGACTCGCGCGACTTCGGCCTGGCTCACGTCGACGAGATCGCCGCGGAATATGCCTCCAAGCTCAACATGCGGCCCGCGGGAGTGAAGGTTTACCTGACGCAAAATGTGGATTATTCTTTAGATGAGGAGAACCGCAAGGGCTTGCGCCTCTTTTACAAGCTGGCGCGCGAGGCGGGGATCATTCCGATCGAGAAAGATCTGTACTTCGTCTAGTGCCGTTCCAACTTTTTCGACCTGATCCTGTGAGGTTCGACGCCAGTTTCTTTGCGAACGTGTCCTTGCTAGCGCCTCGGCACAAGAAGTTGGAACGGCACTAGCTTTCCTGCGGACGCCGGGTTTAATGACTGCGCATGGCGCCAGCAGGTTGGCAGCCCATAGCTTTCAGGAGTCGTTTGACGATGGGGATCACCGAAGCTCAGGCGCTCGACATGCTGCGGTCCGATGACTTGGTCGGCATCGGCATGGAGGCGGACGCGGTCCGCCGCCGGCTGCACCCGGAGCGCGTGGTCACCTACATTGTGGACCGCAACATTAACTACACCAACTTTTGCACGGAGTACTGTTCCTTCTGCGCGTTTTACCGGCCGCTGGGCTCGCCGGAAGGCTACATCCAGCCGCTCGAGTCCATCTACGAGAAGATCGATGAGACCATTGCTCTAGGTGGGACCGGCGTCCTCATGCAGGGCGGGCTGCACCCCGACTTCAAGATTGACTATTACGAAAACCTGCTTGCCAGCATCAAGCGGCGATATCCCCGTCTTCACCTCCACTGTTTTTCGGCGCCGGAGGTCCTGAACATCGCGGAAGTCTCCGGTATGACGCTCCGCGATACGATCGCGCGCCTGATGGCGGCGGGCCTGGATTCCATCCCCGGCGGAGGCGCGGAGATCCTCGACAATGAGGTCCGCCAGCGCATCGCGCGGCTGAAGTGCACCACCGAAGAGTGGCTTTCGGTCCACCGGACCGCGCATCAACTCGGCCTGCGCACCACGGCGACGATGATGTTCGGCTGCGGCGAGACCCTCCAGCACCGCATCAACCATTTCGAGCACGTGCGCAAATTGCAGGAAGAAACCGGAGGTTTTACGGCCTTCATCCCCTGGATGTTCCAGCGTGAACACACATCGCTCGGGAATTTTGTGAAGGAAGAAACGACCGCGGTAGATTACTTGAAGACGCTCGCCGTCTCGCGCCTCTACCTGGACAACATCCTGAACGTGCAGGCTTCGTGGCTTACGCCGGGCCACAAGATTTGCCAGATTGCCCTGCGCTTTGGCGGCAACGACGTGGGGAGCATCCTGATTGAAGAAAACGTCGTGCGCGCGGCCGGGTGCACCAATACCACGAATGAGGATGAACTCCGACGCCTCATCTCCGACGCGGGCTTCCGCCCCGTAAAGCGCGACACCCTTTACCGCACTTACTTCCTGAATTAGTCGTCGCCGAAGCGGGCCGCTGTACTGTCCCCCCCTCAGCAAGGAGCCAAGCATGATCACGGTGATCAAATCCGATGCGAGACACCATCAGGATTTCGGCTGGCTGGACACGCACTGGCATTTTTCGTTCGACACCTATCACGATCCGGCCAACCTCCATTGGGGCGCGCTACGGGTTTTCAACGACGACGTGATTCGGCCCGGGCAGGGCTTCCCGATGCACGGCCACCGCGACATGGAGATCATCACTTATGTGATCGAGGGCGCGCTCGAGCACCAGGACAACATGGGCAATCAGGGTGTGATCCGGCGGGGGGAAGTGCAGGTGATGTCTGCCGGCACTGGCGTCATGCACTCCGAATACAACCACTCCAAGCAAGACCCAGTCCACTTGCTGCAACTGTGGATTCTCCCGCGCACACGAGGGTTGAAGCCGCGTTGGGACCAGCGCAGCTTTCCCGAAGCGGCGCGAGATTCGCTGCTTCTGCCCGTCGTCTCGGGCGGCAACCTTCCCGGCACGCTGGCCATCGACCAGGACGCGCAGATTCATCTTTCGAGTCTGCCCTCCGGGAAGGGAGTGGTCCACAAGAGCCGCGACGGCCGCAAGGCCTACCTGTTTGTGATTGAGGGCCAAGTCGCGATTAGCGACACGCTGCTCGCGGCGGGAGACCAGGCGCGCATCGCCGACGAAAGCGAACTCCAACTCAAGGCGACGGCCGATTCCGAATTGATCCTGCTCGATCTTCCCGATGTACGTCATTGACCCGGAACCATTCGCCCAGCCCACGCTTGAAGCCCTGCCGGGCGGAGCGATAGCCCCCAGCCGCCCGGCGGGGCTCTTCTGGCCTCCTTCGCCTCATCTTCGCCTGGCGCTCAGCCGATGAACAGGCTGGGCGGTTCCCTTGCTTCGCGCGATGGCCAGGCGACGATTCCTTACTCTCTCGAGCGCCCTATTGGTGTGGGCGACGAGTGCAGGCATGACTCCGGGGAACCCGGCGATCACAGATCGCCGCTACAGGTCGACGGATCGAAAAGCGAAAAGCCAAAATCGGAAAGTGGCGGGCAAAGACCGTAGAGCGGAATTCGGCAATCCAAAATCCAATCCGTCAGCTGACGGACAAAATCTAAAATCGAGTAGCCTTGCGGGAGGAACAGCGAACCTCCTCGCCAGCGCGGAAACGAGTTACTCCACATTTCTCGGTGGGTCGGCTTTCGACGTCGCGACCGATGTGGCCGTGGATGCCACGGGCAACGTCTATGTCACCGGCTCGACCAACTCGTTTGACTTCCCATCGTCCGGGCTGGGGCTGTCTTTGCGGGGTGGTGGCACGTGCGGCGGCGGATTGGACACCTACTCCTGCTTTGACGTCTTCGTAGCCAAGTTCGACCCGACAGGGCGGAGCCTGGTGTATGGGGCTTACTTCGGCGGGAGTGGTGACGACTACGCTACAGGCATCGCCGTGGATAGTTTAGGAAATGCGTACATAACCGGCTACACGAATTCCGCTGACTTCCCAAATTCCCATGCGGTCCAAGCGCACCCCGGTGGAGGGACGTGCGGCGCCGCGCCCAACACCTTCCCATGCTTCGACGCGTTTGTAGCCAAGCTCGACGCCTCGGGCTCGGAGATCGTCTTTTCAACATATCTGGGCGGCAGCGGCGACGACTTTGGGCAAGGCATCGCCATCGACCCGGCCGGAAACCCCGTGGTGAGCGGCTTCACCGCTTCAAGGGATTTTCCCACGCTGGGAGCTTTGCAAAGCGTCTTTGGAGGCGCGGCCTACGATGCCTTCGTCACGAAACTCGCGACTACGGGTTCGGAATTCATCTACTCAACGTTCCTGGGCGGCAGTGGCGAGGACTTTGCCGCGAAGATCGCCATGGACTCGTCGGGCGACGCCTACGTAACAGGGTACACGAACTCGGCGGATTTCCCGGTTGTCAATGCAATGCAGCCCGCGCCGGGCGGCGGAGTCTGCGGCGCCTCTCCCAGCACCACTCCTTGCTTCGACGCCTTTGTGGCCAAGGTGAGCGGCGATGGAAACGTCTTGACGTACTCCACGTATCTCGGGGGAAGTGGCGGTGACTACGGCTACGGAATCGCCGTCGATGGGAAGAATAATGCGTACGTGACGGGCCTCACGACCTCGACGGATTTTCCCGTCACTCCGGGAGCGATGCAAACGGCGGGGGGCGGGACCACCGTTGACGCCTTTGTGGCCAAGCTGGATGCGGAAGGGTCGAGTACGGCGTATTCGACTTACCTGGGTGGAAGCGGCGCCGAAGCGGGTAGGGACGTGGTCGTGGACTCGGCCGGCAATGCCTTCGTTGCGGGTTACACCTATGGGGCAGGCTTCCCACTCGCCAACCCGGTGCAGGCCGCGAGCGGCGGCTTTTACGACGCGTTTCTCGCCAAGCTGAATGCCGCAGGCTCAGCGCTGGTGTTCTCGACCTACTTGGGGGGGAGCGGCAACGACAAAGCCCACGGGCTCGCTCTGGGCAAATGGGGGAGTGCCTACCTGGCCGGCGAGACTTTTTCAACGGATTTTCCCACCACTTCCGGCACCTTCCAGCCTCTCTATGGCGGCGGGGCTTTCGACGGCTTTGTTACCAAGCTCATCGGCCCGGGAGTTGCCCCTGGGGCTGGCACTCTTTCGGAATCAGATTTGGATTTTGGAGACCGATTGGTGGGAACAACCAGCGCGCCGCAAACCATGACCTTAAGCAACTCGGGAGACCTGCCCTTGTTGCTCTCCGGCATTGTGGCGAGTGGCGATTTTGAATCGACGAACCAATGCGGTTCGAGCCTTGACCCGGTCGCCAGTTGCACGATCCAGGTGGACTTTGCCCCCAAGGAACGAGGAGTGCGAGAGGGGTTGCTGGTCATCAACCCGGAGCCGCCCGCTCTGCCGTTGAGCGTGAGCCTGACAGGGAAAGGCGTGGCGTCGGAAATGAGCCTTTCGGCGACAGGGGTCGAATTCGGCCCTCAGGTGGTCCGTACGGTCAGTCCTCACCGGACGCTGACGCTGGCTAATTCGGGCGACGCCTACCTGGCTTTGACCAGCATTGAAGTTAGCGGTGACTTCACCGAGACCAACACCTGCGAGGGGGGTCTTTCAGCGGGGCAGGCTTGCGCGGTCCGGGTGGTCTTCAACCCCGCGGCGGCGGGAACGAGGACGGGATCGTTGACTTTCACCAACAGCCTGCCGCATGACGTGGCGGTCGTCGCCTTGTCCGGAACGGGCAGCGATTTTTCGATTTCCGCCTCGCCGGCGACACTGAGTACTGTGGCAGGCCAAGCGGCGACGTTCGCGATCAGCTTGATCCCCTCCGGAGGATTTCGCGAGGCTGTTGCGCTTGGCTGCGCAGGGGCGCCGAGAGCTGCGACTTGTGCGGTTTTCCCCTCCTCCACGGCTCTCGATGGATCAAGCGTCACGACGGCAACTGTGACCGTCACGACGACAGCCGGTTCGCGCACTCTCCCCTCGCCGGGAAACAGCTCGCCGGGACGGTTTCTCAACCCGGGTTTCTATCTCCTCATCGGGCTCTTCGCCGCGCTGGCTCTGGTTAGCAGGGGAGGGTCAGTGGGCGCGGTCTCGCCGCCAGGGTCGATAGCGCCTTGGCTCTTACGAGGGGCGTTCGCCCTGATGTTCGTGGCGTTTTGGGCGGCGTGCGGAGGCGGCGGCGCTGCACCGCTGCCCCCCGCGCGGGAAGGAACTCCTCCCGGAACGTACACCCTGAGCGTGACGGCAACCAGCGGACCGCTGACCCACGCCACCACCTTGACCGTAAACGTGCAATAACTCCCCGCCTTTTCCCCTTTGGCCAGGTAGCGGCGAGTTTACCTCGCCATGGGGCGGCATAAAGCCGCCTCTACATCAAGTTGACCTGCCACCGAGATTTTCCCCGCGTTTACTTTTGGGTGGGAGTGTGATAAGTATGCGCGCTTCGGAATCCGCCCATGCAACCACAACTCGTCGATTACGCGATCATTGCTATTTATTTCGTGTTTGTGCTGGGCATCGGCTTTGCCTTGCGCAGCCGGATGAAGACCAGCGAGGACTTCTTCCTCTCCGGGCGCTCGATTCCCGGCTGGATCACCGGCTTGGCCTTCATGTCCGCCAACCTCGGCGCTCTGGAAGTGATGGGGCACGCCGCCAACGCCGCCAAGTACGGCATGTTCGTGAACCACTTCTATTGGCTTGCGGCCATGCCTGCCATGTGCTTCGTGGGCGTCTTCATGATGCCGTTCTATTACGGCAGCAAGGTGCGCAGCGTTCCCGAGTTCCTCAAGAAGCGCTACGATGAGAAGACTCGCACGCTCAACGCGCTCTCCTTCGCGGTGATGACGCTGCTCGTCTCGGGTGTGGACCTTTACGCCATGGCCATCCTCTTCCAGCGCCTGCTGCCTTGGCCACAGTGGCCTGCACATCCGGATTACCCCTTTTTCGCGAGCGTCGTTGCTTCTGCGATGGTCGTGGCGGTCTACATTTACCTGGGCGGGCTGACGTCGTCGATCTACAACGAAGTCCTGCAATTCTTCCTCATTGTCTTCGGGTTCCTGCCGCTGGCGATTCTGGGTCTGAAAGCCGTGGGCGGGTTTGCAGGCTTGCAGGCCCAATTACCCAATGCCGGTTACGCGCACACCTGGGCCAACATCTGGAGTGCGGACATGAACCCCATGGGGATTAACTGGTTCGGAACCATTTTCGGCCTGGGCTTTGTGCTGTCGTTCGGCTACTGGTGCACGGACTTCCTGGTGATCCAGCGCGGGCTGGCGGCGAAGGATATGCCTTCAGCGCAGCGGACACCGCTCATCGCTGCCGTCCCCAAAATGTTTTTCCCGCTGTTGGTAATCCTTCCCGGCCTCGTGGCGATCGCGCTCGACCCCACGACCAAAGAAATGCTGGGCGGCCGCTACGACAACGCGCTGCCCGCCATGCTCGGCAAGTTCTACCCGTCGGGGCTCCTGGGAATTGGGCTGACCGCCTTGATTGCCAGTTTCATGTCCGGGATGGCGGGGAACGTCACGGCCTTCAATACCGTCTGGACGTTCGACATTTACCAGACCCACATCAATCCCGGCAAACCGGACCACCACTATCTGATGATGGGCAAGCTCGCCACCATTTTCGCCGTGGCTGCGGGTATCCTCACGGCCTTCATCGTCCTGAGGTTTAACAACCTCATGGACTACCTCCAACTTCTCTTCGCGTTTTTCAACGCG
>Ga0315281_10001939_pt1 | contig 30770 bp, 27 predicted proteins | sample YL17G07_0_MG_FD_204540 | JGI IMG/M metagenome (GOLD analysis project Ga0315281, IMG submission 204540) | Sediment microbial communities from Yellowstone Lake, YNP, Wyoming, USA - YL17G07_0 | ecosystem: Environmental > Aquatic > Freshwater > Lake > Sediment | place: USA: Wyoming | collected...
CGAGAGGTCCAACCACAGCACTCACAGCCAGAGGTTAAACCACAATCTCAGCCTCAACATGGAAAACCTGAAAGGGGGGAGGTAGAAAAACAGGATAGAAAGTAGGATAACAAAAGGTCCATCCGACCATGAGAAAAGTTGCCATCTATAATATCTGTCGGGTAGGGCAAGAAAACCATAATCGCCAACATTCAGGATTATCTTGGAGTGAAGAGTAGGAGGTGAAATTTACACCCTATAACGAACCACTTGCTTCAGATTGAGCATGGGACCGATTCTCATCAATGGTTCCGCCAGGTAGCCACTTAATTCCTGCAAGTTCTTCTTCTGTTACCAGGTTATACCTTTTGAAAACCGATATTGTCTTGTGTCCTGACATCGCCATGATCTGAAAAAAATCGTTACCAGCTTTCCGAAGGTTGTTCAAGGCACAGTGACGGAGATCGTGAAAGGTGAAATTCTCAATCCTGGCTTTCTTACAGGCAGACTGGAAGCTGTGTTTAATCTCTTCGAAGGGTTGGCCATGTGAAGAAAAACCCTGGCTATTAACTGCACCGAAAAGACCTGGTGATTTTTGAAGATGGAGAAAAAGATAAGAAAATCCAGAAGGATAGGATGATTTCAAAAAAGGCGTGGCGTAATAGTTAAAGATTAAAAGGTATAATTTACGTGTGGACAATCATAAAATTCAAAAAATTTAGTGTCCTTCCAATTCTCATTGACACCTTGACCCTAATTTAATACACTCCTATTCAAATTGAAGCCTCCGTTTTAATCTCCAAGTAAAAGTGGGTGACCATCAAAGATCTTTGAAGGAGATGACATGGCCGTGGGGAACAACAACCAGATTGAAAAACGTCTTTGGGATGCCGCCGACGAAATGCGGGCGAACTCCAAACTCAAATCCTCGGAGTATTCGATTCCTGTTCTTGGACTCATTTTCCTGAGATATGCAGACCAGAAGTTTGCCGTTGCCCAGAAGGAACTGGAAGGTAAAGGAACAGGACGGCGACAGATCGGGAAGTCCGACTATCAAGCTAAGGGTGTTCTCTACCTTCCCGAAACCGCCCGGTTTCAAAACCTTCTCCAAAAGCCCGAGGGAGCAAATATCGGGCAGGCCATCAATGATGCCATGCGGGCCATTGAGGGCGTAAATCCTGATCTCAAGGACGTCCTGCCTAAGACCTACAACCGGCTGGAAAACCCCGCTTTGGTGGAACTCCTAAAAATCATGGCATCCATCCCCATGGACATCGAGGGAGACGCCTTCGGGAAAATCTATGAATATTTCCTTGGCAAGTTCGCAATGGCTGAGGGTCAGAAGGGAGGCGAGTTCTTCACCCCAACGTCAATGGTCAAACTCATTGTGGAGATATTAGAACCATTTCATGGCCGCATTTGCGACCTTGCCTCCGGGTCGGGCGGTATGTTTGTCCAAAGCGCCCGGTTTGTGGAGGAACACAAGAAAAATCCTACGGCAGAGATCAGCATTTACGGCCAGGAACGGGTAGCAGAAACTGTTAAGCTCTGCAAGATGAACCTTGCCGTCCACGGGCTGGCGGGAGACATCCGGCAGGGGAATACCTATTACGAAGACCTGCATAACAGTCCCGGCAAGTTCGACTTTCACCTCGCCAACCCTCCGTTCAATGTTGACCGGGTAGATAAAGACCGCCTGAAAGACGATCTTCGCTTCCCCTTCGGCGTGCCCAAGGCCGATAACGCCAATTACCTCTGGATACAGATTTTTTACAGCGCCTTGAACAAGAACGGCAGAGCGGGTTTCGTCATGGCTAATTCGGCGGCAGACGCCCGGGCCTCGGAACTGGAAATCCGCAAGAAACTCATCCAAGACTGGGCGGTGGATGTGATGGTGGCTGTGGGGCCGAATATGTTCTATACCGTCACCCTGCCTTGTATGCTCTGGTTCCTCGACAGGGGGAAGAAAGGGACGGAAAGGCAAGACAAGGTGCTGTTCCTCGACGCCCGACACATTTTCCGACAGATCGACCGTGCCCACCGGGACTTCACACCTGAGCAGATTGAGTTGTTGGCGAATATCGTCCGGCTTTATCGTGGAGAGAAACCTGAGAACCGCCACGGGAGTGCTGAGAAAATGGCCGAGAAGTTCCCGGAGAAGAAATATGCGGATGTCCCCGGCCTCTGTAAGCTCGCCACGATCAAAGAAATTGAAGCTCAGGGGTGGAGCTTGAACCCCGGACGCTATGTTGGCGTGGCCGAGGGGGAGGCAGACGACTTTGACTTTAAAGAGCGATTGCAGGAGTTGAACGAGGAGTTGGAAACCCTGAACGTTGAGGCGAGGGAATTGGAAGAGCGGATTGCAGAAAATCTCACCAAGCTATTGGAGGCTTAGGGTTGCATCCTAAATTTGGAAAATCATCTTGGCCGCTATTACCGCTCTCCACGATTGCCGAGGAGGTGAGAGAGTTATACGAACCCGTAATTGGGGAAAACTTTCCTTATATTGGGCTTGGGCATATCGAACAAGGAAGTCTCGCACTTTGTGGGACGGGACTATCTTCTGAAACTCAGAGCACTAAGAAGGTGTTTCGGGCAGGGGACATCCTGTTCGGAACGCTTAGGCCTTATTTCCGTAAAGTAGTTAGGCCCAAGTTTGACGGGGTTTGCTCAACAGACATTACAGTCATTCGGGCCAAAGAGAAAAGGGACAGGGATTTTTTGTTCTACTTCATCGCTAACCACCCATTCATACAATACGCCACATCTTCCTCATCTGGAACACGGATGCCACGGGCAAAGTGGTCACACTTGTCAACCATCGGATGGAACATTCCTACGGCAGAAGATCGTAAAAAAATCGCCGCCATTCTCTCCGCCTACGACGACCTGATTGAGAATAATCTCCGGCGCATCAAGATACTGGAGAAGATGGCCCAGACTCTCTATCGGGAGTGGTTCGTCAAGTTCCGCTTCCCCGGCCACCAGAAGGTCAAGATGGTAAACTCGGCCTTAGGGAAAATCCCGGAGGGGTGGACGTCTTCAACGGTCGGGGAGGCCTGCCAGTCATTGGTTGATGGAGATTGGATTGAAACTAAAGACCAAGGCGGCAAGGACTTCCGACTGCTTCAGGTATCAAATGTTGGCGTGGGCGAGTTCATCGAGACAGGCAATTATCGGTATATCACTCAAGACACCTTCAAAAAGTTGAACTGCACCGAAGTCCTGCCCGGCCAAATACTCATATCTCGTATGCCGAAGCCGACCGGGAGGGCGTGGCTGGTTACTGAGATGCCTTGGAGAATGATTACTGCGGTGGATGTAGCAATCCTCTCGGCTAACAAAGACGCCCTTGCCCCTCTTCTATTCGTTAATATCTTGAACTCGCCAGAACAACTTGAGTTGGTTGCGAAACACTCGACAGGAACTACGAGGGAAAGGATTTCAAGAAGTGCCCTGTCAAAACTGCCGGTGATGCTTCCACCCCTTCCACTTCAGGAGAAATTCTCGGCTATTGCCGAGCCATGCTACCGCCAAATCACCTTTCTGCAAAGAAAGAACAACATTCTCCGCCAGACCCGTGACCTTCTGCTTCCCAAACTTATTTCTGGTGAGTTGGATGTGTCGGAATTGGATATTAACATCCCCGAGGCCAAGGCATGACAGCGAAAGGCGGCTCTTCATATTCCGAGCAAGAACTCATTGAACAGCCCGCCATCGAACTGCTCAAGGAACTTGGATGGAAACATATCAATGCCCTGCATGAAATCCTTGGCCCTTCCGGCACACTTGGCCGGGACAATCAATCCGAAATCATCCTCCAATCTCGCCTCCGTATTGCTTTCAAGCGCTTAAACCCTGACCTTCCTCCCGAAGCGTATAACCTTACTTTTGAGGAACTGACCCGTGACCGTTCTCGGCTCAGTATGCCTGCCGCCAACCGGGAGATATACCAACTTCTGAAGAACGGCGTCAAAGTCCGTATTCCCGACCCGGAAGGAGGCGGAGAGAAGGTAGAAACGGTCAGGCTGATAGACTGGGACAACCACGGCAACAACGACTTCCTCCTTGTTTCCCAGTTTTGGCTCGTGGGAGAAATGTATAAGAGGCGGGCCGACCTCGTGGGATTCGTTAACGGCATCCCGCTCCTTTTCCTCGAACTCAAGGCAAGCCACAAACAGATTCAAACAGCCTTCACCGGAAATCTGACAGACTACAAGGACACCATCCCGCAACTCTTCTGGTTCAACGCCTTCATCATCCTCTCCAATGGAAGCGAGGCCAAGGTTGGGAGCATCACGTCCGACTGGGGCCATTTCAATGACTGGAAAAAAATCAACAGCGAGGGGGAAGAAGGGGTCATCTCTCTTGAAACCGTTCTCCGGGGCACGTGCGAGCCAATCCGGTTTCTGGACATCTTGGAAAACTTTCTCCTCTTCATGGAAGTCCGGGGAGGGGTAGTCAAGGTTGTGCCCAAGAACCACCAGTATTTGGGAGTGGGTAACGCTATGGAAGCCCTGCGGGAGATCAAGAACCGCAAGGGACGTTTGGGTGTGTTCTGGCATACGCAAGGAAGCGGCAAGTCCATTTCCATGATCTTTTTCTCACAGAAGGTCTTGCGGAAGGTGCCGGGCAACTGGACATTCGTCGTCGTTACCGACCGACAGGAACTGGACGACCAGATCTACAAGACCTTTGCAAATGCCGGGGTAATCACGGAAGGCCATTGTCAGGCCGAGAGCTCAAAAGACCTCCGGCGCCTCCTCACCGAGGATCACCGTTTCGTTTTCACCCTGATCCACAAATTTCGCACCGAGGATGGCAGTCCCCATCCTGTCCTTTCGCAGAGGGATGACATTATCGTCATCACCGATGAGGCCCACCGGAGCCAATATGACACCCTCGCCCTGAACATGAGAAACGCCCTTCCCAAAGCGTCCTTCCTCGCCTTCACCGGGACGCCACTCATCATAGGAGAGGAAAAGACCCGGGAGGTATTTGGTGAGTATGTTTCTATCTACAATTTCAAACAATCCGTGGACGACGGAGCCACGGTTCCGCTCTACTATGAAAATCGTATCCCTGAACTTCAACTGAAAGATGAGAGAGCTTTTAAGGAGGGGATGGATCGGCTGTTGGAAGAGGCGGAGCTTGACGAGGCCCAAGAGAAGAAGTTGGAGAGGGAATTTTCGCGGGAATATCACCTGATCACCCGGGACAATCGGTTGGAGAAGATCGCTGAGGACATCGTTGAACACTTCACCGAGCGGGGGCAACTGGGTAAGGGCATGGTCGTGGGCATTGATAAAGCCACCGCCGTGAAGATGTATGACAAGGTGCGGAAATACTGGAAGCAGAAAATAGACCGGCTCATGAAGCAGATGAACAAGTTGTCGGGGCCGGAACGACAGGACGTGGAGAAAAAGATTTCCTATATGCAGGAAACAGACATGGCGGTCGTGGTTTCCTCGTCTCAGAATGAAGTGGCCGAATTGAAAAAGAAGGGTGTGGACATTGTCCCTCATCGCCAACGAATGGTGAAGGAGGATCTGGACACCAAATTCAAAGACCCGGATGATTTGTTCCGGTTGGTGTTCGTCTGCGCCATGTGGATGACCGGTTTCGATGTCCCCTCCTGTTCCGCCATCTACCTTGACAAGCCAATGCGAAACCACACGTTGATGCAGACCATCGCCCGGGCTAACCGGGTCTTTAAGGACAAGGTGAACGGACTCATCGTGGACTACGTGGGGGTATTTCGTAACCTTCAGAGGGCCTTGGCGATCTATGGTTCGGGTTCGGGTGGAGGGGTGAAACCCGGAGAAGAACCGGTCAAAGCGAAGGCGGAACTCGTGGCCATGCTCAAAAGCGCTATTGCACAGACCGTCCAGTTCCTCAAAGAAGTGTGTGTCGAAGTGGAACCCATCATCGCTACAAAAGGATTTGAGCGGGTTAAATTACTGGATGAGGCCGTCGATGCAATCTTAATCAATGACACCACCAAAAAGCGGTTTATCAACCTCTCCAATACCGTCAACCGTATCTACAAGGCCATACTCCCAGACCCCGAGGCCAACGAGTTTGTTCCTGTCTGCGCCTTGTTCCGGGCCATCCAACTGAAAATAGAGGCCCTTCAGCCCGAGGCCGACGTATTCGAGGTCATGGAGAAGGTAGAGGACCTCTTGGACGAGAGCATCACAGCCAAGGGGTATGTCATCCGGGAGCCGGTCGTCCCCTACGGGAAGAAAAAACTGGTTAATCTCAGCCGGATTGATTTTAATGCTCTCAAGAAGCGGTTCGTCAAGGAACGCAAGCATGTGGAGATCGAAAAACTCCGTGGGGCCATCAATTCTGCTTTGGAAAGGATGGTGCGAATGAACAAGACTCGGGTGGACTACTTGGAGAAATTCCAACAGATGATCGATGAATATAATCAGGGTGCGGCCAACCTGGAGGAGTTCTTTGAGCGACTGCTCAAGTTTGTAAAGGAACTGCAAGAAGAGGAGAAACGGGGGGTTTCCGAGGGACTGTCCGAGGAAGAACTGGCGGTCTTTGACCTCATCACTAAGCCCGAGATGAAACTCACCAAGAAGGAAGAGGGGCAAGTCAAAAGCATCGCCCGTGAACTGTTGGAGACGCTGAAGCGGGAAAGGTTGGTGCTCGACTGGCGAAAGACGCAGGCGACACGAGCGTCTGTCCGTGTGACCGTTGAGGATAAACTGGATGAACTTCCCGTGGTGTTCACTCGGGAAATTTACACTCAGAAATGCAACGCCGTCTATCAGCATATTTTTGAGAGCTACTATGGAGAAGGCCGGAGTGTATATGCAGGGGTAGCATGACATACAGGATGAAACCAAGGAGGGATAAAGGTTTTGGGAGAGTCTCTTTTGAGAGAAAGATTCTGGAGTAGAAGAGTTAAAATAAACATTTGAAAGGCTATTCAAATGTAGGCGTCCATATACGTGTCCATCCTCCCTATTTTGGTGTCCATATTAGTGGCTAAAAGCGATATTTCTATTTGCGGCTCAATACCAATAGAAATAAGTTAAGAAACTGAAATCAAGGCGAAAATAAAACTTGACACTAATCAGTATGAATTGGTAAGCATATAAAGAACGGCTTCCCAAGCCGAGGGTCGCGGGTTCGAACCCCACTGCCCGCTCCAAATTTGTTTTCTGAGTTATTTTGTGCTTGCTTTTTAGAAACTTTTTTGTATACTTAACATTCAAGTCACTTATTATTAAGGAGGAGGAAAGAGTATGGCAGGAAAGAAACCACTGACTAAAGCCCAAATCGTTACATATTTTGCGAAGAAGTTTGACCTTTCCAAAAAGGTGGCTTCCTCGGTCATCGAAGAGATGGCAGGATTAGCAATTGCCGAAACCAAAAAGGCTGGAGCCTTTACCTTCCCCGGGGTGGGCAAACTTGTTCTTGTTAAGCGTAAGGCACGTTTGGGAAGAAATCCGGCCACGGGCGAGCCGATCAATATCCCAGCCAAGACCGTGGTGAAGATGCGTATCGCCAAGGCTTGCAAGGAAGCGATCGTTCCACCCAAGAAGTAAATATTGAGATTTCTGGAAAAGCCCATAAATCTCTGATTACACCGATTAGGAACCGATTACACAGATACAAGATGTATTGAAAAAATAGGAGAAACTGTGCAATCATTTTTCGAAATCTGTGCAATCAGGGGTCTCTGATGAAGATTTTAAGGGTTTTTCAGAAACCTCATATTTCTAACTTGACACAGTCGAGCATAATGGAGAACCCTTCAATCGGGAGGGATTTATATATCTATACCTTTTGGATATCTAAATCTTTCTGGTAAGTTTACAGCGGGGAAGCAAATTCTTCCCCGCTGTAAAATATTTTAGAGAAAGAACCTTTATTTTTTCCTTTCGACTTTCAGCGAGACCGTATTATAGCGGTCTGGACATTCTACTTCTATCAGATCCTTATCCCACCATGGGTATTTCCCACCAAACTGCATCACATTGAGATTGGGGAAGATATCGTGATAAAAAAAGCCACAGAGTCCACCGGAATCGTAGCAATTTAATTCAAACTTCTGCCCTGCTTTGTGGTTGGCGTGGCAGGCCCCCTTCAACCCTGTCACAGTAGCGATAAATTTTACCCCTATCTTTTCCTCTTCCATGGTGGTCCCTCCCTTCATCAAAGTCTTATCCCGACAGAAGAAGACCACGGCCTTGGCTGTGGATGAATGCACAATCTTGTGGTCGGGATGTCGCCCCACAAGGGCGTTAAATCTGGTACCACGGTCTTCCCCGTGGGGCTCCATTGAAAACTTCATTCATAAATCAGATTAAAAAGTTTGTTGGCCAGTTCCTTATTCAGTTCCTTCAGAATTCTATATTCCTCAATGGCAGATCCCCTGTCACCAAGCTTCAAATAGGACATGCCCAGGTTGAGATGGGCTTCAGCCAGAGAAGGCTTCAGCCGGATCGCCTGTTTGTAGGAGTCGATCGCCTCTTCAAAACGTCCCCGGTAAAAATAAGCAGCCCCTAAGTCTGAGTGTCCTTCTGCAAAATCAAATTTGATGCGAATCGCCTCCTTGTAGGAGTCGATGGCTTCTTCATATTTCTTCAGGGCAGAATAATTATTTCCAAGATTGTAGTGAGCCATAGCAAAATCAGGTTTGACGCGAATGGCCTCCTTACACAATTGAATGGCTTCCTGAAAACGTCCAATCCTTTGATAAGACCATCCCAAATTATTATGAGCTTCAGCAAGATCAGGTTTAAGCTGGATGGCCCGTTTGCAGGATTCAATAGCGTCATCATAACGACCAACCCTTCCGTAGGCAACGCACAGATTATTATGAATGTCGGCATCCTTGGGGCTGATGCGAATGGCTTGTTGGTAAGGCCCGATCGACTCCTGGTACTGCCCCAGTTTGGCCAAACAATATCCTATCTGGAAATAAGCCTGAGCATGTTCTGGGTTTCTCTTGATCGTCTCAACAAAATAAGGGGGAGCCTTCTCATAGTCCTCTGCCCAGAGGAAACGAAGCCCAATGTTGTAAAGCCCTTCAGCGGAGGCAAGCCAATCTTTCATTCTTACTTCTTCACGCTCTGAAAGAGTTTCTCCCTGATGGATGGCCAACCGGGCTGTTCTCTCTCCAGGAATGGCAAAATTGAGGTTCTGACCTGCCACGATAAAAAAGGTAGCCACCCCGACCACCTCCCCTTTCATGTTGATCACAGGACTGCCACTTGACCCAGGGGATATGGGGGCGGTTACCTGAATGATCTTCCCAAATCCGGGGATCTCTCTCACAGCAGAAACAATGCCATCTGAGGCGGTTCGATCCAGTCCGAGAGGCGTTCCAATGACGATGATTCTTTCCCCTACTTCGGGCATGGTTGTGATGATCGACAAAGGACGCACAGTTTCTTTGGGGATATTTACCGAGACCTGGATGAGATCTCCTACCTTATCTTCGGCCACAATCTTTTCAACCGGGTACTCTTTCCCATCATTTGTTTTGACGACTGCACGGCTTGCCTCTTGAAGGACATGTGAATTCGTGATGACATCTCCTTCTTTATTAACAAAAAAGCCGCTTCCTTGACCGAGGATCTTCCCTTCCTTGTTATAAGTCAAAATAACAACGATGGAGGGTTCCACTTTTTTTATTAGAACAGGCAGGTTTTCCTGACCCATGACTGGAGAGGCTATCAAAATAAAAAAAAGGAATAGGAACTCTCCTATCACACCATAAAACTTTGACATATCTCTCCCCGATAATGGGACTTTTAAAAAAATTAAAGACATCCACCGACCAAAAAGGTGGGAAAATAGGGGCACTTTTAAACTTGATTGCCTCCGATAAGTTTCATCAGGATCGTCTTCATGAGGTCATTTCTCCTCCTCGCCCATCTCTGCATCAAGAAATTCATTTTCTTGGCGAAGGTTTTTTCAGTCACGGCTACCAAATTAATGCCAGTATTAAGCAACCCTCCTGCCAGGGCAGCATCAGCAAGAAATGCAGCTACCCCAGCATCACTGATTGCATTCGGGTTCCCCTTTAAAATAAGAGTCTTGGAATACTCCAGGAGTTGAAGGGATTGTTGACACACCAGTTGTGGTGTAAGGGTCGCTTTTTGATAGGCCTTTTGAATCTCCCTGACCCGATGGAAGCGTTCTTTTTCTGAGTTTCTGGGAAGGCGAAATGCTTTGATGACCGCATCAAAAGATTTCGAATCCTCATCAATCGCCTGAATGAGCCTCTTTTGAATGGACAAGGCATCCTTTTTTATCTCTTCCATCCCTTTCTTTTTTGTTTTACCCTTCTTCGAAGAAAGCCCTGCCACCATGGCCACAAGGGACGCAGAGAGTGCCCCTGCCAAGGCAGAAGCACTTCCTCCGCCAGGCGTAGGAGTGTCTGCAGCCACTTTTTCTAAGAATCGCTTGAGTTCCATATACTCTCCTTTTAAATGCTAAGCGCAAAGGGCAAAGCACATAGCGCATTTAATTTTTGAAAAAGGATGAACAGGAATCACTCAAATTCGAGAATTCGTTGTTCAATGACCTGGCGAACTGAAAACTGCGGGTATTGCAAATAATTTTGGGCGATATCTTCTAAAACACCTATTGGAATTAATCCCACAATCTCTGAGCCCTCTATTTCTATTCCTTTTTTCAAAGCTTCTTCCTTGATGAATTCATAAACGTTTGGGATATTGGTCACTCGATAATTGGTCAGGTTCATCGAAACCTGAACCATTCCTTTCTCCTTCAGATCAACTCCCATGGCCCTGACATGAGGAAATCCTCCATCCTTGAATCGGACCTTTTTGGCAATCTCTTTGGCAAGGGAGAGGTCTTTTGTTTTGAGATTGACATTATAGGCTATCAAAGGGAATCGAGCTCCCACAACGGTAGCCCCGGACTTCGGATTGAATTGGTCAGGACCTTCATCGGGCTTCCATTTGGGGTCCTTTAGTTTCTCCTGCAGCCCCTCATACTCTCCTTTTCGAATGGAAGGCAGGTCTCTTCTCTCAGGACGGGTGGCTGCTTCTTCATAAAAAAAGATAGGAATTCCCCTCTTCCCCAATCCCTTTCCAAATTCATGGGCAATTTGAACGGCCTCTTCCATTTCCACCCCTTGAATGGGAACAAAGGGAACAACATCCACTGTTCCCAGACGGGGATGGCCTCCTTTGTGCTCCCTCATATCGATCAGGTCAAGGGCTTTCATAGCCAAGGAAAAGGCGGCATCTTTTATCGCTTCGGGATCACCAATAAAAGTGAATACACTCCTGTGATGGTCCCTGTCTGAAGAGAAGTCGAGAAGTTTGACCCCTTTGTGTCTTTTTACTTCCTCTGCCATGGAGGTGATCTTTTTTTGATCCCTGCCCTCACTGATATTGGGAACACATTCAAGAAGTCGCATGGTCATTAACCATCAGTCATTGCTCAGAAAATAGCCTTGCCACCCCCTCCCTCACCCTCCCCCCTCGAGGCCTCCGGCTCAGAAGAGCCTCTGGCTCGGAGAGGGGAGGGGATGGGTGGGGGGCATTTTCATACTTCGAGGGTGTCATACCCGTCATGAAAAATTGGTTAGTAGTCATTGACTATTGATAATTGATCATTGCCCATTGAACATTGGTTTTTGGTAAACAATTCTCCCCTTCTTAATCACCACCTCCACATGGTCTACACCAAAGTGATAAGGGAGGTAGCGATAGTTTGGAATAGCGAGTAATAGGATATCGGCTTGCTTTCCAACCTCCAGGCTGCCAATCTCATTTTCTCGTCCCATGGATCTCGCCGCATGAATCGTCGTCCCCTGGATCACCTCTTTGGGAACCATCTTATACATTGTACAACCCATGGTCATCATCAGAGGAAGGGATTCGGTCATCGAAGAACCGGGATTCAAGTCGGTGGCGAGGGAAACGTACACTCCCTTTTGGATCATCTCCCTTGCAGGGGGAAACTTTTTCATGGAGAGGAAGAAATTCGCCCCTGGCAATAAAACGGCTGTGACCCCCTTTTCAGCCATCCGTTCGATGCCCGTTTGACTGACATGTTCGAGATGATCAGCAGAAAAAGCATTGACTTCAGCAGCCAGTTCTGCTCCACCCCCTGGACTCAATTGATCTGCATGGATCTTTGGTTTCAGTCCGTATCCCTTCCCCGTCTCGAGAATCTTTTTCGACTCTTCAAGAGTAAAAGCCTTTTCCTCACAGAAGACATCGCAAAATTCTGCGAGTCTTTCCTGGGCAACCCTCGGAATCATTTCTTTAGTGAGAAGATCGATATAGCGAGTTCGAGCATCTCTGAATTCTCTTGGAATGGTGTGGGCTCCTAAGAAGGTAGGGACGATTTCAATGGGATGGACCTCTTGCAACGCCTTCATCACTTTAAGAATCTTCATTTCATCCTGGAGAGAAAGTCCGTATCCGCTCTTGGCTTCAATGGTGGTCACCCCCTTGGAAAGCATCCGGTCCAACCTTTTCTTTCCAAGGAGAAGAAGTTCATCGAAGGAGGCCTTTCGGGTGGCCTCAACCGTTGAAAGGATTCCCCCTCCTCTCTCTGCAATTTCCAGATAAGAGAGACCTTGAATTCTTTGCTCGAATTCCTTCTCTCTTGAGCCGGCAAAAATGAGATGGGTATGGGAATCAATGAGCCCAGGCATCACCACCTTTCCGGTGGCATCAATTTCTTGCCCATCTTTGCCTAAACCAAACTTTTTTGGTAATTCCTCCGTTTTACCAATCCAAAATATTTTCCCTTCTTTAACCGTTATGGCTCCTTTTCGAATAATCCCTAACCCCGACTCCTCCTTAGAGGAAGGAGATAGAGTTAGAAGCTCTTCAGCATTTTTAATAATGAGGTCTACTTCGGTTGGTTGAATCATTTTAAAATCGTAGCGCCCCCATTTACTGGGGGCGAATTGGAAGAATTCCGTTCCGGCATCCGCCGGAACGCTACCTTCTAACCAGATTTAAGGATCTTTTTGAGGGCTTTGATGAATTTCTGGTTATCCTCCATCCTTCCAATGGTCACCCTGGCAGAAGTAGGGTACCCCCATACCTTTCCTGGACGAATGATGATTCCTTCTCTTAAAAAGGCCTGAGAAATCTCTCCCGAATCTTTCTCAAAATCAATAAAAATGAAGTTAGCCTGACTGGGGACATAGGAGAGTCCCATCTTATCCAGTTCTTTATAGAGATACCTCTTCCCTTCGTAAACTAATTGAATCGACTTGATGACATGGTCCTCGTCTTTCAATGCCACCACCGCAGCAACCTGCGCCAGCCGATGGACAGGAAAAGGATCCCTCACCTGATAAAGGCAACTGACGAGGTCCTCCCTCCCCAGGGCATAGCCAATCCTCAACCCTGCCAGTCCATAAACTTTTGAAAAGGTTCTAAGGACGATGACCTGTCTCTTTTCTCTGATATAGTCCAAGCCATTTGGATGGAATACATCTTCCGCAAAGTCTCCATAAGCCTCATCCAGGACAACGATGACATGTTTTGGAAGACGGGAGAGAAAATAGTTAAAGGCCTCCAGAGAGACCGTCGTCCCAGTTGGATTGTTCGGATTGCAGATAAAGACTAATTTTGTCTTTCGGTTGACTTTCTTTAACATGGACTCCAGATCATGGGTAAAGTCTTTCAACTTTACTTTGATTGCCTTTCCACCCATGATCTGAGTCACATTGGTATAGACTGAGAAGGTGGGTTCTGCCATCACCACTTCATCTCCTTCATCCACAAAGGCACTCGCAATCATGAGAATTAAATTATCTGCTCCATTCGAAATGACAACCATCTTCTCGGAGATCGCAAACTTCTTGGCCAAAGCCTTTCTTAAAACCGTACAGGGCCCTTCCGGATAAAGGTAGATCTTTGATAGTTCCTTTCGAATGGCGTTGATGGCCTTGGGAGAAGGCCCGAGCAGATTCTCATTGGAGGCAAGCTTAACCCATTTTTTAGCTCCGAACTCCTTTTCAACCTCCTCAATCGACTTTCCAGGAACATAGGAAGCTATTTTTAGAATCCCTTTTCTCGCCAATTTTTCAATCTTCATTCAAATCACCTCAAAACCTAATTCTTTCCATTCCTTCTTTTTTTTTGCGAATAAACTTTCATATTCATCGGTAGGACGAATTTTATCCATTTGGTAGCACTCATTAAACACCTGTCCAATAGGAGCCTCTGGAATTCTTTTTTCGTAGCCTTCTACCAACTTCAGAACAATCCGATTCGCTTCCTTTCGGGTGAGGCCCGTTTGCGCAACTCGGTGTCCTACCTCCGCATGGATCCGGGGTTCCATACCACTACACCTCATCGGATGACGATTCTTTGCTACGGCAGAAGGATTGAGATGCCAACCCGAAACCGTGGAGGTGATGGACTGAGCACAGAGCTCATCAATGACCATATCTGTACATGGTCCAGAAGCCATAAAGGCATTGGAGGCAATGATCAGATTGGTATTTCTCGCCAATGCCTGCCCAACCATCGAGATCAACCAGAGCATATCTCTCGTCGTATTGCAAACGTGGTGGATGTGAATGGGAAATGAATTGTGCCGTTCCGCAGAGAATACGAGAAGCCCGAGAAAATGATGTGCAACAAGGGCAATGGTCGTACCCTCAGGCCCCCCCGCATAACCTCCCATCAGAGGTCCATACAATGCACCGAGTACATAGGGGGATTGGCGAAGGAAGGCAACCTTCTTCAGGCGCTCAAAGTCCACTTTCATCTCTGCAATGGCTGCCACCAACAATCCATCTCCTGGAAAAGCGCCAAACTTCTCCTGAGCCGATGCAATGGTCGCATCAGTCTTTTCACCGGTGGATTGAAAGTTATGGATTCCTATATCGGGTCGTCCTGCCTGTCTTGCTGCTTCCCGCAACATTTGTGTATTCCAGATGGCGGCTTCCACTTCAATTGGAGACCCGGAGGTCACGAGTATCCCTTTATAACTGGTGATCAAAGGTCCGGAAAAAGTATCAGCAAGAGGCTCCTGTGCATAACTTCGAGCAACAGGAAGAAACATTTCCTCGGTCACAGGTGTTCCCACAGCAGAGAAAAAGCAGACAGGATCTCTTCGATCTTCCACCTTTCTTGGGTAAACGGAAACAATTTCTTTTTCTCTTCCATATCGGACCTCTTGAGGAGCGTTTTCCAATGCCCATTGTAACTCCTCGCGGGTGAAATGAATCAATCTCTGGGTATCTGTACAATAAACTCCTAAATCCAAAAAGAGATCCACAGCTGCCTGATAAACTCGATCTGCCAGGCCATCGTCTGTTGGAATCACACATTTAGGATCATAGCGGATTTCATATTGCTTCATTAACGACAGTACTTTCTTGCCTAACTTCTTGTCGAAGTCTGCCTCCTTCATCACTTCTCCCGATTCGGCTCTTCTTATCACTTCCAAAAAATCAAAAAAATTCCCGTGGTCTCTCATGCTCAATCTCCCTCTCCCTCACCTTGAAGACCCACTAGTCTTTTAGCCACTCTGACGGCTTCCATAGCCGACTCTCCATATCCATCTGCTCCAATCTTTTTTGCCCATTCCGGGAGTACGGGAGCCCCGCCTACCATCACTTTCACCTTCTCTCTTAATTTCTCTTCTTTAAGCGCTTCGATCAATTTCGGCATATAGACCATGGTTGTTGTCATCAAAGCAGAAACCCCTATGATATCAGGGCTGAGTTCTTTCACTTTCTCAATAAAATCGAATACAGGCACGTCTCTTCCGAGGTCATAGACCTTAAACCCATTGCTCTCCAACATGATCTTGACAATATTCTTCCCGATATCATGAACATCGCCCTGGATGGTCCCCAACAAGACTGTTTTTTTAGGAGTTTCTCCTCCTCTGGCAAGGAGATGCTGACGAAATATCTCAACCCCTGCTGTCATGGCATCCGCGGAGATGATCACCTCGGGCAGGTAAACCTCTAATTTCTCAAAACGTCTTCCAACCTCCTTCATCCCTTCCGCAAGACCCTTCTCGATAGCCTCAGTGGGATCCACGCCCTCTTCCAGGGCTTCTTTTGCCAAGGTGACAGTTCTCTCTTCATCCCCATCGATCACCGCCTTGGCCATTTCTTTAAATAGGTCCATAGGATATCCTTTTCCCCCTTTCATCTCGAAATCGTTCTGATCTGCTTCTCAGGGCATTGTTTCTCAATCTTAATTGAAATAGGAAAAATTTCAAGGCCTTATTAAGGGTAAAAAGAAATTGACAAATTGGGAAGAACATAATAAAAGTTATTGTCATAATTTAATGAAGGAAGGGGGGGATGGAAGTTCATTGATAACGGAAGAACACAAACCGTCGGGATGATCAAATTCAAAGGAGGAGAAACAGATGCTGAATAAAGAGACCGTTTTAAGAATGGGTTTGCTTTCATTAGCCATCGTCTTATCACTTTTCTTATTGGGATCACACGTCTTGGCAGCCCCAATCACCATTAAATTCGCCCACGGCATGCCACCGGATGAGGAAGAAGCCCTTCATCGAGGCGTCGTCATCTTCAAAAAGATGGTTGAGCAGAAGACCGCTGGAAGAGTGAAGGTGGACATCTATCCTGCCAGCCAACTGGGAAAGGAAAGGGAGCAGTTCGAGGGTGTAAAATTGGGAACCATTGAGATGTGCATGATCGCGGAAGGTCCCATGGCTGGATTTATCCCTGAGATCATGGTGGTTGGAATTCCTTATCTCTACGCAAACGAAATTACAGCATGGAGGTCCCTTGATGGTTCGTTTGGTAAAACCCTCTTCGAGGAGATGAAGAAGAAAACGGGTGTGAGGGCCCTTGGAATTGGTGAAAATGGCTTCAGAAATTTCACCAACAAGGTTAGGCCCATCAAATCGCCGGATGACATGAAAGGGCTCAAGATCAGAACGATGGAGAATCCTGCTCACATGGCTATGGTGAAGGCATTAGGAGCCGGTGCCACTCCGATCGCCTGGGGAGAAGTCTATATGGCACTCCAGCAGGGAGTGGTGGATGGACAGGAGAATCCGGTCTCCGTCATTGAGGCGATGAAATTTAATGAAGTTCAAAAATATCTCACCCTCGACGGCCATGTTTATAGCATTCTCCCCATCCTCATCAATGACAAATTCTTTATGTCCTTACCTCCAGATATCCAGAAGATTATTGTGGATATCGCAAAAACGGTGACGACAGTTCAGAGAGGACAAAACGTAAAAAAGGTCTACGATGGCGTGAAGAGCCTCCAAGATAAGGGAATGGAGGTCTATTCTCCAACAGATAAAGAGCTCCAAATGTTCAGAGATAGGTCCCAAAAACCGGTCCTCGAATTCCTGGATAAAACATTTGCGGATAAGAAAATCGATAAGAAATGGATCGATATGGCTCTCAAATCCGCAAAGGCATCCGAGAAGGATTAACCTCTTTGATTCAAGAAAAAAGGGGGAATGGATTCAAGAATCCATTCCCCCTTTTTTATCCCCGGGGGTCTGCATAAAAACCGGAAAAATTTAAGGCATTGCATGACCCTCCGCAACCATTCAAAAGGATGGAATAAGGCTTAAAAAAATTTGATCCTTCGACGGCACCGAGCTCCGCTCTTCAGGAGTGTATAAAGCGCCGCTCAGGATCAACCCTGAGCGTTCGACTGAGCTCACGCCGAAGGCAAGACCCAGGATTATATTAGGGCCGAAGGGTTGACAAAATGGAAAGAACATAATAAATGGTATGGAAATCATCTCAGGCGCAGGAAGAGGATGTCATTTCCCTTTCATAGCGAAATGAGTCAAAATCACGATCGAAAAGGAGGAGGTAAAGATGCTAAAGGGAAAGTTTATGGCGAAAATTGGTTTTCTTTTATTAGCTATTTTCACGCTCACCGTATTCGTTGCGGCTCAATTGTGGGCTGCCCCGATTACGATTAAATTTGCTACGGGCATGCCGCCGGATGAAGAAGAGGCGCTTCATCGAGGGGCGGTTGTCTTCAAGAAGTTCGTTGAACAGAAGGCCCCGGGAAGATTGAAGGTGGACATCTACCCTTCCAGTCAACTTGGAAAAGAGAGAGAACAATTTGAGGGGACGAAATTAGGAACCATCGAAATGTGCTGGATTGCAGAAGGCCCCATGGCTGGATTTTTCACCGAGATCATGGTCCTGGGGATACCCTATCTCTATACAAATGAAGCCATCGCTTTTCGGTCACTCGACGGTTCTTTTGGGAAAGCTCTCATGGAAGAGATGAGAAAGAAAACAGGCGTCCGATCCCTTGGCATTGGGGAAAATGGTTTCAGACACTTCTCAACACGTAACAAGCCGATTAAGAGTGTGGATGATATGAAAGGGTTAAAAATCAGGGTGATGGAACATCCTGGCTACATGGCCCTGGTAAAGGCTTTGGGGGCCAGTCCGACTCCGATTGCCTGGGGAGAAGTCTATATGGCTCTCCAGCAGGGAGTGGTGGATGGCTGGGAGGCTCCTATTTCTCTCATTGAGTCCATGAAATTTAATGAGGTCACGAAACACATCATCCTCGATGGCCATATCTACAGCTTCCTTCCCATTCTCATTAATGATAAATTCTTCCTGTCCTTGCCTGCTGATCTCCAGAAACTTCTTGTGGATGCAACAAAAGTCACCTTGGCTGTCCAAAGGGGACAAAATGTGCGTAATGTCTACAATGGGGTGAAGAGCCTTCAGGACAAAGGCATGGAGATCTATACACCCACAGAGAAAGAGCTTCAAGTGTTCAAACAGAAATCTCAAAAGCCAGTAATCGAATTCGTGGAGAAGACTTTTACCGAAAAGAAGATTGATAAGAAATGGATCGACATGGCTCTGAAATCTGCAAAAGACTCGGAAAAGGAATAAGAATTTGAAAGAGGCGGGGGAATGGATTATTATTAAAATCCATTCCCCCTTTTTTTTGGAGAAACAGTCAAGTGGAAGACCTCAGGCAAATATCTGCAAAAGTGAGTCACATCGCTGAGAAGGTGGTCCAAGTTACTCTCGTTGGGATGGTCGCCATCATGACGGTCATCATCATCCTTCAGGTTTTCATGCGATATCTTTTCCTCTTCTCTTTGTCCTGGTCAGAAGAGGTTGCAAGATACCTTATGATCTGGGTTTCTTTTATAGGGGCAAGCCTGGCTTTAAAGTATGGGTTTCATATCGGCGTTGAATTTGTGACCAATAGAATTTCGGAAAAAATGCGGGGTTGGGTAAATCTAATGGCTAAGCTCGGGATGCTTCTCTTCCTGATCTATTTCACCATTGGCGGCTTTCGGGTATCTTGGGCTGTCCGAGACCAGGACTCCCCTGCCCTGCTTTTTTCAATGGCTTATGCGTACTTATCCGCCCCTGTCGGTGGGTTTTTCATGATTATCCAATTGTTGCACTTGTTGGTTGAAGACTGGGTAAAAATAAGGATGAAACGATGGTCCTTCTCCTCTTAGGGTCCGTTTTTGCAATCAGTTTAATTATCGGAATTCCGATCGCCTTCTGCCTCGGATTATGCTCTCTAGCTGTAGTTCTATTAAAAGGAGAATACTCCATCGTTCTCGTCGCCCAAAAGATATTCAATGGAATGGATATGTTTTCTCTGATGGCCATCCCTTTGTTTATCTTATGCGGTGACTTGATGAATTTGGGGGGCGTGACAGACCGGCTCATCAAGTTCTCCAACCTTCTGGTGGGACATATCCGGGGAGGCCTTGGCCACACACTGGTGGTGGCGGAGATGTTTCTGTCCGGCATTACGGGGTCGGCGGTCGCTGATGCATCCGCCTTGGGTACAGTCTTGATCCCCTCGATGACCAAAGAGGGCTATGATGTTGATTTTTCTACAGCCGTTGTTGCCTCGGCAGCCACTTTAGGACCCATCATACCGCCCAGCATTACCATGGTTGTTTACGGGGTCACGATGAATGTCTCGATCGGAGGGCTCTTCCTTGCTGGTCTCATACCAGGCGTCATCATGGGACTGGCCATGATGGCCCTGATCTATTATTATGCCCGGAAGAGAAACTACCCGAAAAACGAAAGGAGACCAACCCTTCGCCAGGTCCTCAAGGGCAGCCGGGAAGCTGTGGCGGCTCTCATCCTCCCCGTCATCATTCTCGGCGGGATCATGTCAGGTGTATTTACAGCTACAGAAGCAGCTGCTATTGCCGTATTTTTTGCCTCCATTTTTGGTTTCTTCGTCTTCAAAACGCTTAAACCAAAAGACATCCCAAAAATCCTGATCAACTGCGCTATCACCAGCTCCGTCATCATGTTTATCATTGGGACTGCCAATATTACCCTTTGGTTTCTGGCTACACAACAGGTTCCGGAAAAGGTGGCGTCTTTCTTCCTCTCCATGACACACAATCCTTATCTCTTAATGCTAATTATAAATATTCTCCTCCTCATCACCGGGTGTTTTATGGAAACAGGAGCAGCGATCATCCTCTTTGCCCCCATCTTGGCTCCGATTCTGATAAACGTAGGGTTTCACCCTCTTCATGTAGGGTTTATCTTTGTCTTCAATCTGGTTGTTGGAATGATCACCCCTCCCGTAGGCATCTGTCTTTTTGTCGGATGCTCCATCGCCAAAATCTCCATAGAGCGTCTTTCAAAAGCAATCTGGCCCTTCATCTTGGTCTTGATTGCCGTCCTCCTTATCTTCAGCTACGTCCCAAGTATCTCAATGATCGTCCCAAAGATATTTAAGATAGGTGTGTAGGGGTTCGAAGAGCGGAGGGTGTGAGGTACATCAGGAATATCATCCCTGCGTAAGTGGAATGACAGAGTAAGAAGTCTCTATTCCAGTTTTCCTGCTACCTTTTCAACACGATGGAGCAGTTCTCCGGATTCAATGAGGAGTTGAATCTTCTTTATATCCTCACTGAATCTTCGATCGCCTTTGATGGGCGGGACTTTCCCTCGGACAACACGGTAAGCTTCCTTGATTCCAATTCCAGGCTGGAGGGGAAGCAAAAATTCCAACCCCTGTGTAGCGCAGAGCAATTCCATGGCCAAAATATGCTCAACATTTCTTACAATATCCCTTCCTTTTCTGGCAGCAATCGTCCCCATAGAGACATGGTCTTCTTTGTCTGCAGAGGTGGGAATGGAATCAACGCTTGCAGGATGGGCGAGGACTTTATTCTCAGAGGCCAGTGCAGCAGCGCTCACCTGGACCATCATCAGCCCTGAGTGAAGTCCTCCCTCCGTGGTGAGAAAAGCAGGCAATCCGGATAAGGCAGGATTGATCAATTTCTCAATCCTTCTCTCGGAGATTCCTCCCAATTCAGAGACTACGATCCCCAGAAGGTCAAGAGCAAAGGCAACCGGTTCCCCATGAAAATTTCCGCAGTTGAGGATCTTCCTCTGGACAGCAAAGACCAACGGGTTATCCGTCGCTGAGTTCACTTCAATCTCAAGAATTCTCCGAACATAGGCCAGTGCATCTCTCACTGCACCATGAACTTGCGGAATGCAACGAAGGGAATAAGCATCCTGGATCTTAGAGCAGAATTTATGAGATTTAGCAATCTCACTATATCGGCCGAATTTTTTAAAGTTTTTCGAAACCGCAAGTGAACCTGGAAAAGGCCGGACTCTCTGAATATCTCGATCGAAGGCACTCAGAGTACCCTTTAGAGCATCTAAAGTGCAAGCGCCAACAATATCTGCTACCTTGCAGAGCCGCTCCGCTCTGAGAAGAGCCAGAAGACCTACCGCAGTCATGACTTGAGTGCCGTTCACCAAGGCAAGACCTTCTTTTGCCTTGAGAGTTAAAATGGGAATACCAGCCATCTTCATCGCTTTCTTTCCTGATATCACCTTTCCCTTGAATATTGCCTCCCCCTCTCCCATTAAAACAGATGCAAGATGGGCTAAGGGGGCGAGATCTCCACTTGCCCCTACGGATCCCTGTTCTGGAACAAGAGGGTGAACTCCTTTGTTGATCATATCAACAAGGCATTTCAATACCTCCATCCGAACGCCTGAATATCCCATGGCAATGACATTTGCCCGTAGCAGCATGATGGCACGAGTGGTCACCTCGTCGAAGTATGGACCCACTCCTACAGAATGGCTTCGGATGAGATTTCTCTGAAGGGCCTCGATCTGGGAATGATCGATGATCTGATCCGAAAGCAGTCCAAACCCTGTAGTCACCCCGTAAATCTTTTCGCCCCGATCAAGAGCCTTCTCAATAAAATCTCTTGATTGCTTCACCTTCTTCTCAACAGAGGAAGAAATCCTCACTTGGGCCCTTCCTTCTGCCACCTCCAACACTTGTTCTAAAGTGAGGTGTTCGCCATCAAGAAAAACGACTTTCATACAACCCCCGCAAGGAATAATGGAATGATGGAATATTGGAATGATGGGGAAGTAAAAGGTTAAGGCTAAGGCGAAGATGTCATCCTGAGCAAGGCGAAGGATCTCTGAGATTCTTCACTCCGTTCAGAATGACATTCCTAAACCTCTACCTGATAGTATTCCACCCAGTATTCCAGTCTTCCAATATTCCAATTATCATGAGCCCAAACTAAATTCATTCTTCCTGTCGTTGGTAGATCGTTACGCCTGGAATTTTAATTCCTTTCTCATTGGCCGTTTGAATCGCTTCTTCATAGCCTGCATCAGTATGGCGCATCACACCGGTTCCGGGATCCGTCGTCAATACCCTTAATAGCCTTCTCTCTGCATCCTTTGTTCCATCTGCCACCACAACCATCCCAGCATGGATAGAATAACCAATCCCCACTCCCCCACCATGGTGGACGGAGACCCACGTGGCTCCTGAAGCCACATTGAGAAGGGCATTCAAAATGGGCCAATCAGCAATGGCATCGCTCCCATCCTTCATCCCTTCTGTCTCACGGTATGGGGAGGCAACCGAACCGCTGTCGAGATGGTCTCTTCCAATTACGATCGGTGCCTTCAATTCTCCTCTGGCCACCATATCATTAAACACTTTTCCAATCCGAGCTCTCTGTCCATACCCCAACCAGCAGATTCTTGCCGGGAGTCCCTGAAATTTTACTCTCTCCTCCGCCAATCGGATCCATCGTGCCAGAGAAACATCATCAGGAAACTCCTTTAAAATCGCATCGTCCGTTTTATAGATATCCTCAGGGTCTCCTGATAGAGCAGCCCAGCGGAAAGGTCCCTTGCCTTCACAAAAGAGAGGGCGGATAAAGGCAGGGACGAATCCAGGAAAATTGAATGCCTCTTTGACACCAGCCTGGAATGCCTGCGCCCGAATATTATTACCGTAATCGAAGACAATGGACCCCTTCTTTTGTAATTCCAGCATCGCCTGTACATGAACAGCCATCGATTCCATGGCTCGACGGATATAGGTTTGCGGATCTTTCCTCCGAAGTTCAAGGGCTTCATCAAGAGTCATTCCAGCAGGAACATACCCATTTAATGAATCGTGAGCTGAAGTCTGGTCTGTCACTAAGTCCGGGACAATCCCTCTCTTCACAATCTCTGGATGAATCTCCGCTGCATTTCCCACGAGGCCAATTGATTTTGGAATTCCTTTTTCTTTTGCCCCTAAGGCCAATATAAGCGCATCTTCTAAACGATCGGCCATCACATCCAAATAGCCAGTTTCAAGACGGCGTTTGATCCTTGCTGGATCAACTTCTACACCTAAAAAAACCCCTTCATTCATCGTAGCTGCTAAAGGTTGGGCTCCGCCCATTCCACCGAGACCTGCTGAGAGGATGAGTTTTCCTTTAAGTGACCCCCCAAAATGCTTTTTCGCCGCAGAGGCAAATGTCTCGTATGTCCCTTGAAGAATTCCTTGAGTCCCGATATAGATCCAGCTCCCTGCCGTCATCTGGCCGTACATCGTGAGCCCCAGTTCTTCCAACTCCCTGAATTTCTCCCAATTGGCCCAATTAGGAACCAACATCGAATTTGAGATTAAAACTCGTGGTGCATCCTCATGGGTCTTAAAGATCCCAACGGGTTTACCTGATTGGACAAGCAATGTCTCATCGTTCTCCAAATTCCTTAAACACTTTACCAATAAATGGTAAGCTTCCCAATTTCGTGCAGCTTTCCCAGAACCTCCATAGACAATAAGCTCTGCTGGCTTCTCGGCAATCTCAGGATCAAGATTATTCATCAACATTCTTAATGCTGCCTCAGTCTGCCAACTCTTACAGGTAATCTTCGATCCTCGAGGCGCCTTGATCCCAACCTGAACACCCGTTAAGGTCTCACCCTTCTCTTTGACTTTAACTTTTTTCTTTTCCATGCTTCACCTCAATGATTAACAACTCCTATCTTCTTATTGTAAATTTTGAACTTTGAATTTTGGACTTCTATTATGCTCCACCTAAATACGCCTTTTTGACCTGGGGGTCCAGGGCCAATTTTTCAGCTTCATCACTTAAGACAATCTCGCCGGTTTCGAGCACGTATCCCCGATCAGCCGCTTGAAGGGCTTTCCGCGCATTCTGTTCCACCAGCAGAATAGTCACTCCTTGCCGATGCAGATTTTTGATGACCTTAAAGGTCTCCTCTACATAGATGGGCATCAAACCTAATGAAACTTCATCCATCAAAATCACTCTGGGTTTGGACATCAAAGCCCTTGCGATCGCCAGCATCTGCTGCTCACCACCGCTCAGGGTTTTTCCCACTTGATTTTGTCTTTCTTTCAACACAGGAAATAGACCAAACGCTTCTTCCATACAAGATTGAATCGCTTTTCGTTCCTCTTGAATATAGGCTCCCATAAGTAGGTTTTCAGCTACGGTTAGGTCTGGAAAAATTTTTCTGCCTTCAGGAACAAGGCTGATGCCCAACCGTGCTCTCTGATGAGAAGAACTCAAAGTAATATCCTCTCCTTTGAAGAAGATTTTTCCCTTTCGGCATTTCACCAAACCCATGACAGCCCGTAAAATTGTACTCTTGCCCGCTCCATTTGCTCCGATGATAGTGACTAATTCCCCTTCCTTAACCGTGAAGCTTATTCCCCTAAGGGCCAGAAACTCGCCATAAGAAACCTCGATGTTTTTCACTTCTAACATTTATGCCTCTTTCCCAAGGTAGGCCTGGATAACCAAGGGGTTTGAACGAATCTCTTCAGGAGAACCTTCCGCAATCTTTGAGCCGTGATCCAGAACCACGATTCGCTTGCAGAGGTCCATCACGACCTGCATGTTGTGCTCGATGAGAAGAACGCCAATGCCTTGATCGCGTACCTGCCGAATGAGTTCCATGAGCTGGGCTGATTCCTCAAAACGCAAACCGGCAGAAGGTTCATCGAGGAGGAGGAGACGAGGTTTGAGTGCGAGGGCACGGGCGATTTCGAGACGCTTTTTAAAGCCAAGAGGAAGATTTTTGGCTATTTGTTTAGTATAGGGTCCAAGCCCGGCCCGTTCGATGAGTGTTTGAACCTCTCTAAGGGTTTCAGGCTGACGAAATGGTCCGGTGGATTTCCATAGTGATGGATAGAAACGATGTCCAAAGGCCACCAGGACATTAGTCTCCACATCTAAATTCTGGAAGGGACGGACAATTTGAAAAGTCCTGCCAATACCCAAACGACTGACCTGGTGCGGTTTTAGGCGAAGGATGGACTTTCCATGAAAATTTATTTCTCCACCTGATGGAGGGTAGATGCCTGAAATAAGGTTGAACAGAGTGGTCTTACCTGCCCCGTTGGGACCGATGATTCCCAAAATCTCTCCTCCCTCAGCTGTAAAATTCACCCCATCCAAGGCGCGCAGGCCATCGAATTCTTTACTCAGAGCCCTCACATCTAAAAGAGTCATCGACTCACTCCGGACTCGACGGGCGATAAATAGTTCGCCGAAAAGCTTTTGTAAGGATGGATTCAGCCCCTAGAAGCCCACCGGGTTGGAAGCGCATCATGCCCAGGAGAAGGATTCCGTAGATTAAAGTCCGGTACTCCATGATGGGCCGGGAGACCTCTGGCAGAATTCCCAGGATAACGGCCCCGACTATCGGACCCCAACGGGTTCCAATCCCACCAAAGACGACCATGGAAAGAATGACGATGGATTGGCCGAAGCCAAAATTCTGCGGCATGATAAATGTCAAGAAGTGAGCGTAAAATCCTCCAGCAAGTCCAGCGATGGCGCTTCCCAGAATAAAAGCTAAAACTTTAAAACGGACAACATCAACTCCCATCGCTCCTGCGGCCTGTTCATCTTCGCGGATCGAAGCCCATGCCAAGCCTATCCATGAACGACCCAACTGACGATCGAGAAGGAGGAGAAGGGCGAAGACAACAAGAATGAGAAAGAAATATTCGGGTTTGGTCATTTCACGTCCAAACCATTTTGGAAGGTTGATTCCTCCGATGCCCATTGCTCCGCCAAAAAAGGGAATATAAAGAAAAATGGCTTCCACAACAAAATTAATACCCATGGTCGTGATGGCCAGAAAATCATCACGGACGCGCAAACAAGGAATTCCCAGCAAGGCTCCAACAATTCCTGCCACAACAGCAGCCAGAGGGACAGAGATCCAGAATGGAAACCCAGCCTCAGCATAGAGCATGGCCGAGGTATAGGCGCCGATGCCAAAAAAGGCCGCATGGCCGAGGGAAATCTGCCCGGCATGACCCGTGATGATATTGAGGCTGTGTGCCAGCATGGCATAGATGAGGATGGTGATGAGAATGGTGATGAGGTATCCGCTGATCATAAATTAGCTGATGGTTGATGGCAGATAGTTGATAGCAAAATTTTAAAGCTATAGGCTATAAGCTATATGCCATTCGTTATGCTTTTCCCAACAACCCATAGGGCTTAAACATTAAAACTAAAATCATGGCCACGAAGGCCACGGCATCTCTCGGGAAGGGAATGGCGAGAACACCGATGAAGAAGGTTTCAGCCAGTCCCACAACAATCGATGCGAGCACCGTCCCTGGAATATTTCCCAAACCTCCGAGAACAACAATGGCCAAAGCTTTATAGGCCGGGATGCTGCCCATCGTCGGCCACACCTGATTATCATAGACCCCGATCAAAACTCCTGCTGCCCCGGCCATGGCCGAACCAATCAGGAAGTTTACTGCGATGATGGCGCTTACGTTTACTCCGAACGATGAGGTCGTTTCAGGATCCTGGGCGCAGGCCCGCATCGCCAAGCCGGTGCGGGTCTTAGTGAGGAAGGCCCAGAGAAAAATTAAGATTGCCAGAGTAACAAGGAGGATAAGAATCTGCGTCTCTGTGAGATGGAAGCTACCGATGGAAAGATCACCCAATCCAACACGGGCGTTGTATGCCAGCGTGTGAGGTCCTGCCACAATGCGAAAGGCTTCTTCCATAGCTGTGAAAAGGCCGATGGATACGATGAGGGGAGCAATCCTTGGCAAATGGAGGAGTGGCGTATATAAGAAACGTTCTACAAGATATCCGGCGACGGCTGCTCCAGCCATCCCAATCATTAAAGAGAGCCAGAAGTTGCCGATGAGCCGGAAAGAGAGCAGACCAACATAAGCTCCCAGGGCATAAATACCAGCATGAGCCACGTGCAAAATACGCAGGACTCCGTAGACCATCGTCAGCCCCAGGGAAATCAGGGCATAGACGCTACCTATCGCAATTCCGTTAGCGAGTTGCTGCCAGAGCATATTAAATCCAGTAATCAGTGGGCGGAAAGCAGTGAACAGTCATCGAAGCACATTTTAATCCCCTCCCCTTCTAAGATGAGGAAGAGGAGGGGATGATATATATGAACTAATAACTGGCCGCTGATCACTATTCGTTTATTTTGTGGGCGGGGTAATAACTTCTGGGTTATCGACCACCGCAAGCCGACGGAACTTTCCTCCTTTGACCACTTGAATCTGAACAGGTTTAACTACTTCACCTTGAATAAAGCGGCTGATCTTACCCGTCAGGCCGTTGTAATCCTTGGTCTCGTGGAGAGCCTTTTGGATCGCCTTTGGGTCTGTTCCTGCCTTCCCAATGGCGTTGACAAGAATCATAAAAGCGTCGTAACTGGAGGCTCCAACCATATCCGCATCCTCATTATAGGCCTTTCGGTAGTTTTTCAGAAAATTTTGAACCAGTGGCCGTGGGTCATCTCGATCAAGATTCGTGGCAATGATCACACCCTCTGCGGCTGGCCCAGCAATTTCCAAAAACTTGGGGGAATCAAAACCTTCTTCTCCCAATATCTGGCTTGTAATTCCCAGTTCCTTAGCCTGCCGGACAATAGAGGCAGCTTCGTTATAATACCCTGCGGCGAAGATAACATCAGGATTTCCCTCCTTGATCCGGGTGAGATAAGGACGAAAATCTTTCTCCCCTGGGAATTTGTACATTTGTTTGGAGAGGATCGTTGCTCCTAATTTTTCTGCCCTCGCTGCGAAGCCTGAAGAAATGGCTCTTCCAAAGTCATTGTCCATAAAAACAAGAGAGATTTTCTTGGCTTTAAGATTCTTCACAGCAAATTCAGCAGCCGCTGCTCCTTCGATCTCACCGAGAAAACCGTTGCGGAAGCAAAAATCGTTTGGCTTTTTTTCTTTCGGATCCCAGGTGACATCTGGATGTACAGCATAACCCGCCACCATGGGAATTCCAGCTTTTTGGAAAATGGGTGCAGATACTCGAGTGGGCCCACTGTAAGAACCACTGGCGACGCCGACAACCCTGTCTTTCTCAATCAGCTTGTTGGCGATGGCAACAGCCTCCTGGGGGTTCAGCCGATCGTCATAGACAATTAAATTCACTTTTTTCCCTTTGATCCCCCCTGCATCGTTCACCTCTTTCAGCCCCAGCTCTACCGCGTTCTTCGCGCTGGCGCCGTCGGCAGCGGCAGGCCCCGTGATAGGCGCGAAGAATCCGATGGGGATGTCTTGGCCGTGGGCAGAAAAGGCAAGAAAAAGAACTGTTAAAGCGAAGACGCAAAAATGAAAAACCCCTCTTTTCATAAATAAATTCCTCCTTTCTTTTCTGAAAATATCTGTAGTCTTATTTATTATTTATTACAAAAGAGGGGAAAAATCAACTGAAAAATAAGGTTAAAAGGATGGGCTCGTCAATTAGCCTACTAAGATTTTCTGAAGAATCAAGGTGAGTGCGGATACTCCAATCAAAGAAAGAATTGCCACAATGATGAAGAGGATGATCCATCTATTCTTCACTTCTTTTTCACTCATATCTATTCATTCTTTACTCATCACTTTCATTTAATCACCCTCTTTTCTCGCCAGAGCCTGTCAAACTCTTTCTGATAGGCAGCCACCCCTTCACTCTCGTGGAGGATCAACATGTTCTCATAATGCCATTTCAGCGAGGCTTCAGACCAGTCAAATGAGCCCGTCAGGACTCGTTTCCCGTCCAGGATCGCAAAGCGGTGGTTCATCACTCCCTTCTCTTTTCCTCCGAGCACCTTGACCGGGATCCCTTGCTGGATTAAATAGGTAATCTTAGAAGTTTTCATATTCGCCTGTTTTGAATCGGCAATGACCCTCACTTTGACGCCTCGTTGTTTTGCTTTTACTAAAGCCTGGGCCATATCGAGGGAGGTGATTTCGCGGATCGCCAAATCAAGGGTTGAAGTGGTGGACTCCATTTCCTTCAGGATACTCTCTTTGATGCTCACCCCTGGAGAAAAAAGTGTCTCGGTCTCTGCGATTGCTGGGGATTCTTGGAGAGCCCATATGAGGAAGAGAAGTAAAAAGAGCACCCCTTTTTTCACTCTTTCCACTCTCTTTCCCTCACAATGGTACTCGCTCGATATAAAAAATAAACGGCCGTTGCATTAAAGGCAATAAAAACGGAGATGGCTAACCAGATGGGTCCATGAAGATAGATGAAATAAGATAACGAAATACTCGCCAAAATGAAGAGGCTCCCCAGGAGGTAAACGATGTATTGTTTCCATTTAAAATCCCCCTTAATCTGTTTCAGTTCATCCGTGAAGAAAAGAATAAAGAGGATCAGGGCGATCAGTATGAAAGAAAACAGGACAAAATAAAGAAAGTATAAATCCATCTGCTCAATCCCGGGAGGCTGGATCCCCTATTGATGACCTCAGTCTTTCATATTGTGAAGATAAAGTCAATCCTTCGACTTCCTAGTACATGGATTCCAAATTAACGTATCAATGACATTTGTAGCCGCAACCTTCAGGTTGCGCTATTTTCGCTCCGGCGATCCCGGAGCGGCTACCGTTTATGGATTGCAATTGTATTTTGGAATCGCTCTACTAGCCTGAAGGTCAGGGCTTGCTCAGTCCTTCGATGTTACTTAGGACTAAACCTTGAAGCTTTGTCGAAGGGCTCGGGGTTGACCCGTTCGGCGGCGCTTTCTCTCCCAAGCGCCGCCGAACGGGTCAAGATAAAAATCTTTCCTCCATGGATTCTATAGTTTCAGCGACCACATTCAAAATCTGATTGAAATCGAAAGGTTTTGAGATAATAAAATCGAGACCATACTCCTCCATTTTGCTTCGATTCAGTTCCATCTCCCATCCCGTAATCATTCCTACGGGCGTGTGGGGACTTATCTCTTTAATCCTCCTACATACCTCCCAACCTGACATCCCGGGCATGCCCAAATCGGTCAGCACCATATCAAATGTCCCATTTTTAAAGAGCTGAATCCCCTTCTCCCCATCCTCTGCCAGGGTCACCTGATGGTGGACTTGAGCGAGAGTCCGAGAAATCACGCTTCGGACAAACTCCTCGTCATCGATCACCAGGATATGGGCTTTTCTCCCCTTTTTAATGGTTGATGGAGAGATCACCTCTTCTTTTTCCTCCCCTCCAACGGGCAAAATGATGGTAAAGGTC
>Ga0315281_10001940_pt1 | contig 30769 bp, 21 predicted proteins | sample YL17G07_0_MG_FD_204540 | JGI IMG/M metagenome (GOLD analysis project Ga0315281, IMG submission 204540) | Sediment microbial communities from Yellowstone Lake, YNP, Wyoming, USA - YL17G07_0 | ecosystem: Environmental > Aquatic > Freshwater > Lake > Sediment | place: USA: Wyoming | collected...
AAACGCTCGTGCTCGTCCAGCGCTTCCAGGAGCGGCCTGAGGAAGGCGCCGTTGGTCCAGTAGACCCCGGAAGGCATGGCGATGCGGACGACCTTGCGGAACGTCACGCCCAGCTTGCGGTGACGGGCGAGCACCAAGGTCCTGCCGTTGGGTTTGATGCCCTTGGTGATGTCCTCAACCTCGCTGCAGGTTGCCGCCAGCTCCTTGTCCTCCCGGTGAGCCGCCTTGAGCTGTTTCAACAGGTCCTTGAGGTGGGTCTCGAACTGGCGCCTGCGGTTGGCCGCGTTGGTCTGGTCGACGTCGAGGTACACGGTGAGGGTCTGCCCTGGGGCCTGAGAGAGCTGTTGCAGCTGCTCGACATCGCGGTGTCGTATCATCGCCGCCTCCCTTTGAGACTCGGCCTGTCAAGTATAGGCGACCCGGCAACCCCCGAAAGCGTCGCCAGGATGACCCCTGCCGTCACCGCGACGTTGAGCGACTCGACCGCGCCCGCCAGAGGCACGGTGACCCGCCGCGCACAGGCCGCAGCGACCTCCTCGGTCAGCCCCTGTCCCTCGTTGCCGAGCACCAGCAGCACCGGGCGGCGGGGGTGCCACTCCCGCACGGGGGTCCCGCCGCTGCCTACGGTGCCCACGACCTCGCCTCCGGCCCGGTTGAAGGCCTCCACCAGGGGCCGGAGGTCGGCTTCCGGCTGGACGGCCAGAAGCAGGGACTGGCCCGCCGAGGCACGCACCGCCCGTGGGGAAAAGGGGTCGGCGCACCCCTGCGAGCAGGCCACGCCGGTGGCCCCGAAGGCAGCGGCACACCTGACCACGCCGCCGACGTTGCCGGGGTCCTGCACCCGGTCGAGGTAGAGCGCCACGCCCTCGGGCCGAAGGCGCCCGCCCGGTACAGCCACGACTGCAAGGAGTCCCTGCGTCTGCCGGGTCGGCGCAAGGTGCGCCATCGTCGCCGGTTCGAGCCGGAAGGCCCGGCCGCCGTCCAGGACGTCGCGCAGTGCGGGGTGGGAGCGCAACCGCTCGATGTGCTCCTCGACGGTGAAGAGCTCGACGATCGGGACGCCGCAGGCGGCCACGTCCTCAACCAGCTTGAGCCCGTCCACCACCGTCAGTTCGGGCTCCTCCCGCCGGATGAGCCTTCGCAGACGGGCCACCCGCGTGTTGTGGCTACCGAGCAGGGGAGGAGCGACGCTCCTACGCGCGGGACCCAAACCCGAGGAGACTCGTGGCACGCTGGCAGTGTAGCCGTTTTCCGGCCAACAGCTGCCCCGCTTGCGCCGTCCCGGCACGGCGACTAGCATCGCGCCAGTGACGGAGACCCAGGCGCCGCAGCCCCAGCTGATCGATGAGCCTAGCGGTGTCGCGCGGGTGTGCGCACGGGCGGCAGCGGTGGGGGTGGTCGCCCTGGACACCGAGTCGGATTCCTTCCACTCCTACTTCCACAAGCTCTGCCTCATCCAGGTCTCCTTTGCGGGGGAGCACGCGATCATCGACCCGCTGGCCCTGGGGCGCGAGAGCCTGCAACCCTTCGTTGAGCTTCTCGCGGACCCCGGTGTGGAGAAAGTCCTGCACGGAGCCGACTACGACCTCCGGGTCCTCAACCGGGACCTCGGGGCGCGGGTGGTGCGGTTGCGCGACACCCAGGTGGCGGCGCAGCTCCTGGGTGAGGGGCAGACGGGCCTGGCGGCGCTGGTCGAGCGCGAGGCCGGGGTCGCTCTGGACAAGAGGCACCAGCGGGCCGACTGGGGGAAGCGGCCGCTCCCTCCCGAGCTCCTGGCCTACGCAGCCGGGGATACCGCGCATCTGGAGATGTTGCGCAGCCGGCTCGCCGAGCGCCTCGCTGCGCTGGGCCGGCTTGCCTGGTGGGAGGAGGAGTGCGTTGCGCTCGAGGCGGTGCGCTGGGAGCCGCCGGCCCCCGACCCGCTCGCCTTCGAGCGCATCAAGGGTGCTGGCAGACTTGTCGGCGAGGCGCGCGACCGCCTGGCTGCGCTCCACGCGTGGCGGGAGAGGGAGGCTGCCGCACGGGACATCCCGCCCTTTCGGATCCTGCACTCGGACGCCCTGCTCGCGCTGGCCTCGGACCCGCCCGCCGACCTGGCCGCGCTCGCCATCGTACCCGGCGTGGGGAAGTCGACCGTCGGGCGCTACGGCCACGAGATCATGAGATCCCTCACCCAAGCTCCACCGGCGCCGGCCCGCGAACGGCGGCAGCGTGTGCCCGTCGATCGCGAACGCGAGGCACGGGTCCGGCAGGCCAGGGCGGTGCGGGACGGCGTGGCCAAGGAGCTGTCGTTGGACCCCGGGGTGCTGGCGCCGCGGACCGCGCTGGAGCTCGTGGTGGATCGCCGACCCCGCAACGAGGAGGACCTGTTCGCATGTCTCGCGAGGCGGTGGCGGACCTCGGTGCTGGCGCCGGCGATCCTGCCTCTGGTGGCGGGCTGGGAGGGAGGGGCGGCCACGCGCCATGCCGAGCCGGCGTGACGAGGCGTTCGTTCTGACCCGGTACCCGTTCCGGGAGCGGGACCTGGTTGTGGTGCTGCTGACCCGCGCCTCGGGGCAGGTCAGGATCGTCGCCCGACGGGCCCGCACGCTACGCTCCTCGCAGGCCACTGCCATGGAACCGCTGGCGCACATCCGGGTGACCTACTTCGAGCGCGCCGGCGCGGAGCTTGCCACCCTGGACGAGGCCGAGGTCGTGCGCTCGGCGTTCCCCCTGGCGGGGAATCCGCCCGCGTGGGCGGCGGGGCAGGTCGTCTGCGAGCTGGCGCTCCTGTACTGCCCCCCCGGGCAGCGCGTGGAGCCGGCGTTCCGTCTGGTGGACCGCTGCGTCAGCTGCCTGCTCGACGGGCACGAGCCCGCGAGCGTGGCGCACTACGCGGAGCTCTGGTTTCTCAAGCTCGGAGGTGTGTTCCCGGAGCTCGACCGCTGCGGGGTGTGCGGGGTGGACCTGCCGGAAGGCGCGCGCATCTACGACCCGGCCGACAGGCACTTCACCTGCCCGGAGCACCGACCTGCGCGCTCGGCGGTCAGGATCTCGGCCCCCGGCGCGCGGTGGCTCCTGCGAGCGTCCAGGTTGCCGCTGGAGGAGGTGACCGAGCCCGCCCCGGAAGACGCCGCTGGCTGGCTGTTCGGCCTCCGGGAGCACTTCACCGACCGCCAGGTCCAGAGCTGGCGCTACCTCCGCCTCCTTCTGAGTGAAGAGGGGAGAGGCAAAAGGTCAGAGTAAAGACGGAATGAGCCGACTTAGTAGAGATTGCCTCTAGCCGAGCCCCGAGCCCCGAAGCGCCGGTGTCATTGCTTCGTCGCGCCCCTGCGGGCCGCTCCTCGCAATGACGGCAATCATCGTCGGCTCTGCGCGATGTACTCTGCCTCTACGCCGGCACGGCCTTGTGGCCGTACGCGATGATGCCGGCCTCGCCGTCCTCCTGGATGCGCCTAAACTCGAGCCGCACGGGCAGCCCGGGTGCGACCTGCGCAGGGTCGAGGTCGGCGACCTGGCACGTGATGCGCACGCCGCCCGCCAGCTCCACCACCGCCAGCGCGTAGGGGACCTCGTGCTTGTGGCTCGACGGGCCGACGTGGATCACCGTCCAGGTCAGCACCTTCCCCTCGGGCTCGAGGGAAACAGTCGCGAGCTTTCGTCCGCGGCAGGCGGGGCAGACGACACGCGGTGGGAACGCGACCGCGCCGCACCCGTCGCAGCGCGCCGCCTCGAGGCGGTAGCGGGTAGGGAACTCACGGGCCACGCGCGCCGGGTTGAGCGGGCTCATGACGCCACCTCCAGGATGTGGACGACGGTGGAGGCCCCGGTGCCTCCCATGTTCTGGGTCAGGCCGACCCGGGCGCCGGCGACCTGTCGCTTCCCGGCAGCGCCCCATAACTGCGTGGTGATCTCGACCGCCTGGGCCACGCCAGTGGCCCCCACCGGGTGCCCTTTGGCTTTGAGGCCGCCGGACGGGTTGACAGGTATCTCCCCGCCGAGTGCGGTGCGGCCCGAGGAAGCCTGGCAACCGCCTTGACCCGGCTGGCAGAGCCCGAGCGCCTCGACAACCAGAATCTCTGCAATGGTGAAGCAGTCGTGGACCTCGGCGAGATGAATGTCGTTCGGGGTCTTGCCGGCCATCTTGAACGCGCGCTGGGCTGCGAGCGTGGTGGCTAGCAGCGTCGTCAGGTCCGCGCGCGACTGGAGGGCGATGCGGTCGGTGGCCTGGCCGACGCCGGCGATTCGGACGATCGGGCGCCCCTTCGCCATCGTGCGCGCCACTCCCAACTCGGCCAACACCAGCGCAGCGGCGCCGTCGGTGATCGGCGAGCAGTCGAGGATGGTCAGCGGCTCGGCGACCTTGGCGGATTCGATCACGTCCTTGACCGTGATCTCCTGGCGGTACTGGGCGTGCGGGTTGAGGGCACCGTGCCGGTGGTTCTTCACGGCGACCATCGCGAGCTGCTCGCGCGTCGTTCCCCAGCGGGCCATGTGGGCGCGCGCCATCATCGCGTACAGGCCGGGGAAGGTGGCGCCGTAGAAGACCTCCAGCTCCGCGTCGGCGGCGGCGGCAAGCGCGGCCGTGCACTCGTCGCCGGAGACGTCGGTCATCTTCTCGACGCCGGTCACCAGGACGATGTCCGCGAGCCCCGCCGCCACCTCGGCAAAGCCGGTCTTAAGGGCCACGCCTCCGGATGCACAGGCCGACTCAACCCGGGTGGCAGGCACCCCGGCCATGCCCAGCTCGTCAGCCAGCAGGGCACCCAGGTGCTCCTGGCCGACGAACAGGCCCGGGGTCATGCTGCCGACCGTGATGGAGTCGACGCGGTCCAGTCCGGCGTCGTCGAGGGCCGCCAACGCCGCCTCGGTCCATAACGTCCGGAGCGAGGCGTCCCACACCTCGCCCCACCTGGAGAGCCCGATCCCAACGATTGCGACGTCGCGCATGGTCTCCCCCCTTCACTCGCCCATGCGGATCTTGCCGCGCATCTTGGCGTAGGTGCCGTAGCTCACGTACAGCTTCCCGTTGTCGAGCTGGTCGCGGGTGGCAGGCGCTGCGGCGCGCACCTCGTCGATGCGATCGGTCACGGCCCACACGAAGCCGTCCGAACCGGCACCGGAGCCGTACGAAACCATGAGGATGCGGTCGCCCGCCCTGGCCTGGTCGAGGATTGCCGTCAGGCCGATCGGTGAGGCGCCGGAGTAGGTGTTGCCGAGCCAGGGCGAGAGCCACCCTGCCTCCAGTTGCTCCCGGCGGAAGCCCGCCAGCTTGCCCGCGCGCATCGGGAACTTGCCGTTGGGCTGGTGGAAGACGGCAAAGGCGAAGTCTTTCGGCTGCAGGCCGGTCTTCTCGAGGAGCATGCGCGTGGCTCCCAGGGTGTGTTTGAAGTATGCGGGCTCGCCGGTGAAGCGGCCGGCGTGGCGCGGGTAGCGCATGTACTCGCGCCGCCAGAAATCGGGTGTGTCGGTCATGTACGAAACCTGAGCCTCCATCGTGGCCACGAGGTTCGCGCTTCCGAAGATGAACGCCGCAGCCCCTGCCGCGGCGGAGTACTCGAGTGCGTCCCCGGGAGCCCCCTGGGAGGTGTCCGCACCGACGGCGAGGGCGTGCTGGACCTCACCGGACTTGACCAGCGCTGCCGCGAGGAACATCCCCTCGCTCCCGGCCTTGCAGGCAAACTCCAGGTCCGCGCAGTGCACCGCCGGGCCCGCGCCCAAAGCCTCGGCTACGACCGTTCCCGAGGGCTTCACGGCGTACGGGTGCGACTCCGAGCCCACGTAGACGGCACCGATGGAGGAAGGGTCGATCCTCGCGCGCGCCAGCGCCCGGCGTGACGCGGTGACCGACATCGTGATCGTGTCCTCGTCCGCGGCGGGGACGGACTTCTCGTGCAGCTCCAGGCCGCGTTCGTAGGTGGCAGCGTCGGCGCCCCAGACGGCCGCGATCTCCCCGAGGCGGATGCGGCGCCGTGGGATGTAAGCGCCATAGCCGACGATGCCGACGTTCATGTTGGCCTCCTCCCACCAGGTGCGGCCCCGAAGCTCAGAGTTCGGGCAGCGGTTCGACCTTACCTCGTGTCGGTGGCCCCTGCAAGGGGAAAGCAGGCGGCCCGGGCTACACTGACGGCGTGGGGGGACCATGAGCAGGGTGGTTCGCATCGGCAACGGGCAGGGGTTCTGGGGGGACAGCATCGACGCGCCGCTCGAGCTGCTCGCGCGCGGTCCGCTCGACTACCTGGGCCTCGACTATCTGGCCGAGGTGACGCTCTCGATCATGATGCGGCAGCGGCTGCGCGACCCTCACAAGGGCTACGCGGCCGACTTCATCGCACTCCTGCGCCGAGCACTCCCCGTGATCGCCGAACGGGGCGTGAAGGTGGTCACAAACGCCGGCGGCCTCAACCCGACCGCCTGCCGGGAGGAGGTTTTCCGGGTCGCACGGGAGCTCGGCATCTCGGGGCTGAAGGTGGGTGTGATCGAGGGCGACGACCTGCTCCCCAGAATCGGCGAGCTGTGCGGGGCCGGGCACCACCTCGAGCACATGGAGACGGGAAAGCGACTGTGCGAGGTGCGGCACAAGGTACTCTCGGCCAATGCCTACCTCGGCGCCCGGCCCGTGGTGGACGCTCTCGCCCAGGGAGCCCAGATCGTCCTTGCCGGCCGGATCACCGACACCTCGCTGGCGCTCGGTCCGCTCGTGCAGGAATTCGGCTGGAGGGAAGACGCCTGGGACCTGCTCGCCAGCGGCACCGTGGCCGGCCACATCATCGAGTGCGGCGCCCAGGCCACGGGCGGGAACTTCTCGCGCTGGTGGGAGGTGCCGGACCTCTGGGATGTCGGGTACCCCGTTCTCGAGTGCGAAGCCGACGGCACCTTCGTGGTCACCAAGCACCCCGGGACGGGCGGCCTGGTGACCACCGCGACCGTGGCGGAGCAGCTCGTCTACGAGATGGGCGACCCGCGAGCCTACGTCACCCCGGACTGCGTGGCCGACTTCACGTCGGCGCAGCTGCAGCAGGAAGGGGAGCACCGCGTTCGCGTGCACGGCATTAAAGGTTCCCCCCGCACGGCGTTCTACAAGGTTTCGGCCTCGTATCAGGACGGGTGGAAGGCATCCGGCCATCTCGTGATCTCGGGGCCGCGCGCCGTGGAGAAGGCACGCCTGGCTGCCGAGATCGTCTGGAAGCGCCTGGCCCGGGCCGGGGTGAGCTTCCCCGAGGAGGAGCGGGTGACCGAGATCCTCGGCACCGGCGCCTGCCACCCCGGCCTCGGAGATGTCGGCGCGGACGCACCCGAGGTGGTCTTGCGCCTTGCGGTGCGCGGGGAGAGCCGCGCTGCCGTGTCGAGGTTCGGCTACGAGCTGGCGCCACTGGTCACCACCGGCCCGCCCGGGGTCACCGGCTTTGCCGGCGGCCGCCCCAAGCCGCAGGAGGTCGTCGCCTACTGGCCCGCGCTCATCCCGAAGGACCGGGTCGACCCACACGTGCGCGTGACCGTCGAGTCCGCCTGACGGATGACGCAGGTCTACCAGGCCTGGGGTGTGCGGTCTGGAGGGCAGCCAAAGGGGTTTCGCCCTCGAGCGACAAGCCTCAAAGCCGGTTGCTTGTGATACGATGCGCAACCGTGCGTGCCCGCAGCGGCGCGTAAAGGCGGTATCTAGTGGATCTGCAGTCACTTATCCTCTCCCTCTCGCGCTTCTGGGGCGAGCAGGGGTGCGTGGTGCAGCAGCCCTACGACCTCGAGGTCGGTGCGGGCACCATGCACCCTGAGACGTTCCTTCGCGTGCTGGGGCCGGAGCCGTACCGGGTGGCGTACGTGCAGCCCTCGCGGCGCCCCGCCGACGCCCGCTTTGGGGAGAACCCTTTCCGCTTCGGCAAGCACTTCCAGATGCAGGTCATCCTGAAGCCCGCGCCCGACGACGTGCAGGAGCTTTTCCTGGCCTCGCTGGCTGCCCTGGGCATCGAGCCGGCCTTACACGACGTGCGCTTCGAGGAGGACAACTGGGAGTCGCCGACGCTAGGTGCCTGGGGCGTCGGCTGGCAGGTCCTGCTGGACGGCATGGAGATCACCCAGTTCACCTACTTCCAGCAGGCAGGCGGCCTGGACTTGCAGCCGATCTCGGCGGAGCTCACCTACGGCCTGGAACGCATCGCGATGTTCCTGCAGCGTAAGGACTCTGGCTTCGAAATGGAGTGGGGCGGGGGGCTCACCTACGGGCAGGTGCGGCATCAGGACGAGGTGGAGCTGTCCCGCTACGCCTTCGAAGTTGCCGACGTGGACATGCTCCGGCGCCAGTTCGAGGACTGGGAGCGGGAGGCCGGGCGCTGCCTGGAGCTGGAGGAGCCTCTGGTGATCCCGGGTCTCGAGGCCGCGCTCAAGATGTCGCACCTCTTCAACCTCATGGACGCGCGGGGCGCGATCGCCGTGACCGAGCGCGTCGCGCTCATCGGGCGTGTGCGCAAGGTGGCCCAACGCTGCGCACGGGCGTACGTTACCCAGCGCGAACGGCTCGGGTTACCGCTCCTCAAGCGCCAGGACAACGGCGCCCAGAAGGGCAACGCCACGCCCCGCAACGGAGGGAACGGGCGGAACGGGCGGGCGGCCACCCCACCCGGGGTCTCGGGTGGGCGGAACCGAGGGGGCTCATCGCGAAGGAAGAGGAGTGAAGGCGAGCCGGAGAGCCGGTCATGAACGGAGAGTTCCTGATCGAGCTGCTCTGCGAGGAGATTCCGGCCAACGCCCTCCCCTCGATTCGTGAGCAGCTCACGGAGATCTTCTGCAGCGAGCTCGCGGAGGCCGGCTACGAGGGTTTCACGGTCCGGGTAGTCTCCACCGTGCGCCGCATCGTGGTGCACGCCGCGGGCCTGCCCGCGCAGCAGCCGGACCGCGAGGAGGAGGTGTTCGGGCCTCCGGTGCGCGCCGCATTCTCGAGCGACGGTTCGCCCACGCCGGCGGCGCTGGGGTTCGCGAGGGGATTAGGGGTCTCGGTGGACAGCTTGCGCGTGGCACAGGGGCCCAAGGGCGAGGTCGTGGCGGCCACCCGGCAGCTGCCCGGCAGGCCGAGCCCCGAAGTTCTGGGCGAGATCTGCGAGCGGGTCATCCCCGGGCTGCACGTGCCAAAGGCGATGCGGTGGGGGAGCGGGGAGCACACGTTCGTGCGCCCCGTCCACCGGATCGCGGCGTTGTTCGGCGATGGAGCCTTCACCGAGAAGGTCCCGGTGTCCCTCTTTGGTGTCAACTCCAACTGCAGCACGGTCGGCCACCGGGTCACAAGCCCCGGCCGCATCGATGTCAGGGGCGTGAAGGGATTCGCCGCCTATGCGGCGCTGCTCGCAAAGGCCGGAGTCGTGCTGGACGCCGAGGAACGACGCCGCACCCTCGAGGGGCGCGCTGCGGCGCTGGCGGCCGAAGTGGGGTGTGAGGTGAGGCCCGACTCCGGACTGCTGGCCGAGATGGCAGAGCTCGTCGAATGCCCCGGGCTGCTGCGCGGGGAGATCGCTGCGCGCTTCCTGGATCTGCCCGAGGAGGTGCTGGTCACCACCTTGCGGCACCACCAGAAGTGCCTGGTGCTGGTGCGGGAGGGTGTGGTTGCGCCGTACTTCTTGGCGGTCTGTGACCGGCTGGACGACCCGCAGGGCCACGTGCGTCGCGGCAACGAGTGGGTGGCAGGCGCGCGTCTGGCCGATGCCGCGTTCTTCTTCACGCAGGACCGCAAGGCACCGTTCGCATCCAGGCGCGAGGCTCTCGCCAAGGTGGTGTTCCACCAGAAGCTCGGGACGTTCGCGCAGAAGTCGAAGGTGGTCGAGGCACTCGCCGAGTCGCTGGCCGGGGCGGCCGGGGTCGGCCTGGCGCCCCAGATGGTCGCACGGGCGTGCGGCTTGCTAAAACTCGACCTCACGACTTCCATGGTCGGCGAGTTTCCCGAGCTTCAGGGCGTGATGGGCGGAATCTATGCGCGGCTGGAAGGAGAGCCCGAGGAGGTCTGGCACGCGGTAGCCGATCAGTACGTGCCTGTCGGCCTAGAGGGTCTCCTTCCGCGTGGCCCGCTGGCGGCCGTCGTGGGCGTCGCGGACAGGCTGGACACCCTGGCAGGGCTGTTCGGGGCCGGGGAGGTACCGTCGGGGAGCAAGGACCCGTTTGCCCTCCGGCGCGCGGCGCTCGCCGTGGTGCGCATCGCCGCCGAGGCCCCACTGCGCTGCGACCTGCAGGAGGCGGCACACCGGGCGCTTCTGCTCCGCAAGGACATGGTGGCCGGCGAGATGAACGCGGCAGTGGCGGCGCTAAGCGAGTTCCTCCAGGAGCGCGTGCGCTTCTACCTCACGACGGTGGCCGGCGTGAGCCCCGAGGTCGCGGACGCGGTGCTGGCCGCGCGCTGGGGTGTCGTCCCTGACGACGTGGCGCGAGCCCGGGCTCTGGAGGCCGTGCGGGGGGAGGAAGTCTTCGGCCCCCTCGCGGTGGCGTTCAAGCGGGTGCGAAACATGGTCTCCAAGAGCGGCGAGGGGCGCTTCGTGGGGCAACTGCTGCGCGAGCCGGCCGAGAAGGAGCTGCTGGCCGCCATCTCCAAGGCGGAGAAAGAGGTCCAGCGGAAGGTCGAGCGCGGCGACTACGTGACGGGGCTACGGGCGCTCGCCACACTCGCGGCGCCCCTCGACACGTTTTTCACCGACGTGCTGGTCATCTGTGAAGACAAGGACCTGCGGGCAACGCGCCTGGCGCTGCTGGCCCGCGTCGAGAAGGTCTTCCTGCGCCTGGCCGACGTATCCAGGCTCTCGGCTCCATGAGTCAGCAAGACGGCAGGGTGGCACGCGTGGCCGCCCGCGGGCGCGCATCGACCCGCTCGTGAAAGGGGAGGACGAACGTGGCGAATCGCAAGCTGGTCTACTTCTTCGGTGGCGGCACGGCAGACGGCCGCGCGGACATGAAGAACCTGCTCGGAGGCAAGGGCGCCAACCTGGCAGAGATGGCGAATCTGAGAATCCCGGTGCCCGCCGGCTTCACCATCACAACCGAGGTCTGCACCCACTACTACGAGCATGGCCGCTCGTACCCGGAGACGCTCGAAGCGGACGTGGCGAAGGCGCCAGGCAAGGTCGAGAAGATCATGGACGCAAAGTTCGGGGATGCGGCCGACCCGCTACTCCTGTCGGTGCGCTCCGGCGCCCGCAGGTCGATGCCAGGCATGATGGAGACCGTCCTCAACATCGGGCTGTGCTCCAAGACGCTCCCGGGCCTCATCGCCAGGACCAACAACCCGCGCTTCGTCTACGACGCCTACCGGCGCCTGATCATGATGTATTCCGACGTCGTCATGGAGAAGGCCGCGGGGATCGAGCCAGCCGAGGGCAACGGGATCCGCCAGCAGCTCGACCGCATGCTCCGCGAGATGAAAGAGAGGCGTGGCCGAGCCACCGACGCCGACCTCACCGGGTCCGAGCTCAAGGAGCTCGTCGCGAAGTTCAAGGTTCGGGTGCGTGAGGTCCTGGGCAAGGAGTTCCCCGACGATCCCTGGGAGCAGCTGTGGGGCGGGATCGGCGCGGTGTTTGCATCGTGGAACGGCCGCCGCGCCGTCTCCTACCGCCGCATCGAGGGGATCCCGGACGAGTGGGGCACGGCGGTGAGCGTCCAGGCCATGGTGTTCGGCAACATGGGCAACACTTCGGCCACCGGCGTCGCGTTCACCCGCAACCCGGCCACCGGCGAGAACAAGTTCTACGGGGAATGGCTACCCAATGCGCAGGGAGAGGACGTCGTGGCGGGGATCCGCACCCCGAACCCGCTCAACGATGACACCAAGAACGAGCAGAACAAGCACCTGCCGTCGCTCGAGAAGGCGATGCCCGGGGTCTACAAACAGCTCGACAAGATCCGACGCACGCTCGAGAAGCACTACCGCGACATGCAGGACATCGAGTTCACCATCCAGGAGGGACGCCTCTGGATGCTCCAGTGCCGCGTCGGCAAGCGCACCGGCACCGCCGCCCTCAACATGGCGACGGACATGCTCTCGGAGAGGCTGATCAGCAAGGAGACGGCCGTCATGCGCGTGGCCCCGGCGCAGCTGGACGAGCTGCTGCACCCGATCGTGGACCCCGCCGCCGAGAAGGGCGCGGACCTAATCGCTAAGGGGCTCCCCGCCGGCCCGGGCGGCGCGGTGGGGCAGATCGTCTTCACCGCCGCGGATGCGGTCGCCTGGACCAAGACGGGCAAGAAGGTGCTTCTCGTCCGCGAGGAGACCAACCCGGAGGACGTCGAGGGCATGCGCGCCTCGGTCGGCATCCTCACCGCCCGCGGCGGCATGACCTCGCACGCGGCGCTCGTCGCGCGCGGCTGGGGCAAGTGCTGCATCGTCGGGGCCGGCGGGCTGGTCGTGGACGTCCACGGCAAGACGATCAAGGTGGGCGGGTGCACGTTCAGGGAGGGCGCGGTACTGACCCTCAACGGGACGAGGGGGCACGTCTACGCCGGGGCGCTCGCGATGATGGACGCCACCGAGAACCCGCGCTTCCGACAGTTCATGAAGCTGGCCGACGGGATCCGCACGATGAAGGTGCGGACCAACGCCGACACGCCCGAGGACGCCGCCAAGGCTCGCGAGTTCGGCGCGGAGGGGATCGGTCTCTTCCGTACCGAGCACATGTTCTACGGGAAGGGCTCCGAGCAGCCGCTGTTCCTGCTGCGCAAGATGATCGTCTCCTCCACCGAGGCCGAGCGCCGCGCCGCCCTCGACGAGCTCTACCCGTTCGTCAAGAAGGACATCAAGGCGACGCTGGCGGTCATGGACGGCCTGCCGGTGACGATCCGTCTCCTCGACCCGCCGCTGCACGAGTTCGTGCCGAACAACCCCGAAGAGCGCGCCAGGCTCGCCCAGGCACTCGGCATCAGCGCCGGGGAGCTCACCAAGCGCGCCGACGACCTGCACGAGTCCAACCCGATGATGGGCCACAGGGGCGTGCGCCTCGGCGTCACGTTCCCCGAGATCTCGGAGATGCAGATCCGCGCCATTCTGGAGTCCACGGTCGAGCTGACCCGCGAGGGGAAGAAGGTCTTCCCCGAGATCATGGTTCCGGTGGTCGGCCTGGTCTCCGAGCTCGACAACCAGAAGGCGATCGCGAAGCGGATCCACGACGAGGTGTGTGCCAAGTACGGGGTCAAGAGGATCGAGCACATGTATGGCACGATGATCGAGATCCCGCGCGCGTCGCTGACCGCGGACAAGATCGCGGCCACCGCCGAGTTCTTCTCGTACGGCACCAACGACCTCACGCAGATGACGTTCGGGTTCTCGCGCGACGACATCGGCGGCTTCGTGCCGGACTACCTCGAGAAAAAGTTGCTCCCGGCCGACCCGTTCCAGATCCTCGACAGGGAAGGCGTGGGCCAGCTCGTCGAGATGGGCATCAAGCTCGGGCGGGCGACCCGGCCGAAGCTCAAGGTCGGGATCTGCGGTGAGCACGGCGGCGAGCCCAACTCGGTGGAGTTCTGCCACATCGTGGGCATGGACTACGTGTCGTGCTCGCCGTTCCGCGTGCCGATCGCGCGCCTCGCCGCGGCGCAGGCGCAGCTCACCCACCCGCGTGGCACGAAGCCGGTCGCCGGCAAACCCAAGGGCGCAGCGAAGCTGAAACCGAAGGCCAAGACGAGGCCGAAGGCCAAACCCTCCGCAAAGAAGCCGGCGGCCAGGAAGAAGACGGCGCCGAAGGGGAAGGCCAGAGCCGGGTCAAAGGCTCGCCGGTAGCTGCGGCCGGAGAGAGGCGCAAAACAAGAAGGAAGCGCTCTTCGGGCGGCCGCCGGGTCGCCCGATCGCTGACGGGCGCTCGTGGGGGCAGGTCAGCCCCCGGAAAGGCGACGCGTGCCGATCCGAATGGGCTAGTCTTACCCGTGTGAACGGTCTGCAGTCACTGGATTCTCTGCTCCTGCCACCACCCTTGCCGGCCGTGGTCTCCGTTCTGGTGGTGCTGGGCGTCTGGCGCCTTTCAGAGCGCGTGCGGCGGCGGTTTCTACCAGCCGCCGACGCCCCCATCGAGCGTGCCGCTGTGTTCTGCGCGACGATTGGCGTGATCTGTTCGTTCGTGCACGCGCTGGCGTGGGCCGGCCTCGCGATGCACACCGTTCTGCGAGTTCTGGGCATCGCGCTGATCGGTAACGCTGCGCTCGGGCCGTGGCGGGGCCTACCCACGATCTGCAAGCGTTACTTTGGTCGGAAACGCTCGCGCGTAGCGCAGTGGAGCGGTTTCCTGGCTCTGTTCTGCGCCGCGGGCCTCGTGCTGGCGGCGCTGGGGCCGCCCACCGACGAGGACTCGATGCACTACCACCTCGCGGTGCCACTCCGCTGGTGGGTCGAGGGGCATGCAGTGCCGGAACCGGAATCCCTGCACGCGCGACTCGTCGGCCCCGGGGAGTCCCTTGTTCTGCTTGGCTTGGCCCTGGGAACGGACAACCTGAGCGCGGCGTTTCAGGCCGCCGCGCTGCTCGTTTGGCTGGCTGTGCTGGCGTCGCTCGGTAACCAGGACGACAATCGAGCGGCAGGGGTGCTGATGGCGGTCGGTTGCCCCGTAATGCTGTATCTGGTGCCGAACCAAAAGCCGCAACTGCTTCCGGCGGTGTCAATGGCGGTCGCCTTCGCGTTGCTCATCAAACCGGGGCATCGCCGAAGGCTCTGGCTTGCGAGTGCGTGCGGTCTGTTCGCGATCTCCTGCAAGCTGTCCTTTGCCCTTGACGCCGGCGCGCTGTTCGGGGTCGCCCTTTGGTGGCTCGTACCCCGCAGTGGTGGTCGGAGACGGGACCTCGTGCTCGCGGGGTCTGTGCTTTCACTGTTCCTGCTGCTGCCGCAACTCGCCCGCAACTTCGCCTTCTACGGCGATCCTCTAACGCCCGTACTCGAGCGCTTCCGTGCCGCCCCGGACCCCGCCGTGGTCGCCTTCGCCACACACTTGCGTCGCTTTGGAGCCGTGACGGACTGGCAACGAAGCCCTCTGCTTGCCGTCGGTGTGCTCATTCCGCTGTCGATTGGCTCCGTGCCGAAGGCGCTCGGGGTGGGAAGCCTGGCTTGGTTGTGGCTCTTGCCTTCGGCGTCGGGGGCGGCCCTGCTAGCGGCTGGCCTTGCCGGGGCCCTCACACTGGCGGCCGGGCAGGTGGCCGGCAGGTTCTTCCTCTCGCCCTACTTGTGGTTGTCGGCGCTTGTCGCCTCAGCCGGCGCGGGTCGGAGCATGGTGATGTTTCGCCGCCTCATGCTTGTTCAAGGGTTCCTTGTCGCGCCACTCTGTCTCGCCGGGGGCTTCGAGCTTTTTCCGGGAGCCCTGACGCGCCCCTGGCGGACAGCGGTAATGGAAGGCACGGGATTCAACTATCGGACCGCGGAATTCTGCCGTCAGCACCTTCGGCCTGGTAACCGTCTGCTCGTGGAAGAGCACGGTAACGCCTACCTCCCGCTTCCGTATTTCACGGTGGAATCGTTCTCGGAGCTCGGAAACTCAAGCATATGGCAGGCCGCCAGAAGGTGGCTCGCCGCGGACCGTCGGCCCACCTACCTGCTGACGAACGCGGAACTCGTCTCGCCACTGCGGTCGCTGCTCACGCCGTGCGTCAGGGAACCGCCTCTTGCCCTTCATCAGAGTCAGGTGGCGACGCGAAACCCGTTCAACCGTCGGGCAGGTCCAGTGGTCGGGATCTACCGGCTCGATCTCGACCGACCCGAGTGCCGGTCGCTGTTGACTGCGCCTTCGCTCGCGCCGATTCCCACCCCGACGTCACCGGCAGTCGAGGGACCGTGAGGGATTCGCCGCGGGAGTTGGGGAGCCGCGGGCTCACTTGGGCGTTTCTTGCGCTCGTGGGGTTCGGCGTGTTCGCGGTCGGCAATCTCGCCACCGAGCGGGTCCTTGGACGCGCTGGCCCGGCCTGCATCCTTGCCGGTCTGGCCGCTCTCGGTGCGCTGGTTGTCGTGAGCTTCTTCGCCGAAGACGCAGTCACCCGCTTTATGCGCCGGGGCGCCGAGGGTCTCGTGTCCGTGACGACGGGCCCGTGGCTCACCGCTTTCATCGGTGTCGGCTGGGCGCTGCGGATCGTATGGGTCGTGGTGGTCCCCCCGGTGCAGAAGTCCGACATGGGCGCCTACTTCGGCCTGGCACGTTCACTCGTTGAGCGAGGCATCTACGAATACCACGGGTTTCGGGTTCTGTATCCGCCCGGCCTGCCCCTCTTCCTGTGGCCGACGATGAAGCTCTTCGGGCCTACCGCCTGGCTACCCTTGCTGAACAACCTCCTGCTTTTCGCTGGCACCGTCGCGGTGGTGCTCGCGCTCGCTCGTCGTCTGGCGGGTGAAGGCGCGGCAAGGCTAGCGTCATTGCTGCTCGTCTTCTGGCCGAATCACATCATGCTCGTCGGCCTGGCGGCTAAGGAACTGCTGCTCCTCTTCCTAGTGTCGCTCGCCGCACTGCTCATCGTGCGCGCGTCGGACGCACAAGGCGCGGCGCGAGCGGGTTGGGGCCTTGTGGGCGGGCTGGCGATCGGCGCGAGCGTGCTCACCCAGCCAGCGACCATTGCCCTGCTCCCGGCGTTCCTCCTGTTCTTTGCGTGGCATGAGCACCGCCCTTGGGAGGTCCTTTCCCGATCGGCCGTGCTCGTCGCCGGTGCCGTTCTTGTCGTGATGCCATGGACACTACGCAACTACCGTCTCTTTGGCGCGGTCATCCCGGTCTCCGCCAACAGTGGCCAGCCGCTCTTCGTCGGCAACAACCCCGAAGCCACGGGTGGCTACATCCCCGTCGAGAGGCGCTATGCCGACCTCGACGAGGTATCCTTCGACCGCTTCGCCCGGCGCACAGCCTTGAATTGGATCGGGGAGAACCCGCGTCGCTTTCTCGCCCTTATGCCGCGCAAACAGATTCTGTTCCTGGGTGATAGCGCCGACGGTCCGTACTGGGCGGTGAAGGAGAACCTCGGCATCACGGATCTCCGGTACGTCGCAGCCAAGGGTCTCGCGAACGCGTACTGGCTGGGCGTCCTCGCACTGATGGCCATCTCCGTCTGCCACCATCGTCACAGTGCGCTCGGCCAGGATCCGCACATCGGGCTGCAAATGCTCTTCTTCCTCTTCTTCTTCGCCCTGTTCAGCGTCACCGAGAGTGGCGGCCGCCAGCACATCTGCCTGAGCGGATTTAGCGCGATCCTGGCATCGCTGGGTTCCGCCCGGCGCTGGCACCGGGTACCAGCCGAGCATGACGGCATGGCGTCACCAGGGAAGATCGGATCGCTACACAGCGGCCCGGGACGACTCGGCGACTGAGTCCATGCGGGCTCACCTTCCGGTTGTCGATTTCGTCTGGTGTTCGTCGCAGTTGAACGACAGGCGGCCGACCCTGCGCTGACCCGCGCAACAGCAGAACTACGCGCCTGTCCGATCGAACGCTGACCAGCCCGACGCCAGAAGGTAGCGGCTACTTGAAGTACTTGATCGTGAAAGGCACAGACACCCTGGTTTTCACCGTTTCAGGGGTCTGGCCGGTGCGTCCGGGGTTGGCCGCCTCTCCGCCGCGTCGTCCTCCTCTTCGAAGAAGCTGTGGCCCCTGACTCCCCACTGGAGGGCTTGATAGATCGCGTCCACCCTGAGTTGCTGACCATTTCAGACGATGTGGACCCATTGCCTCATGATGAATTGCCCCTTGTCCCAGCGTGGGAAGAGCGGAAGAACTCGTCGGCGTGGAAGAAACCCAACAAGACCTCTTGGCAAGGCGCTCCTTACTTCGCAACGACAACTACGACGGTGGCGGGGGTGCATGAGGAGGATGCCATGGGCGCCACCATCGCACGCAATGAAGCCCTTGGCGGCGGCCGCTGCAAAGTTGTTGCTGTGCAGCAGCAGCTGCGGCGCCCTGGTCTCAGTCGAGCCAGATCATGACGCTTCCGACCGGCGGGCGTGGCGGCGGCTCTATGGTCTCATCCGGGTAGCCGACCGCCACCAGGGCCGCCACGTGCCAGAAGAGCGGGACGGCAAGCAGCTCGTCGATCGCGGGCAGCGCGACGAGCGGCTCGATCATCACGACTGCGCCGAGCCCGTATGCGTGCGCGGCAAGCAGCAGGTTCTGGAGGGCGAGCGCCGCGCTCAGGAGGCCGGACAGCTCCTCCACTCTTCCAACCGATTCGGCGTCCCGGCGCGCGAGGGGCCGGCCGAGGAAGGGAGAGACGACCCCGACGTGGCGGTAGGTGGGGACGACAAGGGCCGGGGCGCTTTCGATCTGAGAGAACGGGGCGGTGTGCTGGTAGTACGGTTCGAAGAGGTCCGGCTTGATGCGCTTTTCGATGCGTTCGAGGGCGCGACGGGCCGCCGCCGCCAGCTGCTTGATCATGTCCTTGTTGGTGACGACGAGAAAGCGCCACGGCGGCTGGCTGGTGGACGACGATGCCGTGATGGCCGCGGCAATCAGCTCCTGCAGGAGCTCGCGAGGCGGTGTTTCCGGCTTGAACCGGCGAACGCCCTTGCGTTCCGCCATCAGATCCATGATCGTCTTCATCCGCACTCCCTGGGGGCCGCCTTGCCACCGAACGGGCCCGGTTTGGCAACCCGCGGACGCAGGCACAGTAGCACGCAGGCGTCCACGCCCGGGCAGTGGCGGCGCTCACGCTTCTCGTATCGAGCCGAGCCTCAGCCCTCGGTGGGCGCGTTGCGCCGGGAGCCGATCGCCCTGGCGGCGAGGCCGCCGAACTGGGCGAGCGTGCGCAGCAACCCGGAGCGGTTGGCGGCTCGGCGGAACGCCCAGGTCACGATGTCCCTCGGCGGGGTCGTCCGCTGGGCCCTCGGCCGCTGGACGAGCTTGATGGCGTCCGTCGGGCAGACCAGGGTGCAGGCGCCGCAGCCGATGCAGTGCTCGGAGTCCACCGCGTAGGCGCCGTCACGTTCCGAGATGGCCCCCATCGGGCAGCGGCCGTTGGCGCAGGCATCGCAGGCGATGCAGCCCTCGCGGCTGATCTCGGCGAGGTAGTTGCTCTGCAGCAGCAGGTGCGGGGCCCCGAAATCCCTCACGCCGCGCAGGAACCCGCAGCAGCAGGAGCAGCAGTTGCAGACGAACATCTGCTCGCGCCGGATGTTGTAGGTGCAGTGGACCAGTCCCTCGCGCTCGGCGAGGTCGAGGACCGTCAGGGCCTCCTCGCGCGATACCGTGCGGCCGTACGGGAAGCGCTCGTAGGCGTCCGGTTCGGAGGAGAAGGCGAGGCACGTCTCCAGAGTGTGCGAGCACTGCTTGCCGAGCGCCGCCTGTTCCTTGCGGCAGATGCACTCCATGAGGCGGAACGAACGCGCGCCCTCCATCATCGCGCGCACGCTCTCGTGGTGGAGCACCTCGGCGCGCGCCTCGATGCGAGCGTTGACGGGCACGACGCGGGCGAGGGCGGGCTTCGCGCCGCCAACGGCGTTCACGAGTACCGGGGCGTACTCCTCGAACAGGGCCGCGAGCTCGGCGTCCATGTGGGGGAGCTGGAACTCGTAGATCCCGACGACGAACGGGGCGAGCATGTAGACGTGCTCACCCCGGTGGCGCATTGTCGCGATCTGACCGCGTGCAACCATCGCATCCAGAACTGGTTGCAAATCCTCGACTTGCCGTCCAAGGCGCAGGGCGATTGCCTGGGCGGTCTCGGGGATGGGGAGCAGCTTGAGCGCCATCGCGGCGTCCTCGGGCGCGAAGACCTTCGCGAGGATGCGCAGCTCCACGCCGCTCGCCGTGCGCGGGAAGCCGTGGGGGAACTCGTCGAGCCTTGTCGCCAAACGGTGGTAGACGTTGTCCATGAGCCCCCCGCCTAGACTACCCCACTCGTTGCGCCTGGCGGCAACCGAATCGGTGATCATGCGTGCAAATCGTTGTAGGAGTTCAGCTTCAACGCACACGGGAGGCGCGCTTCAGGAGGCGGAACGCGCCTGCACCATCCGGCAGACCCTCGCGGCCGGGCTCCCCGCGAGGCTCGGGGGGTAGAGGGCCGGCAGGCACCCCTGGGGCACTCCCGCGAAGGGCGAGTTGCGATATCCTTGGCGGTCCGCAGGTGGGCGCGGGCCCCATGCGGTCAGGTCGCGGCGAGGAATGTCGTCGCCGTTTCGGGGCGACTCGAGGGTGCTTTTTCGCGGAGGTTCGTAAGCAACCGCGCGCCGCAAGCGTGGCGGCGCCGTGGCGAACGCGGCCAGGGAGGGAGCTCTCCTGGTCGCCACAAGAAAGAGAAGAGCTTTCGGGGAGGATGTCATGCCCATCAGTGACCGCGAGATCGACAACGCCTTCGCCGCGCTGAGCAAGACCCACGGTGGGGCCCGCAAGGACTACTTCGGTCTCCTCTACCTCGAGCAGGAGTTCGAACTGCCCAGGAAAGTCGCAGCCAACCAGGTGGCGTTCCGCGGCAACGACTACGGGGTGGATGGGTTTCACGTCGATCCGGCGAAGCGAAACTTCTACCTCTACCAGTTCAGGTCCTCGGCGTCCTACAGCCAGTTCAAGGCGACGCTGCAGCGGCTGATCGACGGAGGCATCGAGAGGGTCTTCTCGGGAGGCCGGCTCGATTCTTCAGCCGATGCGCTGCTCCGCCAGCTGAGGAGCAGGCTGGTGGAGAACCAGGCCGTCATCGATCGAGTCTGCATCCACTTTGTCTTCGCCGGAGACCCGGCCGAGGCGGAGCGCAGCCAGGCTCTCGACAGGCTCCGCGAGGATCTCGAGAACAAGAAGTACCTCATCGACCAGTTCTTCGGGCGCGAGATCACCCTGGTTATCGAGTTCCGCTCGGCAAAGACGAAGAAGGCGGGCGCGTTCACACACGTCACCAAGACGCACTCGTACCCGATCGAGCTCACGCACACGATCTCGATGCCGGGCCCTGACAACGAGCTGCTCACGGTCGGCTTTGTCCGCATCATGGAGCTCTTCTCGATGTACAAGGAGATGGGTTCGAGGTTCTTCGATCGCAACATTCGAGGGGCTCTGCCCGAGGACGAGGTCGTCAACCGTTCTCTCACGCGCGCCTTCAAGAAGATCGTCCTGGAGGGGAAGGACCTCCCGTCGGTGTTCCCGTTCAACCACAACGGCGTGGCGCTGTCGGCCGAGGCGCTCGAGCACACCGACGGAGGCACGCGAATCGTGGAACCGAGGATCCTCAACGGTGTTCAGACCCTCATGACGCTGGAGCGGTTTCTGACCGCGAGTGCGGACAGCGATTCGTTTCGGCAGGGCTCCCGGAAGCTCGAAGGCGTCAAGGTTCTCTGCAAGGTTGTGACCAAGGCCCAGCCCGACTTCGTCACCAACGTGACGGTCAACAACAACCGGCAGAACCCGGTGGAGCCTTGGAACCTGAGGGCGAACGATCGCATTCAGCTCGAGCTGCAGGACAGGTTCCGCGATCAGCTCGGAATCTACTACGAGCGCCAGGAGAACGCCTTCTCCGGCCTGAGCGAGGATGATCTCGGCGGACTCGGGATCAAGGAGCTCAAGGCGATACAGCTGGTGCCTCTCGCCAAGACGTTCCTGGTCGCGGACGGCGACATAGACAAGCTTCAGCGCCTCCGCCAGGTTTTCGACGACGACTACCAGTACTCCCAGGTCTTCAGCCCGGGGCGCCTGAGGGTGGATGCGCGCCACATCGTGCTCTGCTACAAGATCCAGTTCCGGCTCCGCAAGCTTGTGAGCGACATCTTGGAAAAGGGTGTCAACCGGTACTTCTACGTCAGCAGGGCGCGCAACCTCGTCTGGGCGCTGCTGTGCCAGGGCGTGCTCAACGAGGCGGACCTGGATGTGCGTGCCGAGCGGTTCGGCACCAGCCTGAGCCTCGAGACCAACTTCACGGAGTGGCTCTCGTACCTGGCGACGAACCGCTGCCGCTTCGTGATCCGCGACGTCCTCGAGCAGAAGCCGTATCAGGAGAAGGCGGCCGAGGGCAACTTCAGCTTCCTCCGCACGAACGCCTTCTACGAGAAGTGCATGGCGCTGGCCCACAAGAGCTGGAAGTGGGAGAGGAAGAGACTGAAGTAGCGGTCCCCGCCTTCAGCTTGCCGGAACGCAGGCCGGGCCCGGGTCTGCTGCCGCCGTTGTTCTCGGGCGCCGCGGATCCCTCCCGCGTCGGAAACACCCCCGGCCTTGGCAGGGTTGTCCCGTAGGAACGCTCACCACGAGAGCGCCGGCGCTCGAGGGGAAGTGTGGCGGACGTGTTTCGTGATTGAATAGAAACGTGGAGAAGCACCACCCGCTGCTCGAGCGGGCCCAGCAGGCCCCTGAGGCTCCGGGCGTCTACCAGTTCCAGGACGCGCGCGGGAGGGTGCTGTACGTCGGCAAGGCGAAGCAACTGCGCCGGCGGGTGCTCTCGTACTTCTCACGCCAGCTCGAGCCGCGCCTGGCGGGCATGCTGGTGCGCGCCAGGAGCCTGGATTTCATGGTTACGGCAACCGAGGTCGAGGCGCTCATCATCGAGAACCGCTTCATCAAGCGCCACCGGCCGCGTTACAACGTGCTTCTCCGCGATGACAAGACCTACCCCTACGTGAAGCTGACCACCGGGGAGGACTGGCCCCGCGCCCTCCTCACCCGCCGGATCCTCGATGACGGACACGCCTACTTCGGGCCCTACCTCGGCCACGGAATGGCGGCGCGGGTGATGGACCTGATCCGCACGCGGACCCAGGTGCGAACGTGCAGCATCGAGATCGACGGCACCCTGCCGCGACCTTGCCTCTACTACGACATGGGTGCCTGCCTCGGCCCGTGCGTGGCTGGTCTGACCACACCCGAGGAGTACGGCCGCGCCGTGGAAGAGGTCGTGCTGCTGCTCGAAGGCCGCCACCAGGAGCTGAAGCCCCGGCTGGAGACCCAGATGTGGCGTGCGTCCGAGCACCACGAGTACGAGCGCGCCGCGCGTTACCGCGACCTGCTGCGGGCGCTCGATGAACTGGCCCGCGGCCAGAACGTAGAGATAGCCGGGTCCGGATCGGTGGACGTCGTGGGCGTGGAGGGGGACGGCCGCGATGCCTCGATCGTGGTGCTGATCTACCGGGACGGAAAGCTGGTGGACAAGCGGGAGTTTCACTGGGAGGGCCTGGACGCTCAGGCCGACGCGAGCTTCCTCGCGGCTTTCCTCGGCCAGTTCTACGAGGCCAACCCCGCCGTGCCGGAGCGCGTCGAGGTGCCGTTCTCCCCCGAGGATGCAGACGCCCTTGTCGGTTTCCTGAAGCAGCAGCGGGGGGCTGCGGTGAGGCTGCTTGAGCCGAGGCGCGGCCAGCGTGCGCGCGTGCTGGCGCTCGCTCAGGAGAACGCGCGCGCGGCATTCAGGCTGCGCTTTCGCCATCCGCTCCGCGAGGCCGAGCGGGTGGGGGAGGAGATCGCTTCGGTGCTCGGCTTGCCCAAGCCGGCCGCGCGACTCGAGTGCTTCGACATCTCACACCTCCAGGGCGAGGCCCAGGTGGCCTCCCTCGTGGTGTGGGAGCGCGGGAGGATGCGCAAGGGCGAGTACCGCTCCTTCAACGTCCGGTCGGGCAAGGGGGCAGACGACCCCGCGGCGGTCGGGGAAGCCGTGGAACGCCGCTACCGCCGGAGGCTCGCCGAAGGCGCGCCGTTGCCGGATCTGGTGCTCGTGGACGGCGGGCCCACCCAGCTTGACGCGGCCGTTCGCGGGATTGCATCCGCGGGCTGCAGGCTCCAGGCCGCCGCGCTTGCCAAACGTCTCGAGGAGATCTACCTGCCCGGCCGCTCGAGGCCGCTGCTGCTGGAGCCCAACCACCCCGTGCGCCTCCTCCTCCAGCGAGTGCGCGACGAGGCGCATCGTTTCGCGGTCACCCGGCACCGGCGGCGGCGCAGTGCGCGGCGGCTCGCCACTCAACTAGTGGCGGTCCCGGGTATCGGGCCCAAGCGGGCTCACCGCCTGCTTGTGCGGTTCGGGTCGGTGGACGGGGTGCGTGCGGCCGACCTCGAGGCTCTCGAAGCCGTGATCGGCCGCAAGGTCGCTGCGGACCTGTGGCGAAGCCTGCACGCCGCCCCAGCCGGGGAGTGAAACCCACGGCCGCTCGAGCGCATGGCAGCCGTGGGACCCCGGGGTCTTCGAGACCCGCAAGGCGCGCGCCCGCGGTGCCCTTTGACGCCAGGGGTCGGTTTTCGCTAGTGTTGCCGCCATGGGACGTGCATCGGCAGCGGGCCAACTGGCCCTCTGGGTCGGCCGAAGGGGCAAGGGGTCGGCGAGCCTGCGCTGGGATCAGCAGGAGCTGATTCTCCACGTCTCGGGCCTGCAGATCGTGGGTGTCGAGGGCGACGACAGCGGGCACCTCGAGGCGGCCTTCGGGCTGACCGGCGGGGGCGAGTGGTTCGCGCAGGCAGCTGCGGCCGTCGCGGGTGGCCAGGTTTCGCAGGCCGAGGCCAATGCGGTGGTAAAGCGGGCCCTGGCCGAAAGGCTTCGCAAGTTCTTTCTGGCCCCCGACGCGGATGCGAGCTTCGAGAGTGGGCTCCCGACGGAGGCCCACGGCCTCACGATCTCCTACCCGCACCTCGTGGTGGAGATGGTCCTCGGGAGCGGCGGTGAGAGCCTGGTTGGCGTCCTGCTGCCGGAGCCGTCGCTGCTTCTGCGCCGGTTGCCCGAGTTCCCCAAACGGGTCGGCGCCCTGGGCCTGACCGAGGAGGCCATGGCCATCCTCGCCAAGATCAACGATCAGCGGTCGGCACACGACATCGCCGACCCCTCACCGCACGGGAGGGAACTGGCGCTGCGACTGCTGGCGGCCGCCACCGGCGCCGGGCTCGTGGAATCCGTCACCAGGATCACGGAGGTCCCGCTCGCCACGACGCCACCACCGCGCTTCGCGGCCGTGCCGCGGCGCCGGACATGGCTTGTCGTCCTGGCGCTCGTCGTCGTGGGGGTCTGCGGGCTGCTGGTCGTCCGCCCCTGGAGCTCCTCCAAGGTCGTCGGCGGCGGCGGGCCGTGGGCGGTGGCGGTGGAGGGAGGCTGTCAGCCGGCCGAGGTCGAGCGGCTCTACCGTCGCCAGGAGCAGGACAAGGTGAACCTGCGCGTTGTGCCGTTCGGACAGGGAGATGGGCAGTGCTACCGCTTGATCTGGGGCCGTTTTCCAAGCAAGGAGGCGGCGGAGCAGACCATTTCTCGCCTGCCGGCGGGCACGGTGGCGCGGGGGTTTCCCCCGCACGTCGTTCGCGTGGAGGGCAACGCTCCTTGAGCGCGTGCCTTTGCCCGGCTAGAATCTGACGAGATGCCCGAAGGCCGAAACCTCGCCGGAAGGTTCCTGGTTGGGGGCCTTCCGCCCTTGATGCGTGAGCTCTACCGCCTGCTGGTTTCGGGTCGTCTCGACGTGACCGGCGGCGGCGCCACCCGGCACCTCTGGTTCGAGGCCGGGCAGGTGCGCGCCGTCATGTCCGAGGTGGAGGAGGAGAAGCTCGGGAAGTGGCTCGTGAGCCGCGGCATTCTCGAGGCAAGTCAGATGGCCCTATCGCTTCTTCGCCAGCCGGAGGGGGTCCGCTTCGGAACCTTTCTCGTGCAGGAGGGTGTGCTCACAGTGAAGGCGCTGGAGCAGGAGCTGGAGACGCTCTCGGTCACCATCGTCTCGCTCATGCTCGTCGAGCCGGGCGAGTACCGATTCACCGACGGAGAGAAGCTTCCCATGGACGCGGCCTCGATCGGGATGACCACCGCCTCGCTGCTCGCGGCGGCGGTGCGCGGCGTTCGCGATGAGGCTGCCATCAAGCGGTTCATCGATCCCCTCGGGTACGTGTGGACCGCGCAGGACGCCCTGCTGCAGTACCAGCAGATTCAGCTCAACCCCCAGGAGGGTTATCTGCTCTCGCGTGTGGACGGAACGAGCACCGCCGCCCAGCTGCAGCGCCTCGTTCCCATGCCCGGCGGTGAATTCTCAAGAGCTCTGGCGGCGCTGCTGGTGGCGGGCGTGCTCGAGATTCGGGACACCTCGTCGGCCCGCCCGCTCTCCCCTACCAGGGTGGCGTCGGCTCCCGAGCCGCCGGCCGAGGAGGAGCTGCAGTACAGCGCGCAGCAGCAGCGCGAGTACGCCGACGTGCTGAGGCTCGCCAACGAGATCCGCCACAAGGACTATTACCGGCGCCTCGGCCTTTCCCCCGGCGCGACGCAGGACCAGATCCACTCGCGTTTCCTCGAGTTCGCCAAGCTCTACCACCCCGACCGCGCGCGAGAGGCCCACCTCCTCTCGGTGCGCAACGAGCTCGCGGCGATCTACTCGGCGGTCCAGGAAGCCTACGACACCCTCGGCAATCCCGAGCGGCGCCCGCGTTACGAGCAGACGCTCCACGAGTCGTCCACGCAGAACATCGACTCCTACAAGGAAGAACAGAGGCGCCGCGCGGCCCGGGGCGCGGTGGTGGACGCGAACGTCTCTCGCGCCAAGGAGTTGGCGCGTGTGGGAGACGTCGGCATGGCGGTGCAACTGCTCGACCAGGCGGTCCGGCTGAACCCGCAGGCCGAGACGCTGCTGACGCTGGCGCGCCTGGAGTTCAAGAACCCGATGTGGAGCCAGCGGGCACTGGACCACCTCAAGCACGCCGTGGCGCTGGCCCCCGACTACACGGAGGCCTGGCTGGAGCTCGCCAACTTCTGGGGTACGCGCAACAAGCCCGACCGGCAAAGACAGTGCCTCGAGAGGATCCTCGAGTCCGACCCGCACAACGAGGACGTGAAGGCCACCCTGTCCGCCCTCAAGCGCCAGAAGCCGGTTCGCAAGCGCTAGCGCGGAGAGGCCGAGGTGCCCTGGCTCCTGGACGGCAACAACCTGGCGCGGGGGCGCGACCGTGAATCGGTGCGGCGTGCGGCCTTGGCTGTTGCGCGCCACGAGCGGGTTCGGATCCTCGTTTTCTTCGACGGGGCACCCCCTCAAGGAGCGGGAGAAGCCGAGAAGCTCGGCTCCGTCGAGGTCAGGTACGTCGGGCACGCGGACTCCGCGATCCTGGCCTTCCTGCGCGGGTCGGGGCGAGGGTGGCAGGTCGCGACCGACGACCGCGCGCTGGGGCTCGCGGCTCGCGCGGCGGGCGCGGATGTCGTCCCGGCCGCCAGATTCTGGCAGAAGGCCGCGACCGCCCCTCGCGCGGACGATGCCGAGAGAGTCCCGGCGCGCCGGATCGACGAGGAGATGGCCTACTTTGCCGACGCGGCGCACAGGCTGCCGGGGGGGCCGGCCCGGGTCGCGCGGAGACGCGCTCGCCCGCGCCGCCCCAGGGCGGTAGAATAGGATTGGCACCCGAGGCGGCAGGTGCTCGCGTCCCCGCTCTGCGGGGCCGAGGAAAGTCCGAACTCCTGATGGGAGCACGCTGGGTAACGCCCAGCCGCGGCAACGCGAGGGAAAGTGCCACAGAAAACACACCGCCCGGTGGTCGCCGCCGGGTAAGGGTGAAAAGGTGGGGTAAGAGCCCACCGCCCGGCCGGCGACGGTCGGGGCACGGCAAACCCCGTGCGGAGCAAGGCCAAATAGGGGGATCGACGGGACCCATCACCGGTTCCCCGCCTCGGCGGGGAGGATCCCCGGGTAGGCCGCTCGAACCGGCCGGCGACGGCCGGTCAGAGGAATGAGCGCCGTCCTGCTTCGGCAGGGCACAGAATTCGGCTTATCGCTCCCTCTGGTGCCCTGGGGGGGCCGAACAGGCCCCCTCAGTTTTTTTCTACCTCGATGGGGCCGCGCACCCGCTACAATCAGTCGATGAGCGCCGTTGTTCGGCCTTTGCCGGCGCCGCTCGAGCCGGGTGCGCGGGTGGGCGTGATGGCACCGGCGGGGCCGTGCGACCCCGCCGCGGTGCGGTCGGGGCTCGAGTTTTTGCGTGCGCACGGGTTCGAGGCCGTGCTGGCGCCGAACCTCGCGTCCCGCACGGCCTACGTGGCCGGCTCGGATGAGGAGCGCCTCGCCGGGATTCTGGCTCTCCTCGACGGAGGTGTCGAGGCGCTGGTCGCGGCGCGGGGCGGATACGGGGTGATGCGGCTGCTCTCCAGGATGCCGTGGCAGCGGCTGGCTGCCTGGAAGGGATGGGTCGTGGGCTTCTCGGACATGACGGCCCTCCACGCCGGGCTGGCCACCCGCTTTCCCCGCGCGACCCTTCATGGTCCGATGGTCACGTCGCTCGGCCGCGACCGTGCGGGCGGCGAGTTGCTGGTCTCCTGGCTTTCGGGACGCGCCCCACGCCGGCTGTTCGAGGTGAGCCCGGCGCGGGTGGCGCGGCCAGGTGTGGCACGGGGCGTGTCGGTGGGCGGCACGCTTTCGCTGCTGGCGGCGCTCGTCGGGACGCCGTTCGAACCCGACTACCGCGGCGCGATCCTGTTCCTAGAGGACGTGAACGAGCCGCTGTATCGGCTCGACCGTTTGTTGACCCAACTTCGGCTGTCATCTAGACTTGCAGAGGTAAAGGCCGTTGTCTCAGGCAGGCTGGCACGGTGTGGGCGGGGCGAGCCCGGGTGGCGTGAGCGCTGGCGCCGGCTGCTGCTCGAAGCGGTCCCGCCCGACGCGGTGGTCGTCGAGGGGCTCCCGTTCGGGCACGGGGGCGGCAACGTGCCCTTTCCGCTGGGGGTGGAGGTGGAGGTGAACACGGTCCGGGGCGAGATCTCCTGGGGAGGTGCGTAGGTGCCCAAGGTTCGGGTGTCCGGGGTCGAGAACCAGAAGCTCCAGGAGTTCCTCCACCGGTTCGAGGCCGGCGTCGTGATCTTCCGCGAGGGCGACCTCGGCAGCGAGATGTACATCATCCAGAGGGGCCACGTGAAGATCTCGCTGGTGGTGGGAGGACGGGAACGCGAGCTCGCGGTCCTCGAGAAGGGCGACTTCTTCGGGGAGATCGCGCTCCTCGACGAGTCTCCGGCGCGCTCGGCCACCGCGACCGCGATCGATGACGTGGAGGTCCTCGAGCTCTCGAGGAGGGACCTCAACCAGATCCTCCGACGGAAGCCGGACATCGCGGTCCGCATGATGACGAAGCTCTCGGAACGCCTGCGCGAGTCGAACCGGCGGTTCGAGGAGTTCGGCTCGCGCGAGGAGCTCTCCGCATTGACCCCGGCGCCCTCGCGGCAGGGGATCGAGGCCAAGGCGGTTCTCGCACACGCACCGTCAGGGCGGCTGTTCCCGTTGCGCCCATCCGGCGAGAGCACCCTGGGTCGCCACGACCCGGTGACCGGCGTGACACCGGATGCGGACCTCTCCGCGCTCGATCCGGAGCGGACGGTCTCTCGTTGCCACGCCACGATCAGCGCGGCTGACGGCAAGCTCACCATCACCGAGACCAACGCGTCCACCAACGGGACGTTCGTCAACGGGGCCAAGCTCGAGCCGTTCGAGCCGTTCTCCCTCAAGCACGGCGACTCCGTCCAACTCGCCCTGGTGACGCTTCGTCTCCATGTGATTCTCGACGGCGGATGACTCTCCCGCTGTCAAGCCCGCTGTCGGCGATCAGGGGCGTGGGCGCCGCCGGCGAGCGCGCCTTTGCGGCCGCAGGCGTGGGCAGCGTCGGCGACCTTCTCTGGTACCTGCCTCACCGCTACGAGGATCGGTCCAATCCGCGCCGCATCGCCTCCCTGACCACACCCGACACAACCGTCACGGTAGTGGGACGCCTGGTGCAGATCGTCGAGCGGCGCGCCCGAAACCGCCGTCTGCGGATCGTGGAGGCCGTGGTCGATGACGACACCGGCTCGCTCGCGGTGGTGTGGTTCAACCAGCCGTACCTCACCACCACGCTGCACGAGGGGATGCGTGTGTGGCTCTACGGCACGCTGCGCCCCGCGCGCAGCGGCTGGGGGCTGCAGCTCGTCGCCCCGGAGTGGGAGGTGGAGGACGAGGAGGAGTCACCGGTCCACCTCGGGCGAATCGTGCCGATGTACCGCCGCGTTGGAAACTGGAGCGGCCGCCGGGTGCGGACCCTGGTCGCCCGCGCGCTCGAAGGGCTGGCGGAGATCACCGACCCGCTCGCGCCGCTGCTTCCTGCGGACCTCGGGCTGCCGCCCCTGGGGGAGGCGCTTCGAAGCGTGCACTTCCCGGTGCCGCCGGGCGACGGGGCCCGGGTGGACGGTTTCTTCGAGGACCTGGCGATGCGCCGCACGCCGCACCACCGGCGGCTGGCGTTCGAGGAGCTGCTGGCCCTTGCGGTGGTTCTGGAGCGGGAGCTTCGGCGTCGCCACCGGCAGCAGGCCCCGGCCTGCGCCGTGACGGACGAGATCCGGGACAGCGCGCGGAACGTGTTGCCGTTCCACCTGACCGGGGCGCAGCGCCGTGTGCTCGCCGAGATCGTGGCCGACCTCCAGAAGGAGTACCCGATGGCACGGCTCCTTCAGGGGGACGTGGGCTCCGGAAAGACGATCGTGGCCGCGCTTTCGGCGCTGGTGGCGCTGGCATCGGGCCACCAGGTGGCGCTGCTGGCTCCGACGGAGCTGCTGGCGCAGCAGCACCACCTCACCCTGAGCCGCCTGCTGCGCACGACGCCCTACGGCCCCGAGCTGTTGATCGGCTCGCTTCCCGCAGCGGAGAAGCAGCGGGTGCGACGCGGTCTGGCCGACGGCACGGCGCACCTGGTCGTGGGCACCCACGCCCTCATCGAGGATGCGGTGGTGTTCGGGCGCCTGGGCCTCGCCATCGTCGACGAGCAGCACCGCTTCGGGGTGGCACAGCGCCAGGCGCTGCTCGAGAAGGGGGAGGCGCCGCACTTGCTGGTGATGACCGCGACGCCGATCCCCCGCTCGCTGGCGCTCTCTCTCTACGGGGACCTGGAGGTCTCGCTCCTCGACGAGATGCCACCGGGGCGCTCTCCTGTGCGCACGGTCATGCGCGACGACGCCTCGCGGCCGA